>Ga0209577_10006688_pt1 | contig 10646 bp, 10 predicted proteins | sample GraSoiAngelo_109_FD_185874 | JGI IMG/M metagenome (GOLD analysis project Ga0209577, IMG submission 185874) | Grasslands soil microbial communities from the Angelo Coastal Reserve, California, USA - 14_0903_12_20cm (SPAdes) (version 2) | ecosystem: Environmental > Terrestrial > Soil > Grasslands... | reverse complement strand
CTGAAGGAAAAGGCCATCGCCGATCTCAACGGGATCGCGCGGGACCTGAACGTCCAGAACTACGGCGGGCTCCGCAAGCAGGAGCTGATCTTCAAGATTCTCCAGGCGCAGGCCGAGAAGGACGGGCTGATCTACGCCGAGGGCGTGCTGGAGGTGTTGCCCGACGGCTTCGGGTTCCTGAGGGCGCCGGACTACAACTACCTGCCGGGGCCGGATGACATCTACGTGTCGCCGTCCCAGATCCGGCGCTTCGACCTGCGGACCGGCGATACCATATCGGGACAGGTCCGGCCGCCCAAGGACACCGAGCGCTACTTCGCGCTGCTCAAGGTCGAGGCGATCAACTTCGAGACGCCCGACCAGGCCCGCGAGAAGATCTTCTTCGACAACCTCACGCCGCTCTACCCGATGGAGCGGCTCAAGCTCGAGTGGAATACCGAGGACCTCACCACGCGCGTGATGGACCTCCTCTGTCCGATCGGCAAGGGGCAGCGTGGCATGATCGTGGCCGCGCCGCGCACCGGCAAGACGATGATGCTGCAGTCGATCGCCCACGCCATCGCGACGAACCATCCCGAGGTCTACCTCATCGTGCTGCTCATCGACGAGCGGCCGGAAGAGGTCACCGACATGCAGCGCTCGGTCAAGGGGGAAGTCGTCTCCTCGACGTTCGACGAGCCGCCCCAGCGCCACATCCAGGTCGCCGACATGGTGATCGAGAAAGCCAAGCGGCTGGTCGAGCACAAACGCGATGTGGTCATCCTGCTCGACTCGCTGACGCGCTTCGCCCGGGCCCACAACGCGGTCATTCCGTCGTCGGGCAAGGTCCTCTCCGGCGGTCTCGACGCCAACGCGCTGCAGCGGCCGCGCCGCTTCTTCGCCGCGGCCCGCAACATCGAGGAGGGCGGCTCGCTGACGATCATGGCGACGGCCATCGTCGACACCGGCAGCCGCATGGACGACGTGATCTTCGAGGAGTTCAAGGGCACCGGCAACATGGAGGTCCACCTCGACCGGCGCCTGATGGACAAGCGCATCTTCCCCACGATCAACATCGAGCAGTCCGGCACCCGCAAGGAGGAGCTGCTCCTCGAGAAGGACGAGCTGCAGAAGGTCTGGCTGCTGCGCAAGGCCCTCTCCCAGCTCAACCCGGTCGAGGCCATGGAGCTCCTGCTCGACAAGCTCAAGCAGACCAAGGGCAACAAGGAGTTCCTGGCCGCGATGCACGCGATGGGTTGACCCGGAAGGGGACTTCGTCCCCCTTCCGGCGGTCGTCGCGCGCCTGGGGGCGCGCTCCTCCCTGCCTCCCCCTAGACCGCGGTTGCGCCGGCAAAGCCGGCGCTCGAAAGCGGCCAACCGTGTGCGCTCTTTGCGTTTTTCGTCTTGGGCTGGTAACCTTAGGACTTCCAAGGAGGATCTCGGCCGTGAAGGTGGGTATTCATCCGGATTACGTGGACACGACGATCACCTGCGCTTGCGGGGAGGTCATCAAGACGCGCTCGACGAGACCTGACATCCGGGTGGAAGTCTGCTCCAAGTGCCATCCCTTCTTCACCGGCAAGCAGAAGCTCATGGACACGGCCGGTCGTGTGGAGCGTTTCCAGCGGAAATACAAGCGCCAGCCCGCGGCCCAATAAGCCGCGCGTCACGGCCGGGCCCGGCACCCGTTCGGGCCGCTTCGCTCACGGTCTCGCGCCTCGGGCCGGCGCGGCTTCGCCCCGGGAGGCGCTGATCCGTCATGCTGTTTGACAAGCTCCGTCAGATCGAAGAGCGATCGCAGGAGATCGCCCGGCGGCTGGCGAACCCCGCCATCTTCTCGCAGCAAACCGAGTACGCCCGCCTCCGCAAGGAGCACGCTGACAGCCAGGAGATCGTCGAGCGCTTCGGCGAGTATCGCGACGTCCTGCGCAAGCTGAGCGAGGCGCAGCACATCCTGGCCGAGGGGGGCGACCGCGAGCTGGCCGAGCTGGCCCAGGCCGAGATCGACGAGCTGTCCGGGCGTCAGACGGCGCTCGAGACCGAGCTCAAGCGCCTGCTGTTGCCGCGCGATCCCAACGACGACAAGAACGTCTTCGTCGAGATCCGGGCCGGCGCCGGCGGCGACGAGGCGGCGCTCTTCGCGGCTGACCTCGCCCGCATGTACACGAAGTACGCGGAGCGGCAGCGCTGGAAGGTCGAGGTGATGGACTCCAGCGTGACCGGCGTCGGCGGCTTCAAGGACGTGATCCTGTTCGTGCAGGGCCGGGGGGCGTGGAGCCGGCTGAAGTTCGAGCGCGGCGTGCACCGCGTGCAGCGGGTGCCGGTGACGGAGTCGGCCGGCCGCATCCACACCTCCACGGTCACGGTGGCGGTGCTGCCGGAGGCCGAGGACGTCGACGTCAAGGTCGACGAGAAGGACCTCCGCGTCGACGTCTACCGCTCGTCCGGCCCCGGCGGCCAGGGCGTCAACACCACCGACTCCGCCGTGCGCATCACTCACCTGCCGACCGGCCTGGTGGTGACGTGCCAGGACGAGCGCTCGCAGATCAAGAACCGCGCGAAGGCCATGCGCGTGCTGAAGGCGCGGCTGCTCGAGCGCGCCCAGGAGGAGCAGCAGGCGGCGATCGCCGCCGACCGCCGCTCGCAGGTCGGCACCGGCGAGCGCAGCGAGCGGATCCGCACCTACAACTTCGCCCAGAACCGCGTGACCGATCACCGCGTCGGCCTGACGCTGCACCGCCTGCCGGAAGTCCTCGAGGGCGACATCGACGAGCTCATCGAGGCGCTGGCCGCCGCCGAGCAGGCCGAGCGCCTCCAGAAGGTGGCCAGCTGATGCGCCTCGCCGACGCCAGCAGCCTCCCCGCGGCGGCGACCGTCGAGCGCGCGCTGACAACCGCCGCCGCGGCGCTCGCCGCGGCCGGCATCGAGACGGCACGCGTCGACGCCGAGTGGCTGCTGGCCGACGTGCTGGGCGTGACGCGCGGCCGCCTGGGCGTCGAGCCCGGCCGCGCGCTGACGACGTCGGAGGCCGCGCGCTACGCCGACGCGCTGCGGCGGCGCGAGCGCCGCGAGCCGCTGCAGCACATCGTCGGCACCCAGGCTTTCCGCGACCTCACCGTGCGCGTCGGCGCCGCGGCCATGGTGCCGCGGCCGGAGACCGAGATCCTCGTGGAGTGGGCGCTGGCCTGGCTGCCGCGCACGCCGCCGCTGGTGATCGACGTGGGGACCGGGACCGGGTGCATCGCGTGCGCGATCGCCTCCGAGCGCGCCGACGCCCGCGTCGTCGCGCTCGACGTCTCGCCGGCCGCCGCCGGGCTCGCCCGGGCCAACGTGACCGCGCTCGGGCTCGCGGCCCGCGTGACCGTCGTCGAATCGGATCTGCTCTCCGCGCTCGGAACCGGCCGCGCCGACCTGATCGTCGCCAACCCGCCATACCTGCCGACGGCCGTCATCGCCACCCTCGCGCCCGAGGTGAGCCGCTTCGATCCGCGCCTGGCGCTCGACGGCGGGCCCGACGGTCTCGACGTCGTCCGGCGGCTGGTGGCCGATGCGCCCGTGCGCCTCGGCGCCGGGGGCGCGCTGCTCCTGGAGACCGCCGGAGGCGAGCAGGCGCGGGCGGTGGTCGCGCTGCTGCGGACCGCGGGCTTCGGAGGTGTCCAGACTCGCCCGGACCTGGCCGGGGTGGAGCGCTTCGTGGCAGGGAGGACCCGGTAATGCCGGCACGACTCCTCATCGAGGGCGGAGTGGCGCTGAAAGGCGAGGTGGCGGTGAGCGCGGCGAAGAACGCAGCGCTGCCGGCACTGGCCGCGGCGCTGCTCACCGCGCGGCCGCTGACGCTGACGAACGTGCCGGAGCTCGGTGACGTTCGCACGATGCTGAAGCTCCTCGCGACGCTCGGCGCGCGGGTGGAGCGTCGCGGCCGCGAGGTCACGCTGACGGTCGAGCGCGTGACCAGCGACCTCGCGCCGTACGAGCTGGTCTCCACCATGCGCGCCTCGGTGCTCGTCCTCGGGCCGCTGGTCGCGCGGCACGGCTCGGCCCGGGTGGCGTTGCCGGGCGGCTGCGCCATCGGCGTCCGTCCGATCGACCAGCACCTGAAGGGACTCGCGAAGCTCGGCGCCGAGATCGTGATCGAGAACGGCTACGTCGTCGCCCGGGCCAGCCGCCTCAAGGGCGCGCGGATCTCGACCGACATGGTGACCGTCACCGGCACCGAAAATCTCATGATGGCGGCCGCCCTCGCCGAGGGGGTGACCGTGATCGAGAACGCGGCCCGCGAGCCGGAGGTGGGGGACCTCGCCGTGCTCCTGGCCGCGATGGGCGCCCGGTTGGACGGCATCGGCACCGGTCGCATCGAGATCCAGGGTGTGCCGGAGCTGGCCGGGGCCGTCCACCGCGTCGTGCCCGATCGCATCGAGGCCGGCACCCTGCTCGTCGCGGGCGCCATCACCCACGGCGACGTGCGCGTGACCGACATGGTGCCGGATCACCTGGCGGCCGTGCTCGCCAAGCTCGACGAGTGCGGCGTCGCACTCGAGACCGGGCCGAGCTGGGTGCGCGTGCGCGCCGGCGAGCGAGCGCGGGCGGCCGACATCGTGACGAGCCCGTTCCCGGGGTTTCCCACCGACATGCAGGCGCAGCTCATGACCCTGCTCGGGCTGGCCGACGGCCAGTCGACGGTGACGGAGACGATCTTCGAGAACCGCTTCATGCACGCCGCCGAGCTGGCCCGCATGGGCGCCTCGATCACGACCGACGGCTCGATCGCGATCGTCCGCGGCGTCGACGCCTACCAGGGCGCCCCGGTGATGGCCTCCGACCTGCGCGCGTCGGCGGCGCTGGTGCTGGCCGGCCTCGCCGCCCGGGGCCGGACCGAGGTCTCGCGCATCTATCATCTCGACCGCGGGTACGAGCGACTGGAGACGAAGCTGGCCGCGCTCGGGGCCCGCATCGAGCGGCGCCCATGACCGAGCGCCTCACGCTCGCGCTGCCCAAGGGACGGCTGCTCGACGGCGCGCTGGAGCTGCTGCGCGACGTCGGCGTCGACGGCGTCGATCAGGCCTCGCGGCGCCTGATCTTCGACGACGGCGGCCGCGGCCTGCGCCTGCTCTTCCTCAAGCCGGCCGACGTGCCGGCCTACGTCACCTACGGCGCCGCGCACCTCGGTATCGTCGGCAAGGACATCCTGCTCGAGCAGGAGCCCGACGTCTACGAGCCGCTCGACCTCGGCTTCGGGTTCTGCCGGCTGGTCGTCGCCGAGCCGCGCGAGCTGTTCGAGCGCGACGATCCCGGCAAGTGGTCGTGGGTGCGCGTCGCCACCAAGTATCCGCGGCTGACCGAGCAGTACTTCTCCGCGCGCGGCGTGCAGGTGGAGACCGTGCGCCTGGACGGCTCGATCGAGCTGGCCCCGCTGGTCGGTCTCGCCGAGCGCATCGTCGACCTGGTGCAGTCCGGGGAGACGCTGCGCGTGAACGGCCTGGTGGAGGTCGCCGAGATCACGCGCTCGACCGCCCGCCTGATCGTCAACCGGGCGGCGATGAAGACGCAGTACGCCACGATCACGCGGTTCATCGAGGACATGCGCGGGCGCGTCGTCGAGGCCGGGGCGCGATGAAGATCCTCGACGCCCGCACGCTTGGCGTCGACGGCGTCGCCCGCGCTGTGGACCGGCCGCCGTCCGCGGTGCCGGCCGACATCGTCCGCGCGGTGGAGGCGATCGTCGCGGACGTCCGCGCGCGCGGTGACGCCGCGCTGCTCGAGTACACCGCGCGCTTCGACGGCTTCCGGGCAGCCACGGCCGCCGATCTGGCGATCGCGCCGGCCGAGCTGGAGGCCGCCGAGGGCGCGGTGGCGCCGGCGGTGCGGGCCGCGCTGGCCTACGCCGCCGAGCGCATCGAGCGTTACCATGCCGCCGCCCTGCCGAAGTCGTGGCGTCTGACCGACGAGCACGGCTCGATCCTCGGCCAGGACGTGCGGCCGCTCGAGCGGGTCGGCATCTACGTGCCGGGCGGCCGCGCCGCCTACCCATCGACCGTGCTCATGACGGCACTGCCGGCGCGCGTGGCTGGCGTGCGCGAGATCGTGCTGGTGACGCCACCGGGGCCCGACGGTCGCGTGCTGCCGGCGGTGCTGGCCGCCGCCCGCGTGGCCGGCGTGACCGAGGGCTGGCGGCTGGGCGGCGCCCAGGCCGTCGCCGCCCTCGCCTACGGGACGGCGAGCGTCCGGCGCGTGGACAAGATCGTCGGCCCGGGCAACGTGTACGTCGCGCTGGCCAAGGCCCGCGTCTTCGGCGACGTCGGCATCGACCTGGTGGCGGGACCGAGCGAGGTCGTCGTCATCGCCGACCGCACCGCCGATCCGGTCTGGATCGCCGCCGATCTCCTCGCCCAGGCCGAGCACGATCCGATGGCGCGCGCGCTGCTGATCACCGACGCGGCGGAGCTGTTGCCGCGCGTGGACGCCGCGCTGACCGCGCAGCTCGCGACCCTGCCGCGGCGGGAGATCGCGGCGGCGTCGCTGGCGGCCAACGGCGCGTTCGTCCTGGTCGCCGATCTCGAGGCGGCTGTGGACGTCGCCAACCGCCTGGCCCCCGAGCACCTGGAGCTGATGGTGGCGGTGCCGGCCGCGCTGCTGCCGCGGGTCCGGAGCGCGGGGGCGATCTTCCTCGGCGCCCACACGCCGGAGGTCGTCGGCGATTACGTCGCCGGGCCCAACCACGTGCTGCCGACGGCGGGCACCGCGCGCTTCGCCTCGCCGCTCGGCACCGAGGACTACGTCAAGCGCTCCAGCGTCATCGAGTACTCGCCGTCCGGGCTCGCGGCGGCGCTGCCGCACCTGGGTGCGCTGGCGCGCGTGGAGGGACTCGCCGGACACGGGCAGGCGGCCGAGCTCAGAGCCAAGGAGGCTCGCGGATGAGCGGTGACGGGCGGCAGGCGAGGATCGAGCGCAAGACGAAGGAGACCGAGGTCGCCGTGCAGCTGAACCTCGACGGCACCGGCGGCTCCAAGGTGCAGACGCCGATTCCATTCTTCAGCCACATGCTGGAGGCGTGGGCCAAGCACGGCCTGATGGACCTCGCCGTCGAGGCCACCGGCGACGTGGACGTGGACATCCACCACACGGTCGAGGACGTCGGGATCGTGCTGGGCCAGACGCTGCGCGAGGCGCTCGGCGACAAGCGGGGCATCGTGCGCTACGGCAACGCCTTCGTGCCGATGGACGAGGCGCTCCTGCAGGCCTCGGTCGATCTCTCCGGGCGGCCGTACCTGGTCTTCAGCGTGCCGGTGGCGCGCACGCGCGTGTCGAACTTCGACCTCGACATGCTGCAGGAGTTCTTCCGGGCCTTCGCGTTCAACGCCGAGATCACGCTGCACGTGACGATGCACTACGGCCACAACCTGCACCACATCGCCGAGGCCGTCTTCAAGTCGGTCGGGCGCGCGCTGGCCGAGGCCACCCGCCTCAACCCGCGCATCGCCGGCGTCCTGCCGTCCACCAAGGGCACGCTGTAGCGATGGTCGCCGTCGTCGACTACGGTCGCGGGAATCTCGGATCCGTCGAGCGGATCCTGCGCGACGCCGGCGTGGCCGCCGTCGTGACCCAGGACCCGCTCGCCGTCGAGGAGGCCGATGCCGTCGTCCTGCCCGGCGACGGGGCCTTCCGTGACACGATGGCCAACCTCGAGCAGCTCGGCCTGCTCGATCCGGTGCGGCGCGCGCTCGACGGCCGCCGGCCGTTCCTGGGCATCTGCATCGGCTATCAGCTGCTGTTCTCGTCCAGCGAGGAGTTCGGCGAGGGGCGGGGACTCGACGTCATCCCGGGGGTCGTCCGGCGCTTCCCGCCGACGCTGGACGTGCCCCACATGGGCTGGAATCGCGTGTGGCACGGCGGCGCGCTGCGCCTGTTCGCGGGCGTCGAGGACGGCGCGCGCTTCTACTTCGTCCACTCGTATTTCCCCGAGGCGCAGGTCGGCGACTGCGCCGCGCCCGGCCGGCTCCGGCAAGCCTGGTGCGACTACGGCGTCCGCTTCGCGGCGGCGATCGAGGCGGGTCCCATCTGCGCGACGCAGTTCCACCCCGAGAAGAGCCAGAAGGCCGGCATCCGCCTGCTCGAGAACTTCGCGGCGCTCGTGAAGGAGTGGCGGTGATCGTCGTCCCCGCGATCGACCTGCGCGAGGGGCGCTGCGTGCGGCTGCGGGAAGGCCGCGACGACGCGCGGACCGTCTTTTCCGACGATCCCGTCGCGATGGCCGAGCGGTGGGCGGCGGCCGGCGCCGAGCGCCTCCACGTGGTCGACCTCGACGGCGCCTTCGCCGGCGCCCCGCGCCAGACAGGATTGATCGCCAAGATCGTGGAGGCGGTGCGCCCGGTGCCGGTCGAGGCCGGTGGCGGGCTGCGCGATCTCGCGGCCGTGGAGGCGGTGCTGGAGGCGGGCGTGACGTGGCCGGTGGTGGGAACGCGGGCCGCGGTGGACGCGGCGTTCCTGGCCGAGGTCTGCGTCCGCTTCCCCGAGCGCATCATCGTCGCGGCCGACGCCAGGGGCGAGCGCGTCGTGATCCGCGGCTGGACGGAGCGCAGTGAGCTGACGGTCGTCGAGTTCGGCCGCCGCGCGCGCGAGGCCGGCGCGGCCGCCCTCCTCTATACCGACGTGAGCCGCGACGGCACCGAGCTCGGTCCCAACGTCGAGGCGACCGGCGCGCTGGCCCGCGCGGTCCGGGCGCCGGTGCTGGCGTCGGGAGGCGTCGGACGCGTGGAGGACCTCACCCGCCTGGCCCGCGTGCCGGGCGTCGTCGGCGCGATCGTCGGGCGCGCGCTCTACACGGGCGCCATCGACCTCGCGGCGGCGCTCACCGCCGTGCGGGCCGTCTGACATGCTGGCCAAGCGCATCATCCCCTGCCTCGACGTGAAGGACGGTCGGGTGGTCAAGGGCGTGAAGTTCGTCGATCTCCGCGACGCCGGCGATCCGGTGGAGGCAGCGCGAGCGTACGACGCCCAGGGGGCCGACGAGCTGGTGTTCCTCGACATCACCGCGTCGCACGAGGATCGCTCCATCATGCTCGACGTCGTCCGGCGCACCGCCGACGTCCTGTACATTCCGTTCACAGTCGGCGGGGGGGTGCGGACCGTCGACGACGTGCGGGTGCTGCTCAGGGCCGGCGCCGAGAAGGTCTCGTTCAATACCGCGGCGCTCGCCCGGCCCCTGGTGCTCCGCGAGGCGGCCGAGCGATTCGGGAGCCAGTGCATCGTCGTCGCGATCGATGCCCGGAGCGAAGGCGCCCGCTGGGGCGTGTACACGCACGGCGGCCGCCGTCCCACCGGGCGCGATGCGGTGGCGTGGGCCCAGGAGGCCGTCGAGCTCGGCGCCGGAGAGATCCTCCTGACCAGCATGGATCGCGACGGGACGAAGGACGGCTACGATCTCGCCCTGACGCGCGCCATCGCCGACGCGGTGACGGTCCCGGTGATCGCCTCCGGCGGCGCCGGCACCCTGGAGCACTTCCGCGAGGCCTTCGTCGAGGGCGACGCGAGCGGAGCGCTGGCCGCCTCGCTGTTCCACTTCGGGACCTACACGATCGCCGAGGTGAAGGCCTACCTCGCCCAGCACGGCGTCGAGGTGCGGGTGTGACGCCCGACGCGCTGACCTACGACGAGCGCGGGCTCATTCCCGCCGTCGTGCAGGAGGCCGAGACGGGCGAGGTGCTGATGGTGGCCTGGATGGATCGCGCCGCCGTCGCCCGGACGCTCGAGAGCGGCCTCACGCACTTCTGGTCGCGTTCGCGGCAGGCGCCGTGGCGGAAGGGCGAGACGTCGGGCCACAGCCAGCACGTGCAGGGCGTGTACGCCGACTGCGACGCCGACACGCTGCTCGTGCAGGTGCACCAGGACGCCACACAGGCAACCGGACGTGCTTCTTCACCTCGCTCACGGGCGGCGGAGCGGCCGGCAACATGCTCGACCGCATCGAGCGGATCGTGGCCTCGCGGAAGGCGGCGGCCCCGGCGGGCTCGTACGTCGCGGGCCTTCTGGCGAAAGGCGAGGCCGCGGTCTGCCGCAAGATCGGCGAGGAGGCGGTGGAGGTCATCACGGCCGCGCTCGGCGGCGAAGGGGACCGGCGGGTGGTCGAGGAGGTCGCCGATCTCTGGTTCCACACGATGGTGCTGCTCGGCGAACGCTCGATCCCGCTGCGCGATGTGCTCGAGGAGCTGGCGCGCCGGCATGCGGCCGCGGGAGTCCCGAGGGATGGCGTCAGTCTCCCTCGCCCGGATGGCCCGACCGCCGGGGCGTAGCGGCGCGTGGCCGGGCCCGCCCGCTGCGCGGCGGTCGTCGCCGCGGCGGCGCTCGCGCTCGGCGCCTGCGCCGGCAAGCGCATCGAGCACGGGATCTATCACGCGCGCAGCGGTTACCACGTCGCGCTGCCGGGCGAGGGGTGGGACGTCGTGGAGCACAGCCGGGCCGACCTCGAGCTGCGGCAGCGCGGGGCGCCGGCCGGCATGCTCGTCAACGCACTGTGCGACGCGCGGGTGGCGCGCCACGGCTGGGACGTGCTGACGCGGCAGCTGCTCCTGGGGCTGCGGGAGCGCGTGATCGTCGAGACGGACGACGTGCCGGTGAACAGCCGGGTGGCGTTGCACCGGCTGCTGGAAGGACGGATGCGAGACAGCGACGAG
>Ga0209577_10006686_pt1 | contig 10648 bp, 12 predicted proteins | sample GraSoiAngelo_109_FD_185874 | JGI IMG/M metagenome (GOLD analysis project Ga0209577, IMG submission 185874) | Grasslands soil microbial communities from the Angelo Coastal Reserve, California, USA - 14_0903_12_20cm (SPAdes) (version 2) | ecosystem: Environmental > Terrestrial > Soil > Grasslands... | reverse complement strand
TGGCGCTACTCGGTGAGGGCCTATGATCAAATTGGCGATAAGGAAGGTGCGGCCCGGACAGGAGGACGCGCTGAGAAAGTGGATGGCGGAACTAAACCGCAGAAGCGCCGAGGTTCGCGAGACGTTCGCCCAGGAGGAAGTGCGTCACGAGCAGGCCTATTTGCTGAAGACCGCAGATGGGCCCGTTCTCATCTACGCCATGGAAGCCGCGGATCACGCTCGCGCGTCTTCAATGTTCCGAAACTCGACACTCTCGATCGATCAGGAACATAAACACATCATGGCTCAGATCCTGGCGGAACCAGCGAACGCCGAGCTCCTATACGACTGCACGGCCGGGCCCGGCCCCTGCTGACCGAGCTGATCGAAGACATCGCGAAGCTGGCGCTCATCGTCGCCAGCCTCTATTTCGGCCTCGGTGCGTACGTGCGCGGCACGCGACCTGCGTGGTCCGTGCCTCTCGAGAAACGGCGCTTGACCATTCTGTCGGTGCTTGTCCTCGCGGTGTGCGCGATCAATGTGAGCGAGGAGGTGATCGGCGGAGAATCGGGACCGATCGACAAAGCGATCTTGCTTTTCGTCCACGGGCACGTCCCGGGCTCGCTGACCGGGTTCTTCGAAGCGGTTACGTTTACCGGATCATCCAGAGTTCTGTTTCCGCTCGCGAGCGCAGCGACGCTCGCGCTGCTGTGCGCGAGGCGCCGCCTCGAGGCGCTGCTCATTGCCGCTTCCGTGATCAGCGCTGCGGCTGTGGTTTACTTTGTCAAGACGCTGGTCGGCCGGGCGCGCCCGGCGCTGTGGGAGACCGAGACGTACTGGGGTTCCAGCTTTCCCAGCGGGCATACCCTGGTCGTCGCGGCCTTCGCCACCGCCGCCGCTCTTTGCGTGAGCCGGATCAGGCCGGCGGCGCGCCTGCTCGCGCTGTCCATGGCGGTCTTATGGATATCTCTTGTCGCCGTGTCGCGCCTGGTGCTTGGCGTGCACTGGCCGACTGACGTATTGGCCGCTGCGTGCTGCGGAGCGCTTCTGCCGCTGGCGATGAGCGTGGTACTTGAGTTACGTTACGCCTGACCGGCGTTCGGCGCGCAATGACACTCCGCCATTTACTGTTGGCTGCGATTTTCCCGTTGGCGACGGGTTGGGCGCAGGCTTGTCTGTTTACCCGGAACGTTCAGCCCGAGCGCTGGTATGACTGGGCGAGCGCTCTTTTCTCGGGCGAAGTGACCAAAGTCGAGCAGGACCAGGGGAAGTCGCTCGATATCATCACTGTGCGCGTGGTCGAGACTTTCAAGGGGCCTGCAGGGGACATCGCCACTGTGCAGATGCCTATTCGCCTGCGGACCGCGTGCGGGCTGGATCTGCCGGCGGTGGGCGCGCGGGTATTGGTCGCTCTGGACCCTGGCAACGACAGCGCGTGGGTACCGTTGAAGGCCAGCTACGCCGAAGTGTTGAGAGACTATAAAAGCAAGCTGGAGTCCGGCGAGAAAAGACTTGGAACTACGCATTAGCCTCGTTACCCTGCATGGTTGAGGCGATGCAATGGCGTGTTGCCGTCGATGAGGAGGAGACCATCGCGATTTTCGAGCCCGGGGCAGCGCGGGATGCGCAGGCGGTTTTCGTCTGCGCTCACGGCGCCGGCGGTCATCGGGACGACCGCGGCATGGTTCGCCTGGCGGCAGTGCTGCGCGCCCGAGGTTTCGACCTCGTGCGGTTCAACTTCCTCTACCGGGAAAAAGGCACCGACCGGCCCGACTCGATGCCACGCCTGAAGCGATGCCTGGGTGCGGTCGTCTCGCGCACCCGCCAAGCGCTCAGCCCCCGCTGCCTCATCATCGGCGGGCGCTCGATGGGGGGGCGAGCCGCTTCGATGCTCGCCGCCGATGGCATGGCGTGCGATGCGCTGCTGCTGCTCGCCTATCCGCTCCATCCGGCGCGCAAGCCGCAACAGCTCCGAGATGCTCATTTGCGGCAGATCAAGGTTCCCGTGCTGTGCTTCAACGGCACGCGCGACGCCCTGTGCCGGCGCGACCTGATGGAGAGTGTTCTCGCCGCCGTGCGCGCGCCGTGGGAGATGCACTGGCTGGAAGGCGCCGACCATTCCTTCCACGTGCTGAAGTCATCGGGCAGAACCGACGCCGACGTTCTCGACGAAGTCGGCGACGTGAGCCAGCGTTGGCTTGCCCGCCGATGAAAAGGCTGGTCCTGTGCTGCGATGGAACGTGGAACCGCCCCGACCGGGAGCGCGACAGCGTTCCTCCCACCAACGTCGTGAAAGTCGCCCGCCGCGTCGCGAAGCGCGATGGCGCGACGCTGCAGGTGATCTACTACGATCAGGGCGTCGGCGCCGGAGATTTCTTCGACCGCCTGACCGGCGCCTTCGGCGACGGGGTGGACGCCCCCGTCTACGACGCCTACCGCTTTCTCATCGACAATTACGAGCTGGGCGACGAGATCTATCTGTTCGGCTTCAGCCGCGGCGCGTACACGGTGCGCACCGTCGGCGGCATGATCCGCAAGTGCGGGATCCTCGCGCGCCCCTATCTCAAGTACTACCACGCCGCCATCGAGCTGTACCGCAATGATCAGCACCCGGACCAGCGCGGGCCGTCGAAGTTCAGGCACGACTATTCCATCTCCGGCGCCGAGGCCATTCCCATCAGGATGATCGGCGTCTGGGATACGGTCGGCGCGCTCGGCGTCCCGGTGCGCGGCTTTCGCGGCCTCACGCGCGCCAAGTGCCGGTTCCACGATACCGAGCTGAGCCGCATCGTGCAGTTCGCCTGCCACGCGCTCGCCATCGACGAGCACCGCGCGCCGTTCGAGCCGACGCTGTGGACTTACAAACCGAAAACCGGCCAGCGGGTCGAGCAGGTCTGGTTCTGCGGCGCGCACAGCGACAGCGGCGGCGGCTATGCGCAGAGCGAGCTCTCGGACATCGCCCTCGACTGGATGATCGGGAAAGCGCGCAGCGCGGGGCTCGCGTTCGACAGCCAAGCCATGGCGGCCTACCCGCTGCACGGCAATCCGCTCGGCAAGCTGCACGACTCGAAGACCGGGCTTTACCGGCTGACGGCGGGCATCGACCGGGTGATCGGCAGCGATCCCACGCAGTCGCTGCATCCGTCGGTCCGGCAGCGCTGGGAAGCCGATGCCTCGTATCGCCCCGCTTCGCTGTGCAAGTACTTCGAGCAAACATAGCCTCGCTTCAGCCGAGCGCGCGCCAGACAAGCGAGCCGCCCGAGGCGAGCAGCATCAGCGACACCGCGCGCAGCAGGGTTTCGCGCGATATTTTCAGGAACAGCCGCCGCGCGACGCTAATGCCGAGCAGCGCTGCCGGCACCACGGCGAGCGCGGCCCGCCACACGTCCGGATCGAGCAGCAGCCCGGTGAGGAGAAACGCTGCCGCACGCAGCGAGATGCTGGTGAGCGTGGCGAAGCCCATGGTGGCGCGGAACTGCTCCTTGGCGAGCCCGCGATGCGAGAGGTAGATCGCATACGGCGGGCCACCGGCCCCGAAGAGCGTGCTGGTGATGCCGCCGGCCAGTCCCGCGAGCCAGGCCCAGCGCATCGAAACGGCGGCTCGGTGCCTGTGCGGCAGCAGGCTGTACGCGCCGAACGCCAGGATGAACACGCCCAGAAGCAGCGTCGCCGTGGCGCGCGGCAGGTTGACGAGCAGCGTGACGCCGAGCGCGGTGCCGACGAGGATCATCGGCACCAGCCGCAACCACTCGTCGCGCGCCGCCTTCCCGGGATTCTCGAAGCCGACGCGGATCGCGCTGGACAAATCCGCCAGGACGAACAGCGCCAGCGCGAACTTGAGCGGCACCAGGTGCGTCGCCAGAGGAATGGTCACCAGCGCCGCGCCGAAGCCGGTGATGCCGAAGATCAGCGCGCCAAGGAACGCGATCGCGGCGAGCAGCGCCACCTCGCCAGGATCTATCAGGGCTTGACCGCCGCTTTCAATGCGCCGATTATAAGATCGCGCGGCGTGCCGGCGTTCATCGCCCGCAGACGCGACACGTAGCGCGTGAACGGCAGGCCGAAGCGCGACTCGAGCTGCTCGGCGCGCCGCCGCAGCGCCGACCATTCGACGCTCGGCGGCGCGCCCTTCAGCGCGAACACCAGGAGGTTCGGGTCATGCAGCGCCGGCATCGCGAGCACGGCGCCGCCGAAAGCGCGCTCCAGGCGCTGCAGCGCCTGGTCGAATTTCGGGTCGTCGTCCATGAAGTTGACCACCATCACGCCCGGCTCCAGGAGCGCGAGGAAAGCGCCGTCGTAGAACTCGCCGCTGGCGAGCCTCGGCGCGTGCTGCTCGTCCTGGAAGGCGTCGACGATCAGCGCGTCGCAGCATTCCGGCGCGAGCGCCGCGGCGCCGTCGCCGATCTCGACCGCCAGGCGGGCGTCGTTCGCCGGCAGCGCGAAGTGCGCGCGCGCGGCCGCGACGATGCGCGCGTCGAGCTCGACCACGCGCAGCCGCGTGGCGCGCAGCCGGCGGTGAAAGAACTTCGCCAGCGACCCGCCGCCCAGGCCGATCATGAGCGCCTGCCTCGGCTCCGGGTGAAACAGGAGAAATCCCATCATGCAGCGCGTGTAGTCGAGCGCGAGGGCGTCGGGCTCGGCGATGCGCATCGCGCTCTGGATCGCCTCGCCGCCGACGTGCAGCGTCCTCACGCCGCGCTTGTCGCTGACCGCGATGACCGATCTGTGCCGCGACCCGCCAAGGGCGCTCAACGCCACGCGCCTGATTTTACGGCTGGCTCTTCATGTCGCCGACGCGCCGCATGTTCTCCTCGAAGCATCTGATCGCGTGATCCGCAGGGTTCGACGCAGACGCTCTGTGCGCCTCGCTGGAATGTCGCCCGATATTCTTGCAAGAACCCACCTGTAGCGAAATCATTTCTCACAGCGAAGCCCCTCTGGCCGTGATAGGCCAAAGCGCTTCCACGACACCCTGCCTCACGCAGACGTACCAGTCATAGAGATTCACCGTCGGGTCGCAGTGGCCAGGCACCAGCAGGAGCTTCTCGCCGAGCGCGGGCGCGGCAACGCCTGGCGCGATGTCTAGGCGTCCGTGCTCGTCCGACGCGGCTGCGTACACGAGCCCGGGGTTCTGCCAGACGCTCGGCATGCCGGAGTCGACGCTCGACGCCTTGAGGCCAGCGTCGACGATGGCGCGATCCGGCGCCGGCCGGCTCATCACCGTGGCGAGCACGAACAGCGAGTGCGCGAAGCGCGGCAGCGGCGCGGCCCATTCGTTGCGCGCGTAGTCGGCGTCCATGAAGACGTAGGAACCGGGCTGGATCTCGTTCCACGCGCCCGACTCCACCTCGAACATGAAGCTGCCGCTGCCGGCGCCGGTGACCACGGGACAGGCGATGCGCTCCTCATGAAGAAGCCGTTTTGTCATCAACACTTTCTGCGCAGCGTCCTGGATGGCCGCGCGACGCTCGGCCATGGACCGCACATGCTGGGCGCGGCCATGATAGGCCTGCAATCCCGCGAAGCGCAGCGTCCGGGATCGCGCGATCTCCCGCGCCAGCGCCAGCGCCGGCTCCCCCGGTGCGATGCCGCAGCGGCGCATGCCGATATCGAGCTCGAGGTACACGTCAAGTTCCGCCCCCGAAGCTTCCAGCTGACGAAGATTCTCTCGATTGTCGACGCACACGCCGAGCCGCGCGCGCTTCGAGAGCGCCGCGAGGCGCCCGAGCTTAGGCGCGCCGACGACTTCGTTGGACACCAGCACGTCCTCGATGCCGCCTTCGACCATGGCCTCGGCTTCGGCCACTTTCTGGCAGCACACCCCGATCGCGCCGGCGCTAAGCTGGCGCTTCGCGATTTCGGGGCATTTGTGGGTTTTGGCGTGGGCGCGGACGCGGACGTCATGGCCCTTTACCGCGTTTGCCAGGGTGAAGAGATTCTTCTCGAAAGCATCCAGATCAACCAGCAGGGCCGGGGTGTCGATTTCCTCCAGCCGCATGGCGACCGAAGCCGGTGCCCGCATGGCTAGGCCGCCGCGGCCTTTGCCGAGCGCTCCTGGAGCGCGAACCAGGCGATGGCGGCCGCCATCAGCGCCACCAGCGGCAGCGCGAGCAGGTTGACGCGCTCCCAGCCGAAGGTCGTCACCGTCAAGCCCGAAGCGAGCGAGGAAACGGCCATCATGACGAAGATCGCCTGGTCGTTGGTTCCCTGAACCTTCGCGCGCTCCTCCGGCCGGTAGGTCTGCGTGAGCAGCGTCGTGCCGCTGATGTAGAGGAAGTTCCAGCCCACCCCGAGCAGCACGAGCGCCCACCAGAACTGCGCCACCGCGACCCCGGAAAGCGCGATGCCGATCGACACGAAGTTGAGCAGCACCCCGGCCAGCATCACCGGCGCGAGGCCGAGGCGCCGGATCAGGGAACCGGTGACGAAGGAAGGCGCGAACATGCCGACGACGTGGGCAGAGATGACGAACGCGGCATCGGCATAAGGGTGGCCGCAGACGCCCATGGCGATCGGGGTCGAGGTCATGAGGAAGTTCATCACGCCGTAACTGGTCGCGCCGCACAGAACTGCGACGATGAACCTGGGCTGCGCCGCGATCTGCAGCAGCGGCCGTCCCGAGGCGGACTGCTCGCTTACCGTGGGCGGCGGGATCCGTATGAGCCGCAGCAGCGCCACGGTGACGAGCGCGAAAGCGATCAGGGACAGGTAGGCGCCCATGAACCTGACAGCGAACAGGTCGATGGTCCAGCGGCTGACGCCCGGCCCGAGGATGCCGCCGACCAGTCCGCCAGCGAGCACCAGCGAGATTGCCGTCGGCCGGAAATCGGCGCTCGAGACATCGGCCGCGGCAAAGCGGTAATACTGGCCGTAGGCGTTGAAGACACCCCACACGAGCGCGCCGAAGCACAGCAGCCAGAAGCTCTGCAGCCCCATCGCCGCGGCGCACAGCAGCGCCCCGGCGATGCCCCAGAATACGCCCAGGGTCAGGCCGCGCCGCCGGCCGACGCGCTTCATGTGGAGCGAAGCCGGCATGGTGGCGATCGCGCTACCCAGGACCCAGCAGGTGACCGGCAGCGTGGCGAGCGCCTTGACGGGCGTGAGCGCGAGCCCGGCAAGGCCGTTGATCGCGACCAGCGTCGTGTTGTTGGTGAACAGCATCGCCTGGCAGGCGGCAAGCAGCCCGACGTTGCGGTGTGTACTGGTCATCTATACAGTAGTCTATTAGAATGCGAAGGACCCTAGTCTAAATGAAACACGAAACGACTTATCTGCGGGGCGCCCGCTCGTTCGTCGCCGGCCGTTTCGAAACGCTCGCGCGCGAGCCTTTCGACGACGGCTGGGCGCCCGAGGAAAAAGACACCGCCGAGCTGCAGACCAGCGTCACCGAGGAGCGCGCGCGCTCGATCATCTCGCGCAACGACTCGCCCGACATCGGCTTCTCCCAGTCGATCAATCCGTACAGAGGTTGCGAACATGGGTGTTCGTACTGCATGCACGGCGATACCCCTCTTCTTATGGCTGACGGCAGCGTGCGGCCGATTGCCGATGTACGGGCTGGTGACGTCCTCTACGGGACGGCGCGGCAAGGCTGGCACCGGCGCTATGTGAAGTCGCGCGTTCTCGCTCATTGGAGCGTCATCAAGCCGGCGTACAGGATTAGGCTGGAAGACGGCACGGAGCTCGTCACCGGTCCGGATCATCGCTTCCTCACCGAACGAGGATGGAAGTTTGTTACCGGAACCGAGCAAGGCCACGCGTGCCGACCGCATCTCACGACCAACAACAAACTGATGGGCGTTGGAGCCTTCGCAAGTGCGCCTGTAAAGAACAAAGATTACCGCCTCGGCTATCTCTGCGGCGTCATTCGAGGCGATGCTCTGCTTGGGTCCCATCAAACCCGCCGCGCTAACGGCGCAGTCGGTACGGTGCACCAGTTCCGCCTGGCGCCCTGCGACGTGGAAGCCCTTCTTAGGACACAGGACTATCTGCGCCGCTGGGAGAGCGATGCGCAGCATTTTGTCTTCCAGAAGGCAAGCGTTGGGAGACGGCTCTTGCATGCGATCCGCGCCCAGACGCGGCCAAACGTTGAGCAGATCCGCGCGCTCATTGCTTGGCCCACGGTGCCCTCGCGCGAATGGTCCGCCGGCTTCCTCGCCGGAATTTATGACGCCGAAGGCAGTTATGGCGACGGCATCCTGAGAATTTCTAATACGGACAGCGAAATCGTCGGTTGGATCGGCCACTGCCTAACGGCCCTAGGCCTCCGCTTCGCTGTGGAGCACGTACACCGCGACATAACCAAGCCCATAGGCGTCGTCCGCCTCCTCGGTGGTCTGCGCGAGCATTTGCGGTTCTTCCACAGCGTGGACCCCGCGATCCTCCGCAAGCGCGAAATAGCGGGCCAGGCCGTGAAGAGCGAAGCCAAGCTGGGGATAGTCAGCATCGAGCCGCTCGGCAAAGCGATGCGGCTCTACGACGTCACCACGGAGTCCGAGGACTTCATCGCGAACGGCGTAGTGAGTCACAACTGTTACGCCCGCCCGAGCCACGCCTACCTCGAGCTCTCGCCGGGGCTCGACTTCGAGACCAAGCTGTTCGCGAAGACCAACGCTGCGGAGCTGCTGCGCGCCGAGCTCTCGAAGCCGGGCTACGTGCCGAGCCCGATCGCCATCGGCGCGAACACCGATTGCTATCAGCCGATCGAGCGAAAGTTCAGGATCACCCGGCAGATTCTCGAGATCCTGGCCGAATGCGAGCATCCGTTCACGATAGTCACGAAGTCCGCTCTGGTCGAGCGCGATCTGGATCTCCTTGCGCCGATGGCGAAGAAGAACCTGGTGAAGGTCTTCGTCTCCATCGGCAGCCTCGACCGCACGCTGGCGCGCAAGCTCGAGCCGCGCGCCGCCAGTCCCCAGCGCCGTCTTGATGTCCTGAAGGCGCTAAGCGAAAGCGAAGTTCCCTGCGGCGTGATGGTGGCGGCCTTGATCCCGGGGCTCAACGACAAGACCTTGGAGGAAGTGCTTGAAGCCGCCGCCGCGGCGGGCGCCTCCGAGGCGGCCTACGTCATCATGCGGCTGCCCAACGAGCTGAAAGAGCTGTTCAAGGAATGGCTCGCGGCGCATTACCCCGAGCGCGCCGGCCACGTCATCAGCATCGTGCGCCAGATGCGCGGCGGCCGTGACAACGACCCGCGCTTCGGCAGCCGCATGACCGGCACTGGAATGTTCGCCGAGCTGATCGAGAAGCGCTTCGAGCTCGCGTGCCGCCGCTTCGGCCTCAACGACCACGGCGCGGGGCGCAAGCCGCCAAGCCTCGACTGCAGCCGCTTCCGCCCGCCCTCCGCGGCAGGCCAGATGTCGCTCTTTTGATGAGGGCCGCGCTGCTCGCGATCGGCTGGGGATGGGCGGCGGCTATCGTCTGGCTTTCCGTCACCCCGTCGCCGCCGAAGCTCGACTTCGAGCATGGCGACAAGCTTGGCCATTTTGGCAGCTATGGCCTGCTAATGTTTTTGTTTTGCATGGTTTACCGAAGCCGGAACACCCGGCTTCTCTACGCTGCGGGATTCGTGCTGATGGGCGTTGGGCTGGAATTCATCCAGGGATGGCTCGTCTACCGCACGTACGACCCGTTCGATATGCTTGCCAACACCATCGGCGTCGCGCTCGGCTGGGCGGCATTCCTGCTCAGCGAGCGGATACGACGCCGGTAGCCTCGATCTCTCGGGGTTGCGTGAGTAAGAAAGTCAGCAGAGGAACTGGATCAATGCGTCGAGCGTCGCGTCCGGCGCCTCCGCCATCAGCGAATGCCCGGAAAAGTCTATGGTCACGACCTTTGCGTTGCTGATTTTGTCGACAATTTGCTGCGCCGACCTGGGCGGAGTCATGACGTCGCGGCGCCCCAGAATGAACAGTGTCGGACACTTCACCTTGGCAGCGCTTTCAAACCCGCCGGCGTAGTCGTTGCAGGCCTTGAGATCGTTGTAGAGGACGCCGGGGGCAAGCCGGCGCAGGCGCGCCAGCGTGTCGCCGTACATCCACATGCCCGGATTCGGATTGCCGCCCAGCGGCACCTGCGGCGCATGGCCCCAGATGGTGTCCATGTCGAAGGCGGCGTGCTGATTCTTTCTTGCCGCTTCGAGAAAACCCTGCGACACCGCCATGGGATAAGCGGTGCCGATCAGCGCGATGCGCTCGGCAGCGTGACGTGCCGCGCACTCCAGCGCGATCAGAGAGCCCATCGAATGGCCGATTACGCTCGCCTTTTCAATTTTGACGCGCTTGAGAACTTCAATAACCCAGTGCGCCATTGCCTCAATGGTCGGAAGCGGAGCTCCGGCGGAACCGCCGTGGCCGGGAAGGTCGAGCGCGAGCACGTTCCAGCCGTGGTAGCCGAAGTAGCGGCTCTGCAGGGCGAACAGGGAATGGTCCAGGCCGGCGCCGTGCACGAAGACGAGCGCGCGCTTCCTGGGGTCGAGCTCGTGGGCGGCGGTGTAGGCGAAGACCGACTTGCCGTCGACCTTGAAATTCACTTCAGCGCGGTCCTGAGGGCGCGATCCAGGTCGGCGAGCAGGTCCTGCGGATCCTCCAGGCCGATCGACAGGCGCACCGTGCCGGCGCTGATGCCGGCGCGCCCCAGGTCCGCATCGCTCATGCGGTAGTGGGTGGTG
>Ga0209577_10006685_pt1 | contig 10649 bp, 11 predicted proteins | sample GraSoiAngelo_109_FD_185874 | JGI IMG/M metagenome (GOLD analysis project Ga0209577, IMG submission 185874) | Grasslands soil microbial communities from the Angelo Coastal Reserve, California, USA - 14_0903_12_20cm (SPAdes) (version 2) | ecosystem: Environmental > Terrestrial > Soil > Grasslands... | reverse complement strand
CTGCGCTGGCAGCCGATCGAGGACTTTGCCGCCTATCTCAAGGCGTCGCATCTCCCGGACATTACCCTTGCCGACATCGCGGCAAAGATAGCCAGTCCCGACGTCAAGGGCGCCTTCGGCGCAATCACCGCCGACGCCTTCGGCGCCAAATACCCGGATGCGCTTACCGTGCAGCGTCCGGCATTGCAGAAGATGTATGCCGATTACTTCCGCGACAACAATGTGGATGCCATCCTGTTTCCGACCACGATCGCGCCGGCGCCCCTGATCGATGCCGTCAACGGCTCCGGGGAGATGTCTATCAATGGCGGCCCACCGGTGCCTGTTTTCGATACCATGATCCGCAACACCGATCCCGGCAGCAATGCCGGCATCCCGGGCCTCTCGCTGTTCGCCGGGATGACGCCGGGCGGCTTGCCTGTCGGGCTCGAAATCGACGGCCCGGTCGGCAGCGATCCCAAATTACTCGCGCTCGGCCTTTCGATCGAGGCGATCCTCGGCAACGCCCCGCCACCGAAGCTATGAACCCTGCCGTCATCGCGAGCGAAGCGAAGCAATCCAGAGCCGCGAGCGAAGACTGGATTGCTTCGTCGCAAGGGCTCCTCGCAATGACGGCTAGATATGGTCGTAGTCGACCACCACCTTGTCCGACAGCGGCCGCGCCTGGCAGGTGAGGATAAACCCGGCGCCGGTTTCCCACGGCTCCAGCGAATAGTTTACTTCCATGCGCGCCTCGCCTTCGATCAGTTTGGCGCGGCAGGTCGAGCACATGCCGCCCTTGCAGGCGAACGGCAGGTCCATGCCGGCGCGCAACGCCGCGTCGAGAATGGATTCGTCTTCCGCCACCGGCACCTCGCGACGTTTGCCGTCGATGATCAACGAGGCCAGCGCTTTCGGCGCGGCGGTGGCCGGCACCGCCGCCTTCGGCCGCGGCTTGCCGCCGAATTCCGAGACGAAGCGCTCGACGTGAATCCGTTCAGGGGCAATGCCGATGTCCCGGCAGGTAGCCTCGATATCCTCGCTCATGCCGGCCGGACCGCAGATGAAGACGTGGTCGACGCTTCCCGCCGGCACGAGTGCGCGCAACAGCAGCCGGACCTTGTCGCCGTCCACCCGGCCGTGCAGGATCGGGATGTCCTGCTCTTCCCCGGAAATCACATGGAAGACCGAAAACCGCTGCAGGAAGCGGTCTTTCAGTTCTTCCAGCGCTTCGCGAAACAGCATGCCGGCGGTCGAGCGGTTGCCGTAGAACAAAAAGAAACGGCTGTGCGGCTCGCGCGTCAGCACGCCCTTGATGATGGAGAGGATCGGCGTGATCCCCGAACCCGCGGCAAACCCCACATGGATCCGTGCCTGGTCGGGCGCGTGCGCGATCCCGAAGCGGCCGGTCGGCGTCATCACGTCGAGCTGGTCGCCTGCCTTCAGCTGATCTGCCGCCCAGCTCGAGAATGCTCCGCCGTCGACCTTTTTCACGGCGATGCGGAGCTCGTGATCATCGGGCCCCGAGCAGATCGAATAGGAGCGCCGCACTTCATGGCCGTCCATGGTCGTGCGCAACGTGAGATATTGCCCCGGCGCAAAGGTGTATTCGCTCGCCAGCTCGCCCGGTATCGCAAAGGTAAGCGAAATCGCGTCCGCGGTTTCCCGGCGCAGGTCGCTGACGGCGAGGCGATGGAAGCGGGGAATCGAAGCCATTTTCAATGGCACTTGAAATAGTCGAACGGCTCGCGGCAGCTCTTGCAGCGCCACAATGCCTTGCACGAGGTCGAGCCGAATTCCGAGAGCAGCTCGGTGTCGCCGGATTCGCATTGCGGGCACGGCACCATCACCTCGCCGAACAGCGCGCGGCGGCCACTGCCGGCGCGCGGCGGCACGATGCCGTAATCCCTCAGCTTGCGGCGACCGTCCTCGCTGAGCCAGTCGGTAGTCCAGGCCGGCGACAGCACGGTATGTACTTTCCGATCGGCGATGCCTTCGCGCGCCAGCGCCAGCTCGATCTCCAGCGCGATCATGTTCATCGCCGGGCATCCGGAATAGGTCGGCGTGATTGCAACTTCCACGCAGCCATTCCTCACCGTGACATCCCGGAGCACACCGAGATCGGCGATGGTGAGCACCGGAATTTCCGGGTCCACCACCTGCGCCGCCGCGTCCCAGGCGCGCTGCCTGAGATCGGCATCGCTCTGCATTGCGCCTACCACGTGGCCCCCGGAAAGGTGCGCTGCATCGACTGCAATTCAGCCAGCAGATGTCCAAGATGCTCGCTGTGCCGGCCAAAGCGGCCACCCTGCTGCATCCAGTCGTTGTTCGGCAGCGTCAACGTCGCCTCGCTCAAGACGCTTGTGACCGTCTGCAGCCATCGCGGGCGCAGGCCAGCAGTGTCGACTGCGATTCCGGCTTCGATCAACCCGCGCTCACTATCGTCGGCCTGGAACATCTCGCCGGTGTAGGCCCACAGATCGTCGACCGCGCTTTGCGCGCGGCGGTGGCTTTCGTCGGTGCCGTCGCCGAGCCGCACCATCCATTCTGAACAATGCCGCAGGTGATAGGCGCTCTCCTTCTCGGATTTGGCGGCGATCGCGGCCAGTGTGGTATCACGCGATGCCATCATCGCGCGCCAATAGAGGTCCGCGAATGCCGCGTAGAAAAACTGCCGGGCCATGGTCTGGGCGAAATCGCCGTTCGGGCGTTCGACCAGCAACAGATTGCGGTATTGGCGCACGTCGCGCAGAGAGGCGAACTTGTCCTCGTCGTTGCAATTGCCTTCGACCTTGGCGGCATATGAATAAAGCTCGCGCGCCTGCCCGAGCAAATCGAGGCCGATATTGGCCAGCGCCATGTCCTCTTCCAGCATCGGCGCGTGGCCGCACCATTCCGACAGCCGATGCCCGAGGATCAGCGCGTCGTCGGCGCGGCGCAAGGTGTAGAGTACCAGCGGCGTTTCGGAGACCTGGATGGATGCTGCGGCCATGGCGTTTCTCCTTCACGTCATTCCGGGGCGCTCGCAAAGCGAGCGAAAGGCGCGCGCCCGGGAATGACGGTGCGTGTGTCCATCACATATGCCCGACTTCGTCCGGCACGTCGTAGAACGTCGGATGCCGATAGATCTTGGATTCCGCGGGCTCGAACATCATGCCCTTGTCGGAGGGATCAGACGCGGTGATGGCGTGCGAAGGCACCACCCAGATCGACAGCCCCTCGCCGCGCCGCGTGTAGATGTCGCGCGCGGCCTGCAGCGCCAGCGTCGCGTCGGTCGCGTGCAGCGAGCCGACGTGCTTGTGCGCCAGCCCGTTGCGGCTGCGGATGAAGACTTCCCAGAGCGGAACGTTCGGCGTGGTCATCCATCTCTCCATAAACTCCGTCATTGCGAGGAGCACTTGCGACGAAGCAATCCAGTTCTTGCTTGCGGCTTCTGGATCGCTTCGCGGAGCCTGTCATCGGGCCGGCGAAGCCGGACCCATTGGCTCGCAATGACGGCTCAAGCCGCGAGCTTCCGGCGCTTGCGCTTCTCGGCATAGGCCAGCGCCGCCTCGCGCACCCAGGCGCCTTCCTCATGCGCCTTGCGCCGCGCGGCGAGCCGGTCGCGATTGCAGGGGCCGTTGCCGGCCAGCACCTGCGTGAATTCCTCCCAGTCGATCGGGCTGTATTCCCAGTGCCCTTCCGCATCCTGCTTCATGCCGGGATCGGGAATGGTCAGCCCGAGGAAATGCGCCTGCGGCACCGTGGCATCGACGAATTTCTGGCGCAGCTCGTCATTGGAGAAGCGCTTGATCTTCCATTTGGTCGAAGTGTCGCTGTGCTGGCTCGCTTTGTCCGGTGGGCCGAACATCATCAGCACCGGCCACCACCAGCGGTCCAGCGCGCTCTGCGCCATCGCCTTCTGTTCTTCTGTGCCGCGGCATAGCGTCAGCATGATCTCGAATCCCTGGCGCTGGTGAAAGGACTCTTCCTTGCAGACGCGGATCATCGCCCGCGCGTAGGGACCATAGGAGCAGCGGCACAGCGGAATCTGGTTCATGATGGCGGCGCCGTCGACCAGCCAGCCGATGGCGCCGATGTCCGCCCAGGTCAGCGTCGGATAGTTGAAGATCGACGAATACTTTGCCTTTCCGGCAAGCATCAGGTCCACCAATTCCTCGCGCGAGGAGCCGAGCGTTTCCGCGGCGGCGTAAAGATAAAGGCCGTGGCCGCATTCGTCCTGCACCTTTGCGAGCAACGCGACCTTGCGGCGCAACGACGGCGCCCGCGTGATCCAGTTGCCTTCCGGCAGCATGCCGACGATCTCGGAATGCGCGTGCTGGGAAATCTGCCGCGTCAGCGTCTTGCGGTATGCCTCGGGCATCCAGTCGTTGGGCTCGATGCGCTCGTCGGCATCGATCCGCTCCTGAAAGCGCTGGGCCAGCGAGGCGTCCTCGATGTTGCGGTCGTCGGTGTCGGAGGTATTGAGCGCCTGCGTGTACATCGATGCCCTCCCGGGATTCTTGCCGATGAATATATAACATAAATTTAGATAGGCAACTTATTTCTGTAATATATCAGGTTTCGGCGAAGCGCCGGGCCAGCCCGGCACCGGCCCTCGCGAGAGGGCCGGCCTCGTTCGTTGCATGGCGGTCAAGCCATTGTTCGGACGCCGGAAGCAGCGCGCGATAAATCTCGCCGCAGAGCCGGCGGGCGGCGCTACCCGGCCAGTCTTCAGGCAGCAGCGCCGTCGGCAGCAGCGGATCCCGCAACACCACGCGGCGGTAATGATGGATCAGCAGAATCCGCGCGGTAAAGGCATCGCCCTCCGAAAGCGAATTCCGAGCGATCCAGCCCCGCAGCGGTTCGAAGGTCTTCATGAACTTCAGGTAGGCCTCGGCGGTACGCTGTAGCGGCCAGCTCTCGCGGAGCAGCCGGCGCCCGCTGTCGTCTTCGGCCGAAACCTCGAGGCGAATGGCGCCGGTGGCCTCTTCCGGGATGGGCACGCCAGAGGGGGCGACCCACACCCCGGGGAGCGGACTGCCGAAGCCGGCATTCTTCAGCGCGTCGCGCGAGGCGTCGCGATCTTCGCCACTGCCGATCAGCAGCAGCTCGAAGCGGCCGGTCCAGTCCAGCGGCGGCGGGTCGTAGATGTGCTGGGTCGCCGCGTCGAAGGTGCGGCGTCCCTTGCCGGCAAGACGGTAAAAACTGTTGCGGCCAACCTTGCTGCGTTCAAGCCAGCCATCGGTGGCAAGCCGCGACACCGCGGTGCGCACTACGCCGCCGTGGATGTCGAGGCCCTTGAAAAACGCGAGCAACGTTCCGAGCCACACCGAGCCGCCGCGCGGCACGATGGCATCGCCGAACATAGTGATCACAATCGAGCCGGTGCGGGACGGCTCGCGCTTGAGCTGGTCGACGATACGGGACAGCGGATGCGGCATGACCTTCGGCATACGGGTTTCTAGCACGCCGCCAAAGGCAGAGAACTCGTATCCCCGCTAGCGATCGGGATTGGGATAAACGAGGGTGCGCCAGCCGCTGCGCTCGAACGGCTTCCACGCGCCTTCCGGCTGCGCAAGGCGGTCGGCCACGGCATACACCACGGCGGGATGATGTCCCATACCGCAATGGCTGCTTTCGACCTCGATGCTCTCCGAAGTCGCGGAGGTCTTTTCCATGCAGCCTTGCCAGGCGCAGATGCCGTCCGTACGGCTGAAAATCGCGGTGGTCGGCACCGGGGGCGTCTGCGCCAATGCGCCGCCGAAGCGGAGATCCTCCTCGTCGGCGCGCCGGCCGCTCGCCATCTCGTAGACGCGCCACGCGTTGGTCGCCTTGGGGTTCGCCGCGAAGGGGCTGCCGAGCGTAATCACCGAGCGCACATGGTCCGGCATCAGCTTTGCCAGCTGCCGCGCGTAAAGCCCGCCAAGGCTCCAGCCGACCAGGCTGATCTTGCGGCCATGGGTGTCGCTGAGCTCGTAGACGAGATCCTGCATGGCGTCCTGCACGCCCTCGCGCAGGCCCAGATTGCGGCCCTGCCCCCAGCCCTTCACGTAGTAGCCTCGGCTTCTCAAGAAGGCGCGCAACGGGCGCGTGGAAACGTCGGAGGCGACCAGCCCAGGCAGCACCAGCACCGGATGGCCGTCGCCGGTCGGCGCCAGCGCAAGCAGTGGCAGCGCGCCGAGGAACGCACCGAATTCATGGATGGCGCGGCCTTCCAGCATCATCAAGGTCTTGGAGGGCGCATGCAGTGTCTGGGCGGCAGCGGACATCGGTTTTCCTTCTCAAAAGCGGCCGCTGAAATCGCTGGCCACCGGTCGAAGTGATTACGCAAAGCCTGACAGTTCGTTCCGCAATGCAACAAGATGACTGCGAGTCGGGGGCGGTTCCGTCATTGAAACCGCGGACGCTCGAGGGAACAATAGGGCTGGACACTTAATAATCGCGCCGTTGCGTATTAGTCACAGCCGCAACAGCAGTTCGAGCGTGTAGAGCGCGAGCCCGGCGAGGCCGCCAATCAGCGATCCGTTGAAGCGGATGTATTGCAGGTCCTTGCCGATGTTGATCTCGATCAGCGAGATCAGTTGCCCCATGTCCCACGCTTTCACCTGATCCGAGATGAAGCTCGAGACGCCGCCCTTCTGTTCGGCGATGAAGCTGCGCAAGACCGCGACAACGCCCTGGTTGATGTCCGCGCGCATCTCGCTGTCGCTCGCGAGCGCCGCGCCCGCCTCCACGAAGACGTTCGCAAGGTGCTGCTGCAGCACCTGGCTTTCGCCTGTGGCGCTGCGCGCGACGAAGGATTGCACGTTGGACCAGACGGTCGCGGCAAGCTCCCCGAGTTCGGGGCGGGCGAGCAGATCGCCTTTCAGCGCGCCGATCCGCTCGGCATAACCGGGATCGCTGGACAATTTATCGACAAAGGCCAGCATCATCCGATCGAACTCGCCGCGAAACGGATGACCGGGGTCGTTGCGGACGTCTTCGAAGAACGCCGTTCCCGAGGCTACGATCTTCTTCACGAGGAATGCATCGGCGCGATAAAGTTTCAGCAGCGTCGGCAATTCGTCGCGGATCTTGGCGCGGATCGCGGTCATCGTGTCCGGCTGCGTCAGCGCGTTATGGACCGCGCGCAACAGATCGTCGAGCAGTCCCTGGTGCCGGCTCCGCTCGATGAAGGCGCGCACGGTGCCGGCGGCGAGCGGGGCCAAATCGATCGTTTGCAGCTGCGTCATCACGCGCCGGGTGATGAAGGTCTTCAGGCCGGAGCTTTCCGATGCCGACATCGCCTCGGGCAACAGCCGCAGCAGAAATCGCGCGAGGTCCCCGCTGCGCTTGCGGTCGCCTAGCCAGTCCGCGATGAAGGAAGCAAAATCGACCTCGCGCAGTTTGGCCTCGACCGGCGCGGCTTCCAGGAAATGCACCTCGATGAACTCGCCTAATTTGTCGGCGATGCGGTGCTGGTTGCGCTGGATGATCGCGGTGTGCGGAATCGGCAAGCCCAGAGGCCTGCGAAACAGCGCGACAACCGCGTACCAGTCGGCGAGCCCACCGATGGTCGCGGCTTCCGCGAACGCCGCGACGAAGCCGAACAGCGGATGGACGTGAAGCAGGCTGCGCGCGGCCACGAACAGCGCCAGCGTGCCCGCAAGCACCAGCGCCGCCAGCGCCTTGACGCGCCGCAACTCCGCCGCCCGCGCGGCGTCGGCGAGCGATGCGAAGGAGGATGTGGTGACAAGCGTCATTGAAGCGTCTCACGTTTCCCGGACGCGCTGCAGCGTTCTTCACGCTGCTGCGCAGAGCCGGGACCGTACCAAACACCGAACTTCGTTACGGCCCCGGCTCTGCAGCGCACCGCTCCGCAAGGGCTACGCGCTGCGCTGCGTCCGGGGAACGGCTGCCAGCTAAAAAAGAAGGCCCGCGTGAAGCGGGCCTTCCCAAATCCATCAAACCCAACGCGATGGAGTTTAAGCGGTTTTGCCGTAGACCTGGGCGAAATTGTCCTGCGCGGACTTCGCGCCATCGGCGGCGAGCTTGCCGAGATATTCGGCGCTGGCCTTGGCCCGCGACACGAACAGTTCGCCGCGCGCGCGCACCATCTCGGACTGGATCTGCACCGCTTCGTTCAGCGACTTGGCGGAAGCGAGCTTGTCGATGCCCGCGAAGAACGCCTCGGCGTCCTGGTACAGCGCCTGCTGGATGTTGCGGCTGATCTTGGCGACTTCGCTGACCGAACCGGCGACGGCGGTCTCGATCGCAGCGGTCACCTTCTCGGAGCCGGCGTGGATATCGGCGGCGCGAACCTTGGCGGCCTCGGTCTGCTTCTTCACGAACTCACGGGCAGCCTCGGGGACTTCCATGTTCTGGAAATTCTTCAGCGCGTCGGTGACCGGCGCGAAGGCCTGCTTGACGGTGTCGTAGGCGGAATTGGTTTCGGTGGTCATTGGGGTCTCTCCATCCTCAGGTTTGAGCTATGGGCTCACCCCGTCCGGATTTGGCCCGGGGCAGAAGTGTTATGACATGGTAACTTGTGCAGTGCAATATCGTTGTTGCAGTGCGATATCACAAGTTCGTGATCGCGCGCCCGGAAGAGGGCTCCAGTGCCCGCTCAACCGCCGCCAAGGCATGGAGCGTGGTGGTGTCGAACAGCGGTAGCGGGCTGTCCGCGTCGGTGACCAGGAGCATGATCTCGGTGCAGCCGAGAATTACCGCCTCGGCTCCACTGTCCACGAGCCGTCGGATGATCTCGCGGTAAGCTGTCCGGGATTCCGCGCGGACCTCGCCGGCGACCAGTTCGCGATAGATGATGTCATGGACGATGCGCCGGTCCTCCGCCGCGGGCACCAGCAGCTCGAGCCCGAACAATCTTTGCAGCCGGCCTTTGTAGAAATCCTGCTCCATCGTAAACGCCGTGCCGAGCAGGCCCACTTTCCGGATCCCCGCGGCGCGGATTTTCTCGGCGGTAGGATCGGCGATGTGCAGCAGCGGGATCTGGATGGCGGCGGCGATATCGTCGGCCACGCGGTGCATGGTGTTGGTGCAGAGCACGATAAAGTCGGCGCCGCCGCGCTGCAGCCGGCTGGCGGCGTCGATCATCTGCCGCGTCAGTTCGTCCCATTCACCCCGATGCTGCAGATGTTCGATCTCGCCGAAATCGACCGACCACATCAGGCTGCGTGCCGAATGTACGCCGCCGAGCCGGCGCCGCATTTCGCGATTGATGATGCGGTAATATTCGGCCGAGCTTTCCCAGCTCATGCCGCCGATGAGCCCGATCACGGCCGGCCTCGGCATCGCCGCGTCAATGCTGGACGGCGCCGGGCAGGCCATAGGCCTCGAGCTGCGCTTGCACCTGCGCGACATTATGCCCGAGCACGACGATATCGTGCTTGCGGCCGTCGACGTCGCGGACGTGGTCGCGCAGCAGCGCTTCGGCCTTGAAGCCGAGGCTTTCGAACAGCGTGATCGCGCCCTGCTGGTCGACCGTCATCTGCACCGACAGTTTTTCCAGGCCGGCGCCGAGCGCCAGCGCAAAGGTCTCCTGCGACAGCGCGCGCCCGACCCCCTGCCCGCGCACGTCCATGGAGACCACCATGCGGATTTCCCCGACATGCGGCGACCAGGAATGGGAATCGCGCACCAGCGTGCCGCAGCCGACAACCTTGCCGTCCTTCACCGCCAGCAGGCTGGTGATCGCGCCGCGTTCGATCTCCTTGACCCACGCGGAGAGCACCTTGGGCTCGCTGATGTTGCGCGGCAGGAACAACAGGTCGTGGGTCGGCAGCTTTTGCGCGAATGACAGCACCGCGGCCTCGTCGGCGGGCGACATCAGGCGGAATTCGATGTCGCCGGCGTCGGTCTTGACGTGGCGGGGGTAGGAACGTTGCTCGCTCATGTCGATCTCTCACCTAGCCAGCTATCCAGTTTCGGCCATAGCCGCTTGATGGCGTTAGCGCCGGCGACCAGGCTGACATGGCCGCCTTTCAGCATCACTTCTTCCTTGTCCGTCGACGCCACGCGCGGGATCAGGTGCTTTGCCGCGTCATAAGGCACGATGTGATCGTGCTCGGCGACCGCATGCAGGATCGGCACCGTGATCTTGGACAGGTCCGCCGGACGGCCGGCAACCGACATGGTGCCGTCGAACAGCTTGTTGTCCCACATCAGGTCCTTGGTGATGGTGCGGAAATATTCGCCGGCCAGCGGCAGCGTGTCGTTGGCCCAGCGGTCGAACATCCGGTACGATTTCACGAACTCGTCGTTCCAGATGTTCTCCCACAGTTGCACCTGGCCGGCTACGCGCGCCGCCGGCCTCAGCATGTCGAAGGAGGCGAGGATCATTTCGGGGGGCACGTTACCGACGCTGTCGACCAGCTTGTCGACGTCGAAATAGCGGCGGTCGGAAAAGTTCTGGAACAGCTTCATCTCGCGGAAATCGATCGGCGTGGTGAAGCAGATCAGGTTCTTCATCGGGCCGTCGTTGAAGATCGAGCCGTACAGCAGCGACAGCACGCCGCCGAAGCAATAGCCGATTACGGTGACGTCGGTCTCGCCGGAGTCCTGCTGCACGCGGCGCACGCAGTCCGGTATGAAGTCGAGGACGTAGTCCTCCATGCGCAGGGATTTTTCTTCCGGCTTCGGCGCGGTCCAGTCCAGCATGTAGACGTCGTAGCCGCGCTTCAAGAGAAACT
>Ga0209577_10006684_pt1 | contig 10650 bp, 4 predicted proteins | sample GraSoiAngelo_109_FD_185874 | JGI IMG/M metagenome (GOLD analysis project Ga0209577, IMG submission 185874) | Grasslands soil microbial communities from the Angelo Coastal Reserve, California, USA - 14_0903_12_20cm (SPAdes) (version 2) | ecosystem: Environmental > Terrestrial > Soil > Grasslands ... | reverse complement strand
CGCGGCGGCGCAATCAGTTCGGCTTCGAGATGGACGGGCCCGTCGTGCTGCCGAAACTCTACGACGGCAGAAACAAGACGTTCATCACGGCGGCCTACGAAGGCATTCGCGCCAACACGCTGCTGACACCGATCGCCACCGTTCCGACGGCGCTGATGCGGCAGGGGAATTTCTCGGAGATCACCGGCACGATCCGCAATCCCTTCACGCGAGAGCCTTATCCCGGCAACATCATCCCAGCGGGGCAGCTCTCACCAATCGCGCGGAGTCTGCTCGCCTTCTACCCGATGCCCAATCGTTCGGGCATTGCCTCGAACCTGCAGGTGCCTATTCCCAGCACCGAGGACGTGGATCAGTTCATCGCTCGCGGCGATCAGAATCTCGGCAACAAAGTCCGACTGTCCGTCCGCTACAACTGGCATGACAGCGTCAACAGCAATCCGATTTCGCTGGCCGCAGTGCTGCCGACGCAAGTGATCAACCAGCCGCGAGTGAACGAGAACACGCTGATCTCGTACACCCATACGCTGTCGTCGAATCTGCTGAACGATTTCCGCATTGGCTACCATCGCGTCAATTTCGACACGCTCAATCCGTTCATTCTCAACGGCCAGTCTTCTGCCGGCGCCGATCTCGGCGTTCCCGGCTTCAACGGCGACGTTCGCTACAACAATCCGGGAATCCCCACAATCGATCTGACCAACGCGTTCAGCGGACTCGGCGGCGGCGGCACCAACTGGTATCAGTTCGACACGACGTTCCAGATGTCGAACGTCGCGGCGTACAACCGCGGCTCGCACAACGTGCGCTTCGGATTCGATCTGCGCAGGCTCGAAACGGGGCGCCGCGCTGCGAACGACCCGCGCGGACGATTCAACTTCACGGGCGACATGACGGGCCACCCCGTCGCCGACTTCATGCTCGGCGTGCCGCGAACGGTCATTCCGCCGACCGATCAGATCCAGGGTGACGTGGGCGGCTGGCGTAATGGCTTCTTCGTCAACGACGTCTGGCAGGCGTCACGCGACTTGACGTTCAGCCTTGGACTTCGGTACGAGCTGAACACGCCGGTGCAGACCTATGCCGGATTCGCGTCGATGCTGGCCGAAGATTTCGAGACGATCATCCCGAGCAGTTTTCCCGCCGTGGGCTTCCAGTTCCAAGAGCCGAATTACAAGGACATCGCGCCGCGCCTCGGCGCCACGTATCGGCTCAAGGAGACGACCGTTCTGCGCGCAGGCTACGGGATCTACTACAACCCGAACCAGATGAACTCGTTCACGTTCCTCACCAACAATCCGCCAATCGCGGCGGTGTCGACGTTCACCTCGGATCCCGCGAACCCCACGTTGTCGTTCCAGAGCCCGTTCGGCGTCGTCGGACCCGCCGTTCCGCCGGACATGATCTCGCCGACGCGGCACCTTCCCAACGCGCGCAAGGACCAGTGGAGCTTCGACGTCCAGCGCGAGCTGTGGTCGGGCGCGGCGCTCGACGTTCAGTACGTCGGATCGAACACGAGCCATCTCGATCGGAGCTTCTTCAACAACACGCCGCAGCCTGGTCCCGGACCCGTCGATCCACGACGACCGAGCCAGCGCTTCCGCAGCCGCCGCATCATCCAGAACGATTTGATCGCCGATTACGACGCGGTGAGCGTCATCCTGCGCAAGCGCATGAGTCATGGTCTGCAGGCCGACGTGCACTACACGTGGTCGCGGACGCGCGACATGGCGACGCACTCCAACGGCGGCGGCCAGACGATGAACAATTACGACATCCAGGCGGACTACGGTCCCGCGAACTGGGACGTTCCGCATCGCTTCGTGGCGAGCTACATCTACGACGTGCCATTCCTCAAGAGCTCGTCGCAGCCGGTTCTCAAATATGTGGTCGCCGGATGGCAGGTGGGCGGCGTGACAACCGTCCAGAGCGGGACGCCGATCAACGCGACGATCGCCGCCGACCGCGCGAACATCGGCATTTCCGGCCTGCAGCGTCCGGATCTCATCGGCCCGGTACCGGAGCTGAATTGCCAGCCGAGTCCGACGAGCCTGGATCTGATCAATTGCTTCGATCCGTCCGCGTTTGCGATGCCTGCGCAATACATCTTCGGCAATGCGCCACGCAACGTGCTGAGAGGGCCGAAAGCGATGATCACCGACTTGTCGATGATGAAGAACGTCCCCGTCGGAGGATCGGTCCGGGTCCAGATCCGCGCGGAGATCTTCAACGCGTTCAACACCGTCAACTACGGCAACCCCAACGCGGTGTTCGGCTCCGCGACGTTCGGCCGTATCAACGCGACGAACACGACGTACCCGAACATGCGGCAGATCCAGCTGGGAGCGAAACTACTCTTCTGAGTGGGGCGGCCCTTTCAGGCCGCCGACGCGGGCCTGAAAGGCCCGCGCCACAGCAAGGAGCATCGAGATGACTACGACAAGTCGACGGCGTTTTTTCAACTCCGGCATGACAGTGGCTGCGGCGGCGGCTGCGATCACGGTGCCCGTCGCGGCGCAGGAGGCGCAGGAGAAGCCCGTCAAGAAGGTCCACTACAGAAACGGACGGAAGCCGGAGAAACCGCCGCTCTTCAACGGGACGATCTCCTACGGCAACCTCGTGTTCATCGCGGGCGTCGGGTATCACTCCGAAGGCGATATCAAGGTGCACACCAAAGGCGTCCTCGATCAGATCCAGCAGCAGCTCGAGAGCGTCGGGTCGTCGATGGAGAAGGTCTTGAAGTGCAACGTGTACTTGAACGACCTGAAGGACTACGCCGGCATGAATGAGATGTTTCAGGGCCGCTTCGGCGCCGAGCCGCCGGTGCGGACGACCATCGCCGCAGCGGGCGGCATCCCGGGCAACTCGCTCGTTGAGATCGACGTCATCGCGACGCTGTAACTGGCCACACCCAGTAGCGCGCAGCCCTTCAGGCTGCCGGGCGCCGGCAGGCCTGAAGGCCTGCGCTACCAGAGGCCGCGCTTATCGCGTGCCGCGGCAAGGACGGGAGATGCGATGCTCGACACACTGACACGTCACTGGACGCGCCGCGAGTTGTTTCGGCGATCGGCGCTGCTCGCGCTGCCGGCGATCTTTCGCGGCGGCACCGGAGCGGCAGCGTCGCCCGCCGCTCGGTCGGCCGCTGCACCGGCCGCCGCCGACGGACTTCGCGTCGGCGAAGACATCTATCAATCCATCGGCGTGCGGCCGCTCATCAACGCGCGCGGCACGTTCACCATCATCAGCGGCTCGCTCATGCTGCCGGAAGTGCGCGCCGCGATCGATGCGGCGGCGCAGCATCACGTGCACCTGGATGAGCTGATGGCGGCCATCGGCGCCCGCCTCGCCGAATTGACGAAAGCGGAATCGGGCATGGTGTCGTCGGGCTGCGCGGCGGCGCTGACGCATGCGACGGCGGCCTGCGTCGCGGGCGGCAACCCCGATCTTCACGTGCGCATTCCCAATCTGACCGGGTTTCCGAAAGACGAAGTGATCATCCCGAAGCACTCGCGCAACGTGTACGACGCCGCGGTCCGTGCCGTCGGCGTGCGCGTCGTCGAAGTCGGCGCCGGCGAGGAGCTCGACGCGGCATTCGGTCCGCGCACGGCGATGGTCTACATCCTCGCGGGTCCCGAAGCCGACAAGGGGCCGCTCAGCACGCGGGCGATCGCCGAGCTGGCCAATCGGAAGCGGGTGCCGGTGCTCGTCGACGCGGCGGCGGAGATCCTGACGGTGCCGAACGTCCACCTGGAAAACGGCGCCACGCTCGTCGCCTACAGCGGAGGCAAGTGCATCCGCGGCCCGCAGAGCGCGGGTCTCCTCCTGGGACGCAAGGATCTCGTCCGCGCCGCGTGGGTTCACAGCGCGCCGCATCATGGTTTCTCGCGATCCATGAAGGTCGGCAAGGAAGAAGCCGTCGGAATGCTGATGGCCGTCGAGATGTGGGTGAAGAGGGACCACAAAGCCGAGTGGAACCGATGGATGTCGTGGCTCGACTCCATCGCGGCACAGGTCTCCAGGGTCGAAGGCGTCAGCACGGCGATTACGCAGACGACCGAGCTGTCCAACCGCACGCCGTCGCTCACGATTCGATGGGATCGCAGGCGCCTCGGCATCGGCGGCGCCGATCTCGCGCGGCATCTTCTCGACACCGAGCCGCGCATCGCCACGCCGGGCGGACGCGACCGCGGCGACGAAGCGAGCATCTCGATTACTCCGTACCAGATGGCCAGCGGTGAAGAGAAAATCGTCGCCGAGAAGATCTACGCGGCACTGTCGCACGCGCCTCGACAGACAGCGCCGGCACGCGCCACCGCTCCGGCGTCCGACGTCAGCGGTCAGTGGGACGTGCAGATCGAGTACCTCGCGAGCGCGTCGACGCATACGCTGCATCTGACGCAGAGCGGCAATCGGCTCGAAGGCTCGCACCAGGGCGACTTCGTCTCGCGCGATCTCTCGGGAACGATCGAGGGCAACGCCGTGCAGATCGCCAGTTCCTACACCGAGCGCCATGGCGACGCGTTGAGCTTCCGGTTCACCGGTACCGTGAATGGCGACGCGATGTCGGGCACGCTCGATATGGGCGAATATCTCACCGCGAAGTGGACCGCCAAAAAGCACGACTACCGGCGAGGCTGACGTCATGTGGTTGAGACTCGTTCCAGCGGCCGCGATTTGTCTCGTCATGTCTGCGACGGCGCACGTGTCCGCGCAGCAGAAGTACGACCTCCTGCTGAAGGGCGGTCACGTCGTCGATGCCAGGAACAACATCAGCGCGGTGCGTGACGTCGCGATTGCGGATGGGAAAGTGGCGGCCGTTGCCGCGAACATCAACGCCGGCGACGCCTTGAAAGTGATCGATGCGTCCGGACTCTACGTCACGCCGGGACTCGTCGACATTCACGTTCACGCGTACGCCGGAACGGGCGAACGCGGATCGTACGCCGGCGACAACAGCCTGTATCCGGACGGCTTCACGCTGCGATCGGGCGTCACCACGGTTGCCGACGCAGGATCGTCGGGCTGGAGGAGCTTCGACGATTTCAAGGATCGCATCATCGATCGATCGAAAACCCGAGTCCTGGCGTTCCTCAACATCGTCGGCGCCGGCATGCGCGGCGACAAGTTCGAGCAGAACCTGTCCGACATGGAAGCCAAGCCGACGGCGGACATGGCGATGCGACACAAAGGTCTGATCATAGGGATCAAAACCGCGCACTACGCCGGTCCCGAGTGGGCGCCGGTCGAGCGCGCGGTCGAAGCGGGCACGCAGGCGAACATTCCGGTGATGGTCGACTTTGGCGCCAACCGCCCCGAGCGCCCGATGGCCGATCTCGTCACCAAAAAGCTGCGGCCCGGCGACATCTACACGCACATGTATTCCGGGCTTCGCAACGAGCTCGACGACTCCGGGCACGTGAACCCGGGCATGCCTGAGGGAAGAAAACGTGGAGTGATCTTCGACGTCGGGCACGGAGGCGGCAGCTTTGCCTGGCGGATCGCGATGCCCGCCATCAAGGAAGGATTCCGTCCCGATTCGATTTCCACCGATCTGCACATCGGCAGCATGAACGCGGGCATGAAAGACATGCTCAACGTGATGGACAAGTTCCTCGCGATGGGGATGTCGCTCGACGATGTCGTTCGCTGGTCGACGTGGAATCCGGCGCGCGAGATCAAGCACGAGGAGTTGGGCCACCTTTCGGTTGGCGCTTCGGCGGACGTCGCCGTCCTTCGGCTCGAGAGCGGCAACTTCGGATTCGTTGACATGTATGGTGCGCGGTTGAAGGGCACGCGGAAGCTGACGTGCGAGCTGACGCTCCGGGACGGAAAGGTCGTCTACGATCTGAACGGGACGACGCGGCCCGACTGGACCACGCTGCCGAAGGATTACCGGCAGACGGGCGACGCTCGATGGGATGCCATTACGCCGGCGCCGGTCAGACAGCCGCGGCGCCCGTAGCGCGAGGCTTCCACCCGTAGCGCGAGGCTTCCACCCGTAGCGCGAGGCTTTCAGCCGAGCGAGAGACGCAGCCGAGCGACAGCGCTCGCCTGAAAGGCCCGCGCTACGGCGATGCGAGAGACGCAGCCGAGCGACAGCGCTCGCCTGAAAGGCTCGCGCTACGGCGATGTCGCCAATTGAATAACATCGGCTAGATGAAGCGCGCGCCGACCCGTCGACTGCGCGATCTGCTCGCGACAACTGAAGCCGTCCGAAACGATCAGCGTCTCCGGCGGCGCTCGCCTCACCGCGGGGAACAGGACGCGCTCGCCGATCGCCTGCGACACGGCGAACGTCTCGGCACCGAAGCCGAACGGGCCGGCCATTCCACAGCAGCCCGCATCGATCGACTCGAGCGCCACGCCCATCTTCCGGAGCAGCGACTCTTCATCGGTCATCTTCATGAGCGCTTTGTGATGACAGTGGCCGTGGAGGAGAACGGTGCCGGCAAGCCGGGGCGGCGCATACCCAGGCGCGTGATGCTCGAGAAACTCGCTCAGCAGGAACGTCTGGCGCCGCAGCCGATCGGCGCGCGGATCGTCGGGGAAGAGATTCCGCAGCTCATCGCGAAACACTGAGGCGCAACTCGGCTCGAGAACGACGATGGAACGGCCGGCGTCGAGGTCCGGACCAATAGCATGAAGGATGCGCTCGAGATAGTCCCTGGCGTGGTCCAGAAATCCGAAGTCGTAGAGCGGACGTCCACAGCACAAATGGACGCGCGGGATGGCGACGCGGAAGCCGGCGCGCGTCAGCACGTTCAGCGCCGCGCGGCTCGTTTGCGGATAGAAGTAGTTGTTGAACGTGTCCACCCAGAGAATGATTTCGGCATCGCCGTTGGCGGCTGCGCTCCGCTCGCGAGTGTCCCCGACGGTCGGCGTACCGCGTCGAAGTGCCCACTGGCGGAAGCTGGACCGCGCGAGGCGCGGCACTTCGCGGTCGCGCGCGAGGCTCAACGCTCTCCGTAGAACATGTTTCACACCGGGTGCATGGCTGACCGCGTTGGCGACCCTCGGAGCCATCGCACCGAGCCGCGCCCACCGATCGATCATGCCGAACGCGTAGGCGCGCAGCGGCCGTCGCGCGTGCTCGTAGTAGTGCGACAGGAACTCGGCGCGATACGTCGCGATGTCCACGTTGGTCGGACACTCGGACTTGCAGGCCTTGCACGAGAGACACAGATCGAGCGACTGCTTCACATGATCGTTGTTCCAGGCAGTGCCGATCACCTCCCCCTGAAGCATCTCGAAGAGCATGTGCGCGCGGCCGCGCGTGCTGTGCTCTTCTTCGAGCGTGGCCATGTAGCTCGGACACATCGTGCCGGAATCCTGCTTGCGGCACTCGCCCACGCCGATGCATCGAAGCGACGCCTTCGCGAACGACCCGCCATCGTCGACGAACTTGAAATGCGTCCTCGGCTCGAGCGGTCTGTAGTCCGCGCCCAATCGAAGGTTCTCGGTCGGGAGGTATGCGTCGACGACCTTGTGCGGGTTCATCGTGTTGTTCGGATCCCAGACGGCCTTGAATTCACGGAACGCGGTCATCAGCTCCGGACCGAACATCTTCGGCAGCAGCGCGCCGCGCGATTGACCGTCGCCGTGCTCTCCCGACAGCGATCCGCCGTAGCTCACGACCAGATCCGCGGCGCGGTCGACGAACTCCCCGTAGTTTCGGATGCCCTGTTCCGATTGCAGATCGAAGCTGACCTGCATGTGGATGCACCCGTGCCCGAAGTGTCCGTAGTAGGCCGCCTGATATTCGTACTGGTTCAGCAGCCGTCGAAGATCGCGGAGATACGACCCGAGCTTCTCGGGAGCGACCGAGGCGTCGTCCCATCCTTCCCATCGACGCGGCATGCCGGGACCGTTTCCGGCGGCGCGCGGTCCCGCCTCGCGGATCTTCCATACGGCGCGCGCCTCGCTGCTCGTGTAGAGCCGCATGGCCGGAGGATTGACGGCCCGCGCGAGTCGCTCCATCAGTCGATGCGCGCGCTCGTCGACCTCGGCCGGATCGTCTCCGCCGAATTCAACGAGAAGGAAGCCGCGCCCTTCAGGCATCAACTCGAGGTTGGGAGCGCCCTTCCTCCGCAGGCCGTCGATGATGGCGCCTTCGAATCCTTCGAGGCCGATCGGATCGAACGCGAGAATCTCCGGAACGTGATCGGCGGCCGCGAAGGCGTCGGCGTAGCCGAGGCCGACGAGCGATCGATGCTGCGGGCTCGAGATCAGCCTCGCTCGGGCCTCGAGCACCACGACGCAGGTGCCTTCGGTGCCGACGAGCGCGCGCGCCACGTTGAATCCGTTTTCGGGAAGGAGTTGATCGAGGTTGTAACCAGACACACGTCGCGGGATATCGGGAAACCGCGCGCGAATCAGCGGCGCGTAGCGATCGCGGATCGCGCGCAGGCTCGCATAGATCTGTCCGCGGCGTCCGCCCTCGCCGACAATCGCGTCCAGTTCGGCGTCGGTCGTGGCGCCGACCCGCAGCTCCGTGCCGTCATACAGCAGGACCCGCAGCTCGTCGATGTTGTCGACGGTCTTTCCCGCCAGCAGGGAATGCGTCCCGCAGGAGTTGTTGCCGATCATGCCGCCGAGCGTGCAGCGGCTGTGCGTCGAGGGATCCGGTCCAAACGTGAGATGGTGCGCCTCCGCGCGGTTTCGCAGCGTGTCGAGCACGACACCGGGCTGAACGCGGGCGAATCTCTGATCTGCGTTCAGCTCCAGGATCGCGTTCATGCGCTTGGTGAAGTCGAGCACGACGGCGACGTTGCAGCATTGGCCTGCCAGGCTCGTCCCCGCTCCTCTCGGCAGCAGCGGCGCGCCGAACTTCCGGCACGCGGCCACCGCGGCGATGACATCGTCCGCATCGCTTGGAATGACGAGCCCGATCGGAATCTGCCGGTAATTCGATCCGTCGGTCGCGTACAATGCGCGGCTTCCTCGATCGAAGCGAACTTCGCCGCGAACCGTCGTCGTGAGCTCGCGCTGCAGCTCTGACGCGCGCGCGAACGAGTCGACGGGTATCGCGTGCGAGCTTGGCGGCAACTCCGCTGATGTCCCGGTCGTTCGCGGCGCTCGATACGTCATGGGCGCCGACAGTATAAACTTCGACGCGATGCGGCTCTCGACGCTGATCGTCATCATGGCGTTCGCCGTCGCCGACGCGCCTGCCCAGGAGGCGAAGGCGAATCACCCGTTACGCTTCACCGACGTCGCGCGGCCCAGACCCGGCGAGTGGCCGACCTACCATGGAAACCTGAGCGGGAATCGATTCAGCCCGCTCGATCAGATCAACGCGAAGACGATCCAGAGCCTCGCGCCGAAATGGATGTTCACGATTCAGGGAGCTCCGCGTGCGCTGCAGACGACGCCGGTCGTCGTCGACGGCGTCATGTACGTCACGTCGGTCAACGAAGCGTTCGCGCTCGATGCCGCCAGCGGCCGTCAGATCTGGCATTACAGCCGCCCGCGCACGCAGGGGCTGGCCGGTGACGCGGCCAGCGGGATCAATCGAGGCGTTGCGGCCCTCGGCGATCGCGTGTTCATGGTCACGGACAACGCGCACCTGATCGCGCTGCACCGCGACACCGGCGAGCTGCTGTGGGACGTCGAGATGGCCGACTCTCGGCAGAACTACGGCGCCACCGGCGCGCCGCTGGTCGTCAACGATCTCGTGATCTCCGGCGTATCCGGCGGAGACGAAGGCGTCCGCGGATTTCTCGACGCTTACCGTGCGTCGACCGGCGAACGCGTCTGGCGATTCTGGACGGTGCCTGCGCCGGGTGAGCACGGCTCGGAGACGTGGATTGGCCGCGCGATCGAGCACGGATGCGCCGCGACGTGGCTGACGGGTACGTACGATCCGGAGTCGAGGCTGCTCTACTGGCCCACGGGCAATCCGTGTCCCGACTACAACGGAGATGAGCGCAAGGGCGACAACCTGTACAGCTCCTCGGTGCTCGCGCTCGATGCGGATACAGGGCGGCTGCAATGGCACTATCAGTTCACGCCTCATGATCTCCACGACTGGGACGCGAACCAGACGCCAATGCTCGTCGACCGACGATTTCATGGCGAGCCGGGCAGACTGCTGGTCCAGGGAAATCGAAATGGGTTCTTCTACGTGCTCGACCGACAGACTGGAAAAGTGCTGCTCGCCGAACCGTTCGTCACCAACGTGACCTGGGCGAGCCGAATCGGCGGCGACGGCCGGCCGGTGCTGATGACCGACATTGAGCCGACGCGTGAAGGGCAGCGCGCCTGTCCCGCAGTCGCGGGCGCGACGAACTGGCCGTCGACGGCCTTCAGCCCGGTGGCTGGCTTCTTTTATTTGTTCGCGGAAGAATCGTGCGCGATCTACACGAAGAACGATCAGCAGTGGGAAGCCGGCAAGTCGTTCTACGGCGGTGTCCCGCGTCGGGTGCCGGGCACGAGCGCAAGCGGGAGAGCGCTCAAAGCGCTCGACATCCAGACGGGAAAAACGGCGTGGGAGATTCAGGTAGGAGGCAGCATTCTCGGCAGCGGCCTCATGGCCACTGCCGGCGGGCTGGTTTTCTACGGAGCAGACGAGGGCTTCGTCGCAGCCGATGCCAGCAACGGAAAACGGCTCTGGCAATTCAACACCAACCAGAGTTGGAGAGCCGGTCCGAT
>Ga0209577_10006683_pt1 | contig 10651 bp, 9 predicted proteins | sample GraSoiAngelo_109_FD_185874 | JGI IMG/M metagenome (GOLD analysis project Ga0209577, IMG submission 185874) | Grasslands soil microbial communities from the Angelo Coastal Reserve, California, USA - 14_0903_12_20cm (SPAdes) (version 2) | ecosystem: Environmental > Terrestrial > Soil > Grasslands ... | reverse complement strand
CAAACTCGCGCCCAACCATCCTGATGTGCTCTATCTCCAAGGCGTCCTTTTTCTTCGGCGCAATCAGTCGGAGAAGGCGCAAGCTCTGCTCGAAAAGGCCACGCAGATGGACCCGAAAAACGCACCCGCGTTTTCCGCGCTCGGCATGGCCTTTGTCAACGAAAAACGCTTCGATCTTGCCATCGCTCCCCTGCAACAGTCGGCGCAGCTTGCCCCCAACAGTTGGGATACGCACTACGCGCTCGCCAAAGCTTTCTATCATCAGCAACAGTTCGACGATGCGCTCAAGCAATCGCAGTTGGCGCTTGCGCAGTCGCATGGCAGCGAGCCCGCCATCGAGCTTCTGCTGGCGCAAGCCCAAACCGCCGTCGGCAATTATGAGGACTCCGCCGAAACGCTTCGCAACTTTCTGAAAAATCATCCTAAGGACAAGGGCGCGGCGACCGCCCGCCGCTGGCTCGATCGCCTCGCTGCGGATGGAAAAATCCTCAAACAATGAAACGTTCCCTGAAGATCCTTTCGCCGGCCATGACTAAGCCATGCTTCTTTGGCATCGCCTTTGCGCTTATGTCCTGGCTTGCCGTCCAAGCTCAGACCCCGACTCCGGGCAGGGCCATAGCGCTCGAGCGCAAAGGGGATCTGTCTGGCGCGGAGCGTGAGTGGAGGCTGTGGCTGCGCGATCACCCTAAAGATGCGGAAGCTTTTGCGAGTCTCGGAGTTCTTCTTTCCAAGGAAGGAAAGTACAAAGACGCCGCATCCGCCTACCGCAAAGCGCTAGCCGTGAATGCCAAGCTTCCCGGAGTCCAGCTCGATCTCGGCCTGGCCGAATTCAAACAGGGGGAGTTTGAAGCTGCCATCGCCCCGTTTCGCGCGGCCTTGGCGGCCGATCCCAACAACTTCCAGGCGCGAACGCTTCTCGGCCTTAGCTACTACGGAGCAAAGCAGTTCGAGCAGGCAGTCAAACACCTGGAGATCGCGGCTAAGTCGGACGCAGGGAATACCCAATTGCACCAAGTATTGGCCCAGAGCTGCCTTTGGGCAAAGCAATACTCCTGCGCGCTGGATGAATTTCGCAAAATTCAAGAACAAGATCCGGATTCCGCCGCCTCTCATATCCTCACTGGCGAGGCACTGGACGGATTGGGGAGGACTGGGGAAGCCATTGCGGAATTTCAAGCCGCCGCAAAAGTTGCGCCTCGCGAGCCCAATGTGCATTTTGGCATCGGATATCTGTACTGGAAAAAGCACAACTACGGCGAGGCCAAGAGCGCATTCGAGGAAGAGCTAAACATTGACCCGGCAAATCCCCAGGCGGTGACGTACCTCGGAGACATCGCTATGAAGGAAAACGACCCGGAAAAGGCGCTTTCGCTTCTCAGGAAGGCAGTGCAGTTGAAAAGCGATTTGCGCATTGCGTATCTGGACATGGGCATCATTCTCGCCGAGCGGAAGGAGTTTCCCGAGGCTCTCTCCGCACTCCGTCGCGCAGAGCAGCTTGATCCCTCGCAGCCCGATGCCCACTACCGCCTAGGAAGGATCTACAAGCAAATGGGGGACTCTGCAGCATCGAAGAGGGAGTTCGCAAAAGTTCGCGAGTTGCACGAAAAGGACCAAGGGGACATCGCTCGGCAGATGTCCAATTCTCCGCCGCCCTTGAAACCGTAATGCAAGCTTCCGCTACTAAGACCGCTGCGGCGCTGCGATTTCGTATGCATACATTTGGTCGCGTCCACGACAGAATTGCTGGACTCCCAGGAGAGGTGACATGAACTATTCGGGAATGCGCATGATCGCGGTCCTCACCGGGTGCCTCGCCCTCGTGACTTGCGCTGCTACTGCGCAGGAGGTTGCGAAGCCACCGTACATGAATCCAAGCCTGTCGCCAGAGCAGCGCGCGGCTGACTTGGTACAGCGAATGACTCTCGAGGAGAAAGCGTCGCAGCTGGTGAACCAGGCCCGCGCGATTCCACGGCTCAAAGTTCCGGCGTACGACTGGTGGAGTGAGGCCCTGCATGGTGTCGCCGTGGATGGCACGACGGAGTTCCCGGAGCCGATCGGGCTCGCAGCCACATTCGACGTCCCCGCAATCCATGCCATGGCCATCGATATCGGCATCGAGGGACGCATTAAGCACGCGCTGGCGGAACGGGCCGGGCACTCGGATATCTTTGAGGGCCTGGACTTCTGGGCTCCCAACGTCAATATCTTTCGTGATCCGCGTTGGGGCCGGGGCCAGGAAACCTATGGCGAGGACCCTTTCCTGAGCGCGCGGATGGCGGTCGCCTTTGTCACGGGCATGCAGGGCACTGATCCCCGCTATTACCGCGTTATCTCGACCCCAAAGCATTTTGCCGTGCACAGCGGCCCAGAGCCCACCCGGCATTTCACCGACGTGGATGTCAGCAAGCACGACGAGGAAGACACGTATCTGCCGGCGTTTCGCGCTGCTGTTGTAGAGGGGCACGCTGGTTCGGTGATGTGCGCGTACAACGCCATCAACGGTGAGCCCGCGTGCGCTAGCGAGTTCCTGCTGCAGCACACCCTTCGTGAAGCCTGGCAATTTCAGGGTTACGTAGTTTCTGATTGCGGAGCGGTCCGCGACATTTTTGGAGGGCATCACTATCGCCCTACCCAGCCGTCGGCCTCGGCCGTCTCGCTGGAGCGTGGCATGGACAATGAATGCATCGACTTCCTCAGCAAAGTGAACGATGACCACGACTACAAGCCGTACATCGAAGCTGTCCAGCAGGGATACCTCAGTGAAGGCGCGATTGATGCGGCCCTTGTTCGTCTGTTCACCGCGCGGATTAGGCTAGGCATGTTTGACCCGCCTGAGATGGTTCCGTATACAAAGATTGATGAAAAGGCACTCGACAGTCCCGAACATCGCGTTCTAGCCCGCAAGCTCGCCGATGAGTCCATCGTGTTATTGAAGAACGACGGCACTCTTCCGCTCCAGTCAGTTGCGAAGATAACGGTAGTCGGCCCGCTAGCTGATCAAACGAAGGTCTTGCTCGGTAACTACACCGGAGTGCCGACGCATACCGTTTCCGTGCTCGAGGGCCTCAAAGCACAGTTCCCGAAAGCAAAGATCACGTTTGTCGCGGGAACGCAGTTCCTACGAAACGAAGGAACTCCGGTGCCCGACAATCTGTTGACGACCACGGATGGCAAACCCGGTCTCAAAGCGGAGTACGGCAACTGGGAGGGAATGCGACTGGAGCCGGGGGCGAAGCCGACACCGTTCGTGAGCCGGGTTGAGGCGAACGTCGACCTCAGCGAAAGCAACCTGCCTGCGGAAGCCGCCGGAAAAAAGTCGCTCGGTGTGCAATGGACAGGATTCCTGATGCCGCCGGATTCCGGCGACTACCTCATCGGCATACGCGCGGATGGCTTTGCCACGGTAAAAGTTGAAGGCCAAACAGTCGCGCAGCTGTTCAAAACCCACGGAGTCGAGGCGAAGCTCGGGCGCGTGCATCTGGACAAGGGCGAAAAATTGGCGATGAACGTCAACTACTCGCCGTCGAGCGGAGCCCAGCCACGCGCACAGCTGATCTGGGCAAAGGTTGACGATACTCCTTCGCCCGAAGCCGTTACGGCCGCAGGGGATGCCGATGTCGTGATTGCTGTGGTCGGCATCACCAGCCAACTCGAAGGCGAAGAGATGCCGGCGACCGAACCCGGTTTTCTCGGCGGCGACCGCACCAGCATCGATCTGCCCGAGCCCGAGGAAGCCCTCATCAAAGCCGTAGCTGCGACCGGAAAACCTCTGGTCGTGGTGCTCATGAATGGGAGCGCGGTCGCCGTGAATTGGGCCAGTGAGCACGCGAATGCGATCCTCGAAGCGTGGTATTCCGGCGAGGAAGGCGGCGAGGGGATCGCTGAAACGTTGAGCGGGCAGAACAATCCTGCCGGCCGGCTTCCGGTCACCTTTTACAAGAACGTTAGCCAGCTGCCAAATTTTGAGAACTATTCCATGGAAGGCCGCACCTACCGCTACTTCAAAGGAAAGCCGCTGTATCCTTTCGGTTATGGCTTGAGTTACACAAGCTTCAGTTACAGCGAACTCAGCCTCCCGCGGGCTACGGTGAATGCGGGCGACCCCGTCGGCGCGGACGTAACGGTCACCAACACTGGAAAAGTGGCGGGGGATGAGGTCGTGCAGCTCTATCTGAAATTCCCCCCGGTGAAAGGGGCGCCCCTGCTGGCTCTCCGCGGCTTTCAACGTATTCACCTGGATCCGGGCGCAAGCCAGAAGGTTCATTTCGAGCTGAAGGACCGCGATCTAGGCATGGTGACCGAAGACGGCCAGCCGATTATTGCCGGCGGTGACTATACGATTAGCATCGGCGGTGGGCAGCCCGAAACTGGAGCGGCGGGTGTAACGGGACACTTCCGAGTGGAGCGCCAGATCAGTTTGCCGGAATAGCGCGGGTTCGGCCTTCATCGCTTTTCTGCTGCACTTAGGTGTCGCACAGCTGTGGAGAACAACGAATGTTTCTTGCACTCTCTCGTAAATCAGGACCGCCGCTCGACTCCTCTAGCAGGGAACTCTCTGCTCCCCGGGCAAACGAACTTTTGTCCAAAAGATGGCTGATTTTTGTTCGTCGTTTTGTCGTGAAATTTATACTCCTCACTCGCACAGATGCATCTCTCCTGCCCGCGCTTCTTTTCGGTTTCATTCTCATATTTGCGGCGGCGAATGCGCCAGTTGTTGCCGCACAGAAGGTGCAATTGTCAGTGGATGGGTCCAAGGCTGGCGCGAAGATAAACCGCAATATTTTTGGGCAGTTCGCCGAGCATCTCGGCCACGGCGTCTATGACGGTATATGGGTAGGTCCAGATTCCACAATCCCTAATACCCGGGGCATCCGCAACGACGTGGTTGCGGCGCTTAGAGAAATCAAGGTGCCGAACGTGCGCTGGCCGGGCGGGTGCTTCGCTGATGAATACCACTGGCGCAGCAGCATCGGCCCACAGCGGATGGTAACGCTCAATCCCAACTGGGGCGGGGTGGTCGAGGCGAATGCCTTTGGAACACATGAATTCATGGACTTCCTCGACCAGATCGATGCGGAGGCCTACATCTCCATTAACGTTGGCTCCGGGACTCCGCGCGAAGCCGCGGAATGGCTGGAGTACATGACCACCGCTCAGCCGACTACCCTCGCCAAGGAGCGCGCTGCGAACCGTCATCCGCTTCCTTATAAGGTCGGCTTTCTCGGCATTGGTAACGAAAGCTGGGATTGCGGCGGCAACATGACGCCCGATTACTATCTCAGCCAGCTCAAGATCTATAGCCGCTTCGTCAGGAATTTCCATCCGGAACAACAAGGGAAACAACAGATGCTGAAGATCGCCGTAGGGCCGGGCGGCGGTGAACCGCGCTGGACCGAGTGGACGGAAGCCATCATGAAGGCCTACCAGAATCACCAGTGGAGTTGGGACATCAACGGCCTATCGATGCACTCCTACACAGTCGGCCACTGGCCGCCCTCGTTTGCGTCTGTTGGGTTCGGCGAGACCGAGTACGCTCAGATTTTGAAGTACACCTTGGACATGGAAGATCTAGTCAGCAAACACTCGGCGATCATGGATAAATACGACCCGCAAAAGAAGGTTGCCTTGGTTGTGGATGAATGGGGCGCCTGGTACGCTCCGTTACTCGGCACAAATCCCAGCTTCCTGGTTCAACAAAACAGCCTGCGTGACGCCATCCTGGCTGCCCTTAACCTGAACATCTTTGCCCGCCACGCCGACCGCGTGCGGATGGCCAATATCGCGCAAATGGTGAACGTGCTGCAGGCCATGATTATGACGGACAAAGACAAGATGGTTCTGACCCCGACGTATCACGTCTATAAGATGTACGTGCCTTTCCAGGACGCCATCTTCCTGCCGGTCGCTTTCGACGCAGGTACCTACACGCATGAAGATATAACCGTGCCGCGGGTGGATGCCATCGCAGCGAAAGACACGGTTGGCAAGCTGTGGTTGGAAATCACCAATATCGATCCGGAACAACCCGCCGAAATTGAGATCAGCTTGGCCGACATCACAGCTAAATCGGTCGCTGGACAGACCCTGACCGCGCCCAAGGTCGACAGCGTCAACACCTTCGACGCGCCCAACACGGTCGTGCCCAAGCCCGTTTCCGCGAAAGTCGAGGGCGGGAAGCTTTCTGTGAAAGTAGCGCCCAAATCGGTAACCGTAATTTCCGTGGAGCAATGAGGAACCGCGTCCGCAGAAACTAAAAGGGCGGCCCGATAAAGAGCCGCCTGTGAAATTCTGCCTCTGCTGGATTTCTAAGATGGCGTTGCCGAAAGCCTATTGTTTGTTATAAACAGACACGTCGTTCGTTGGCTGTCCGGTTGCGTTAGTACCCTTCGATGTCACGGTCGTAATCTTTCCGTCCTGGGAAACTTCGACTTTAGATGTACCAATTACTTTGCCGCCTTGTTTCGAAGTCGCCTCAAACGTGTTGGGGTTGATGCGCTTGGCGGAGATGCTGTCTGCCCCACTAGGCATTGAGCCTGTGATGGCATTGTCCTTGCCGTCAAAGCTCACTGCAAAGCTGTAGGCTATGGCGGCTCCATCCGCGCTAACTCCGTCGAAGGTGTATTTGACTCCATCGCCTTGCGCTTCGACGGTACGTGTCATGCTCTTTGGTCCTGGGCCGGGATTGAATTTTGACTTTTCCAGATTCAGCTTCCATGTTCCAACCAGTGGATTACTTTGGGCAAAGAGCGGTCCGGATGCAGCCAGAGTCAAAATCCCGATCGCAACAAACGTTGTGAAGCTCTTCATGTGTGTTTCTCCTTAGATTTTATATTGGGACCTTACCTACTTACTTCCCGTGTTTGTGAAAACAACTAATGGGGAAGGACGAGCAGAGTGAAATCGACCGGGCCGGGGACCAGTGCGATATTGTCGTGGCGACAATGTGTAGATGCCTTTCTTATTTGAAGACTCTTCCAAGATCGCTTCGATCTGGCGGATATAAGGCCCGATTTGTGATCGGGCACTGCGATTTTCTTAACTACGTGTGTATAGTTACCTTATCGCCGTCGCAGCTTTGGCCTTGCCGAGTGCAGGGACGACGCTGAGCTGCTGCATGAGGCCCAGAGCATCCCAATTGATCCAGCCTTCCACCATCTTGCCGCCAGCGAAGCGGACGATGCTTACTCCGGAGATGACGAATTGCTTTCCCGTTGGTGCAATCCCGTTGAGATCGCCTTTATGGGCGCCCCGGCAAGACCACCGGGCCACCACTGTTTCGCCTTCGGCAATCATGTCCTCGACCGTCAATCGAAGGTCGGAGAAAGCGGTCCGATAAAGCGTCACTCTCTTCTTCTCACTCTCGGGGCCGCGCCCAAGATCGGGTGTCGATGCATCATGGTGAGTGTAGGTGGGAGCAATGAGTTCGTCTGCCACCGGCAGATTGCCTTTGTTCCAAAGCTCATCAAAAAGACGACGGACGATAGTTTTATTTTGTTCTGACATGGTAGTTCTCCTTTTTGAGAAATTCGATATTCCCCCTCGCGGGTAGCGAGTCGGGTTTGAGTGGTGTGACTTAGAACCGCTGGCGTCTTGGGTGTGCAGAACCTGTACGTCGGACAGGAGCATGAGCCCCGCGCGAGGGAACAACAAAGAACCGAGTAGGTTCTGCGTCTTCGCGCTCGATGCGGTGCTTGGCCCTTAAAGAAACTACTTTGGCACTTCGAAGCGGGAGTTTCGCCTCAAACCGCGAAACCTCCACATATCCGTCGGTTGAACTGTATCGAACGCTGCAACCCGCGATGCCACAATGGTACGACGCTCGGTCCCCGGTATTTGCCTTGGAGCCAGCTGATTCGTGCTTCATTACGTGGTTGTCGCGCGAGCAAAGCGGTTTCAGGTGCCTACTCAAAACACCGACTGAAGTGACAATCATAAGAATTCTCCTAAAACCATGAGATCCATGGCAATCCGAGGCTGAAGCTGTTCCGTTTCTGTAGCCGCTTCACATTACCGTCGGACCTGCAGCATAGCGAATTAGTTCGTTCCGATTCGTGAACCCCAGGAAGTGCAATATCCAGGCTATGCAGGCCTGGACTCTGAGTTCCGTAAGATCCAGTTTCGTTGCGATGTCACGATCACTAAAGCCTTGGCCAACCAAACGATAAACTGGGCCCAACGCTCCCACCTGCTCCCAAAAGACACGCATGAGGTTAACCTCTACATCAGATTCTTCGAACGCAGCCGCGGTACAAATACACCAGCGTTGCATCTACAACGAGCGCCTGCGAAAACTAAGAAACGCGAGCGGCTTTTGCCAGTTTCATGGCATAGAGAGCCTGGTCCGCTGCGCGTACCATAGTCCCGATGGTATCGGCATCCTTTGTATAACTGACAACCCCTACGCTAACGGAAAGCCTTGGCTCTTCCGCATCTTTCGCAGCAAGATCGCAAATCCGGTGTGCTACCAATGTCGCGGCGGCTATGCCGGTCTCCGGCAGAACCAGAGCAAACTCGTCTCCGCCTTGCCGCGCTGCGGTGTCTATAGACCGGCTGCAATCTGCCAGGATGAGCGCCAGCCTGCAGAGCGCCCGGTCTCCCGCTAGATGACCATATCGATCGTTGATCTTTTTCAATCCATCGAGGTCCAGCAATACCAGAGAGAATTCCCGCTTGGTGCGTTTAGATCGGCAGATCTCTGCGTGCAGCGCGTCGAAAAGACGGCGATGATTCGCCAAGCCGGTCAGCGAATCGCTCGATGCCTGGTTGCGCAGTTGCTGTTCTAGTGTTCGCTCCTCCGTGACATCAACAGCGATGATTTCATGGCCGACACAATCTCCATGCTCGTCAAAGATGCCGCGTCCGCTGAGCCTGACTTTTAGAGCCGTGCCGTTTTTCCGCTTCCACTCGATTTCGATTGGATTGATTCGCATCCTCTCGGCGGAGCGCTCCGCCAATGCGGAGCCCGTACCGAGATCAAAGACGCCGTCCGAAGGATGATTTGCCGCCAGGAGTTCTTCTTTGGTTGCGTAGCCGAGCATGGTTACCAGGGCTTGATTGACGCTGACAAATTTTCCTTGAGCATCACACCGGCATACTCCATAGGCGGGATTGTCCACCAGCGCGCGATACAACGATTGCGAATGCTTCAAGGCCTTTCCGGCCTCTTCCAGCTCCGTACGCAGTTTCTTTTCGTTCAGGGCGCGCCGAACAGCCATGGGTAATTGAGCGATATGCTCTCCGTCAACGTAATCGAAGGCGCCATGAGCGGTTAATTCCGCGATGGATTCTTTTCCCTTGGAGGTGGTCAGAAAAAGAAGGGGGGTCTCCTCAACGGCCTGACGAAGGGATTGCAAACCCTGCGATCCATTCCAACTGGGGCTGGGGTATTCGGCGACGACCACATCATAAGACTGGGAGCGGAGCTGTTCCGTGCACTGTGCTAAGTTCAAAGCGATATCAGCACTGACAGTGAATTGCGCTTTCTTGAGCTCTTGCAAACAACATTCTACTGTGTCCGCATCACGGTGAATGAAAAGTATGTGGAGAGGAGGGAATCTGCAGGAATCCGTGCTCTCAGGACGGAAACCTCTCTGATCAGACTGGACATTGTTCTGAGTCAGGCTTGACATCGAAACACTCTCCCCGGAACCACCAAAGCCGTCCATAAAGACGACATGCATGAGCTAGGAGGTGGACCCTTTCTCACTCAGTGTATGTTGATAAGAACGCGAGGTCTGTTCGATTTTGAACAATTGCCGAACCTGAGGCGACCAGCGGGAGAACAAAGTCTCAGATTGGCCGCGTGACTGACGCAATGACATGACGCCTGTGTACAAAACGAGACAGACCGCAGGTTTTCCTATGTCACAGAATTCCTTGGAAATTGGGGAGTCGCTCAGGAGAATCGCAATGTTGAGTTGCGGGCCAGTCGGAGAGGTTGGCCAAGGTGCGCTTGCGGGTTTTTGGCCCTCGCGGAAGGCCTCGCGGAGGAGGACGGCGGGCGGAGAGTTGCGGTTGGGAACGACGTGCTGTACATGGGCGCAGTAAATCAGTACACACTGCGCGTTGTCAACACAAATATTAATCATTACATGGGTGCATATGGGGAAGCGGCGACTCGCTATCTGACCGAGCTGGTGCATCGTCGGCCGCGGGGGTGGTGGGTGGATGTAGATCGTTTGCACGAGATTCTGCAGAGTCACGGGGCGCAGATTCTGCGCGAGGCTCTGGAAGAAGGGTTGCAGGCGGAGCGGTTTGATGTCCGGTTTGTGGAGGAGAAGCTGCAAGGGAAGCTGAATTTTTCTGAGGTGCAGGGATGAGAAGCAAGGCGGTGGAAGTTTCCTCAGCTCACCCTTCCCTCCCTAGCGGAGCCGATTCCCGGCGGCCCGCAGCCGTCAAGGTCGCGGCGGAGCCGCGGCGCAGCGGAACCTTGACGGCGAGGACCGCGGGGAAAGAATCGGGGAGGGAGGGAAGAATCCCGGGAAGGGACGAAGAATTTCGCAATAGGGAGCCTGCAGAGCAATTGTTTCGAGGTGGCTTGACCTGCAGCATGCGGGAAGAACCGTGTCCGAGCCATCAGGCAAAGATCCCGAAACTCACCGCCGGTGAGATCGAAGCTCTGCTCCGCCGTTTGAACTTGGCCCGCACGCGC
>Ga0209577_10006682_pt1 | contig 10651 bp, 15 predicted proteins | sample GraSoiAngelo_109_FD_185874 | JGI IMG/M metagenome (GOLD analysis project Ga0209577, IMG submission 185874) | Grasslands soil microbial communities from the Angelo Coastal Reserve, California, USA - 14_0903_12_20cm (SPAdes) (version 2) | ecosystem: Environmental > Terrestrial > Soil > Grasslands... | reverse complement strand
GCCCGCGCCCTCCACGCCCGAGGCGATGCGCGAGCGCATCGAGCGCGAGATCGCGCGCTGGAAGCGCGTCGTCGAGCTGAAGAACATCGGCGCCGAAAGCCAGTGAGCAACGGCTCAGCTCTCGTGCGACATCACAAGCCTGACGCCCAGGTACACGAATAGCGCGCCCACCGTGCGGTTCAGCCACAGCGCGAGCCGGCCCGATGCGCTGAAGTGGCCCGCCACACGCGCGGCCGACCAGGCCACGAACAGGTTCCAAAGAGTGCCGTTGAAAATGAACACGCACCCCAGGAAAAGGAAGGCAAGTGCCTTGTTCGGCTTGCCGGGATCGACGAACTGCGGCAGGAACGCCAGGAAGAAGAGCGCTACTTTCGGATTGAGCACGTTGGTGAGGAGGCCCTGAAGGAACACCGTACGCAGCCCGGCGGCGTGCAGCTCGGGCGTCGGCGAGCGATTCGCCGGGCTGGCAAAAAAGAGCGAGACGCCGACGTAAACCAGGTAGGCGGCGCCCGCCCACTTGAGCAAAGTAAATGCCGCAGCCGAGGCGGCGAGCAGCGCCGACAGTCCGACGGCCGCGGCCAGGGTGTGCACGAGCAATCCGGCAGCGATGCCGAATGCGGCGACCATGCCGCAGCGCCAACCCTGAGACGCAGTCCGGCCAAGAATGTACAGCGTGTCGGGGCCCGGCGTGATGTTCAGCAGCAGCGCCGCGACGACGAACAATGCAAGGTCGGTGGTGCCGAACATCCTGATCAGGGGTACTCGTTGAACTGCGGAATCTCCCGCGGCTCGAGGTACCACGGCGCCTTCGAGCCGCAAAAAATGCTGTTCTGCGGACGGATGAGCGGGTCGTCCTCCAATAATCCCGCCGGGATCAGGTAATCGTCCCTGCTGCGTATTTTGTGCGGCACCCGAGTGCCGCACTTGCTGCAAAAGGAAACGGCGAAACGCTTCGCGCCCGGCAGATCGAAGTGGCGAATGAGGGCATCGCCGGCCAGCCAGGCGAATTGGCTCGCCGGGACGAAGGCGTTCGCGGCATGCGCGCTGCCGGTAGCCTTCTGGCAGCGCTGGCAATAGCAATACCGAAAATCCGCAAGCGGCGGCGTGATCTCAAATCGGACCGACCCGCACAAACACGCTCCCTTGACCTTATTCACTTGCACCTCCTGAATTGATGCCGCGAGAACCTTTTCTCTCGTTCAACAGTTTCGGAACGCGGGTCGGACACCTCGAACCCACGGCTAGCGTTAGGATGGTCGGCCCAGCGTACTCGTGTATCTCTCCCGTGATGTAAAGCCGCTGACCTCGCGCGCCAAGATCTGATTGCGATTCAGCCGGGTTGGTTGGCCCGAGTCGATCAGTCAGAAATCCGGGACCCACTATCGTTGTGCTCCCGTCCGGCTTGGTGACAAAGCGCCAGGTATAAGTGTGTTCTGCGAGGTCCAGAGCGTAAATCACCTCGCTTTTCGATTTTTTCCGTGTCAATGTTCCCCGCGCCTTGACGATCCACGGGCCACCGCCCTGAGAAGTACATACCACGGCGGGGTACGGGCGCGATGTCGACAACTCGCCGCCATGTACAGCGCTTGAGGTCGCAATTAATGCGGCTGCCGCGACGGCGACGAAACGCGGCATAGGCCGAAAATCAGTCGTGGTAAACCAAACCCGCCGCAATACCCGCCACGATGAATTCCACCAGAGTCGCCAAGAACCAATAGAACGCGAGCGCAAGCGGGATTGGCAGAATCACGTACCAGCCAAAGCCGTTCATCACGCACAGCATGGCTCCCGCATACAGGCCGTAACGAAACCCCTGCCCCAAGCCAGGCTTGCCTTTCTCGTAGCCCTTCACGTAGATCAGCGCGAAGAATGGTGCGAACACCAGGTACCCCACCCAGAATATCCACATCACTTGCCGCATCTGCGTTTCCCCCCGCCACACCGAAGCCGTCTGCTGGTAAAGGCCTGACAGGAGTACGCCGTGGATGAGAAATTCCAGCGCTCCGATCACGACAAAGACCGCCACGCTCGCCAGCAGCCACCGTTTCGTATTCATGTGCTCCTCCACATTAGACGACATCCTTGCGATCACCCCGGGTGGGAGGTGAGGAAATGACGAGGAACTCGACCGCGGTGTCGCCCGCATTGCGAAATTGGTGCTTCTTTCCGGCGGCGACGTGCAGGCCCTCGCCGGGGTCGAGCCGAACCAGCCGGCCGTCGAGCTCGACGCTGGCGTGGCCCGAAATGATGTAGAAGAACTGTTGCGCGACGTCATGCGAGTGCAATGCCTCGCCCTTGCCAGGCGGAACCCGCTCGCGGATGACGCTCAACTGCGCGTCCCGGAGAAGGTGCCAGCCGTCACAGCCATCGCCCCAGACGTAGTGTTCGGCGTTGGCGATAGACACGGCGTCTTTCACTTGGCGGTGAAGAAATAATAGTCTGCCGTGTAATTAATGCGCGAAAGTGCTCCGGCCGCGGCTTGAGAACAACCAGCCCCGGGCGCCACGCCGCCCGCAGTATTTACGCGCTGTATGCTCGTGACCTTGCTGAACGCGCCCGCCGGGCCGACTGACTTCGCGGCAAGCAGCAGCCAGGGGATGGCGTCCGCCACTGGCGCGTCGGCGCGTTCCTTCACGGTACCCAGGACCTTGCTGCCATCGGTCGATTCCCAATGCGGGCCGGCATAGTGCCGGCCGATCGTGTTTCCGCCCGCGTCGAAGAGATCGGCCGCGGGAGCCACGAACGCCCATTCGTATCCCCCGACTTGATCCTTTCTGGCACGGCATTCGTAGATCTGCACGCCCCGTGCGGAAACGATCATCGCCAGAGATTCGTTCGCGCCGGGATTTAGCCTGTCCGGCACCTCGACCGTAGCGCTCGGTGGCTGCGGGCCCGCGCAGCTGGCGACGTGGAGCACCAGCAGGAAGACCGTGACCTTCGATGTTTTGGACATGGTGTCCGCGTCGCTCTCCATCGCGCTGTTAAGCAACCCTGTCAATTGAATCTCCAACATGGATGACCCCACCCGAGACGATCCTTGCCCGAAGGCCGCCCTTTCCAACGAAGAACTTCAACACCTCGGGGTGCGTTCTCCTCGCAAAAAGGCTGCAGGGCTCGCAGAGCGCCAAGCCTTCAAATAACGCAGCGCCAACTCTGAAGCGCTTCCCGCAGAGGTCATTTAAGCGCACTCCTCGCGTGATGATGTTTCGGCGAGGCATCTCGGGTGTCAGCGGCAGCCCAGTGGCTTGGGTAAATGCCTCGATATTCTCCGTCTCAATCAGAGTGACCTGGTAATCCGCCGATCGACGGGTCTTCGCTTCGGCATATCGGTCGCCCGTGAGCCCGGCGTCGGCAAGCGCTTTCACGGACGGTTCTGCGGACATCGGAGCACCGCGTTTCGCAGCCACGAAGATGTGCACCACGTTCGACATGGATACCTCTAACGGACAGCGCTTCGTGATGCCCGTCGCGTACGTCGCAGCGCGATCACGGCTTCTTCACCACCGGCTCAAACTCCGGCTTTGATGGGTTGATATCCACAACTCCCCCTTGCGAAATACGTCGCGATTGCCTGCGTCGCCACATTCCAGGACGCGGGCTTGCTCAGCAGGCCCGCGTTCTATTGTTCGGCTGCGATAGCACGCTGCGCGCAAGATCACGCGACGAGCCTCGCCCGCGTCACATCGAGCGGGTGATCGATCAGAGCCTGCACCCGTTCGATGAAACGCACCGTATGCGGCAGGCCGGCGTGATGGTCGAATGCAGCTTCGTCCACCCAGCGTGAATGGATGTAGAAAAGACGCGGGTCGGGGGCCGAGCGGAACGCCTGAATGCTCAGGCAGCCAGCTTCCTCACGGGACGGACCAACGACGTTGCGGAGCGCCTCTTCCACCGCGCTCTCGTCTCCAGGGCGCGCATGAAAACGCCCGAAGATGACTAGCTCCAGGTGTCCTGCTACTCAGCGGTCGTCGGATCGATGACCGACATGACCGCCGAAATGCGATTTGCCGGAAAGCCGCCCTGCTGTGCGTGCTCCCGAACCGCCTTTTCATTTGGAGCGATATACACGCAATAAACCTTGTCTCCGGTGACGTAGCTCTGCAGCCACTGAATCTGAGGACCCATCCTGCTGAGGACGCCACACGACTTTTGCGAGATTGCCTTGAGCTCCGTAGCTGAAAGCCTTCCGGCGCCCGGGATCTCTCTTTCAATTACGTACTTTGGCATGACGGCTCTCCTTCCGTGAGGTGGGAAAACGCAAGCTTACGCCTCCGCGCGCGCCCGGGGTGTTTCCGCTCGGAGAACGTCGTGTACTGCAATAACCCGACGCCGAGCTGCCCGGGAGCTGATCAACGCAGATTGAATTCGCGCAGGGCGTGCTCGCGCAGCCTGGTCTTCTGCACCTTGCCGCTCGCGGTCATGCCGATCGCGTCGAAGTCGGAGACGATTCTCAGGTAGCGCGGCACGCGGAAGTTGGCGCACCTGTCCTTGCACCAATCCAGAAGCTCTTTTTCTGCAGGAGAAAAACCCGCTTTCAACGTTACATACGCGCACGGCACCTCGCCGAGGCGCGCATCGGGCACGCCGATGACCTGCGCGGTCTCGACGGCGGGATGCGCCAGCAGTACTTCCTCCACCTCGGCGGGCGCGACGTTTTCGCCGCCCACGCGGAAAACGTCCTTCAGCCGCCCGAGCATGCGCAGCCTGCCGTCAGCGGTCAGCTCGCCGAGATCGCCGGTGCGCAGCCAGCCGTCCGGGGTAAACACCCTGGCGTTGGCCTCGGGGTTGTTGTAGTAGCCGCGCATCACGTTCCAGCCGCGCACCTGAATCTCTTTTTCGTTCGAAATCCTCAATTGGACCCCGTCATGGGGAGCGGCGAGGCCTTGCACGCGCAACTCCTCGGGATCGCGCCAGTCGCTCATCACCACGTTGGGCGAGGCTTCAGACAGGCCGTAGGCGGCGCAGATCTGCTTCGCGCCCAGCACGTCGATGATCCTGCGCATGGTCTGCGGGCCCGCCGCGGCCCAGCCGCCGCGCAGGCAGAGCTTGCGCTTCGGAAAGTCCTCGTGCCCCATCAGCATCTGGAACAGCGTGTCGTTGCCGGAGATGAGCGTGCAGCGCTCGCGCTCCATCAGCTCGAGCGCCGCGCCCGCCTCGAAGGTCGGCAGCGTGACCAGGCAGGCGCCGGCGTGCAGCGCCATCAGGACCGAAAGCGTCGAGCCGGCGACATGGAAGAACGGCCGGCAGTTGAAGTAGCGGTCCTCCGCGCGGATGCCGACGCGCGTGCCGGCCGCCCAGGCATCGCGCAGCATGTTGTCGTGCGTGAGCATCACGCCTTTCGGATACGCGGTCGTGCCCGAGGTGAACTGAATGAGCAGCAGGTCCTGCGGTGCGACTTCCCCGCCTGCGAATGGTTTTCCGGACAAATCATTCACTTCAACGGCAAGCCTGGGGCGAATTTCCCTCACCATCGCGCCGTAATCGATCTTCAGGAAGCGCTCGACGTAGAACAGCGCCTTGCAGTCGGCCTGCTTCAGGCAGAAGTCGATCTCGCCGGCCTTGAAGCGCGTGTTGACCGGAACCGTCACCGCGCCGAGGAACGCAGCGCCGTAGAAGAGCGCGAGCCAGCTCTCGTCGTTGCCCATCAGGACGCCCACATGGTCGCCATGGCGCAGGCCCATCGCCTGCATCGCGCCGGCCGCGCTTTTCGCCTTCTCGAAGAGCTCCCGATACGTCAGTCTTGCGGTTGGGGTAACGAGCGCTTCCGCGCTTGCCCGTTCGGAAGCTCTCTTTTCGAGCACCTGATACAGAGTCAGCGCTTGCCAAGCCATGTGCCGGAGGCCAGCTGATCCTCGATCGCCATCAGCTCGAGCCCGAGCGCGCCGCGCGGATCGAGCTCGACGCCGCGGTCGATGCATTGTTTCGCATACCGCATGGCCTCAGGAGACGCTTTGACGATCACCTCCTCGATTTCCTTTAGCGTATTTTCAAGGTCTGCGGGTTGAACCACTCTGGAAACGAATCCGGCCGCGCGCGCTTCCTCGGCCGTCAGTCGCCTGCCCGTGAACATCAGGTCCTTGGCGAGCCGCTTGCCGAGCACGCGCGGCAGGCGCTGCGTCGCGCCGACCGTGCCGCGCAGGACTTCAGGGGTGCCGAACACCGCGTCGGGCGTGGCAACGATGAAATCGCAGGCGGCGGCGATCTCGACCCCGGAACCGAGCGCCACGCCGTGCACGATCGCGATGGCCGGCATCGGCAGCGACTCGAGCGCGTGGTAGGCAGCGAAGCCCTTGATGCGCCGCGCGCGGATGTCGTCCGCGGTCTTTCCCTGGCGCTCTTTCAGATCGGCTCCAGCGCAAAAGACGGGTCCGGCCCCTCTCACAAAGACGATCTTGACTTTCTCGTCGGCCGCCGCCGTCACCGCCGCGCGGCGCAGGTCCTCGCACATCGCGCCGTTGAGGGCGTTGCGCGCCTCCGGCCGGTCGAGCGTGATGGTGGCGACGCCCAATTCGATGCCGTAGCGCAGGGTAGTGAATTTCATATGGCTTTTAGTGTTTTGAGGCGGGAAATGGCCTCTCGGGAAAGATTCAGCTTCTCTTCAAGAATCTTCTCGGTGTGCTCGCCCAGCACCGGCGGCCGGCCGATCTGCGGATCGTCCCAGCCGAGGAACTTGTACGGCAGCGCGAGGGCCCTGAATTCGCCGACGCCCGGGTAATCGAAGCTGCCGACGAGCCTGCGCGCGCGCACGTGCGGGTCGCCGAGGATCTCCGCGACGTCGTTCACCGGTCCGACCGGAACCTCAGCTTCATCGAGCGCCGCGATCAATTCGGCTCTGGTGAGCTTTTCGATGGTCCCGGTCAGGATGCGCATGATTTCCTCGCGTCGTTCGACGCGAACTGCATTCGAATTGAAACCCGGACCCCAGTCCTCGATGCCGAGCGCCTTGCAAAGCGGCAACCAGTGCTGGTCGCTCGCGGTGACATGCGCGTATTTGCCGTCCTTGCAGCGAAAGGTGGCGGAGGGCACGCGGCCGGGATGCTCGGTGCCCAGCCGCGGCGGAATTTCGCCGAGCGCGAAATAGCGCGCGGCAGCCAGGGTAAGAAGCGACACCTGCCCGTCGAGCATCGAGAAATCGACGTGGCAGCCTTTGCCGGTGCGGCTACGCCCGGCGAGGGCGGCGAGGACCGCGATCGCGACCCACAGGCCCGAGGTGAGATCGGCGACCGGCAGGCCGGGCTTCACCGGAGGACCGCCGCGCTCCCCGGTGAGGCTCATGATGCCGCCCATCGCCTGGAACACGGTGTCGTAGCCCTTCTTCTCCGCGTAGGGCCCGCTCTGCCCGAACCCCGTGCAGGACACATACACCAGCGCGGGATTCAGCGCGGACAGCGCCGCGTAATCGAGCCCGTAGCGGCCGAGCGTTCCCGCCGGGAAGTTCTCGACCAGCACGTCCGCCTTCTGCGCCAGCTCGCGGATCAGCCGCCGTCCTTCGTCGGAGCGCAGGTTGACGGTGATCGATTCCTTGGAGCGGTTGCACGCGAAGTAATACGCGCTGTCCTGCGCCAGCTGCGGCTCGAAGCCGCGCGTCTCGTCGCCGCTTCCCGGCTGCTCGACCTTGATGACGCGCGCCCCCAGCTCGGCGAGGATCATCGACGCAAACGGGCAGGCCAGAACGCGAGAGAGATCGAGGATCGTGATGTGCTCGAGCGGCTTCATTTCTTGATGAACGAGCGCATGCGCTTGTTGGCGTCGCGGCCGCGCTTGAGCGCTTCGGCGAGCGACAGGTCGGCCGCTTCGTGGAACAGGCGCTTGGTTTCCGCCATCGCCGGCCGGCTCACCGCGGCGAGCTTTTCGGCCATGACGAGCGACTCTTCCAGCAACGCCGAGCCCGGCACCAGGCGATTCACCATGCCAAGCTGCAGCGCGCGCCCGGCGCTGATCGGCTCGCCCAGCGCGACCAGCTCGAAGGCCGCCTTGCGCCCAACTTGGCGCACCAGGTTGCCGAGCACGATGGCGGCAACGATGCCGTGCCTGGTCTCCGGATAGCCGAGCTTCGCGCTCTCGGCCATTACCGCGAGATCGCCGGCAATGGCCAGTCCCGCCCCGCCTCCCATCGCCGGGCCGTTGATCGCCGTGACCACCGGCTTTTGCATTCTTGAGAAAACCAGGTGGAGCTGCATGGTCAGCTCCGCACGCTTTTCAGCGAGATCCTGATTTTGAAGATCTTTGAATTCCGTAAGGTCGGCACCGGCGCAGAACCCGGGTCCGGCCCCGGTGAGAATGACTGCTGCGACGCTCTCGTCGGCGTCGGCCGCTCGCAAAGCATCGAGCAATTGCTCAGTCAACGCGGTATTGAGCGCGTTTCGTTTATCCGGACGGTTCATGGTGAGAATCCGCACGGCGGCGCGGTTCTTCACCAAAAGTAAATTGTGGTCAGAGCCCGATTTCCGACCGGAATTCAGACCCCGGTTTTCTTCAGTCATAGGCAAGCCAGCCTTCTGCGCGCTTCCTCCGCTTCGGCGACCAGCCGGCGCATGACTTCGGCGGCCGGCAGGATCTCGTCGACGAGGCCGGCGCTTTGCCCCGCCTCCACCTTGCCCCATTCGACGTCGCCTTCCAGCGCCGCCTGCTTGAGGCTCGAGCTCTCGAACAGCGCTTCGAGCTCCCCGGCGGAAGCGCCGGCGCGCTCCGCCGCCTCGTATTTCCTGGCGAACGCATTCTTCAATTGCCGGATCGGCATGCCGCCGCGCCCGACCAGCGACGTCTGATCGACATCCGCGGCGAGCACCGCGCGCTTGTAGTTGTCATGGACGCTTGCTTCTGGCGTCGCGATAAAGCGCGTGCCGAGCTGCACTGCTTCGGCTCCGAGGGCGAGCAAGGCCGCGATCCCGGCGCCATCGGCAACACCACCGCTTGCGACGACCGGCAGCTTGACGGCCTTCACCACGCGGCGCACGAGGACGAGCGTCCCGACTTCCGACGGCGGCGGGTGGCCGCCCGCCTCGGCGCCGTCGACGACCAGCGCATCGACACCCGCGACCTCGGCCTTCTTCGCGTGCTCGACCGAGGCGACGACGTGCAGCCACTTGGTGCCGATGGCGCGAAAGCGTGCGAGATGCTCGCGCGGACCGCCCTGCGAGGCGACCATCACCGGGATGCGCGCCTCGTGGGCGATGTCGAGGAGCTCGCTTGCCCGCGGGCTGTTCAGCGGGATATTCACGCCGAACGGTTTGGAAGTATTGCTGATTATTTTCTTCAATGTATTTCTAAAATCCTCCGTTCGCATCGGCCCGGCGGCCAACACGCCCATGCCTCCCGCGTTCGACACGGCGATGATCAGCGCCGCATTCGACGACGCCCAGCTCATCGCCGCCTGGAAGATCGGGTGCTCGATGCCGAGGAGCTCGGTGATGCGCGTTCTCATTTCATGCCTTTTCGCGCTGGATGAACTCGCGCGCCTGGCCGGCAAGCTTCGTCAGGACGGTTTCGAAAACCTGCCTTTCCTTCGCCGTCAGGCAGGCGTTGAACGCCTGGTCGCGCTCGCTTGCAGCGCGGATCAGCCCGTCGTAGAGCCGCCGTCCGGACTCGCTGAGCGTGAGCTGCACGCCGCGTGCATCGCGCGAGTCGGGTGTGCGCTGCACCAGCCGCCGCCTGGCGAGCCCGGAAACGACCCGGCTCATCTGGCTCTTGTGGATGCCAGCGGCGTGTGCCAGGTGATTGAGCGACAGCGGCTCGGTGACCGCGCCGAGCAGCGCGATCGTGCGCCACTCCCACAGGCTGACGCCGAATTCGCGCCGGTAGCGCAGCTCCGCGCCGCGCGAGAGTAGGTTCGCGACCGTGTGCAGGCGATACGAGATCAGGTCGCGGATGGCGACCATCTCAGTCGCCAAAGAACGGCGTCTCGCCTTCGCCGCGCAGCCGGATGTCGAAAACGTACGCATCCCCCCGTCTTTTCGCGATCAGCCGCTCGCGCAGCGATGCGGGCTGGACTGCGTTCAGCACGGGATCATTGCCGTTGTCGAAGAACATCACCGTCTGCAGCTGCCGCATCAGCCCGGAATAGACAATCAGGAAGTTGATGTGCGGCACGCGACCCGCGGATGCTCCGGGCTTTACGGTCTTGAACGAATATTCTCCATTGGCGTCGGTCGCCGCGCGGCCCCAGCCAGGAAAATCGGGATTGTCGAAGCGGCCGGCGGCATCGGCCTGCCAGATTTCCAGGATCACATTGTCGAGCGGTTCGCCGTCGAGCTGCACCACGCGCCCGGTGATTTCGATCGCCTCGCCGCGCGCCGGCGTCAGGTCGTTCGCGCCCTGACCGAACTCGCGCGGGAAGAAAGGGCCGAGCGTCATCTCCGCGGTGGGGACTAGCCTCTTCACGGCATGCCCTGCGCAGCCTGGCGTCCGCGAACCACGAGCTGGTATTCATAGACCAGCGCGTTGTCGGGTCCCTCGGTCGTCGGCAGCAGTCGCGCGATGCAGCGTGCGCGCGCTGCCGGGTCGCTCACCGCGTTGAGCACCGCATCGAGCTCGTTCAGCGGCTCGCCCGGAAAGAACATCTGCGTCACCAGCCGCGACAGCCACACCCTTCCCCACACGGAGAAATGCACGTGCGGCGGCCGCCACCAGCGGCCTTCGCCCGGCACCGGGT
>Ga0209577_10006681_pt1 | contig 10652 bp, 8 predicted proteins | sample GraSoiAngelo_109_FD_185874 | JGI IMG/M metagenome (GOLD analysis project Ga0209577, IMG submission 185874) | Grasslands soil microbial communities from the Angelo Coastal Reserve, California, USA - 14_0903_12_20cm (SPAdes) (version 2) | ecosystem: Environmental > Terrestrial > Soil > Grasslands ... | reverse complement strand
TTCAGGCCGCAGGAAATGGTGGATCATTCCGGCCCCGCTTTGTGACCGCATGACCTACGCCCCCGCGCGGCCGCCGTGGCTGCCTGCCACTTTCTTTTTGAGGGCTGGAGAGCGGCCATCCTATAATCCCGGTAGAGGAATTTCGTGTCTCTTGCGTTTCCAGCGATGAGTCGCGGCAGACTTTCTGCGCAATCTCTTAACTTCTTGACTTCCCGCGCCCTGACGAGCACGGCCATGCGGATTGGCGCTTCTCTTTGCATCCTCTGCATCGTGTACTTCCTCTGTTTCCCGTATAGTACAGCGGCAAGAGCGCGAAGCTCCTCGGGCATAATCCAGCAAAGCCCGTCTCCCGCGACGCCAGTCGGAACGGCTCAGGCGAACTCCGGTCCAGAGGTCGCCAAAAATGCGGCCAAGCCTGGCGAACCTCTCGTGCCAGATCCCGCGCTTGCTCCAGCCCGGTCTTTGCTGCATGAAGGCAAACTGAGCGAAGCGGAATCAGCCATAAGAGACTTTTTGCGCGCACACGCGGACTCCGCGGATGCCCATTTTTTGCTGGGTTTCACCCTATTCCGAGAGATCCAAGCAAAATGGCTCGAAGCAGGGAAAGAGGACGTCGAAGCCTTGCGCTACAACACCGCAGATTCGAGCGGCCCCCCGGTTGCCTATCGCGAGGCGAAGGTTAAAGAATCGCTTGCGGAGTTTACCGCCGGAGCAAAATATCATGTTCCTAGCGCATTTGACCTGAAGGTCGTCGCCCTCGATTACATCCTGCTCAAAGACAACATCGACGCCGACCATTGGCTGACGCGCTCGCTCCAAGCGGACCCCCGCGACCCGCAAGCCTGGTATTACCTGGGGCGGATGAAATATAGTACTGGCCAGTTTCGCGAGGCAATTGAGGCCTTTGAGCAGTGCTTAAAACTCGAGCCCCGGAATGTGGAAGCGGAAAATAACGTGGGATTGTCCTATGAGGCTCTCCAGCGGCCCGATGAAGCCATCCAGGCCTTCGAGAACGCCATTGCCTGGCAAACGGAAAGCTCGGCCAAAGATCCCGAGCCGTTCATTGAGCTCGCGCACCTTTACCTGAACGAGAATCAGCCGGAAAAAGCCGTGCCCTACCTCTCGCAGTCCATTGCTATTTCTCCGAACGTATCTAAAGCGCACGAAGAGCTCGGAAAAGCTTACTCTCAGCTGCATCGGCTACCCGAGGCGCAGGCGGAATTGGAAAAAGCGGTTGAGCTTTCGCCGCAAGCTCCCAATCTTCATTGCATGCTTGCTGCTGTTTATCGCCAGCGGGGACTCGAGGAAAAAGCCAAATCAGAATACGATCGCTGCGCCGCCCTCTCCGGCACCCACTCTACGTCGTAGTCCCTTCGTCTCGGCTTTGCTTTGTGGAATCTGGTATCCAGCCGTGGGGCTGCGCGCTGCAGCCTAAGACGTTCTAGCGCAACATGCTGCTGAAGGATTCATTCCACCGTGAAATTTGCCAGTCGCCAGGCCGTGCTTCTTCCCATTGAACCCGTCGCCTGCATTTCGAGGCGGTAACTCCCTTTCGGGAGTTGGTCGATCGGGATCTTCCGTCCAATACGAAGCACGGAACTTCCCGCTTGCTTGTAGGACGCGGCGTCGATAGGCGCGAAATCCTCTTTGATCTTGCCTGTGTTCGAATCGAGAATTCTCATATGCACCGACACGGGCGCGGCTGGGTTTTCCGCGAGCTGCGGCTCGTACACTTCAAAGTAGGCAAACAGTGGTTCGCCTTTTGCGAAGCTTCTGTCGCCGGAGGGGCTAAACAAAATGTCCTTGCTCACCAACGGAACGTACTGTGGAGCAAAATTTGCTTGCGCATTTTCTTTGGCGGCGACGGCTGCGCTCCGAAGGCTCTTGCACAAAGCCACCGAACTCAGCGCCAGTTGCTTGCCATCGTAGGGTTCAACCGTGAGTGGCATTTTAGCTCGGCCGATATTCCACCCGTCGTTGAGAACCACCTCGAGATTGTAATTGCCAGCGGGAAGGTCAACCTGCGTTTCGTAGCGAGTTGGGAGCCAGAACGGGTCAGAACTGTCTAAAGCCGTTTTGATGGCCGCCTCATCCGGGGTAATTTCATTTGCTACATTCGGGAAGGCCAGGGCCAGAGTGCTATTTCCCGTGCCGCTATCGCTGACAGCCACCTTCCCGCCGGTACTCGGCGTGACCAAGCGCGGGACACCGGTCGAAAGATTCGCCGTACCCTTTTCCCACTCTATATACTTGGCTCCGCCTTGATCAAAGGTAGGCCAGTAAGAGGGATAGAGGAGATCGCTGAAGCGCACTGCAACCGTTCCGTCTTCCCTGCGAATCACGCCCATCACTCCAATCCTGGCGTAGAGCGTCCAGTTGGACGGGTCCCACTTGCGGTATAGATCATTCCACGGGAAATGGAGACATAGGTCCACGAAGGACTGGTTTCCTTTAGTGTAGAAAGTTGCTAGTTGAAGCGACAGCGGAATCTTCCCGCGCTTATCCGAAGCCAAAATCCGCTCCAACTCTTTTCCATGACGGGTTCCCAACAAAGGATCGGAGGGAGACTGTCCCGTGCAGTATTCATCGCGGGCTAAGACAAGCAAATTCGGGCGATCCACCTCCACTCGAATTTTGTGACACCCTTCCTTTGCGTCGCGCGGCACATACGCCAGAGTGTGAAAATCCGTGGTCACGAACGGCACCTTTTTAAGACCGCTCAGTTCGCTCAAACTCCATACTCCCCTCGGCGTGTCCGAGGCTTGCAGGTGCCACCCAAGATTATCCCGAACCACAGTTCGCCAGGCAGCTGCCTCGAAACTCCCAATCTGCTGTTCGGCACCGTCCTCAAAAATGCGAAAATCCTCGGCTTTGAGGCCTTGAACTTCCGTCACATCGCAGTCCTTCGGCAAATAGGGTTGTGTGGGCGTCAGCTTGAAGAAGGTAACCACCATCTCGCGCGCGCACGGCATCTCCCCCTTGGGAGCTTGAGCCATCCGCGCTGGGTCGTAAACGAATACAGGAACCAGAACCAGATTAGTCTGGACGGTAAGGTGTGCTTCGGGCGAAGTGGCCTGCGTGGATGCATCAGGCGAGCCTTTGGTCTGTACGACCGCAGCGAGAGCCGCTGCATAGAGCAGCGCAGCAACCGCCAAGAGCATCGCGCGCGCAACATTTCCTCTGCCCATTTTGCTTACCATCATTGCCCGCGACCTACGGATCCCCTCAGTTCTTCTCCTTCGTCTCCGTTGAACTGCATCACAATCCCTTCCAGAGAGCGGGCGTGACAGGATTAGGAGCAGCGCCAATTCGCCGGCCTGCATAAGCAAATCGGCCCATGGGAATTCACCTTCCTTATGCGATAGGCTCCTCGCGGGCATTATGTCGCAAACTGCCTTGTTCGGCCAGCGGGATCCACAGTCCATTTTGAAGCACCTGAGGCAGGCAATTGGCCAAGACGATGCTCTGGTGGGCCCTGCGAAAACTCTTCCGTGGATGGTATAGTTTTTGCTCCTAGGCGTTTTTTACCCAGTGAAGCGATGACGAAATCGACGGGACCTGCGCCTCCCTCGCGACGGACGGAATTGCCCGAGCGAAAACCAACACGATTGGTCCCGCTAATCATTTTTCTCGTTGTTATGCTTCTTTCCTATGCTGGATTTCGCTCCTTGCTGGCGCAAGAAACGGCTCCGCGCACAGTAGTGAACCTCCAAGTCATCGTGGTGGACACCGAATCCAAGGCGCAGGAGGCTCTTGAACGCCTAAAGAAAGGAGAAAAGTTCTCTACGGTTGCGGCACAAATGTCCATCGATCCAACCGCGAGCAACGGCGGCTACGTCGGCGAAGCGGAAGTTGCGTCGCTGCGCCCGGAATTGCGCGCCGCGGTCGAATCGCTCCAGCCGGAACAGGTCAGCGGCGTCGTGCGGGTGCCGACGGGCTTTGTCATCTTGAAGTTGTTGGGCAGGAAACAGGAACCGAAGGCGCAAAGCAATACACTTGCCCCTGCTTCTGCGGAGCAGGGCGCGACAGGGCAGGGCATGGGTCCGAACCGCGACCTTCATCTGGCTGGGAAAGGCGCGATTCAATACCCCGTGGATGTGGCGGGGCAAGTCTTGGCCGATATGCTTTTCCAGAAGTTTCCCAAGCCCTCTGGGTGGGAACAGGATCTGCAAGAAGTGTGCACGGTTAGAAAACAGTCGCTTGCTGACGGGATTAAAGCGCTCGAGAAAATGCTGGCCGATACGGCGAAGATGGCGGCTACCACGCCTTTCGACGCAATTCAAACGCACTACGGATTAGCGCAACTCGAGGCCTATCAGGGCAACATGGATCCAGCCATGAGAGAGTGGCAAGCCGCCTACAAACTCGCGGTCACCGATGTGCCGGCAGGGATTCCGCAATTGACAGAAGCTCTCGGTGTCGCTTACTTGCACAAATCGGAAATGGAAAACGACGTTTATCGTAACCCGGTCGACCGATGCACTTTTCCGCCGCGCGCGAGCTTCTGTTACCAGCAGACTAGCGATTCGGAAAAGGCTATCGAGTACTTCACGAAATATCTGGAGCTCCTACCCGAACGGCCGGATGCCGTCCAGGTGAAGTGGCTGCTGAATCTGGCTTATATGACCCTGGGAAAGTATCCCGACGGCGTCCCGCAAAAATACTTGATTTCGCGGTCTGTCTTTGCCTCAAAGGAGAATTTCGGAAGATTCATCGATGTGGCGCCCGTAGCAGGCTTAAATTTCATTTCCATGGCCGGCGGCGTGGTTGCGGATGATTTCGAGAACAACGGTCTCTTGGACGTCGCGGTGTCCAGCTACGACGTGTGCCAGCCTCTGCGGTTCTTTCACAATAATGGCGACGGAACATTTACCGACCGCGCGGCGCAGGCGGGTCTCTCCGACCAGCTCGGCGGCCTGAACATGGTTCAGGCGGATTACAACAACGACGGCTGCATAGACATTCTCGTTCTGCGCGGCGCCTGGGAATTTCCCGTGCGTAAATCGCTCTTGCGGAATAATTGCGACGGAACCTTTACCGACGTCACGCGCGAAGCGGGCCTGGCCGAGCCTGCCACGCGCACCCAGGCTGCCGTTTGGGCGGACATCAACAACGACGGCCTCCTCGACCTTCTTGTCGGCAACGAAAACGGGCCGAGCCAGCTTTTCCTCAATAAGGGAGACGGAACCTTTCAGGACATTTCCGCCGCTTCCGGCGTCAACAAGGTTGCCTTCACCAAAGGCGTCACCGCCGCCGATTATGACAACGACGGCTACGTAGACTTCTACGTCTCCAACCTCTACGGCGGCAACTTCCTGTTCCACAACAATCACAACAACACGTTTACCGAAGTTTCCGAGCAGGCAGGCGTGCACCAGCCGCAATCTCAAACCTTTGCCACTTGGTTCTTCGACTACGACAACGACGGCTGGCCCGACATTTTCGTCACCACCTACTTTTTTTCCGCCGACGAAACTCTTCGCAGTTACCTCGCGCTTCCCGCGAACGCCGAAACACTCAAGCTGTACCGCAATCTGTGCAATGGGACTTTCAAAGACGTGACCGTCGAAGTTGGCCTGAACAAAATCAACATGCCCATGGGCGCCAATTTCGGCGACGTGGACAACGACGGCTATCTCGACATTTATTTGGCCACCGGAGGCCCCGAGTACGGCGCGATGGCTCCCAAAATGCTCCTTCACAACCGCGAAGGAAAATATTTCACCGACATCACCGCTTCTTCAGGCACGGGGGACTTGCACAAGGGCCACGCAGTCTCTTTCGCCGATCTCGCCAACAACGGACGCGAAGATTTATTGGTATCAATCGGTGGGCCGACTCCCGGCGACGCCCATCAGTTCCGCGTGTTTGCGAATCCCGGGAGCGCCAATGATTCGATCACCGTCAAATTGGTGGGCGTCAAATCGAACCGCGCGGGAATCGGCGCGCGCATCCAGGTGACCGTGGAAAATGAAGGACACGGCACCCGCTCGATTTACCGCACTGTCGGCAGTGGCGGCTCCTTCGGCGCCAATCCCATCCAGCAGCACATCGGTCTCGGGAAATCGGCGAAGATTGTGCGCTTGGAAGTTTGGTGGCCCGCCTCCAACTCGCGTCAGAGCTTCGCGAGTGTAGACAAGAACCAGTTCCTCGAGATCAAAGAGTTTGCCAAGCATTATACGAAGCTTTCGCGGAAACCGTTTCGACTTGGAGCTTCGAATCCCGCCAAAACGGACAAAACGGGCAAAACGGGAGATATGCAACCATCCGCGCCCAATCCGCGTTAGAATGGCGCGAATTAGCGAAGAAACGGGAATGCAACCATGAAGTGCCGTCCCTCTCTGCTGCTTTTGCTGCTCATTGCCGCCCCCCTCCTCTCCGCTGAAACGTATTCGGCTTCCGGTTTAGTCCTTCGCGCCGACAGCGAGCATCTTTCTATCGAAGTCTCCTGTCAGGCTATCCCCGGCTACATGGATGCCATGGTGATGACCTTCCCCGTGCACAGTGCCGCCGCGATGGATGGCTTGAAGCCCGGCATGATGATCGATTTCAAGCTGGACGTAAGGAAAGACGCGGCCTACGTCGAGCAAATTCGCGTTCATCGACATGAAAACACCGCACAGGAGCCCATGGCCGCGCGGCAATTGGAAATTCTCGATGCCGCGACCGCTCCGCCCTCGCGTGCCTCCCCGACTTTGGTCATCGGGCAGGCCGTTCCGGATTTCACTTTGATCGACCAGAGGCGAAAGAGCGTCGCGGTCTCCGCCTTCAAAGGCAAAGTCCTGGCAATCACCTTTATCTACACCAGATGCCCCCTTCCGAATTTCTGCTTTCGCATGTCCAACAATTTCGGCGTTCTCCATCAGCGTTTTGCCGATCGCATGGACAAAGACCTGGTCCTGCTCAGCATCACCTTCGATCCCGAGCACGACCAGCCGGAGACCTTGGCCGACTATGCCCGCACCTGGGCGAAGGACGACAGGGGTTGGCACTTCCTGACCGGACGCGCCGATGAAGTGAAGAATATCTGCCGCGAATTCGGCGTGAATGCCTGGCAGGATGAAGGCTTCTTGACGCATTCCCTGCATACCGTGATCGTGGATCGGCAGGGACGAGTCGCAGCAAACCTTGAGGGGAACGAATACACCTCGAAGCAGTTGGGCGACATGGTCGAAGCCGTGCTGCATCGAACTCGGTAGCACGCCTCGGCCCTGAGCCCGGAAGAATTGCGCTCTTAGGATGGCCATGACACGCTTCAAAGAACTACGGCGAATTCAAGAGGCCATTGAGCACAAAAATCAAACAGAACTTGAATGGGCGTTGGGCTATTGCCAGATGCGATGCAAAACAGCCAGGGAAGTCTACTCGATGAGAATGCAGGAAAAGTATTGGCATCAAATGGGGCAGAAGGTCCGTGCTGCTACGGAAAATTCAAAATGAGACTGGCTGGCCGCTGGAAGCCCTTAGTTATGGCGTTGGCTCTGTTGGCCTCTCGTCTTGAGAGCGCATCGGCCCAACCTGTCATCCCGAATCCCCGCGGCTTTTGCGGGTGAGGGATCTGCTTTTCGGCTTATGCGAGAGTTCTCATCGCGGACGTCAAGAGAACCATGACTTAGTGGATTTTGGTTTAGTCGGTTAAACTGAACGCTCTGCAAAAGGAGTCTTCCCATGAAAACGGCCTTCCGGAAAGCCTCAATTCCATTCTTCACCTTCTTGATCGCCGCCTCGCTCGCTTTGGCCAGCGACCCGCCCTGGAAGGGCAAACCCTATCCGGAGTGGAACGACAAGGACATCCAGCGCGTCTTCTCCGACTCCCCTTGGGCGCGCAAAGCCACAATTACTCGCACTTGGGCCGCGGTTACGCAAAAGGAGCTCCCCAACAATCCACAGCTCTCCGGTGCTGGTAGAGGGACGCCTACTCCGGGATCCGCAAACGATAATGCAGGAAACGACTTGACCTTTGATATTTATTGGGCATCTTCCCGCGTCGTGCGTGCGGCCACGGCGCGTAAGGCGATCCTGCACGGGGGAAAGAACGATCTGGATGTCGGTAAGTACGCGAGCCAGCCGCAGGAGGAGTATCAGGTCGTCGTACAGTCTGAGGACATGACTCCTTTCGTTCGCCACGACGAAAAGTCTTTCCAGGCCGGCGCTTTCCTGGAGCCCAAAAAATCCAAGCAGAAAATCGCGGCCAGCCATGTCGTTTACGAGCACGATGAAAAAGGCCAGGTCACCGCGGCCGTCTTCTTCTTCCCTAAGAAAACCGCCTCCGGTGAGCCCACGATTGGCACCGACGAAAAGAGCGTCGAGTTCAACTGCAAGCTTGAAGGCCCCAACTTGCGCGTCAATTTCGAGCCCCAAAAAATGGTCGACAACCAGGGCCCCGCCCTGTGACCTTGGCAGTGGTCTCTGACGTGTCAACTTCTGACTCTCGAAGCGGAGGCTTTGATGGTCCATATCCGACCCGCCGGCCGAATCCTGACCTGTTCCATTCTCGCTCTCATATGGTGCCAAACATGGCTTTGGGCCAAGCCAAAACCCGATCATTACCGCTTTGTCTTACCGTCAGGGTACATTGGCTGGGTCCAAGTCGTATTTGGCGTCCCCCCAAGGCCGCGCCCTACCCATCACTGAAGAAGGCAAAGAACTTGTGGTAAGAGTTGATGATTCGGGTGTGGCTCAAACAGGCCACTTGTGGGTTCACTTCCGCAATCCACGCGATGAGTTCTTCTACCAAATCAATAATCCCAGTGGAGATGAAACAAAACAAAGGACTTTAACTCCCTTTAGAATCAACACTTACGCAAAACCCGGGAGGGGGGCCTTCAGCAAAGCTGGAAGACTCATCGCTCTTATTCCCGACCTGCTCTGCTTTTTCCTTTTCGTGACCTCATTCGCAGCACTGGCTCATGCCCAATCTCCGGTCCAAGGGGACCTTCTCGCCGAGGCGAAGTCCCTTTTCCAGCAAGCTAAGTTCGCCGAAGCCGACCATTCCGTCCGCCAATACCTCAAAGACCATCCAGACTCCGCGGAAGGCCACTTCCTCCTCGGACACATTCTTTTCCGCGAAATTCAGGCGCAAGCTGTTTTGGAAGGTCAGTTCCAGTCCCAGGCTCACGGCTCGATGGGAAGCGCGCGGGCCGCTGCTTCCAGTCCTCAAGCCCCGCCTGTCTCAACAACAGCCCAGGAAATGGCCAAGTCCTCTCTGGATGAATTCACCGCCGGCGCAAGATTCCACGATCCTTCCGCCGCTGACTTGAAGGTGGTCGCTTTCGACTATGTCTTGCTCGGGGATTATCCCGACGCCGACAAGTGGCTGGCGAAGATGCTCGAGTGGGCTCCCAACGATTCCGAAGGCTGGTATTACTTCGGACGCACCAAATACAACCAGAACCGCTTCGCGGAGGCGATCAGTGCGTTTCAGCGATGCCTGAGGCTCGATCCCCAAAATGTGAAAGCGGAAGACAATCTCGGCTTGTCTTTTGCCGGCCTAGGCCGCAACGACGAAGCCGCCGCCGCTTACAAGCAGGCGATTGCCTGGCAGGAGCAATCCCTCGAGAAAAATCCCGGCCCTTATATTGATCTGGGCAGTCTTCTGATTGACGGGAGCCGTCCGCAGGAAGCGGTGCCGTTTCTTGTTCGCGCCATTGAAATCGCCCCGCGCGAATCCCGCGCACATGAACTGCTCGGGAAAGCCTATCTGCGCATGGATGATTTTCCCAAGGCGCAAACGGAATTAGAAAAAGCCATCGAGCTTTCGCCGCAAACTCCGAATCTCCACTGCATGCTCGCGCCCGTTTATCGCAAACAAGGACTTGCCGAAAAAGCCAAAGCGGAATACGACCGCTGCGCCGCCCTCACCGGCACCCACTCCATCCCGGAGACCCCTCGCCAATGAACCTCTCCCACCAATCCCATCGCGGACGTGTCATTTCGACCGGAGGGACGCCGCTTTTTGCCGTCTCGCAGCGAGAGAAATCTCCCTTCAGTTTTGGAGCGCAAGCCAGAACAATCGTTGCCGAAAATCGAATAGGGTTCTGGCAGGAACATCGACTTGGAGAATTTCTACGGCTCTTTGCTCTTTTCCTGCAACAATTCTTTCGCCCGCTCTGCGGTCTTGGCCCGTGCGCTTTCTTCCAGCTTGCTGAATACTTTCATTTCCGCTTGCGCTTCTTGGGTGCGCCCAAGCGCGCGATACGTTTGCGCTAGCAAAAAGTGTGTGGAAGCTTCGCCAGGATCGGTCTTCACGGCTGCCTCCAAATCCTTCACGGCTTCCGCGTGCCGGTCCAGCTTGATCAACGCCCGAGCGCGGTCCACTCGCGCCCCCATCAGGTCGGGACACGCAGCCAAAGCCTTCTGCAGTTCCGCCAGCGCTTGCGCGGAATCGCCGTGCTGCTCCAGAATAATGTTCCCGATTTTCCACTGTGCATCGCAATTCGAAGAATCGTTCACCAGCTCCGCGCGAAACTGCTCCGTTGCCGCATCCCACATGTTCAGCGCCCAATACGCATTTCCGAGATGGTAGTGCGTGCCCGCCTGCTGCGGCGCAACCTCCACTGCTTTTTTGTACTCGAGCAGTGCGCCGTCGTAATTCTTCATGCTTTCCATCACTTCGCCGGAGATTTCATGGACCCAGACGGAATTGGGATCCA
>Ga0209577_10006679_pt1 | contig 10655 bp, 10 predicted proteins | sample GraSoiAngelo_109_FD_185874 | JGI IMG/M metagenome (GOLD analysis project Ga0209577, IMG submission 185874) | Grasslands soil microbial communities from the Angelo Coastal Reserve, California, USA - 14_0903_12_20cm (SPAdes) (version 2) | ecosystem: Environmental > Terrestrial > Soil > Grasslands... | reverse complement strand
GGTTCGTAACGGGCAGTGGCGCGAATGACAGCAAGAAAGGTCTCTTGCGCCAACTCTTCGGCGCGCGCATGGTTTTCCAGGCGTCTACGGAAAAAGCCGTAAAGCGGACCACGATAGCGGGCAAATAATTCCTCAAATGCCTCGCGTGATCCCCGCTGGAACTCAAGCATTAAGGCTTCATCACTGACCATAGCAGCCTGAATCGTCTCCTTCCGGCCTTCCACGATGCTCCGCGAAATTTCATACATACCTGTAATGCCGCAACGAGCTAAAAAGTTCCCATCGATCGATTTTTTTTTGGGCACACTGAGTGGCGACGTGTCCGCGACTGGATCGGCTCCAGTTGGCTTATTTTTTCAGATTATGGCAGGATTTGTGTCGCTCATTCGAATCGGGGAGGAACATGCTCAGAATCATTTTTGTTTGCCTGCTATCGTCTTTTTGCTTTAGTCAGGGAAGTACTTATACCCTGAAAGCCACCCCACAGACCGTCGCCTGGGGATATTACGACGCCACCGCGCAGCCCGTCTTGCGCATTCATTCCGGTGATACCGTCATTTTTGAGACCTTGCTTACCAACAGCCCTGCAGGTCTGGAAAAAGCAGGTGTGCCGCCGGACCAGATACAACAGAACTTGCGCGATATCTATAAAGAGGTCACCAACAAAGGCCCAGGCGGGCACATTCTTAACGGCCCGGTTTTCATCGAGAATGCCGAGCCGGGGGACACTCTTGAAGTCCGCATGTTAAAGATCGATGTTGCCATTCCTTATGCCTACAACGGCTTTCGTTTTGGCGCCGGTTTTCTGACCAATGACTTTCCTTACTCCCGCATCAAGATCATCCCTCTCGACCGCGAGCGCATGATGGCCAAGTTCGGTCCGGGAATTGAGATTCCCCTGCATCCATTTTTCGGCAGCATGGGAGTGGCCCCGCCCGAGGCTTACGGACGCATCAACAGCGCCCCGCCTGGGATTCATGCCGGCAACATGGACAACAAAGAGCTGGTCGAGGGAACAACGCTTTATCTTCCCGTCCATGTGCGCGGCGCGCTCTTCGAAATTGGTGACGGACATGCCGGTCAAGGTAACGGCGAGGTGGACATTACTGCCATGGAAACCTCATTGATCGGCAAGCTGCAATTCATTGTGCACAAGGGAACGAAACTCAAATATCCCAGGGCGGAGACCCCTACGCACTACATCAGCATGGGATTTGATGATGACTTAAGCGAGGCAACTCGTTTGGCCGTCCGGCAGATGATCGATTTCCTGGTCGAGGAAAAGCATCTCAGCCGCGACGATGCCTACATGCTGACCAGCGTCGCGGGAGATGTCGACATCACGGAATTAGTCGATGGCAACAAGGGTGTCCACGTGATGATGCCCAAGGCCATCTTTACCGGTAAATAAACCTCTTGCGTTGCTAAGTTGATTGATTTCATCGCTAACGCGATGAACGTCTGCCCAGGGTTACTGCCGTAACCCATGAATCTACTTGCCTTGGGACCGGTGTCGTATACACTTCCCCTATAATTCCCCAGAATTCCAGGTAAAGGAAAGTCCATGATCCTACCCCTCCGGCATGAAAACATGTCTGCTCGCCGGTGGCCCGTCGTCACGCTCGCGCTAATCATCATCAATTTTGTCGTCTTCTTTTTTACCTTGTCGACGATTGAGGAGGAGAGCTTACAGACAGCGCAAACCAGCGCAACCAAGGAACACATCCTGATTTTGGCCGCCATGCATCCGGGACTGGCCGTTCCCACTGACGTACAGGAAATGATTGAGACGGCGAAGCAGAAGCATGCCAAGCTGTGGGAACACTATCACGACCAAAGCATTGAGGTCGTTGACACATGGCACGCCAAGGTCACCATGATGCAGAGCTACGAGGCCCTGCAGGTGGAAATGGACTCACTGGTCAAAGATTACGAAGAATGGAAAGCCTCGAGGCCGGAGACGTTGTTGGGCAAGTATGCTTTTGTGCCGGCCAACCCAACGCCGATCAGTTACCTGACCGCCAATTTTCTGCATCTCGGATGGCTGCATGTAATTTTCAATATGTGGTTCCTGTGGCTGGCAGGATTTGTACTGGAAGACCGCTGGGGACGGATTCTCTATACCATCGTGTACTTTGTTGCAGGCGCTGCAGCCATGCAGGTGCATGCCTGGGCCAATGCTGGCAGCAGCATACCCTCTTTGGGCGCTTCCGGGGCAGTTGCGGGATTGATGGGCGCATTTCTGATGCGCTTTCCGTTCATGAAGATCAAGATCGCGCTGTTCTATCGGCTACGCCCAGTGACCTTCGACGCGCAAGCCATCTGGCTGCTGCCTTTGTGGCTGATCAACGAATTCGTCGGCACGCTCTGGGGAGCGGCGAGTGGCGTTGCCCATTGGGCCCACATTGGCGGCTTCATCTTTGGCGCTCTGGCTGCACTCCTGCTCAAGGTTTCCGGCCTGGAGCACAAAGCCAATCAGGCGATTGAGGCCAAGCTGGATAAGGACGTCTTGACTGCCGATCCAGCCATTGAACAGGCCGGAACCATGATGGAACAGGGCGACTTCGATGGAGCCATCACGGTGTTGAAGAACTATCTGGCGACAAAGCCTGACGCGCTCGATGCCTGCTCCATGCTTCAGCAAGCCTATTGGCGCAAGAGCGACCTGCCCAACTATAACGAGGCCACTATAAAACTGTGCGCCATGCATCTGAAAGCCCGCGAACCTCAACTGGCCTGGCAGGACTATCAGGATTTCCTGAACACCGGCGGCAGCAAAATGCCGGCCGCTACGTGGCTTGACTTGTGCCGGGCCGCTGAAAACGTGCAGGATGTCAGCCGCGCGCTAAGCGAATATCAAAAGCTTGCCGCAGCGTATCCCACGGAAAAGCAATCGCTGATGGCCCAGATTGGCGCAGCCAAAATCTGCCTGAAACAAAACCGGGCACAGGAAGCCCTTGCGTTATACGAGGCCACCAAGAACTCGCCTATCCCTCACCTGGACTGGGAACAGACCATCGAAGCCGGAATCCGAAGCGCCAAAGCAGCACTCGACCCGAAGGCTGCTCCGGCGGTTCAAAATACACGGGCGCAGGGGAGGGGAGCGTAGCGAGAAATCGCCGGATCATTGATTGCCAGGTTCGTTTGTTTCCTCACCGACGGGAGTAGCTCGCAACCTGGCAATATCAAATTTGGTTCCTCTGAACAATGATTCAACCCAGTCGGGGATTTCGTTGGCGATGGCATGGAGTCGTCCCTGGATAAAATTCAGTACGTGCTTTACGGATACACCTACTTCAGAGTTGTCGTAGATTCCTACAACGTCAATGCCGCTCTCAGCGAAGTCGAGTGCAGTCAGAAGATTTCTTGTGCTGTTCTCGTAAATATCTTTGACAAGGCGTTCCGAAGCGGAGTGTCCGCCGCGATAGGAGCGTTCCATGATTCGGTGAATGCTCTCTTCGACGCTGCCGACAGCTACATAATCCATGCTGGTCCAAAACCCTTTGCTGTGTGCAAGTCGCGATTGTTCAAATGTAATTGAACTTCGTAATGTGGTTTCGATTGCAAAGCTTTTATGCGCGCTAATGTGATCGAGAATCCAGCGTTGAAACTCGAGGTTTACGCGAAGCCGAATTGCTGGAGAAATACCTCTAAACGAACCAAAATTCAGGTCAGCCGCGCGATTGTCGGCGTTGAACCAATCCACGCCAAAAGCAGCGATAGGAAACCGACTGCTCTTACCGCTGCCTGGCGGACCTGCAACAATGATCATTCGCGGATGTTCGTGCTTATCCACCAAAATCGGTGCCGGCGCCCTCACGCATATCTTCGGGGAGTTCGTGCTTTAGGAGGCGGCCCTTTTCATCAATGATCCCAAGACGGAATGCCTCTTCACGTTGGGCTTGGTAGATCTTGTCGCCTTCAGCCAGGACATAGGCCATGAACGCATTCAATTCCTCGGTATTGTCGACATCGATAGAATCGATCGATAGTGGCTTCTCTGATTTCATGCCATTCTTATTATATTATATCCTCTTCCACGGAAGTGAAGGTTGTGCTTGGCATTGTAGATTGCGGTCGATAAATCTAAATGAACCGAAAAAATGTTGGCTAATCGCCATATGCATGGTAAGAAACTCCAGCTTCGGATAACGCTGTCTGCAAGGAACAAGTTGCGTCTTGCCGCGGCCGCCACGGACCGTTCCGTGAGTGAGTTTGTATTGGTGAGCGCCTTGGTACACGCTGAGGCGGTGCTTGCCAACCGGCGCAATTTTGTTTTGGAAGCAACACAGTGGAAAGCCTTCATTGCAGCCCTGGATGCACCCGCACGTCCTCTACCGCGGCTGGAGCGTCTTTTGAAGGAGCCCGGGTTTTTTGATGTTGCACCGAATCAGTGAACGCTTTACTTCCGCGAATTCCGCTTGAAATTAAATGCGCAGCCTCCCACCCCAACATTTTTCTGATCGTCCGCCAAAAAAGTTACAGAGGTGAACCGGCAAAGGCATGTGCAATAGCCAAATTTGAGCATTGGGAATGGATGAGCAGAGCAGGCGCCCAAGCATCCCTTGCTCGATTTATTCGTAAGCCAATGCGTCGATGGGATCTTTTTGGGCAGCTTTAAACGCTGGGTAGATGGCTCCAACCATCGCTCCAACCACGGCAATCGCAGCCGCGTAGAGAATCCATCCCCAGGTGATCTGCACCGGCAAAGTCGGCCATTTCTCTCGGATTCCGGCCCTGGCCGCAACGCTAATGGCAATCCCGAAGACGATCCCGGCAAGGGCCAATACCAGCGTTTCGCGAAGAATGATGCGCATGATGTAAAGCTTCGAAGCCCCCAGGGATTTCAAGATGCCGATCTCCCGTGTGCGCTCCATTACCGCCGTGTACATCGACTGGAAAATCACTATGAAGCCAACGACCACCGAGATTCCAATCACAATGTTGATGAAGATGGAGAGTCCGGGAATTTTATCGGCAGACATAAGCGAAAGGAATTCCTGCATGGCAACGATGTTATAGTTCGGAAGAGGCTGCTTGAGTTGCTCAACGACTTCGCTGGCGTTGTGCGGATCGTCGAGCTTGACATAGAAAATCGAGGCCTTATTCTGCGCTCCAATGAGGTCTTGCATGGTCGTAAGGGGAATATAGCGGCGCGCACCACGGCCATGAGGAATGATTCCGCTCACAGTAAACTTGTGGTTCAAGGTATCAACCGTAGAGCCTACGCGCACCTTGTTGGAGTCAGCATAATAGTCATCGACGATTACGCTGTCTCGACCCTGGAATGGTCCTCCTTTTATAAATTGAAGAGGTCCGCCTAGTTTTTCGAAAGAATCCAAATCAATGCCATTGATGGCTTCCAGGGAGTTGCCTGAGGTGATCTGGACCACTACAGGGGAAACTGCGGCAACGTGCGGCTGTTTCCGCAAAACATCGGCAATCTGGATCGGCATCGGAGCGCCGCTGAAGGCGATAAATTGACCGCTTCCCTGCGGTCTGACCATGATGTCGGCGCCTATTCCCTGGGTGCGTTGCTTGGAATCATTCAAAAGCCCCAGCGCCAGCCCTACGATCAACAAAATCAGCGTCACTTCCACCCCTACCGCAATGATGCTGATAATTGAGCGGACCGGCCGATACGCCAGATTGGCGACGATCATTTTATTCATAGGCTTATCTTACTGGTTCGGTTTCGACTTGTCCTTGCCTACCAGGCTTTCGGCCGAGGTGGTGCGGTTTTTGTCATCGAGATTGATGAGTTGAGAACCGGGCGGCTGGTTTAAAACGAACTGGTCATCCTTTAAAGGTTCGTTCAAACGAGATTTCCCTACGCTAAGGATGATCTCATATTCCTCGACCGGGCGCTCGATGGTAATGGTCTTGGGTAGAAAAACGCCTCCACCGAAGTCGGAAAAGGACTCGTAGGAAACATCGGTGAGCAACTTGCCAGTCTTGTCGTAGATGAATTGGCGATGGGGCATCAGGTCGGTGCGGCTGAAGACGATTCTGCGCGAGAGCAAAAAGCGATCATCCTCTTTGCGGAGCACAATAACCACGTAGTCGTCCTGGTCGGCGTCTTTGTGCGTCTTAGGGTCTTTCACGATTTCGGTGCTTTGTTCCAGCACGGCAATTTCGTTTTGATCGATCGGCCTTAATAGAAGCGCGTCAAGAATGGTTTGCGGACGCAGGTTCTCCAAAGGATTTGGTGAAGGCGTGCCCACCTGGTTGGTGCCGACAAAAAACTTCTTCTGGGGAGGAATCGACAGCTCAAAACTCCGGCCGTTGCTCACCATGTCAAAAGCCGTGCTGCGGACAACGGGCAATAAGCCAATCATGCGCAGCATGGCCGGCTTGCGGATCAGAAGATAGCCACTGATCGATTGATAGTCGGTAATCTTGCCTTTTTTGGGCCCTCCCACCGACGCATCAATGTCAATGGTGGCATTTAAGGTCTCGAGATGGGCCGCGCTGTTGTTGATGGTTTCAGCCAACCGTTCCAGAGTGGCGGTTTGCAGATGGGCGCTGCTGACTCCTCTAATGGGTTCACGATGCCTGAAAAAACAACCAGTTAAAGGCACCACAGCCAAAAGAAGAATTACAACTCTCATCTTTTGGGGTATCGAATCAATAAAATGGAATTTAAGCATCTACGAATTAATATTCCTAATTATAGATATAAGTATATAGAAGTAAGATGCGCAAGCGGCATTCCACGGCATTCAGCGTCCCTGGCCGACAGCCCGGCGATAGGCGGCCACATTGGCGGCGTGCTCTGCCTCAGTTCGGGCAAAGCGGTGATGGCCTTCGTTATTGCTGACAAAAAAGAGAAAGCCGGTATTGGCAGGATGCATGGCCGCCTCCAGCGAGGCCTTGCCGGGGTTACAAATAGGGCCCGGCGGCAGGCCGGAGTGCTTGTATGTGTTGTAGGGCGAATCAAACTGCAAGTCCGACTGAAAGATGGCGCCGCGATAGCGGTTATTGAGCAGGGCTGCGTAGATCACCGCCGGATCGGTCGCCAATACCATGTTCCGGGCAATGCGGTTATTAAAGACGCTGGCCACGATCGGACGCTCCTCGGGAGCTCCTGTTTCCTTTTCGACAATGCTGGCCATGGTGACGAGCTGGTGGAAATTGCTGGTCAGGCCGATCTCCCGCGTTGCCTGGCGAAAGCGGTGCACCATGGTTCCGAGTATGTCGCGCGCTGATTGGGTCCGCGTGAAGTGATAAGTGTCGGGGAAGAGATAACCTTCGAGGCTAGGTGCCTGCGGATCCAGGTCGCCGATCATTGTAGAGTTCCGTGCTGCTTCCAGGAACTGGTCTTTGCTTCCCAGTCCTGCGGTTTCCAGGGTTGTAGCAATGTCGAAGATATTAAACCCTTCGGGCACCACCACCGTGCGAAAGTAAATGTCCCCCCGGGCGATCCGATCAAAAACCTCCATGGCGTTTGCCGGATGGTCAAAAGCGTATTCGCCTGCTTTAAGGGATTTATCTCTTTTTAGATAACGCCAGAAAAGAAATGCTGATTCGCTGCGAATAACGCCCGCTTTCTTTAAGTCGGCAGCGATGCGCCGCGCCGAAGAACCCGGCTTGAGCTGCACCAGCGCCTGGGATTCCGGCCCGATAGGTAAAAAAAGTCCATAAGCCAAAAAGCCAATTAGAAGAATGATGGCAACGATAAAGAGCCGCAAGAGGAAACGAAACATATTATTTTCTATTGTAAAAGCCTCAACTCTCGTTTGAGACGATCAGGGCTTTTCGCAGGACACGAGAGTCGCGTCTCTAATGGATGCTGCGGGCTTGAAGAAAGGATTGCAATATCAGGACAGCGGCCATCCGGTCTACAGCCTGGGCCCGTTTTTGAATGCTCAGCTCCGATTCCCGGAGCACGCGATTGGCTTCTGCGGAGGTGAGTCTCTCGTCCCAGAGATGCACCGGAAGCTTGAATTTGTGCCTTAATTTTTCGGCAAATTGGGCGACCTTTTCCGACTGAGTTCCTTCGGCGCCGCTCATGCGCAATGGGTTGCCTAAAACAATCTCTCGCACATTGTATTCACGGATAATTTCGCCCAGATGGAAGAAATCGTTGCGGTTGTTCTTGCGCTGCAGGGTCTCGATTCCCTGGGAGGTGATCCCCAGAGGATCGGAAACAGCCAGCCCCATCCGGCGGGAGCCGTAATCGATGGCCAGGATGCGTCCCGCAGCGTCCACCTCGCAATTATATGGGAAACTGCATCTTACTTTGTAGGCAAGCGGCGCACAACATGGCAATCAAACACATCATCCCGCAGCAGCTTACAGCGCGGGAGGCAGAGAACAGGGCCGACGTTCCCGCTCTTACTCAGCCGCAACGATACGAACGGCACAGGAACAGCACGATGCGTGTTGCTTCCGGTGCTCTCCTTGTCATTGCCGGGGCGGTGGTGCTGGCGATTTTTTATGTGGCGAAGCTCGTGCTCGTGACCCTGATGATTTCGATCATCCTGGCCTTTGTGCTTGAGCCGGTAGTGCGCCTGTTGGAACGAATCCGGCTTCCTCGTTCTCTGGGCGCGATGCTGGTAGTGTTGCTGCTGGCAGGCGTAGTTTATGGGGGCAGCCAGCTTTTCTATAACCGAGCAATCAGCTTTATGCAGGAACTGCCGAAATATTCACAAAAGATCAAAGGCGTGCTGGCGCACCTGAAGCAGCAGACAGATCAGATTGAGCAAACAACCGAAAACGTGCTGCCCCAGGCAGGTTCAAAAAAGCCTTTGCCGGTCAAGGTTGAGAGTGGACCGGGTTCCAGCACATTGACATCGAACCTGGGTGCAGTGACGGAAATAGTGCTCACCATGGCATTTATTCCATTTCTGGTCTACTTCATGCTGAGTTGGCAGGAACATGCCCGCAAGAAGACGGTGCAATTATTTCCCGATAAATATCGCACCACGGCCTATGTGACCCTGGGACAGATTACCCTGATGATGCGCAGCTTCATCGCCGGCAACTTTACGATTGCAATCTTTCTGAGCATCGGAAGCATGATCGTCTTTGCCATCCTGAAGCTGCCCTATTTCTATTTCCTGGGTTTTATCAGCGGCTTTCTCAGCATCATGCCGTATCTCGGCATCATATTGGCAACGGTGCCGCCGCTGGCCGCCGGGCTTGGAGTTCTAGACAGCACGGGAGTCGTGATTGTTATTGTTACCATCATCGGGCTGCATGTCCTGGCCATGAACGTTCTCTATCCCAAGCTTCTGGGAAAACGCCTGCAACTCAACCCCCTGGCAGTCACAATTTCGCTGCTCATCTGGGGATGGATATGGGGAGGCATGGGCCTCATCCTGGCAATGCCCATTATGGGAGCAATAAAGATTGTCTGCGATCACGTCGGCTCATTGCACGCGATTGGAGAATGGATGGGGGAATAGCTTGCGGAATTGCCATGATTGCCATAAATGCCAAAATTGCCATAATTTGAAAATGACAAGCACCTCGTATTACGTCGGCATTCTGTCGCTTACTTAATTCTGTAAAGATGCAAATCCATCTCATAGACATAATTCTTTGAGCTGGTCTTTTCGAAGGCGAAACACTGCTTTGATGTTCTCTGGATTGACTACGCATATTTGGATATGGGTCTTCTTAAAAAATCCGGAGTTTTCGTAGATTCGTTCTCCTTCGATGAAAACACCCCGCACTGTGTCATCAACTTCTATACGGTTCGGCAAGTTCGCCACTTTCCGTTAGGACGCCTGATTCAATGAGGAATTGTTTCGCCTTTTCAGGAGTCGATGAATATTCATCAGCGACCTCCTGAAGCAGCTTAATCAAATCACGAGATTCCTTATCAGTCATCTGTGCTCCGTTGATACTAGAATACGTCATGTTTAACGCAAAATTCAATGATTTCCTGCATTGCCAAACCGGCATCATCGGCCAGAAAACAATTCGAATGTCCATGTTTCACTCACCATGCCCACGATTCTGCATCCCTTCAGCCAAAAAAGCTAGCGGGCTGAATGCTGATTGCTGACTGCTGCATTCTTCCTCAACATCTCTTCCGCCTTCTCGCGGCACCGGTCAAGCATAGCTTGCATCTGCTGATGAAGTGCCTCCATTTCTTCATCCGTGGCCTCTGCCGGGACGTACAGGGTTGGCGTCCCCCAGGCGGCCACGCGGGAAAAAGGTTTCGGAATCATCATGCGGTCCCAGGACTTCAGGACCCACGCGCGTTCCACGGCGGCATAGAAGCACACAATTCCGTGGCCTGTCTTCTTCGCCATCAGGACCGGCCCTGGTTTGGCCACATAGATGGGGCCGCGCGGGCCGTCGATCGTAAAAGCCACGGGGTTTCCGGCATCCAGTTCCTGTTTCATGCCCATTAAAGCCCCAACTGCGCCTCGGGAGCTTGAACCTCGAACGGCGCCAAAGCCGAGTCTCCTGATGATGCGAGCGATGTATTCACCATCGAAGCTGCGGCTGGTCATTACGGCAATTTTCCGGCCCCGAAACCGGTACGCAACCGGAATTACGCAACGATGCCAAAAGCAATAGATTCCAATGGGAGAGGCGACGCCGTCACTGAGGCAGCCTTCTTCCGGGTAAGGTTCAAAACGCAGGGTGGGGCCGATGAGCCGGATGAACAAGTATCCTGCCCACGCTATCAGCCATAG
>Ga0209577_10006678_pt1 | contig 10656 bp, 11 predicted proteins | sample GraSoiAngelo_109_FD_185874 | JGI IMG/M metagenome (GOLD analysis project Ga0209577, IMG submission 185874) | Grasslands soil microbial communities from the Angelo Coastal Reserve, California, USA - 14_0903_12_20cm (SPAdes) (version 2) | ecosystem: Environmental > Terrestrial > Soil > Grasslands... | reverse complement strand
CGAGCGCGAGCAGCTCGAGGAACGCCTGACCGCGGACGGATTCGACGTCACGCTACCCGGCGAAGAGCTGCGCATCGGGACGCTCCATCCCACGACGCAGATTCGCCGGATCGTCGAGGACGCGTTCCTGGGGCTCGGCTACGAGATCCGCGACGACCGCGAAGTAGAGACTGTCGAGTACAACTTCGACAAGCTCGCATTCGCGCCGACGCATCCGACGCGCTCGCCCCGCGACACGCTCTTTCTGGACGAGAACACGTTGCTGCGCACCGAGACGTCGCCGTCGCAGATCCACCAGCTGGAAGAACACGAGCCGCCCGTCTACATGGTGTCGATCGGACGGGTCTATCGCCGTGACGACATCGACGCCACGCACTACCCCATCTTCCATCAGTTCGAAGGGCTCGCCGTCGATCGCGGGATCACGCTCGCGGATCTCAAGGGCACGCTTCTACATGTTGCGCGTGTTTTGTTCGGCGACGATCGCCGGGTCCGCTTCCGCACGCACTTCTTCCCATTTACCGAACCATCGATCGAGCCGGACGGCTCGTGCGGAATCTGCGGCGGCGCCGGCTGTCGCACGTGCAAGTTCACCGGCTGGACGGAGTTCGGCGGCGCAGGGATGGTCGATCCGGCCGTGTTCGAGAACGTCGGCCTCGATCCCGAGAAGTGGACGGGGTTCGCATTCGGCTGCGGGCTCGAACGCGGCGCCCAACTCCGCTTCAACATTGCCGAGGTGCGTCCGCTCTGGTCCCCTGACCTTCGCGTGCTCCGCCAGTTCTGATGCGCGTCCCGGTCAGCTGGCTCCGCGAGTACGTCCCGCTCGAGATGCCGCTCGGGGAGCTGGCGGAGCGGCTCAGCATCGCGTCCGCAGAGGTCGAGGCGATCGAGCGGCGCGGCGTTCCCGACGTCGACGGCAATCTCGACCACTTCCGGATCGGGCGCGTGCTCGAGGCCGGAAAACACCCGAACGCCGATCGGCTTCAACTCTGCCAGGTCGACGTCGGCGAAGGTGAGCCGCGGCAGATCGTGTGCGGTGCCTGGAACTTCGGAGCCGGCGCAACCGTCGCCGTCGCGCTTCCCGGCGCCATGCTTGCGAACGGCATCACGCTCGAGCCGACGAAGCTTCGCGGCGAGCTGTCGAACGGGATGATCCTCGCCGAAGACGAGGTCTCCCTCGGCACCGACCACAGCGGGATCATGGTGCTGTCGGACGAGTGGGAGCCGGGGGCGCCGCTCGTCGATGCACTCCCGCTGGTCGAAGACGTGCTCGTCGTCGAATCGACCGGTAACCGGTCCGATCTGCTCTCGGTCTACGGTCTCGCGCGCGAGGTCTCTGCGCTCTACGACGTCGATCTCTCGGCTCCGCCCGGACGGGATCCGGCGCCGGCCGCACAGGAAGATGTCGACGTGCGCGTCGAGGACTCCGAAGGCTGCCCGCGCTACATCGGCCGCCTGTTCCGCGATGTGCGCATCGGTCCTTCGCCGCCGTGGCTTCGCACGCGCCTCTCCGACGCGGGCATGCGTCCGATCTCGAACGTCGTCGACGTGACGAACTACGCGATGCTCGCGCTCGGCAATCCGTTGCACGCGTTCGACTACGCGACGCTTGCAGAGGGGCAAATCGTCGTGCGCCGCGCGCGTAAAGGCGAACAGCTCCAAACGCTCGAGGAGACGGTCCGCGATCTGACGTCGGATGACTTGTTGATCGCCGATGCAGAGCGGGCGATTGCGCTCGCCGGCATCAAGGGCGGCCTCGAGACCGGCATCGATCCTGACAGAACGACCGACGTTCTCCTCGAAGCCGCGAACTTCGAGCCGTACACGATCTATCGCACCTCGGAGCGTCTGCGGCTGCGAACGGAAGGGTCGAACCGCTGGGAAAAGGGAGTCGATCCGCATCTCGCCTCGCAGGCAGCGGCGCTCGCGACGCAACTGATCGTCGAGCTCGCGAACGCGAAGTGGGTGGGAAGCGTCGACGTGCACGCGGATCTGCCTGCGCGGCCGGTCGTCCGCTTCAGAGCCGAGCGGGCCGACGAGCTCGTCGGACTCGCCACGCCGCGGGAAGAGCAGCATGCGCGGCTGCGCCGGCTCGGATTCGACGTCGACGGCGAGCAGGTGACGGTGCCGACGTGGCGCGCGCGCGACGTGCGACGAGAGGTGGACGTGATCGAGGAGATCGCGAGGTTCCGCCTCGGCGACGTTCCGTTCACGCTTCCGGTCCGTCAAATGATGTTCGGTCGGCTGACGCGCGAGCAACGATTGCAGCGTCGCGTGGAGGACGTGATGGTGGGGCTTGGATTCTCGGAGGTCAAAACGCCGTCGTTCGTCGAGTCCGATCCCGACACGGGAGCGCTGCGGTTACCCGAACCGATCACCTCGGAGCTCGGAGTCCTGCGCACGACACTTCTGCCGAGCGTGATCGACGCGGTGCGCCGCAACGTGGAACTCGGGATCGAAAGCGTCGCGCTCTTCGAGATCGCGCGTGTCTACGAGCCGAGCGGCGGCGAGTTGCCGATCGAGCGGTTGCATCTCGCGGCAGCCGGCGAGGGCGACTTCGCGCGCGCGAAGGGAATCGTCGAAGTGCTGGCCAGCGCGCTCAAGGCGGAGCTCGGCTACGTCCCCGTGAACCAGCCGCTGTTCCATCCCGGACGCTCTGCGCGAACCGGCCCCGGTGTCCTCGGCGAGCTGCATCCGGCCGAACTGCCGGGAACCTGGGCCGCGCTCGAGCTCGACCTCGGCCTCTTGTTCGACACCGTGCGCGAGCCGGTCGTGTACGAGGACGTCCTCCCCTACCCGGCCGTTCGCCAGGACCTCGCGTTCGTCGTCGACGAGTCGGTCCCGGCTGGCGAGCTCTTCGCCACCGCGCGCGAGGCGGCGGCCCCCGAGCTTCGCGAGGTGCGGTTTCTCAGCGACTACCGCGGGGAGCCGATTCCCTCCGGCAAGAAGTCGATCGCCTTCTCGGTCGCCTTCCAGTCACGCGAGCGGACGCTCACCGACGAGGACGCGGCCGCGCTCCGAGCCCGGATCGTGGAGGCGCTCGAACGAGCGTTCGGGGCCGAGCTGCGAGCCTAGTTTCCCCACAAATCTCCCGTAGGCGTATCCAACGCCTGGACTTTCCCGTTTGAAAGCCGGGAAGACCCTCCAGGACTGTTGTACGACTACGAGGAGAGAACGAGATGATCAAACGTTTCACAGGCATCGTCGGCGCGCTGTTGCTGACGGTCGCCCTGACAACGTTCACCGCCTCGGCTCTCGCGGGTAACGGCCACGGGAACGGCAATTCCCAAGCCACGACCGCGGGCCAGGTCTCCGCTTCCACGGCGACGAGCACGCACGGGAACTCGGCGAATGCTCCCGGACACGCCAATGCCTCGTCGTCCACGTCGGCGTCGTCAAGCGTGAGCGGGAATGCGAACACCTCCGCGCAGGCCGGAGTGAAGCCTGCGAACAATACGGCCAAGGGCACTTCGTGCCGGACGGGTGGCACGGGGTCGGCCGCGACGTGCACGGCTAGCAACGGTGTCACCGCGTCGAACACCGTCTCTGCCAGCAGGACCGACGCCTCCAAGCGCTACGGCAACGGTCGTACAGCTGCGCAGATCGCCAACAGCCATGGCCTCGTCGGTTCGAACCTGATCGGTCCGGGCAACAGCCAACCGCACAAGGTCACGAGCTGCCGGCATCCGGCGCATGGGAACGGCGGCGGCGTCGACGTCCATGCGGTGAAGGGCGCCTCCAGCCAGAGCTGCGTCTCAACCGGGGTGACCAGTGGAACGACCGTGATCCCGACGCTCGGCGCGACGACGACCGTTTCGACGGCGGCGGTTGCGACGAGCGGTGGATTGCTCGGCGCGATCGCGACTCAGCTGGCTGTCAAGGCCGGGCTGCACGGCTCGCACTCGGGTGGCGTCCTGGGTGCGAACGCGAGCGTTCGCGGCGGCGTTCTCGGCGCACTCGCGGCGAAGCGCACGGGCACGCTGCCCTTCACGGGCTTCCCGATCTGGGCCGTCGCGCTCGCGGGACTCGCCCTCATGGCGCTCGGGTTCGGAATGCGCCGCCAGGGGCGCGTGACGATCTAGCTCGAAGACTGGGTCGAACCACAGAGGGGCGGTCGTGAGGCCGCCCCTCTTCGTTGCGGCCGAAACCGCGACGCGGCCGTTACCGTAGGACGGTCGTCAGCGACAACAGGGGGGCTTTCCATGCAGCGCCGTCTCGCCGTTCTCGTCGTGTGCCTGGCCGGAGTCGTGTTCCCGGCCGCCGGTGCACGGGCCGACAATCCAGTCCTCGTCGCGACCGTTGGCTCTCACGACGCTTTCAACATCTCGCTCAAGGACGCGGCCGGCAACGGGTGAGGCACCTCGATCCGGGGACCTACACGATCCAGGTCCACGACCTGTCGACTCTCCACGACTTCCATCTGTTTGGACCGGGCGTCGATCAGGGCGACCGGTGTCGACAACATCGTCGACACCACCTGGACGGTCACGTTCGTCGACGGGACGTACACCTTCCAATGCGACGCGCATCCGACGCTCATGCACGGAAGCTTCACAGTCGGCGCCGTGACGACCCCGACCCCGCTGCAACTGAAGGGAAGCGTGGGCCCCGGCCGCTCGATCTCGTTGCGAAACGCCGGCGGAACGAAGATCACGTCCGTCGCCGGCCCGACTCCCGCTGTCATCACCGTCAACGACCGCTCGAAGGTCGACAACTTCCATCTGACCGGGCCGGGGGTGAAAAAGGCCACCGGCGTCGGCTTCCGCGGCCGCGTTACCTGGAAGGTGACCCTGTCACCAGGGACGTACGTCTATCGCTCGGACCGGCATAAAAGGACGCTGCGCGGAAGCTTTACGGTCGCGTCCTCCGAGCGGGGGTAGCTTCAGCCTCAGTCGTCGCCGACGATCCGGAACCGGCCGGCGCGTGCCTTAGTCGTCCCCTCGCGCCCGCGCCGCATCAACAACCTGGCGGTCGCGCCGATGCCGCCAGCGAGGAAGAACCCGGCGCCGAGGGCGCCGACCGCGACGAGTGGAAGCTTCGACCGTAGCGCCGCGCCCACGTTCATGCTCGCCCGCAGGTTCTCCGCGGCCGTTGCGAGCTGCTCGCGTTCGGTTTCGAGGTCGCGGCGAACGTCCTCGACGCTTCGCATGTTGCTACCGGCCGGCGCCATCGCTCTTCAACGCTTCGCTCGTCAACTTCGCTTCCTGGATTGCCTGCTTCGGTACGGGCGGTGTGCCCTTGCGGATGCTCATGATCGCGAACGTTCCAAGCACTCCTGCGATCAGAAGACACGCGCCCATCATGATCAACAGCGCCAGCCAGACGGACATCGTCGTCGCGAGCGCGGCTGCGACCGTGGCCAATCCGAACACCACCATGAGGAGCAAGAAAACGACGGCGCCGAGTCCCAGCCCGATGCCGAGTCCCAGAGCGACGACCTTGCGCTTGAGCTCCATCGTGGCGAGCTCGATCTCGAGCCGGAGGATGGAGCTCAGGTGCTCGGAAACCGACTTCGCAGCCCCGCCGACTCCCTGGCTTCGCGCGTCAGTCTCGCGGGTGGGCATGGCCCCTCCAATCGATCCATTTCGCGAGCACGATTCCGGCGGCGAAGCAAACGCCTGCGACGAGCCACGGATTCGGGCCGCCGCCTCCGCCTCCCGTTCGCTTGGGTTTCGGCCGGCTGCCGAGCTGTGGGGCAGGAGGCGCAGCGGGCGCCCGGTCAGGTTGCCGGTTCGTCGGCGCTTCGCCTTTTGCCCGGGCCTTGATCAGGCTCGGCTTGAGCTTGCGGACGAAGGCGGCGTCCTCGGCCAGCGGTTCTGCGAGCTTCGCCTTCGGCCCTCCCTCGGCTGCCGTTCGTTCGGCGAACTGCTGCAGCTTGTCCGCCAGGCGCTCGATTTTCTGATCCGCAGTCGTCATTTCTTCGTCGGAGGCTCCTCGCCGGTCAACGTCCGCCATACTTTCGCAGCTCCGCGGCGCGAGACGACGGTTGCAACCGCGCCGAAGCCGCCGTAGAGCGCAGACCAGAGCAATTTCCGCAGCATCGGGTTCGTGGTCTCCCGCGGCCGAGAGACCGAAACCTGCATAAATATACGCGGAGGATGCAAAGCGTTCGTCCGCTCCCGAAGCACGACCGGCAGCGCCTCGTCGCGAGTGTCGTGTCGCGAAAGCGCGTCGGTACGCAATTCGAGCTGATCGATGCCCTTGCGGACGCGGGCTGCGTCGTCACGCAGGCGACGGTGTCGCGCGACATCAGAGAGCTCGGACTCGAGAAGACTCACGATCCTCTCGGTCGCGCGCGCTACATCCTTCCGAATGTGGCCCGGCGGCCCGATCCGCGTGAAGCACTGCAGAACGTCCTCGGGCAGTTTGGCCGTCGTGTGACGGCGGCGGGGAACATCGTCGTCATCCAGTCGGAGCTCGGCTCGGCTCCGGCTGTCGGCCGCGCCCTCGACGAACTCGATCATCAGCGCATCGTCGGCACTCTCGCCGGAGACGACACGTGTCTCGTGATCGCGCCCTCTGAGCGCGACGCGCGCGCGCTGGCCCGCGAGCTGCAAGCGATCGTCGCCTAGCCTCCCCGCAGCCAACGCCGGAGTCGGCTCCTGATCGACGCGGTCTCCGGAAACACCTCTTCGCTCGGCGGCGGTTCGTCGTAGTCCGCTTCTCGTTGAAACTGCGCGACGGTGATCGTCAGGCTGACCCTGCCGGGCGTGATCTGCCCGACCTTCTCCGCCGCGACGTAACGGGTCTTCGACGTGAGCCCGGATGAGATCGACAGGCCGTCGAAGATGTCGACGTTCGTATCGCCGATTCGTTCCGCCACCTTTCCCACACGCTTTCCGTCGGAGGCGACCACCTCCCATCCCGGTTCGATCATCAGCCAGGAGACCGGCGTGTCGTTCCCGTCGCTCAAACGGAACGACCTCCGACGTACCAGACCGGCCCCTGCGTGGCGACCGGGAACGTGTCCGACAGCGCGCGGAGGATCTCGACGCGGCCGGTGATGCCCTCGTTGTCGCAACGCGCGAAGCAGCGTCCGACCATTGCGGGCGAGGCGCCGTAGCCGAATCGCCGCGCGCAACGGAAGCGAAGGCCCGTCGGTCCGCCGTACAGGGACGGGTTCACCGGTGCGAGCAGCAGCGCCGCACGTTCCACGAAGTCGGTCGAATCGAACCGCGCTTCCGCATAGAGGTCGCTCCAATCGGAGGGCAGCGCGCCGAGTGTGTGATCCCACTGTGCATGTAGCGACTCCGGCCGTTGCAACTCGGCCGGAGCCTCCTCGTGCGCCGCGCCGACGAGCTCGAGGTCGCCCCTGATCGATTCCTCGTCGAGGCGTCGAAGCAGTCGACGAAGCGAATCCGGCGCGACGGCGCGTCCGCGCCGCGACGTGGGGAACCGGATCGTCTTGCCGCGGCGTCCGGGATTGGCGGGACCGAGCAGCGCAGCCGCTCGGTCGCAGCGTGCGTCATCGTCGATTCGGAGGAGGAGCTGTGCGTCCGCCCAGTTGTCCGGCAGCGAGCGCTCGAGCTCGGTGAAACGGTCGACGAGTTTCATGAGCCGGAGCATAAACTCAGAACCAGTGGCGAAGGTTGAGCAGAAAGGGACGCTCTCGAAGGACGAGCTGCGCGACTTCTTCCGCGAGATGCTGCTGATCCGGCGCTTCGAGGAGAAGGTCGAGGAGCGTTTTCGGGCCGGCGAACTGCCGGGTTTCCTGCACGTTGCGATCGGCCAAGAGGCGGTGGCGGTCGGTGTCTGCCGTGCGCTGGAGGACGGCGACGTGATCGCGTCGACTCATCGCGCGCACGGCCACACGCTTGCCAAGGGCACCACCCCGAACGAGCTGATGGCCGAGCTCTACGGGAAGCTCGAGGGCTGCTCGCACGGCTACGGCGGCTCGATGCACCTCTACGACGTCGAGCACGGAAACCTCGGCGCGAATGCCGTGGTCGGAGGCGGTCTGCCGCAGATCACCGGCGCTGCGCTCGCGTTCCAGCTCCGTGGCGAGCCCCGCGTGGCGGTCGCGTTCTTCGGCGACGGAGCGACGAACATCGGCACGTTCCACGAGTCCCTGAACCTCGGACAACTGTGGAAGGTTCCCGCCGTTTACGTCCTCGAGGACAACAAGTGGGCCGAGTCGACACCCGAGAGACAGCACTCGCCGATCCGTGACCTGTCGAAGCGCGCGGAGGCCTTCGGCATGACGGCGATCAAGGTCGACGGTCAGGATGTGGGCGCCGTCTATGCGGCGACGCGCCGAGCACTCGAGCACGCGCGCTCGGGCAAAGGCCCGGTGTTTCTGCACTGCGACACGTATCGGCTGCGCGGCCACTACATCGGCGATCCGCAGGTGTACCGCTCGAAGGAGGAGCAGGAGGACGTCCGCGAGCACCACGATCCGATCACGCTGTTGCGCGAAGCGCTCGGGCTCTCCGACGAAGAGTTCGACGAGGTCGACGGGGAGGTGCAGGAGATCGTCAACACATCGGTCGACTTCGCGAAGAACGGCACCGACCCGAGACCGGAGGACGCCCTCAAGAACGTCTATGCCTGAGCTGAGCTACCGCGAAGCTGTGCGCGACACGCTGTCACGCGCAATGCGCGAGGACGACGACGTGTTCATCCTCGGCGAGGACATCGCGGAGATGGGTGGTTCGATGGGCGTCACGCATGGAATGCTCGACGAGTTCGGGCCCGAGCGTGTGCGTAACACGCCGATCTCCGAGATGGCGCTCGCCGGCGCGGCGATCGGCGCGGCGATGCAAGGCATGCGCCCCGTTGCAGAGATCATGTACGAGGACTTCCTCACGCTCGCGACCGAGCAGATCGTCAACCAGGCGGCGAAGCACCGCTACATGTCGGGCGGGCAGCTAACCGTTCCCGTCACCTTCCGTACGCAGGGCGGCGCTGGGTGGTCGCCGGGCGCCCAGCACGCACAGCAGCTCGAGGCGTGGTTCGTGCACATCCCCGGATTGAAGGTCGTGTTCGCGTCGACGCCCACGGACGTGCGCGGTCTCTTGTGGTCCGCGATCTACGACGACAATCCCGTCGTCTTCTTCGAGCATCGCACGCTCTACGGGATCAAAGAGCAGGTGCCGGAGGAGCTCGAGCCGATCCCGCTCGGGAAGGCGCGCGTGCACCGTCAGGGCGAGGACGTCACCGTGATCGCGACCGGAAGGCTCGTGCACGAGGCGCTCACCGCCGCGCAGGAAGCGGAGCAGGACGGCGTCTCGGTCGAGGTCGTCGATCCACGCACGCTGCAGCCCCTCGACGAGGATGCGTTGATTACGTCGGTGAAGAAGACGAATCGTTGCGTCGTCGCGCACGAGGCGGTGACGCGCATGGGTTTCGGCGCCGAGGTCGCGGCGATCATCCAGTACGGCGCGTTCGACTGGCTCGACGCGCCGATCGAGCGCGTCGGCGCGAAGTTCACACCCCTTCCGTTCGCGCCCGTGATGGAGGAATGGTGCGTGCCGCACGCGCGCGACGTGCTGGACGCGATCAAGAGAACGGTGGGCCGCAATGGCGACTGAGATCAAGCTGCCGCGCCTCGGACAGGGCATGGAGTCCGGGACGATCGTCAAGTGGCTCAAGTCCGAAGGCGACAAGGTGGAGAAGGGTGAGCCGTTGTACGAGCTCGACACGGACAAGGTCACACAGGAGGTCGAAGCGGACGCGTCGGGGGTTCTGCTCAGGATCAGCATCCGCGAGGGTGAGGTCGAGGTCGGCAAGACGATCGCCCTGATCGGCGAGGCCGGCGAGTCGGTGCAGGAGTCCGAACCGCAGGAGCCGTCGCCGAGTCCGAAACGCGAAACGAAGCGCGAGGCGCGTGTGACCGAGCTGAAACCCAGACAATCCCCCTCACGCGCGAACGGACGCATCAAGGCTTCGCCGCTCGCACGGCGGATCGCGCGCGAACGCGGGATCGAGCTCGAGAACGTCGCGGGAACCGGCCCCGAAGGCCGTGTCGTTGCTGAAGACGTCGAGCGAACCGCCGCCGGGATCTCGGTCCCCAGGCTCATGACCGCCGCACCGCCGAGTGCCGCAGCGTTCCAAGGGGAGGTCGAGGTCGAGCAGCTCTCCTCGATGCGCAAGACGATTGCGCGCCGACTCACCGAGGCCTGGCAGGCGCCGGTCTTTCAGCTCGGTGTCACCGTCGACATGGAGCGTGCGAAGTCCGTGCGCGCAAAGCTCGTCGAGCTGAACCGAGACGGCGCGAAGCCAACGCTTTCGGACCTCCTCACGAAGGTATGTGCCGCTGCGCTGGTTCGTCATCGCGCACTGAACGCGCTCTTCCAGGAAGACCGGATTGAGTTGTTCGCAAGTGCGAACGTCGGCATCGCCGTCGCCGTGGAGCAGGGTCTCGTCGTTCCGGTGATTCGTTCGTGCGAGCGGCTGTCCGTGCAGGAAATCGCGAACACCCGTGCGGAGCTCGTCGAACGTGCGCGCGGGGGGAAGCTGAAGCAGCACGACCTCGCAGACGGCACCTTCACGATCTCCAATCTCGGCATGTACGGGATCGAGCGCTTCATCGCCGTCCTCAATCCGCCGCAGGTCGCGATTCTCGCCGTGGGATCGGTGGAGGACAAAGTCGTCGCGGTCGACGGCGAGCCGCACGTTCGCCCGCGGATGGAGCCGACGCTGACCTGCGACCATCGT
>Ga0209577_10006676_pt1 | contig 10658 bp, 7 predicted proteins | sample GraSoiAngelo_109_FD_185874 | JGI IMG/M metagenome (GOLD analysis project Ga0209577, IMG submission 185874) | Grasslands soil microbial communities from the Angelo Coastal Reserve, California, USA - 14_0903_12_20cm (SPAdes) (version 2) | ecosystem: Environmental > Terrestrial > Soil > Grasslands ... | reverse complement strand
CAAGATTCTGCCGCGTCGCATCTCGGGAATGTGCGCCGCGCATCAGCGGATGCTGGCCGAAGCCATCAAGCGCGCGCGCAACATCGCTCTGCTGCCGTACGCAGCGGATTAAGTAGCACAGTTCAGAGTTCAAGCTTCAGCTTGGTCCCGCGCGAAAGCCGCAACCTAAAGGTTGAACTCTGAACCTGATTTCAACGGGAGTTCATTTAATGCCACACAAACAGGTTCTTTTACGCGAAGACATCGATAAACTGGGGGCGCGCGGCGAAATCGTCCGCGTCAAGGCAGGTTACGCCCGAAATTACTTGCTGCCGCGCAAATTGGCGGTCGAAGCGACGACCAACAACGTTCGCCAAATAGAAGGCGAACGCGCGGCGCTCGCAAAGCGCGAGGCAAAAGAGCGTTCGACGGCAGAGTTACAGGCCAATCAGTTGGGCAATCTGACGTTGAAGTTCGAGCGAAAAGTCGGCGAGGCCGGCGTGCTCTACGGCTCAGTTACTTCAATGGACGTCGCGCACGCTTTGAAAGATCAGGGTTACGAAATCGATCGCCGGCGCATAGTTCTGCGCGAGCCCATCAAGCGCTTCGGCAATTACACGGTGCCCGTACGCTTGCATCGCGATGTGACCGTCGAATTGCCCGTGAGCGTTTTGGGCGAAGGCGGGGTGGAAGTTGATGTGGAAAGACTCCAAGCAGAAACTCAGAGTGAGACACCGGGAAGCGAAGGAGCTAACGAATAGATCAAGCGAAACACGCCGCTCCAAAATCTCAAGGTTAGGAAGGGTGGCTTGCCCCGCTGAGGCCTGGAAGAGCGGGGGCAAGCCACCCTTCCTGACCTCGCGCTTTCTCAAGTTGAGTTTTTACAACTTGAATCTCCCTTAATGGATCTAACTTCAGATAAAACGCAATGTGCTTCCGCTAAATTATCGAGTTACAGTTCCCGTGTAGTATATTCCGCATCTCACACAAAACGATCTGAACGAATTCGCTTCGTCGCGATGACGTTCCAGTTTTTTCATTAAATGGCAACCCCTGAACCGATTCGCGACTCCATTCTCGAACGACCTCTTCCCAGCAGTCCCGAAACTGAAAGAGCTATTTTGGGTGCGATCATTCTCGACAACACGCTCATCGCGCAGGCCGTCGAGTTACTAAAGCCTTCGGATTTTTACGTCCCTTCGCATCGCCGCATCTTTGTCGCGATGACAGCGTTGTTCGAGAAAGGATCAGAGATCAATCCGATTCTCGTGGCCGAAGAATTGCGCCGTGAGAATGCGCTGGACTCATCCGGCGGGGTGCTTTTTCTAACCAATCTGACTTACGGCTTGCCTCATGTCACCAGCATCACGCAGTACGCGAAGGTGGTGCGGGGAAAGTCTCTGCTGCGGCAGCTTGTTAAAGTAGCGAATAAAATCACTGCGGAAGCTCTGGAAGAAGAGGACGAGCCGCAGAACATTCTCGATCATGCCGAGCACGCGATTTTTGCCTTGGCGGATGAGCGGATTCGGCAGGGCTTCGAACATATCAAGCATCCGGCCGAACGCGTTTTGGAAAAGGCGGAGGCCGTGGAGCACCGCGACCTGGTAGTGACCGGCGTGGCCACTGGCTTTCGCGGGCTGGATGCGCTGACTTCGGGCTTTCAGAAACATTGTAATTGCGGCGCGTCCATCGATGGGCAAGACCAGTCTGGCGCTGACGCTCGCGCAACATGCGGCGATTGAACACAAAGCAGTGGTGGGCATCTTCTCGCTCGAAATGTCCGCCGAAGCGCTGGCGATGCGCATGCTCTGCTCGGAGGCCAGCGTCGATGCGCAGAAGTTTCGCAGCGGATATCTCTCCAACGAAGAGTGGTCGCGTCTGGGAAAGGCTCTGGGCAAACTCGCCGATGCGCGCATCTTCATCGATGATACGCCGGCGATTTCGGTCCTGGAAATGCGTGCCAAGTCGCGACGCTTAGCGACAGAGCAGAAGCAGCTCGACATGATCGTCGTTGATTACATGCAATTAATGTCCGGCTCGACCCGTCGCTTTGAATCGCGCCAGCAGGAGGTTTCGCAAATCTCGCGAGAGCTGAAAGCGTTGGCGAAAGAATTGAACGTGCCGATGGTGGCGTTGTCGCAATTATCCCGCGCACCCGAGAATCGCACCGACCATCGTCCGCAACTCGCCGACCTGCGCGAGTCAGGCGCCATCGAGCAGGACGCCGATCTGGTGGCGTTCATCTATCGCGAAGAGCAATACAACAAGACCGACGAGAATCGAAATATCGCGGAACTAATCGTCGCCAAGCAGCGCAACGGTCCAACCGACACGGTCTATCTCGCCTTCCTCAACCAGTTCGCGCGCTTCGCCGATCTCGATCGAGACGCGCTCGGCGCCTATCTCAGCCGATTCGATCGCTCGAAGGGCTCGGCGCGCATCAATCGCGGCGGAGATGGATTTTAGCTCACGCAGTCGTGGTTTCAGTTTTCTCTAGCCCAGGCGTTTACGCCTGGGGAAACGGAGAACCCGATTCAATCACAGCCCCTTCAGGGGCTTTCGGTTGGATGAAAAGCCTCCTGAAGAGGCTAGAGCCAATTCGTATTCCTTGCTTCTTCCCCAGGCGTGAACGCCTGGGCTAGAGAAACAAAACCGGCGATGACCGTTGCAGAGCAAAAGATCACCGGACGTCCAACCTGGGCCGAGATCGATCTCGACGCGCTGGCGCACAACTTTCACCTGATTCGCGATCGCGTCGGCAAGGAAGTGAAGATCCTGGCGGCCGTCAAAGCCGATGCTTACGGACACGGCGCGGTTGAATGCGCGAGACGTTTGGCGGCTGAAGGGGTTGACTGGTTCGGTGTGGCAACGCCGGAAGAAGGAATCGAATTAAGAGCAGCCGGCAACACGAAACCAATCCTGTGTCTCGGTGGATTCTGGAAGGGACAAGAGAGTGCCTGCCTGGAACAACGTTTGACGCCCGTCGTTTATCGGCTCGATATGATTGAAGCGTTTGATCGTGCCGCGAAAGGCGCAGGCGTAGTGGCGGATGTTCACGTCAAGATTGATACGGGCATGGGCCGGCTTGGCATCAGATCTGATGAAGTCTCCGAATTCCTGGAAGCCTTAAAGAAGTTCGAGAATATTCGCGTCGATGGAGTAATGACGCATTTGGCTGCTGCCGACGATCCTGCTCATGAGGTTTTTACCCACAAACAACTCAAGAATTTTCAAGTCGCGATGAAGGCTTTACGCGAGCACGGTTTCTCGCCGACTTACGTCCATGCAGCTAATTCTGCGGCCACATTCTCTTATCCGGAGGCGCGCGGCGACATCGTACGGCCGGGTGGAACCTTGTATGGCTTTACGCGGGATGTGCTGTCGCCGCAAATTGAAGCTCCTTCGTTCCTCCCCGTAATGGCTCTGTACTCGCGCATCATGCTCCTCAAGCAAGTCAGCAAAGGTGAGAGTCTCGGTTACGGCTGCACTTTTCAAACAAATCGAGATTCGCTGATTGCAACGATTTCGATCGGTTACGCCGACGGCTACCGCCGCAGCCTCTCGAACCGCGGCCGCGTGATCGTCCGCAGAAAGTTCGCTCCGGTGGTTGGCCGCGTATCGATGGATCTGACTTTGATCGACGTTACCGATCTCCCGGAGGTTCAGCTCAACGATCTTGTCATTCTTCTGGGTCGAGATGGTCAGGTATCGATTACCGCCGAGGAGGTCGCAAAAACCATCGGCTCTCTATCCTATGAAATCACTTGCGGCATTAGTTCCCGAGTTCCCCGAATCTATTCTCACCTCTAAGAACCGCTGCAAGTTCAACCGCAAGCCGAGCGAAACGCCAGCCATAACAACGACAAGTTTGAATTGAAAACTGTTGACGCCGTGAGCGAATTGACATATTGTCTCGACGCGCTAACCAGGGAAGTTTTCGGGCTGGTCCTCAAGAGCCTGCGTATCGCCGCAAACCTGCTCTACCAGCCAAAGTGCATTTCTGATCAATTCCGGCCGATGTGTACCCGGACTCTTTGACGGCTTTATTACTCCCGAGGGCGGGAAAGGAGCTAACTCGATCATGCCAGGTTCCCAATCCGAATTCCCCCTCACACTCGCCGAAGTGCTCTTCGATGAACTGAAATCCACGCGCCCTGACCTTGATGAAACACAAGCGAACATTGTGACAGTGAAGGCCAAGCTCACAGAGATCCAGGATCTGAAAACTGAGGAAGAGGTCGCGCAGATTTGCCAGCGAGAAGGAATTGAAATTGAACCTACAGCCGAAACGGCATCCGAACGGATTTGGGACTGCAAGTATGAGCTAAGCAAAAGACTCGTCCCCGAGCTCTATACGATCATTCGCGAACTGCCACAGATGCGCTCAGCGCTCTGTCTGTCTGGCGGAGGCGTGCGTAGCGCGATATTCAATCTGGGTATCCTCCAGGGACTGGCCCGTTGTGGCCTGCTCGACAAGTTTGATTATCTCTCGACTGTTTCGGGCGGCGGCTTCATTGGCAGTTGGTTATCGGCGTGGGTTCACCGTGAAAAGGGAAACGTCAACACAGTCGTGACGCAGTTGGCAAAGACACCAGACAATCCTCTCGAAACTGAACCGACGCCACTCTACAATCTGCGCGTTTACGCAAACTACCTAACGCCAAAAAAAGGGCTGCTCGCTGTCGATACCTGGACCCTAGTCGCTATCTACCTACGGAATCTCCTGCTTAACTGGATGGTCTTCGTGCCGGTAATCATGGCACTTCTAATCCTGCCACGGATTTGGTTTGCCTTTGTGAAGAGTTCGTATTGGGAGTCCTACTTCAACTCCAAAACCCTACTTACAATCGGTTTCGTAACGGCCGCGTTTGCGCTTGGGTATATCGGGACAAATCTTCCCGGCGCCAAACTGTGGAACTTTAACGAAAGCCGATTTCTTCGTTTCTGTCTGTTGCCTTTGGTGATTTCGGCTATGGCGCTGACGACCTATTGGTTTCGCTTAGGAACCGGGCATCCTGCCTGGTGGCGATTCGTCGTGTTCGGCCTGACGCTGGGCTTGGCGCCTTGGATTTTTTCTTTGCTGGTAAGACTTATCAAGCGCGAATGGCAAGGCAGCCTTGCCGGCTATGCCGGCGCGACCTTGCTGATTCTGGTTGCCTTTTGCTTTTCCGGGGCGTTGATTTGGTATGTCACCAATGTCCTCAATTTGCAGGAGCATTTTAGCGGCGCAAACTTTGCTCGAGCCTACGCCAGCTTAGTCCCGCCGGTTTTTTTGATGTTGCTGACTGTTGGCGGAACCTTCATAGCCGGATTCACCAGCCGCTTCACGGACGTCGACGACCAGGAATGGTGGGCGCGCTCCGGAGCCTGGATTTTGATTGTAGTTGTCGGCTGGAGTGTGTTTTCTCTTCTCGTGCTGTTTGGTCCAGTTTTGTTGGTTGGCCTGCAAGCCAAGCTGAGCAGCCTTTTGTTTAAGGACGGTTTGACTTGGGAAAATACTAAGGCAGTCGGCACCGCCGTAGCGGGAATCATCTCCGGCGCGATGACGCTTTTCGGCGGCTCCAGTGCGAAAACGCCCGCGCACGGAGAGGAAGATAAGCCGCCTGGCTGGAAAGCCAGGATTTTGTCGATCACAACCAGCGCCGCGGCGATCGTGTTTGGAGCGTTCATTGTGATCGTGCTCGCGCTTCTTACTAATTGGATTCTGGCTTCTAACTTTGGAGCGTGGATGGCATATCTGCTTCGCGCCGGAAGGTTCCAGCCAGATGTTAATAGTCCGCAGCGGATCATTTATGAATCGCCAGGCCGCGTCGTACTGGCGTTCATGTTTGTGATTGCCGTGGCTGGCTGGATTCTCGGCCGATTCATCAATACGAACAGGTTCTCGCTGCATTACTATTGGCGCAATCGCATGATGCGGGCCTATCTGGGTGTCTCCAGGGACGAACAGGAGCGCGAGAAGACCAGAAACAAGTTTACTGATTTCGATCTGCAGGACAATGTTTATATGCACGATCTGAAACAGAAGGTTCTAGACATAGCACAGAAGCCTGTCGATATCGCGCAGAAGCCATTACATGTCGTAAATGTGACTTTGAATCTGGCTGGCGGTGAAAAATTGGAGTGGCAGGATCGCAAGGCCGAGTCGTTTACCATCTCGCCGCTGCACTCCGGCAGTTATTGGCTTGGTTATCGCAGCTCGGAAGTATTCGGCGGCAAACAAGGTATTTCGCTGGCGACCTCCGTGGCTATCTCAGGCGCGGCGGCCAGTCCCAACATGGGCTACATGATGACCTCGCCAGTGGTCCGTTTCATCATGACTTTGTTCAATGTCCGGCTCGGGTTTTGGCTCGGCAATCCCCGCAAACCAACTTTTAATCGGGACTCGCCAACACAATCTGTCCGTCCCATCTTCGACGAAGCACTGGGGAAGACTAATGACAAGAGCCCTTACATCTATCTTTCAGACGGCGGCCATTTCGACAACTTTGGCCTGTACGAAATGATCTTGCGTCGAAGTCGCTTTATCATCGTCAGTGACGCCAGCACCGATCCCGACTATTGTTACGAATCGCTGGCTTATGCGATTCGCCAGGTGCGCGTGGATTTTGGCGTGCCGATCGAATTTAGGAACCAGTTGCAACTGGGAAAGGACCTGGACAACGCGAACAAATATTGCGCAATTGCCGACATTCGCTATTCATGCGTCGATAAGCCTGGCGGCAAGCCGGACGACAAGCCGGACGCGGCCTACGACGGCGTGTTGATATACATTAAGCCTTCATTGAACGGCAGCGAACCGGCGGACGTGCTGAATTTTCACGAAAGTGACAAAGCTTTTCCCCAGGATACAATCGTGGACCAGTGGTTCGGCGAGGCGCAGTTTGAAAGCTATCGGATGCTGGGATCGCATATGGTCGGAAATATTAGCTCGTACTTCGTAGACAAGAGCCTGCATCCCTTTAAAAGAATCGAAGAGCAGGTGAAATTGCATCTCGGGATCAAATAAGAGTCTGATTTGAAAGACAAGTTCCTGGCGCAACATCGATGCTGACGCCGTAGGAGTTCGTCAATCCCACCTTCAGATCTGCTTTGTATCGCGGAAATCAAAATCGTAACGGCGAGTTACCGTCGCTTTGAGATTTCCCATTCTCCTGATCGATTTAGCACCTGCAGCTCTTTGATCCTTCCATTTTCATCTCTGACAAACTTCAGACGCGCTTCGGGAACCGCTTCGAGGGTGTATTCATCTTTCGTTACCTGAGTCAGCTATAATTTTGGCCCGCCTTCGCGTTGCAAATGGTAGCGAGCGGGTCATTTTTGATAGCTTTTTTCCAAGAGGGTTACTTTGTTTTCGATCACTCTCAAGGCGTTTGCAATCAGGCGTGGATCATGCAGGTCCAGATCCAAAAAGCGCTGCAAGAGGACTGCAGGCGGCGCGTCAAAGCCGTTTTTCATTAGCGCAAGGTAGCGCGGAACAAAGCGTTCCGGATCGCGTGAGTACATCTCACAAAAATTGAGGGCGAGCAAGGCGCCGAACACGTAATTGATGTCGTAGAAGGGGTCTTCATACATCAGTGTAATGGTCATCCATTGAGTCTTCAGTTCATCACTTTTATCAGAAGCCGAATTTCTGGAGTACGCTCGTTGGGTGAGTGCGTCGAGATCATCCGCTCCTTTGATAGTGCCATTCCTGACTCCTTCGTAGACAGCATGTTCGACAACTACTTCAGGGGCGACCCGGAACATTTCCAGGCCTTTGCCTTCAAGAAACCGCTCCAAATAAAACTGGCGGCGAAGCGGGTCGGTCTCGTGATTATATAAGTAGTCAGGAAGCAGGAACTCATTGAAGATCGCAAACGCCTCGAACAGATAATGCGGTCCTTCGGCATAAGCCGGCAGCACATGGTCGCGATTCATGAGTTGACGATGCACGGCGTGGGTGGATTCATGAGTAAGGACGCGAAGGTCGTTGTAAGAACCGGCAAAGCCCACGCTGTAGAAAACGCTGTCGGCCCCGATAAAACCCTGCGAGAAACCTCCGCGCTTGCGATGGTCGCCGGGCACGATATCCATCCGGCCATTCGACGGATCGAGCAGGGCTGCCAGTTCATGCCCATACTCCGGCCCGAGCGGCAGGAGCGCCTTGCGAATGATTTCGCTCGCCTGATCTATCGTGTAAAGCGGCGGCTGACTTACTTTCGCGCTTGTAGTTTTTTTGAGATGGTCCGTGCGCAGGCGCTGATAACGCTTATAAACTTCGGCTTGCTGCCCGATTTGTTCCAGCAGATTGTCGACTTCTGTTTTGGTCCAGTAACTATTGAAATAGACTTCGCTCGCTGCATCCGCAAAATGATGCAACTGAGCCAGCCGCGTGCGCGCGCCGGCGAGCCGCGTAAGTGTAAAAGCAAATAGATCGCGTTGGAAGAGAGTCACCTGCTGATGCTCTCTCAGCTTGTCGTAGAGTTCAGCTTGCCAGTCGTTGTTCGGCGCCGTCGCGCTCAACAGCTCCTCTTCTTTCAGTGAAAGCGTGTGGGGACGATAGCGTCGCGCAGCCTCGATCTCGAACAGGTAAAATTTAAGAGATGCCTTCCGCGAGACGAACTCTGCGAGCCTGCGATCATCTACTTGCATTAACTCTTGGCGAAGAAAGGCGGTGCGCGTGCTTACATCAGAATCGAGCGCTGAGCTGTCGGCCAGGCTTGTTTCATCAGCAGTATTAACGGCGTTACGAAGGTACAGGTAAGAATAGTGCCGGTGAAATTGTACCTGCACACGGTCTTTCAGTTGCAGGGAGCGCTGCAAACTGTCAGCCGAGCCGGCCACCTTTCCTTTGAAAGTTTCTAATTCTTTGAGGGCTGCATAAAGATTAGCCCGATCCGCTTTCTCAGCTTCCGGAGAAGCGAAGAAGTTGCGCGCGAAATCCAGGTGGTATCGCGATCCTTCCGTGGGCGAGATTGCGACGAACGTTTCCTGACTAAGAGTCGGTCCATGCGACATTAGAACGAGAAGAAAAGCGGCGACTAGTCGCCTGGAACCTAAACCGCCCAACTGTGTGCTCATGGCCTGGTAAAGCATCTTGATATCGCTACTACAGCCCTGAGCTTAACAGCCGGCGCCGAACCCGTCTTGTAAGAACTAAATCCTATGGTAGGAAATTAATGTGAGCTGAATCTGTCGCGGTAACATGCCGGGGTCATCCCGATGAGCCGTTTGAAAACTTTTGCGAAGTGACTTTGATCGTAGAACCCTGCGGAGACAGCAACCCCGGCGATTGATTCTTCCGGCTTGAGGAGCTCGCGGCAAGCGAAACCAATTCGTTCACGCCGCACCAGCTCTCCTACCGTGCAGTCATAATGGCGACGGAATTCACGCGCCAGCGTTACTGGATGAATGCCCACCGAGCCGGCGATATCGTTGAGCGTGAGATGTTCGAGATAGCGCGACTTAACCAGTTCATGCGCCTGACCCAACCAGCGCTGCGGTTGCCGCGAAGTATTAGTGCGGTGCTCGGAATCGCGCGCCAGTGCCGCGACCAGTTCGAGGCCCAGTCCTTCAATTGCCAGATGCGACACCGCATCGGGCTCTTGAAACTCCTGATACAACTTATGAGCGAGACCGACCGGCGCCCCACCACGAAAATCGCAGCCGTCCATCGACAAACTGGGCTGACTCGGATATTGCAGCCGGGCTGGATTTACCTCGATGCGAAACAGATCGACCGCGGTCGTCTCAAATGACTGGGCGTGAAGCTCGCCGGCAGGATGATACAAGACCATTGCCGGTTGGCAAGACCTTGTCCTGCGCTCGTAGCTTTCCTCGTAAGTGCCACTCAAAACAAAGCAGACATAGTGCGACTCATGCGAATGGCGCGGCAAGGTCGAGCCCGGCCGGTAGCGAGTCTGAGACAAACTAAAACCACCAGCGTCATGTCGCCTCAACATCTCGCCGTAAAACTTCCCCTGGGTAAGGCGTGGATCCACTGCCGGACGGTGCATAGCTCGTAGCGTACTCCTTTTTGATGAATGTTAGTACCCGTGCCATCAGCACGGGGTAGGCACGACATGGATCCAATTAGAATCAGCGGCCCACGAATCGGGCTACAGATTTAGATCTCGGAGCGGTAGTCATGGGATGATAAACTCAACCTGCATGGCAGCCAGTTAGATTGCACCAGGAGTCCATATCATGACCGGGACCTATATCGCCTGATTGTTCTTTGTTGCGCCGCGTCGTTCATTGCATCGCTCAATACACCGGCGTCAACGATCGTGCTGGCTGCCATTTTGAACAGGCGGCAGAGGCGAAGCTGGCTGCTGGGCGATGACCTGATGGTTCGCGCATCGCGTTCACCTCAAATCGTGGCGGGGCCGATGACGTGTTTGCCATTTCCGCGAATGGCAGGAATGAGAGACAGCTAACGAACACGCGTGAGAGCGAAGGCAATTTGGCGTGGACGGCAAGCGGCAAGCAAATCCTGTTTTCTATTTTCAAAGACGATACCGATCACCTTTACGGGATTGATCCTGACGGAAAGAACGAACACGAACTGGCCAGCGTGCCGGGTCGCGCTCCGACACTTTCACCTGACGCGAAGCGGCTGGTTTATCTGGCAGGCACGTGGACCGCAACGCGGCTGATGGTGTCGGCGCTCGATGGCACGAATGCGAAACAGATTA
>Ga0209577_10006673_pt1 | contig 10660 bp, 6 predicted proteins | sample GraSoiAngelo_109_FD_185874 | JGI IMG/M metagenome (GOLD analysis project Ga0209577, IMG submission 185874) | Grasslands soil microbial communities from the Angelo Coastal Reserve, California, USA - 14_0903_12_20cm (SPAdes) (version 2) | ecosystem: Environmental > Terrestrial > Soil > Grasslands ... | reverse complement strand
CTGAAGATTTGCAGTCGAGAGTGAAGTCACTCATGGGGGAGTCGAACAATCTGTCGGCTGTTCGCTTTGCTGAGTCGTTCATTGACTGCATCACAGATTTTGTGCAGGATCGGCCAGCTTGGCTGAACCTGGTTGCTGCACCCATTTCCTTACATCGTGCAAAGTCCGCTAGGAACGCTCTGCGCTCGACCATTGCCGATGCATTTCGAAGCAAGAACCCGTTCCTTTCGCCAGAACGGGCCTTACTCGCCGCCAACGTTGCGGTTCAGATCGTAAAAGGCATGAGGACACTTTGGCGGGAGACAGAGGCGAAATCACGAGATCTCGTTGCAGCAGAGTTTCGAAAGGTGCTCACTTCGTATTTACAAGAGGTCTTATGCGAAAGAGAGCGAGCAGAATAGATTGCGTTGCAAACCGCCTTGATGCACTGCCTAGCCTGGATTATTCACGAAGTCTCTAGCCAAAAAAGAAAGGATGCTCTAAAAGGTAGATGAACACTGGGTCTTACCTGTGCTCCGCAAAAACCTCGGCAGTTCGTAAAATGGATCAATGCCGGTTCGAATTCAAGTAATTTTCTGCCGTTCGTGAAGAAGCCTGTTCCGTTCTGTGCGAAGCTAAAACTCTCATGTTTGGATTTCAAGTCGCCTGGAGACGCAACCTCCACTCCGTGCTCGTCGTCTGGGAATTGCTGCGGGATGGATTGCAATTTATGAACGTCGTTGCTCGTCGCCGGACAGCAGTAGCGGCGGAAGTCCTGTTCATGCGAAAGCAGCTCGCTTACTACCAAGATCACCAGATCCGGCCTCGCCGACTGACCGATGCGGCGCGGCTGTCGCTGGTGCTCTGGTCTCGGCTCTTTGACTGGAAAGAAGCGCTCACCATCGTGACGCCAGCGACTTTCGTCCGCTGGCACCGGAAGAGCTTCAAACTGTACTGGCGTTGGAAATCACGCGGCGGGCGGCCACCGCTGCCCAAGGAAATCCGCCAGCTGATCGCTCGCATGGTGAGGGAGAACGTGACCTGGGGAGAAGAGCGCATCGCGGATGAACTTTCCTTAAAACTCGGCATCTGCGTTTCGCCACGAACCGTCCGCAAATACTGGCCGAAGCAACTAGACGGGGCTGCGCGCACCCGAACCTCGTCGCAACACTGGAGCACGTTCGTCAGGAATCATGCTCACGGAATTGTCGCCTGCGATTTTCTGGTTGCGGTGACACTGCGATTCCAGGTGCTCTGTGTTTTTCTCGCCATGGAGGTGGGGAGTCGGCGCATTGTCCATTACAACGTGACTGCGCATCCGACTGCAGACTGGACACTGCAGCAGTTTCGGGAAGCGATCCCGAGCGACCATTCTTATCAGTTCCTGATCCATGACCGCGATGCAATCTTCTCGTCCGAGCTGGATGAAGAACTCAAAAGATCATTTGGGCTGAGAGTATTGCGCACGCCAGCGCGTGCACCCAAAGCGAACGCATTTTGCGAACGGCTGGTAGGAACAGTACGGAGAGAGTGCCTAGATTTCATGATTCTGCTGAACGAAGGTCATCTCCGGATGACGATGCGTTCCTGGGTCACGCACTACAACAGAGGACGGCCACACTCCAGCCTAGGCCCGGGTATTCCCGAGACAGCCATGGACAAACCCCTGCCACGATCAAAAATGCAAGGGCACAGATTGCCAGGTGACTGCGAAATCAGAGCGAAGGACATCCTGGGCGGTCTGCATCACGAATACTGGCTGGAACAGCGCGTCGCGTGAGCCGTCGCAGGTTTCTGCGGAGCACAACACTGGACTCGGCTCTTTCTACCACCTGGTCCAGCGCGAAGCAGGTCTAGTTCACCTTGCCGTTGGTGTGCGTGAGCTTGCGATGTACCCTGCGGGCAACGGATTCGGGGATGCGGAGGGTGCAATACCCACGCTTCTGCAGCGTTTCCGGGTCGCGATCCTGATGACGCCTTCCTCGTTGGCGAACAAGCGCCGGATCAGATCGACTCCTAGGCACCACATCTTGGCAATCTCTTGCACGGAAAAATGTCTTTCGAAGGCCGCGCCTGGCGGCAGCTGCACGGACGTCTGCTCGTGCTCGTTCATCGACTCGCTCGATTGTTTTGGATTTTGCGGTTGTTGTTCGTGCGCCCGGCCCGCCCCGGGATGTCCGCTCGGCTCCATCACGTCCGGCGGCTCACAGTGATCGCGACGCGGGGACGATCCGCGTTTCGGCGCTTTACGCCTCGTCAGGCGACCTGCAAGGAAGAGCTCAAACGTATTATTAATTAAGCACGCAAGATAAGATGGGGTCACTGACAGGTTTTTCGAGGACCTCTTCTCAGGATGCACTGTGCAGCTGTTACGCCAGTTCTAACGTCAACTAATCATCGCGCCCTGACTTTAAAAGCAAAATGAGGCAGGAACGGCGGCGCGCTAATCCCAGTTCTCTTCCCCCCTCGATTCCCGCGCTCCCGGAATCGAATTTTATTGCGTACCTCCGACTCATTTGCATACGAATCGCGTCGCCGCCCTTGAAGCCGAAAGGCACGGATTCGCACGTACAAGCGAGCGCTTAAAGAGCGGCAGGAAACTAAAGATTCTGTCTCTCATCTTGTTGTGGCAGGCATGATTGCGATTTCCGTATTTCGGGGGAACTTCTAACTTATGGAGTACCGAGATCCTCAGGTCCGTCTCAATCATCGTCGATGAGAATGGATGAGATCGCTAAAGTGAATCGAGCCTACTTCCGCGGTAACGACTCCGTCCAGATCTCAAGCAAAGGCATGAAGAGCGCCAAATAAGGCTGGGATCAGGACCGAATGGTTCCCACCTTTGCAAAGTCGCAAAGGTGGGCCCCCGCAGACAAGTGAAGTTGTTGCTGACCCTACCATTTAATCCGCTTGCACACTGTAAGCAGCGCATCTGTGTTCAGCGCCTGGCGGAATTCCCTCCCGTCGTCGACAATCACGAAGTAGAGATTGAGAGGAACCGGACTGTTCGGGGTGTTGACGACGGCTGTCCCCGTACAATCCGGGTTGACAGAATAGGTCCCGCTGTTCGCGTCGAAACCAGGGTTGAACGAGGAACCGTTGACGACTACATGCTCAGTTCCCGTGAGATTACCCTTGCCATCGAAAGTAGACGTGGTCACTCCAACGAATGTTGCTTCGGGAGGAAGGCCCGGAATGTTAAGCAGGAAGCCTTGCACGGAGCATCCGTATTCGCCAGAGAGCGTGCGATTCGAGCAGTGTCCCTCGTGGGACTGAGCCGGGGTAGACTGGGCCATGGCAGAACAGCCTGATGCAAACAGCACACATGCGATGGTTATTGGAATTGCGGTCTTCAGAATTTTCGAAATTCGTGCGGTAGTCATTGTGACCTCCTTAAGGTCTGAGTGAACGTTTCATGTTTCTGCGCGTCAGCGAATATTTTGGGGAAGTTAGACATCGTCATAAATGCCAACCGTCATCGTCGAACCAACAACAGCCAATTCCCAGGAGAACCTGCGGTTTTCAAAGTCGAACGCTACCTTCCAGAACTGAAGGCCCCTAACCCCCAAGACGCCGTCAAAATCGTCTCCCGAATCCTTGCGGTCATCGACTACAAATGCGATCTGCGCTCCCACTGTCTCGTTGCCTATATAAAGTTTAGGAATACGAACCTTCTTGCGCTGAAAGGTACCACCTGCATCGGCGACTGTTTCAGTCCCGAGGATCGGCAAGCCGATCGAGCCCAGCATCCGACTTCCAAATAACGTCAGATCAGGGCCGCCCGAATCGACCACCATGCGTAGCCGTCGATCTTGAAATCCCATTCGCACGGTGACGACGGGGGTGTCGGTCTCGAACGGGACGGAGTAAGTCAGGTTCTCAGGGGAGCCAAAGAGGATTTCCTTCGTTCGATAGTTGATGGTAAAGCTGCTTTTCCTCAGAACATCCAACCCAACAATCGCATGTACCTTGAAGCCGAGGGCCTTCTGCAAGAATGAGAGGTCTTCCGCGAGGGCGGGAAGAGACTCGACATGAACCGGGCCAAGGCCTAGCGAAGGTATGACAACCTGTCGAGTCTGAACACTCTTGCTCCACAGGTTCACTCTGCCCAGTTGTTCCGCTAGCTTCAGGTCATGCGCGATTTTCTGATCGACGATGCTTGGGCAAGCCCCGGTGTCCAACAGGAAATTCAGCTTGTGCATGTTGCCGATAGATCCTTCAGCAATCAGCAGGTAGTCCCCGTAAAGGCGAATGGGGAGTTTGCTTAGGACGTGGGCGGCCGACTGTTTTTCTCGAGGTACAGAATCGGTAGAGGAACCGGTTGGTTGGGACCAACTGAAGCTGGTCTGTCCCAGGGTAAGCGCTAGCAGTAGGCCAGTTGTGGAAAGCAAGCGATTCATGGGCGCCACCTGTTCCGCTGTCGCGGTGACGCCAACCGTGAATTACGACGGCACGTAGCTCAATGGGCGCTGCATGCATTGCTCATTCATTTGTTCTTTATGGCTAAGTTATTGTTAATAAGAGGCTAGGACTGACCACCTACACAAGTCCAAGTTGGAACAACTGAATCAACGTGCTAGAGTTCGAGTCACCGGTTTGGGGTTGCACATGGACAATGGCGACCGTTCTGCACAGATTGTCAGTTTCGGGGTCTTTGAAGCGGACCTAAAGACTGGTGAATTGCACAAAAATGGGGTAAGGGTTGCATTGCAGGGCCAGCCGTTTCAAGTCTGTGCCATTCTACTGGAACACTCGGGCGAGTTGGTCACTCGAGAAGAGCTGCGCCGAAGGGTCTGGCCTGAAGACACCTTTGTGGATTTTGACCAAGCGCTAAACGCGGCTGTTGCCAAGATTCGAATCGCACTGGGAGACGAAGCCACCAATCCCAGGTTTGTCGAGACTCTCCCTCGCCGCGGCTATCGTTTCATCGCCCCGGTGGATAAGCCGAGTTTACCGGCACCTGCACCGCCTGCTCCGAAACGGCGCCGTGAGGGCGTTGCGGCGAAAGCACGGTGGATATCCGTCGGGGCCACGTTGTTGGCTCTCATATCCGGAATTGGAATCTGGCGGTTTGCGCGAAACGGCTCAGAGGCCGCTGTGCCCCCGCTCGAAGTAGTGCCCTTGGCCGCGCTGCCCGGTTTTGAAAGTGGTCCCGCTTTCTCGCCCGACGGTAACCAGATCGCCTTTGCCCTCGGAGCGGAGGACAAGTGCGGGATTTACACCATCATGGTCGACAGCGATCGGGCACTGCGCCTGACGAGTGGTGCTGGCGATGCCTTTCCAACGTGGTCGCCGGACGGTCGACGGGTCGCCTTTTACCGCTTCTCTGAGCATGGAACGGCTGTGTACACGGTTCCCGCTCTCGGCGGTACAGAGCAAAGGTTGCGCACAGGGTTCTCCGGCCCTTGGACGGCGGGACTGGACTGGTCGCCCGATGGCAAGGTCCTGGCCATTTCAGAGGGTCAGGAGGACAAGAACCGCGCTTGGATTGCGCTGCTTTCGCTCGCCGATTTGACCACCCGACCGCTCACGTCGCCGTCAAGTCAAGAGTACGATACTGCTCCTGCCTTCTCGCCCGACGGTTCGACCGTGGCTTTCGTCCGTGGGATCGTTGCGGGCGTAGTATCGGATGTTTACGTGGTGCCAGTCGCGGGCGGAACGCCCAAGCGGCTCACCTTCGACAAAACCTGGATATTGGGGTCGCTCACCTGGACTCCGGACGGTCGCGAGATCATGTTCTCTTCCACGCGTGGAGGTCTCGGCGCTCTCTGGCGCGTGTCCGCTTCCGGAGGAACACCGCGGCCGGTTACAGGTGTCGGCGTGATCGCTTGGTCTCCTTCTGTTTCTCCAAAAGGGAATCAGCTCGTGTATCAGCATATGGCCTTCAAAGACAGCCTTTTTCGATTGAACCTTAAGGACGATACACATCGCCAGGGTCCGCCCGTCTTTCTCCGATCCGAAAAGGGCTTCAATTGGCGGCCGCAGTTTTCTCCCGACGGGAAGAGATTTGTATTCGAATCGAATGCCTTCGGGTATTCGGACCTTTGGGCTTGCGATGGCGATGGGTCGCATTGCGGGCCGCTGACGTCGCTTCGCGGCACGGCCGGGGCCGCGCGTTGGTCGCCGGATGGCCGTTTCATTGCCTTCGAGTTTCGTCCCGAAGAACACAGCGAGGTCTATCTCCTCGAGGTGGGTGGTGGCGCACCGAGGTTGCTGCCCACTCTGCCCGGATCTGACAACGGAGGGCCCAATTGGTCGCGTGATGGTAAATGGATTTACTTCTACTCCGACCGGGGAGGTGAGCCCTTTCAATTGTGGAAGGTACCAGTCAACGGAGGGTCCCCTATCCAGATAACCAGCAATGGCGGCGTATTTGGTGTCGAATCTGCGGACGGACAGTCTCTTTATTATGCGAAGCTACGGACGCCCGGCATATGGAAGATGCCTCTGCAGGGTGGCGAAGAAGAACGCGTTCTGGATCGAGCCGGCGGGGGTGAATGGTTTAACTGGGCACTCGCGCGAAATGGTATTTATTTTCGCGATACGAAGAACAAGGACACGATTGGAGTCCTTAATTTCTTCGACTTTGCGACTCGCAATATCACTATGGTTTCGACCTTAGACCAGCCGGGCGGGGTGGGAATAGGGTTGTCAGCGGACGGCAGATCAGTTCTCTACGATGGTAAGGGTGACGCGGAATCCAGCATCATGCTGGTGAAGAACTTCCGTTAGTGCTCAGCTGCTCGGTGGTGGTGCAGTTTGGGCGCCAGTACCCAGCGACTCTGCTTCCTTGACTTGCCGAGGTCCTAGGCCTAGCATTTCAAGAATTCCCCGGCGCTTATGTACGCACTGGCGCACTGCCCTTTCGAGGAGCACTTCCCCAGCTTCGTTACCACTGCGCACAACGGTTGGCCCTAACTTCCAGCGCTCGAAACGACTGGTCCCAATCCAGCATCACGACGATACGACTCGACCACGGTTGTAATCCGGTCAGGCGCTGATGAAAGTTTCGCGCGGATAGAAGGTGGGGATGAGGCAACGAATGTCTGCAGGGTCTGTGATGCCGAAGCTCCATCTGGTCCTGGATGGGATCGCCCTCGCGTTATTGGCCGCGTGCCTCGCGGTCCCTGCTTGGAGCCAGGATGTAACGGCCACTATCACCGGCAGCGTTGTGGATCCCACAGGCGCAAGCATTGTTGGCGCGGCCGTCACAGCGAAAGACACAGAACGAGGAACCGTCTACACGGTAGAAACGAATAGCGTCGGTGTTTTTAACCTACCGCACGTGCCCGTCGGGACCTATGACCTCAAAGTTGGAGCGCCGAGATTTCAGACCGCCGTCTATAGCTCGTTGACACTGGTGCTCAACCAGACAGCACGTGTTGGTTTCCAACTGAAGCTGGGACAAGCGACAGAGACCATGGAAGTCACCTCGGCGACGCCGTTGCTGCAGACCGACACTACACAGCTCAGCACCGTGATCGATTCGTACACTAATATTAGTCTGCCCCTGCTATCACGCAACTATGTTCAGTTGACCCTGCTCGCGCCCGGCAGCGTGCATCCCGATCCTCAAACGTTAACCAGCGGAGACGGCCCATTCGGTGCCGGCAGACCATTTATCAACGGTAACCGTGAGCAGGCGAACAATTTTTTGCTCGACGGCATGGATAATAACCAAGTCTCGGACAACCTGGTTGGGTTTACCCCGAGTGTGGACGCGATTCAGGAATTTAACTTGATTACACAGAACGCTTCCGCCGAGTTCGGAAGTTTTCAAGGGGGCATCGTCAGTGCTTCGATCAAGTCGGGCACCAATAGCTACCACGGCAACGTCTTCGAGTTCTTCCGGAATGATGTCCTCAACGCCAACAACTGGGCCAACAACTTTCGAGGGTTCGCCAGGCCTACACTCCGCTGGAACATGTTTGGGACTACGTTTGGCGGTCCCGTCGTTAAGAACAAATTATTCTTTTTCGTCGATTATCAGGGACAGCGTTTCGATCACCCTGCCTCCAGTAGTCCACTCACGCTCTTCACTGTAGCTGAACGACAGGGTGACTTTTCGCAGCTTCTGAGAGAGCAAGGTAGCCAGCTGTATAACCCATTCCAGCTTGATGCGAAGGGCAACCGGACACCATTTCCGAACAATCACATTCCGTTGAGCCTGATGGATGTGGTGGCTGGAAACCTCTTTTCCTCGGGTATTTATCCTCTGCCTGTAAACGGCGATCTGGTGAACAACTTTGTCAACACCACACGAAGTCGCAACAATGTTGACGAGGGAGATGTGAGGATCGACTACAAGATCACGTCAAAGGATCGGCTATACGGTCGAGTATCGGAGGGCTATCAGAATAACCCCGTAATTAACTCCTTTAAATTGCTTTTCGATACGTTCAATCAAGCCCGCCTGGAAAATGGGGTGATCAATTGGACCCACAACTTTAGCCCCAACGTATTGAGTGAAGCGGTTGTAGGCGTGAATTACGTCCGTTTGAATCAGGGTGGGGTTGACAATGGTTTCGGGAATCTCGGCGAGAAGCTCGGTATCGCCAATGCTAATGACCATGGTCCGGGCCTTTTAGCTATTAACATCTTTGGCGGAGCCGGTATTTTCTTTGGCAATCAAAATATTGGTACGGCGGAGCTCTTTGCGGACACGGTGTTTCAATACAAAGAGGATCTCGTTATCACCCACCACCGCCATCTGTTCCACGCTGGTTTCCAGTATTGGCGGCAACGCGTCAACACCTATGAAGCAGGCACTAATGGCCGAACCGGGTTCATGAATTTCGCCGGACGCTTTACAGCAGGTCCCGACCAGCTGACCGTGGCAGGTGGTGGAACCGGCGCCGGGGAAGCTGATTTCTTCTTGGGGCTACCGGACTCCTTCGGCCGGGGGATCAACAGCACTGGACCTTGGGGCCAGCGGGCCAATGTATTCGGCATTTATTTTCAGGACGACTGGCGTGCAACGGACACGCTCACCTTGAATCTGGGATTGCGTTATGAAAATCACAGTCCCTGGGTAGAGGTGCAGAACCGCCAGGTTAACTTCGCGCCAATCACAGGGCAAATCCAGTTCGCAGGTCAGCCTTGCATCTACAGCAATTGCCGCGCACTCTACAATTCGTACAACGGCGGCCTGGACTTCCAGCCACGGATCGGCTTCGCTTGGACTCCGTCGTTCCTTGGCAGAAAAACCGTGCTGCGCGGAGCATTCGGGATCTCCTCGTATCTGGAGGGTACGGGCAACAATCTCAGGCTCCCCATGAACCCACCTTTTACCAGCCCTGAGTTTCAGACGAATTATTCTAATAGTAATCTGCCGGCAACCAGAACTGGGCAAGGTTTGCTGCCGCCGACTACCGATCTATTTCAGAACGCCGTTATTCGCTTGTGGGATCCGGACATCCGACCCGCCATTTCGCAGCAATGGAATCTGTCCATTGAGCACCAGTTCACCGATTCGACGACGCTTCAGGTGGGCTATGTCGGCCAGCACGCTACCCACTTGATGGTCGCCATGCCCTACCTTCAAAGCCAGTTGCATGCGGATGGAACTATCACTCCGAGTCCATTCCTGTCCGGAAACCCGACCCTCAGGTCCGAGTTATCTGAGATCTCTGGAACTGCCTCGATCGGGAACATGCGCTACGACGCGCTCCAGGCCACCTTGCAGAGACACTTCAGCAACGGCTTGCAGGGGCAGATCGCATACACCTACTCGAAGTGCATGACCGATTCCATCGGCTATTTCGGCTCAGGGGGCCAGGCAGCGGCGGCGGCGGCCTATTGGCAGAACCTTTACGATCGGCGGGCCGAGTGGGGGCCCTGCTACTACGACGTTACACATGCGCTCAGTGGGTATGCGATCTATCAACTTCCCCTCGGCCGCAATAAGCGATGGGGCAAGAATTTGAATCCGCTAGTCAATGCGCTTATCGGAAACTGGCAAGTGGGCGGTATCGTCCAAGTCCGTGGTGGATTTCCGTTCACGATTTTTACCTTCGACGACGCCTCCGGAACCAATTCGCGCGGGTCACGCGCCAACTGCGTTGCGCCACCGCACGTATTTGGGCGAAAACCCGCTTTCGATGCTTCGAGCGGACAATTCATTGGTTTCCAATGGTTCGATCCCGCTTCATACGGACCGGCCGCTCCAGGCACGTTCGGAACTTGTGGTGTGGGCACAGTGCGGGGTCCGGGTCTACGCTCGGGAAATCTAAGTGTCCAGAAGGAATTCCCAATCAGCGAATCCAAAAGATTGGAGTTCCGGACTGAGTTCTTCAATGTTACCAACACTCCGATTCTGAATGCTCCCAGTACAGGGCTTAATTTTAATCTCGGCCTGGTTGATAGCTCGCAAGGCGAACGCAACATACAGTTTGCGTTAAAGTTTTATTACTGATCGATGGAATCCGTTGGCGATACCTGCCGAACTACTGCATAGATCCGGATGACGCTAGTGCTTTTTCGGACGCGACGCCGGGATGAGTGCTAGATGGTGCCCGGAAAGTGGGGCGTCGCGTTCGAAAAAGCCGTCAGAAGGAAGCCGCTGGCGCGGCGGACGCGGGCCTTATGCAAATTGAATGGAGCGAGGGAGAGGTGTAGAAGTTCACAGGAGTCGTCCAGGCCGCTGGAGTAGCAGCCAGCGACAATGTGCGAAGACGAGTCG
>Ga0209577_10006672_pt1 | contig 10660 bp, 9 predicted proteins | sample GraSoiAngelo_109_FD_185874 | JGI IMG/M metagenome (GOLD analysis project Ga0209577, IMG submission 185874) | Grasslands soil microbial communities from the Angelo Coastal Reserve, California, USA - 14_0903_12_20cm (SPAdes) (version 2) | ecosystem: Environmental > Terrestrial > Soil > Grasslands ... | reverse complement strand
TGCTGTTTATGGGCGGCGAATTCGGTCAGCGGAACGAATGGAACCACGACACCAATCTCGACTGGCAACTATTGGAATTGCCGCGCCACGATGGCGTACGCCGGTTGGTGCAACATTTGAATTATGTTTACAAAAACGAGCCAGCGCTTTGGCAGTTTGACGATACATACGAAGGATTTGACTGGATCGATCTCCACGACGCCGATAACAGCGTGGTCTCATTCCTGAGAAAATCGCGCGATGGCGATATCGTTGCGTTTGTGGTGAACGCAACGCCGGTAGTGCGTTACAACTATCGCCTCGGCGTCCCCGAGTCTGGTTTCTATCGTGAGCTTATCAACACCGACGCAGAAACGTACTGCGGCAGCAACATAGGAAATCTCGGCGGCATCCAAACCGAGGACGTTCCTTGGATGGGCCGCGAATATTCAATCCTCATTCATCTGCCGCCGCTGGCGACGCTGGCGTTTAAGCCGGAAAGGTGATTGGTCCTTTCGCGAAGTCCTAGAAATGTTCTGCCCAAAGTGAGGACTGACCCTATTTCCCCCAGGAGTCCCATTTCTCCCATGCGAGTCGTCAGCGTAAACAAGCCGATTAGCCGCGTGTCAGGCGACGCCCTACATGAAAATTAGGTCACACCTGACTGGACAAATTCACGCCGATCATGTAGAAGCGTTCCTGATTACGTCATCCGACAGTTTCATCTTATCTTTGGCACGGCTGAATAAGCCGCAGGGCTGAATCTTCGCTGAGACACCGTTTAGCGCGATCTCCAGATCCAACCAGAACCCGAGTTAGCCGAAGTGAGGCTGCTGTTCAAAGCGTCTCGTGAGAGATAGTTCCCGGCCTCTGCGCGGCACTGGATTGCAGTTAAAGCAAGTTCAATCATCCAACCTAAACAAAAGACGAATTAGAAAAATATGACAACTCTGTACTTAAGCAAATCGATTAACCGCTCGGCTTTGCGACGCGCTCTCCTTCTCCTCATCCCGCTCGCGCTCGCCTGCTTCGCGTTTGCGCTCGGAGCGCAAGCGGTTCTCCCGCCCCCAACTCCAGACGGAGGCTATCCGAACGGCAACACGGCTGAGGGCAGCGGGGCGCTCTTCAGCCTCACCACCGGCACCAACAACACGGCCGATGGTGACACTGCGCTTCATCATAACACGACCGGCTATAACAACACGGCCATTGGTAATACTGCGCTCTATAGCAACACAGGCGGCTACAAGAACACAGCCACAGGGCATAATTCGCTCTTGACCAACACCACCGGCAACTGGAACACGGCCACCGGTGCTGGCTCGCTCAAATTCAACACAACCGGCACCTACAACACGGCCAACGGTCAGGGAGCGCTCAATAACAACACAACCGGTCTCGGAAATACGGCCTACGGTGCTGGAGCGCTCTATCACAACACAACCGGCAGACTAAACATCGGATTGGGCGGTGCTGCCGGTCAGAACCTCACAACCGGCAGTAACAATATCGACATCAGCAATCCGGGTGTTGGTCCCGAGTCGAACATCATCCGTATCGGCAACGAGGTCGCCTTCACGGACATCGGGGGCATAGTACACCCCGCCCACACGAAAACTTTTATCGCGGGCGTTCATGGGGCCACAGCCTCCGGCGCCGTGACGGTGTACGTAAATTCATCCGGGCAGCTCGGCACGCTCCCCTCGTCAGCGCGTTTCAAACACGACATCCATAGCATGGACAAAGCGAGCGAAGTGATCCTGGCGCTCAAGCCGGTGACCTTCCATTACAAAGCTGAGATTGACCCGAAGGGAATCCCACAGTTTGGCCTCGTGGCTGAGGAAGTAGAAAAAGTGAATCCTGATCTGGTGACTCGAGACGACCAGGGGAAAGTCTATACCGTGCGCTATGAGGCGGTGAACGCGATGTTGCTCAACGAATTCCTCAAGGAACACCGGAAGGTCGAGCAACAGGAAGCGACTATCACGCAGGTAAAGTCGGTTGCTGAGAAACAGGAAGTGACCATAGCCGCGCAGCAGAAGCAGATTGAAGCTCTCACTAGGGGCTTACAGAAGGTAAGCGCGCAAGTCGAGATGAGTCGCCCCGCGCCGCAAATGGTCGATAATCATCACTAAAGACTGCGTCACCAAATCCGAAGCAAAGCTTGACCGATGTCGCCGGGAGCCGAAACAGGGTCAAATCTCAACATTTAACATTCGCGAGCGTTGAGGCCTTGTCGTCCAAGCTCAAATGTTGAGAGGCGACCCCATCATACTTCCCTTTTACTTCGTCGAGCCCCCGCTCTCTGTGTCCTGAAAAGCCGTGATTAGCCACTTCCCGTTAGTCTTGACTATCGTCATCGTGGTGATCTCTTTCAGAACTGGAACGGTCTCTCCAGTGGGACGACTCCGACCGGTCACGTCCCACGTAGCATGGGCTAGTGCAACATCGGGGGTTGAAAAACGAACTTCTGCACCCGTAAGCCTCCGAACGGCGGTCTTTAATCTGTTTTGAAACAGGTCCGCTTGCCGCTGCACAATCTCCTGCAGTCCTTTCCAGTGGACACCAGCGACGTTTACGTAGTCACAGTCTTCAGCGAAGAGACGCCCGAAGCCGGCCATGTCATGGCCGTTCCAAGCGACTGCATATTCGGCGAGAACGTTGCGCACAGCACTTTCATCGTCATTTTCGTAGTTCGTGCCGCTGTAATAGCTACCGTAATAACTCCCATAGGGGTAGTTATATTGGTAACCATAGCCGGACGACCCATAACCATAGGCATAGTTTCCATACTCATATCCGTAGCCGGGGTAGAAGGGCGGATTCGAATATTCAGAATATCCGTAGGGTCCGTATGGGTGGTAGCCCCAGTTCCAGTCCCACCATGGACCCCACCACCATGGAAAGCCGAAGTCGCCGATAAAGACGATTTCCTTGAAATGATCGAAGCGACGAAACCGATGATCTCGATGAAAGCCGTCGTTGAAACGGTTAAAGCGTCGAAGGCCCAAAGCTGAATTCATTATCGGAGCGCGGTGCATTGGCATCCGTCCCATCGGACCTAGCATCGGAGCGCGGTGCATCGGCATTCGGGCAATCGGACGTGGCGTGAAGGCGCCGCGCATTCCCATCCGGGATACAGAACTACCGTGCCACCTCATCTGCGCCGTTGCAGTCGAGGCTGCGAAAACGTATGCTGCCAAGCAACCAAGGAGAACGAATTTTCTCCAGTTCATAGCGTACAGGTTTCTAAACATTGAAACCCCCGGGATTCGAAAGTTGCGGCACCGGAAAAAGTAAAAAGTAACGACAGCGCTACAAATGCCCGCTCGAAGATGAGTGCGTGCCATTGCAGGGAGAACAATAGCGCGATATTGATGAGCGCTTGAATTCAGCTATTCCGCCAAGGCGTGGGCATCCAGCAGCAGGGTACAATCCGAACCCTACGTAAAAAGGGGGCAAAGATGAAACTATCGGTCGAAGTGAAAGTAGCCGTTGCTATAGGAGCGCTTTTCGCAGCGTTGGCTCTGGGTACGATCGCGCAAGGGATGTAATTTCAGAAAAGAGGGTTAGCTCACGGTTGCCGATAGTAACGGGCAAATCGGCGGAACGATCAGTTGAATCGCTCTCGGTACCGCTTCATATCGGACACTGGAAAACTCTACCGGTTCGCCATCGAGGTTGACTGGAATCGCTTCATCGGGATAGACCTCGGCCCAGGGAGTCTGCCAATAAGAGATATACTCGCCATTCGGTGAGAGCTGTTGCAATTCTCGGGCCGCGGTGAGCAGCGCGGTCGCCGGGATATGACGAACCACAAGCACATCGAGCAAACCATCGTCAATACATGCGCGCGGCGCGACTTGGACGCCCCCGCCAGTCTGGCGTCCATTGCCGACAATTGCCACCGGGCCGCTGCCCGTGATCTGGCGATCTGGCAAGATGAGCCTGCCGTGATATTGATGAACGTTAATCGCAAGGATGGCACCCATGACGGCATAGGCGACGGGGCCAAGCAGGCGCTTGAGTTCCGGTGAAGTGCTGGCTGTAACTTCGGCGCCGAAGCCAACGCTGGCTACGTTCAGGAACCAGTGATCATTGGCCTTGCCGACGTCGATTGGTGATGCGTTACCTTCCATGCAAAGCGCCAGCGCCTTCTCTGGTTCGCGCGGGATCCCGCAACCGGTGGCGAAGTCATTCGCGGTTCCTAGGGGCACTACTCCTAAAACAGGCCGTGCTGCACTCGAGAGACCCATTAGACCGTGAACCACCTCGTTCAGTGTACCGTCCCCACCGGCAGCAATCAGCAGATCTACGTCACCTGCTTCTGATACAAAGCGTCGCGCGTCTCCTTTTTCCTGGGTTACTCGCACTTCGACGCGATGCCCCGCTCCTCGTTGTCCAGCAACCGCAGACTGGAGCGCGTCGTTGCCCGCCACCTTCCCGTTGAGAATCAACTGAACTTTTCTGCTTCTTGCCTTTCTCTTCATCGTGTCGGCAATGCAGTCGCCGAGAGCGTCATTACTGCATTCGCACTTTCCTTCCTTAAATGATCTCCGAGCCAAATTCGCCGTCGCTGACGCGGGTGCGGATTTTCATTCTTAGACGGATCGCTGTGACCGTGCGGATGATTTTTCCGTGGTCGTTCATGGTAATGCTGTAGCCGCGGCGCAATGTCGCGTCTGGACCGAGTACGCGCAGAATTCCTTCGATCCGCTGGAATCGGTGCATGGCGTTTTCGAGCAGTCGCGACGGACATGCAACCAACCGCCGATGCAAATCGGCAAAACGGCTGCGGCGCATCATAAGCTCCCCCGAAAGCTTTCGGGGCTGCAACGCGCGAAGAATATTTAGAAGACTGCGCTTGTAGCTGTCAATCTTGTGGGCGAGGCAGCGCTGCAAAGTCTCACGCGCGTGATCGAGCCGTTGTTGCGCGTCGCGCACGCGGTTTAGCAACTGGCGCCCAAGCGCGCGGGTGCAGCCATCGATCCGCCGCTGGAGGTCGATGATATCGGGCACAATCAATTCCGCAGCCGCGCTCGGTGTCGGCGCGCGCAAGTCAGCGACGAAATCAGAGATGGTAAAATCGATTTCGTGGCCGACTGCCGAGACGATCGGCACAGCCGAGTGGAAAATCGCACGGGCAACAATCTCTTCGTTGAACTCCCATAAATCTTCCATGCTGCCGCCACCGCGCGTGATCACGATGAGATCGACAGACGCAAACGCCTTGTTAGGCAAGGCGAGCTCGCGAATTGCGACTGCGATCTCCTGCGCGGCCCCTGTTCCCTGCACGCGCACTGGATTGATCAGAATTTGCAACCACGGCGCGCGACGGCTCAGCACATTCAGTATGTCGCGAATCGCTGCACCACTTGGCGATGTGACGATGCCGATTCGTCGCGGAAATTTCGGCAACAGTCGTTTCCGTTCCGGCGCGAACAATCCTTCCGCTTCCAGCTTGCGCTTGAGCGCCTCGAATTTTGCCTGGAGCAGACCGACACCGCGTGGCTGAAGAATCTGGACGCTCAACTGATATTGCCCACGCGTTTCGTAAACTGTGACGGTGCCGTAAACCTGCACCTGGGCTCCATCGACAAGCGCGTGGCGCGGCGGCGCAATGGTGTCGCGCCAGATCACACATGAGATTTGCGCGCGCTGATCTTTGAGCGTGAAATACTGATGGCCGCTCGGATGCAGCTTGTAATTTGAAATTTCGCCCTGGACCCAGACGGAGCCGAATTTTGTTTCGAGAGTGCCTCGGATGCTTCGGGTCAGCTCTGAAACAGTGAAAACTCTTGACGTCTTGGGGAAGAGATCAGTGGTTGACTGCATTGAAGAAAACGTCCAACGCTCAACGTCCAACGTCCAACGCTCAATTCGAGAAACTGAACCGGCGCTCTAGCTTACTCCGCCGAAGCGGCTGCGAAGGCTGGATGACTGCCGGCAAACTTTGGTGCCGCCGCTCGCAGATTGCGGCTACAGCAGCATCGGGCGCTTGACACTTTGACCGATGCGCCGATGCTCGCGCGCTTATGAAAATTCGCGTCGTGTTCCGCTCCGTTCTTTGTGGATTGCTAATTGCTCTGATCGCTCCCGCAACAGGAGTTCGAGCCGGCCAACTACACCTTGGTCAGCCGGTAAAGATTGGCGTGCTCGTGTCGTTAACCGGCTCATGGTCGTCTCTCGGGCAAAACACGGTTGCTGCGCTTCAGATTGCCGCCGACCAGATTGAAACAGCGTCGCGCGGCCGAAACCGGTTCAGCTTCCTTGTTCGCGACACCCAACTCGATCCGTCGAAGGCCCTCGACGCGATCAAGGACCTCGACAGTCGCGGCGTGAAAATTGTCATCGGCCCGCAATCGAGCGCGGAGGTCGCCATGATCAAGTCGTATGCGGACGCGCACAAAATACTCGTAATTAGCCAGGGCAGCACCGCGTCTTCTCTCGCAATCGCAGGCGATAACATTTTTCGGTTTTGTCCTAACGATATGCGCGAAGCGGAGGCGATCGTCGCGTTAATGAGGCATGATGGAATCCGTGCCATCGTTCCGCTTTGGCGAAACGACGCTGGCAACAACGGCCTGCACGATTCGGTTCAGATACGATTCCAAGCGCTCGGAGGCACCGTGGCTCAAGGTTTTCGTTATGAATCAGCGACGAGCGACTTCTCCACCGCGACCGCCTCAGTCGCATCCCAAATTGAAAATCTGATCAGTCGCGGGAGAGATCCATCGACAATTGCGGTGTATCTGGCGGCTTTTGACGAGGTCGTAGGCGTATTTCACAGCGCACAAGGGAACGCGACACTTTCAGATACCGCGTGGTACGGCAGCGATGGCGTGGCTCTTTCTGCCGTTTTGCCTGCCGATGAAACTGCAGCTGCGTTTGCAGTCAGCGCCGGCTATCCCAATCCGATCTTCGGGTTGCCCGATTCCTTACGAAGCCAGTGGCAGCCAATTGCCGATGCGATTCAAGCGCGCACGGGCATCGAGCCGGATGCCTTTGCGTTGTCGTGTTACGACGCGCTTTTTGTAGTGCAGCGCGCGTTACGCGACCTCAAGTTCCTGAAGAAAAGTTTCGCGAACCTCAAAGCGACATTTGTTGCTGAAGCCAGCAGGTATCAGGGAGTGACCGGGTCCACTGCGCTCGACCCCGCCGGAGACCGGCTGAACGGCGATTTCGATTTTTGGGCCGTTCGACCGCAGAATGGCAGGTATAGCTGGGTGCGTATTGCAGCATACAATAACGGCGTGCTCAGGCTGTTTTAAACGCGACTTGGAACAAGATCTGTAGGGCGTTTGTGTCAAACGCCGCTCTTCGGCAAGAGCATCAATGGATCTAATGCAGAGCAAACGCGGGCTTCAGCTTCATTGTCCCGATATCGCGGCACTCAGGCCGCTCCCGCATTCGGCGCTCACAGAGCGCCGCTACAGAAGCTCCGCTTGCGCGCCGGTAGGCGGTTTGAGTCCGAGCTTGCGATAAGCATTTGCCGTTGCGACCCGGCCTTGCGGCGTGCGTTTGATGTAACCTTCCATGATCAAATACGGCTCGTTCACTTCTTCAATCGTGCCAGCTTCTTCGCCTACCGCGACTGCGAGCGAATTCAAACCAACCGGTCCGCCATTGAACTTGTGAATTAAGGCTTCGATGATTCTCTTGTCCCATTGATCGAAGCCGTCGCGATCGATCTCCAGCATCGCAAGGGCACGGTCGGCGAGTTCAGCGGTAATTTTGCCTTCAGCTTTCACCTGAACATAATCGCGCACCCAGCGCAGCAGATTATTAGCTGTGCGCGGCGTGCCGCGTGAGCGCGCAGCGATCTCGGCCGCACCGGCGGGATCAATCTCCACGCCGAGCAAGCGCGCGCTGCGGATGATGATTTTCTGCATCTCCTCGGCAGTGTAGTAATCGAGGCGCGCCGTCATACCGAAACGCGACCGAAGCGGCGCGCTCACCATTCCAGCGCGCGTGGTCGCGCCGATCAAAGTAAACTTCGGCAAATTAAGGCGCAGACTTCGCGCCTGCGGTCCCTGGTCGATGATGATGTCGAGCCGGTAATCTTCCATCGCTGGATAGAGATATTCCTCGATCGCGGGCTGCAGTCGGTGGATCTCGTCAATGAAAAGCGCGTCGCCTTTTTCGAGGCTTGTAAGAAGACCTGCCAGTTCACCGGCCTTCTCAATCACCGGGCCACTGGTATTCTTAATGTTCACATCCATCGCGTTCGCGATGATGTAAGCAAGTGTCGTTTTTCCGAGGCCGGACGGACCGCTCAGGAGAATGTGCTCCAGCACGTCGCCGCGCTTTTTGGCCGCTTCCACCATCAACTCCAGGCGCGCCCGCACTTTGAGCTGCCCATTGAATTCGCTGAACGCGGGTGGCCGCAGCGAGATTTCGAAAGCGGTATCCGGTTCCGGCGGTTTCATGATTAACCGTTTAATTGTGAATCGTTACACCGTTACATCGTCAGCGCGAATCACGAATCTCGAATCTGGATGTACGATTTCACTCCAGTTTTTTCGTTAGCACGAGTTCCGTCCCGCGGCGTTTGTGTATGTAATCGACTTCGTCAAAGGCGTTGCGAATGAGATACAAACCGAGGCCGCCCGGTTTGACCATGTCATGAGAGCGGCCTTTCATTTCGTGGGGAAGAACTTGTTCGCCGTAATCGCGCAGCCGCATGCGCACGCATTTGCGCAGTCCTTCCATGCGCAATGAGATGAGTTGATCGTCACGCAAACGATAAGCGTAACGGATCACGTTCGTGCATGCTTCGTCCACACCGAGCACCATCAGTAACCGTTCTTTTTCGGAAAACGGATAACCGTTGAGAAAATCACGCACGCAATTGCGCAGCAAGGCAAGGTTCGCGGTATTACTGCTGAACTCGACATTCCTCCTCTTCATCGCGATTCGCAAAAAGGTGAGCAGATTCGCGCGCTCATTCAAGCAATAGCGCATGCGGAGTGTTAGTTCGACTCGAGGTAGGTCATTTTCCTTGACAATTCGCGGTGCCGTTTTCCCTGATTAGGGATGGCTTCCAATCCAATGTCCCAAATGAGACACAAATTCGTTTTAGCGCTTTCGAGCTTTGCATTAGTCGCCTGTCTATCGGGCTGTTGCCGGCCGGAAATAATCGGCAGCGTTCCCAACGCGTTGAGACCGCAGGAGACCGATAATTGGTGTTGGGCAGCAACGACCCAAATGCTCGCCGAGTACCTGGGCTTGTCCATTACACAATGTGCGCTGGCCAACCATCGCTTTAACAAGACGAATTGTTGCACCGAACAAACTTCCGGCACCCCGTGTCCCAAGACAGACGACTGCAATACGCCGGGGTGGGTTGACCTGGATTTCGCGGGCGCCAAGTCCTCCGAAAGCGGGAGTGCGTTACCCTGGGATTCTGTTAAATCGCAGATTTATTGCGCAAAGAAACCGATGGGCTATGCCTATGGAACGCCCGGTGTAGTGGGTCACGTTGTTGTGATCAAAGGCTACGTTAGCGTGGGCAACGCCAACTACGTGGTGTTGAATGATCCGTGGAGCCCCTGCCAGGGTGCAGAACGCTTGCTCGAGTACAGTTCCTATGCCGATCCTCCAGGAACAGCTACCCATTGAAATACCTGGTACGACATTGCGAAGAAATGAAGCGTATTGAAAGGAAGCAAAAATGAAACGGATTCTGATATACTTCGGGCTGACGATGACGCTACTTTACAGTGTGGGTTGCCAAGAGAAAGCAGGGCAGGCAACGTACTTCTCCACTCCGCAAGAGGCAGCTAGTAAAGCAAAAAACGATCTCTTAGCCGTGCTGCGCTCTAGAAAAGAGATCGCTTTTGGCTTCGAGCAGCAAACAATTGAAAAGTCTCAACCGGCAGCCCCGATGCTACAGTATCAGATTACGTTCGAGGATTTGGCGGCGGCCGATAGTTTCAACACTTTACGCCGGCACGCGCTGGCGGCAGTAGTGCCTCTGGTCGCCGATGGCACCGTAGCGACTGTTGTGGGAGTCGCCAAAAGCGACGCAGGCTGGAAAGTAGCTTCCCTGGCGGACAAGAGCCTTGCGAGCGAAGTTGATGTTGTTCGAAAAGCCGTCGGTCCGCAGGCTCAAATCGTCATATACGATCTGCCTCACTCGGGCGAAAAGGTGTATGCCGCGATGCAGCCCGTTACTCGTGGAGCGGGAACTGTCTTATATACCAACTACACGGGTTTCAATTTACGGGAGCCTGTGCCGGCCGAGCGCCTGCTGCCGGTGCTGAAGCAGGATGCGGCAGAGTTCCAGCGGAAATACGGCGACGAACTCAAGCGTCAGAGGGTAGTGCGCTAAACAATCGCTGCCACGCGTGGGCTCTGTTGCTGGCGCAAGTTAGCTATCACCTTGTGAGTCATAGTTGTTTCTAGTCCGGGCAAAAACGCGATTGGACATACCATAAAACCGTAGTTCAATTTTGCGGTATGTGGCGGTGGTTTGCTGTACTGTTGTTTTTGGCTGCTCGTATTTGTGCCCAGGAGAACGCCACTGCATACGAAGCGTTGCGCGTCGTGGGTACGCAATTCGGCCGCGGCGCGCTGAATCACATAGTGTCGATCAGCGGCGTAAAAGGCGGGCCGCAGCCAGGGCGATGGAAGGTCACTTTGGAAGACCCGGAACGGCACGGTGTGCGAGAACTGGAGA
>Ga0209577_10006669_pt1 | contig 10662 bp, 13 predicted proteins | sample GraSoiAngelo_109_FD_185874 | JGI IMG/M metagenome (GOLD analysis project Ga0209577, IMG submission 185874) | Grasslands soil microbial communities from the Angelo Coastal Reserve, California, USA - 14_0903_12_20cm (SPAdes) (version 2) | ecosystem: Environmental > Terrestrial > Soil > Grasslands... | reverse complement strand
CGACTTCCTTTGCCGCGTGCTCGAGGCGGCGATCAAGGAGGGCGCCACCACCATCAACATCCCGGACACGGTGGGCTACGCCGTGCCGCAGCAGTTCGGCGAATTCATCCGCCAGCTGCGCAGTCGCATCCCGAACTCGGACAAGGCGGTGTGGTCGGTGCATTGCCACAACGACCTCGGCCTCGCGGTCGCCAACTCGCTCGCCGCCGTGCAGCTCGGCGGCGTACGGCAGATCGAGTGCACCGTCAACGGCCTGGGCGAGCGCGCGGGCAACACCTCGCTGGAGGAGGTGGTTATGGCCGTCAAGACGCGCAGCGATTTCTTCGACCTCGACGTCGGCATCGACACGACGCACATCGTGCCGACCTCGCGCCTCGTGTCGCAGATCACCGGCTTCGTCGTGCAGCCGAACAAGGCGGTGGTGGGCGCCAACGCCTTCGCGCACGCTTCGGGCATCCACCAGGACGGCGTGCTCAAGGCGCGCCAGACCTACGAGATCATGCGCGCCGAGGACGTCGGCTGGAGCACGAACAAGATCGTGCTCGGCAAATTGTCCGGCCGTAACGCCTTCCGGCAGCGGCTGAAAGAGCTTGGCATCGAGCTCGACGGCGAGGAGGCCTACAACAAGGCTTTCCAGAGGTTCAAAGACCTCGCGGACAAGAAGGCGGATATCTTCGACGAGGATCTCCAGGCGCTCGTTGCCCAGGAGGCCGGGCGCACGACGGAAGATCACTGGCACCTCGTCACCATGAGCCAGGCGAGCGGCATGGGCGAGCGCCCAAGGGCTGCCGTTGTTTTGAGAGATACCGTGGAAAAACGCGCGGAGGCGCAGGGTGATGGCCCGGTGGACGCCACCTTCAAGGCGATCGAGTCGATCGCCAAGAGCGGCGCCGAGCTGCTGCTCTTTTCGGTCAATGCCGTGACCACGGGCACGGAATCGCAGGGCGAGGTGACGGTGCGCCTCGCCAAGGGCGGGCGCGTGGTGAACGGCGTCGGTGGCGACACCGACATCGTCGTCGCCTCGGCGAAGGCCTACATCGCTGCCCTCAACAAGCTCGAGAGCAAAGTCGAGCGCGTGAACCCGCAGCACCAGCTGTGAAGCTCGTGGCCGCGGCGCTGCTCGCTTTCGCGCTGCCCGCGCAGGCACAGATGTATAAATGCGTGGACGAGCACGGCAGGACGCGCTACAGCGATCAGCCCGCGCTCGGCTGCAAGGAGGTGGACATCCGGCCGAGCCCGCCGCTCTCGGGCGAGGTAAAGGCGCGCGAAGAGAATTTCGCCCTCCAGGACGCGGAGCTCAAGCGCCGGCAGCTCGAGCGCGAGGCCGCGGCGACAAAGGAGCGCGAAGAGCGCGAGGCGCGCGAGAGCCGCTGCGCGAGCCTGCGGCGCGAGCAGACGATGCTGGCGAGCGGCGTTCGCCTCTCGAGCCTGAACGCCCAGGGCGAGCGCGTTTACATGGATGATGCAAACCGCGAGCGGCGCCTAGGCGTGCTCGCGCAAGACCTGAGGAGCTGCCCATGAGAACCTTCACCGCCATCGTGCTGCTCGCACTAGCGCTGCCCGCGCAGGCGCAGATGTACAAGTGCGTCGACGCGCGCGGCAAGACGCAATACAGCGACAAGCCGATCCCGGGCTGCCGCACGGAAAAGACCATCGCAGCGCCGCCGCCCCCTGCAGCAGCTCCCGCTCAGGCGCCCGTCGCCAAGGCAAAGCCGAAGAGCGCGCCGAAGCCCGTCGCCAAGGCGCAGACGGAGACGCCGCCGCCCGAGCAGCTCGCCGCGCGCTGCAAGACGTTGCGCGAGGAGCAGGAATGGCTCAATAGCGCGGCCGGCAAGGAGGTGCCGTTCCACACCGAGCGCGTCGCTCAGGTCGAGCAGGCGCTCGGCGCATGCCGCTAGCGCGGCGTACCTGGCTTTTCGTTCCCGGCGCCGACGTCGCGGCGCATCGCGCCGCGGCGCGCTCGGGCGCCGATGTCATCGTGCTCGAGCTCGAGGACTTCACCCCGCCCGAGCTGCGCGCCAAGGCGCGTGCGCTTTCGGCGCTGGCGTTCGCGCTCTGGCGCAAGAGCGGCGCAATCGCCGCCGTGCGCATCAACCCGCTGGAGGCCGATGGGATAGACGATCTCGCGGGCATCGAGCCGCCTGACGTGCTGATGATGTCCAAGGTCGCGACGCCCGAGCAGGTGCAGCGGCTGGAGGCGGCGGCGCCGCCGGGCGCCGAGCTCGTGCCGAATATCGAGTCGGCGGCAGGCTTGCTGCGCACCGCTGAAATCGCGCGCGCGAGCAAGCGCATATCGGCGCTGCTGGTCGCGAGCGAGGACATGGTCGCGGATCTCGGCACCGAGAGAAGCCGAGACGGCGTCGAGCTTGCCTATGTGCGCGCGCGTTTTCTCGTCGAATGCCGCGCGGCCGGCGTTGAGGCCATCGACTGCCCGTATACGTTCAGCGACGTAAAAGGCGCCATCGCCGATGCCCGCTATGCCAAGCGCCTCGGCTACCGCATGAAGAGCCTGGTGGATCCCTCGCACGCCAAGGCGATCAACGCGGTGTTGACACCCAGCCCGCGCGAGCTCGCGCATGCGCGCAAGGTCGTGACGGCTTTCGAGCGGGCCCGGGCAGCGGGCCGCGAGCGGGCGAAAGTGGACGGCGCGCTGATCGAGGTGCCGATCTACGCCGCGGCTAAGCGCCTGCTCGCTACTCGGGCGGGCTAACGCCCGAGCCGCACCGCGGATTAGGCCGGCAAGCCGGCTTTGAGAGCGGCCTCCCGGTGATGCGCGAGATCGGCATCGCGCTTGTAGTGCAGCACCGGCAGGTAATTCTTTTCCACGCTGAAGCCCGGCACGCGCGTCAGCACTTCGGCCACATGTTTGGTGGCGGCGGCCGCCTCGCCGAGCTCGGCGAACGCCGCGGCGATGAGCGCATGATGCAGCTGATCGGGCGCCGTGATGTGCTGCACGGCGTCGATCGCTTCCCGGTACTGGCGGGCCGCGAAGTGCGCACGCGCGAGGTGATACCAGAAGCGCGCCGGATGGTAGGGGTTGAGGCGCATCGCCTTGCGGATCCAGGGGATGCCTTCCTCGGGCTGGCCGAGCCAGGTGAGGAGCTCGCCATGCTGCACGACGATGAGGTCGTCGTTGGGATTGAGGCTCAGCGCCCGCGCCTGGTGGTAAACCGCCTTGTCGAACTCGTTCTGATTGATATTGAGCGCGGCGAGGATGCGGTGCACGTCGCTGTCGTTGTCATCGAGCGCAAGCGCGATCTTCAGCTCCTCGCGCACGCCGTTCCACGTCACTTCCTTGTCGGCGCACCAGCCATAGATCCACTGCTGGCCGAGGATGCATGCCCTCCACGCATGCGCGTGCGCGTAGCCCGGATCGAGCTCGATCGCGCGCTCGCTCAGTCGTAGCGCCTCGGCGCAATCCTCCTTCTTCGAGCGGTGATGCAGCACCTTGGCGGCGAGCAGGCACTCATAGGCGGCCATGTTCTCGGTCGTCTTGCGCGCCGCGCGGTCGCGCGTCGCCGCCTCGACGCGTCCGGGGAGCGTGGAGACGATCGTGAAAGTCACCTCGTCCTGGATGGCGAAGATGTCGGCGAGGTCGCGGTCGTAGCGCTCGGCCCAGATGTGGCGGTCGGTGTCGGCGTCGATGAGCTGCACGGTGATGCGCACGCGGTTGCCGCTCTTGCGCACGCTGCCCTCGACGACATAGTGGATGCCGAGCTCCTTCGCCACCTGGCGCACCTCGAGCGGCTTGCCCTTGTACTTGAACGAGCTGTTGCGCGAGATGACGAAGAGCTCGTGAAAGCGCGAGAGCTCGGTGATGATGTCTTCCGTCAGGCCGTCGGCGAAGAATTCCTGCTCCGCATCGCCGCTCATGTTGGCGAAGGGATGCACGAAGATCGAGGGCTTCGTTGCCGGCGCGCCGGGCGCGGCCGGGGCTTGCGCGGCGCGCCGCGCGCCAATGCGAAACACGCGCACCGGCATGGCGATGTTCTTCAGCGCGCGCTCGCCCAGATCGTCGAACTCGAGCTCGAGCTTGCGCCGCACCTCGTCGGCCACCTTCGCGGACACGCAGATGCCGCCCGGCTCGGCCAGCGCCTCGATGCGCGCCGCGATGTTAACGCCGTCGCCGTAGATGCGGCCGTCCTCTTCGATGACATCGCCGAGGTTGACGCCGATGCGAAACGACATGCGGCGCGCCGCGGGCAGCGCTGCATTGCACTCGGTGAGCTGCGCCTGCATCGCGGCGGCCGCCTGCACGGCGTCGATGGCGCTCGCGAACTCGGCGAGCACGTTGTCGCCGGCCATATCGACGACGCGGCCGCGATGCCGCGCGATGACATCCGCAACGAGGTTGCGGCAGGTGCCGAGCGCGCGCACCGTGCCCGCCTCATCCTCGCTCATCAGCCGGCTGAAGCCGGCGACGTCGGCGCTCAGGATCGCGGTGAGCTTGCGGCTCAGTGCTGGTGTGCCCACGGGGCAAATCCTACCGTGCTCGGGAGAGTCGCGCGAAGCCCACCGCGGCGCCGAAATAGGCGAGGCTCAGCGCGACCTCCGCAGCCGCCAGCGCCCGCGCTGTGCCCGCTTCGGCCGCCGCGCGCGTCACGCCTTCGGCGAAGTAGCCGAGGATCAGCAAGCTCGACCACTGGTACGTGTAGCGCCGCCCGGCGAGGACGCCGCCAAGCGGCAGCGCGAGGGGCAGCGCTTTCAGCGCGAGGAGCGAGCCGCCAAGCCGCAGCGGCGCAAGCCACAATTCCCATGCGAGCGACAGGACAATGAGCGCGACCAGCGCCACGGCTGCCAGCGCCCGCAGGCTACGCACCCCAGAATTTCCACCACGGCCGGCGCTGCTTCACCTTCACGCGTACGTTCACCTTGGCCGTGCCGCCGAGCTTCGCCTGCAACTCGTCGATCGCGTTTTGCACCGCCGCCGTGTCCGCGCCCTTGAAGCGGATGAGCTCGCCGCAGCCCTCGCAGGCGGTCGCCTTGCCGGCGCTGATGTCGGCGAGCGCCAGTGACTGGCGCTTGCCGCACTTCGGGCAGGCAATTTCGACGTTCACGCGAAGCGCACGGCGTAGATCGGCGGTAGGTGAGCCGAGATGGCGCGCCAGCTATCGCCCTGGTCTTCCGATACCCACAGGCCGCCGGTCGTGGAGCCGATTGCCAGCCGGTTGCCGGTGTCATCTACCGCGAGGCCGTGGCGGTAGACGAGGTCGTAGGCATGCTCCTGCGGCAGGCCGTTGCGTAGAACCTGGAAAGACTTGCCGCCATCGCGCGTACGCGCGACGACGAGCTTCCCTTCCAACGGCACGCGCCGCTCGTCTTTGTCCGCGGGCACGAACCACGCGGTGTCGGCGTCGCGCGGATGCACGGCGACGGCGAAGCCGAACTTCGACGGGGCGATCGCGGTGACTTCCTGCCAGCTCGCCGCGCCGTCGGTCGTGCGGAAGACGCCGTTATGGTGCTGCGCGTAGAGCACCTCGGGCCGCGCGGGCGACTGCACCATGCGGTGCACGTCCTGGATGTTCTGGTCGTGCTTGCGCTCCGGCGGAAAGTAATCGGCGTGCATGCCGCTCGCCGCGAGCTGCCAGCTTTCGCCGTTATCGGCGCTCTGCCATACGCCGCCGCACGAAACGGCGATCGCGAGCTTGCGCGCATCGCGCGGATCGATGCAGATCGAGTGGATGCCCGGGGAGTCGTAACCGCCGCCGAACCACTCAGTGCGCTCCTTGCGATCCCAGAGGCTCGTCACCAGCGACCAGCTCTCGCCGCGGTCGCGTGAGCGGAAGAGCCCGCCGGGGTTGGTACCGGCCCAGAGCGTGTCGCCCGCGCCTTCGAGGGTCCAGATCTGCACGAGCTTCCACTCGGTCTTGTCGTCCGTCCCCGCGGGCTTGGGCGGATAGGCGGGCGCGGCGATCTCGCTCCAGCTCTCGCCGCCGTTGTCCGAGCGGCGCAGCTTCACGCCGAAGTGCCCGAGGTTCAGCGCCGCGTAGATCGCGCCGCCGTGCGCGAGCACCGCGTTCACGGGGTCGCCGAGAAAATGCGGTCGTCCGAGCCCCCAGCGGCCCGGCTCGATGATGAAGAGGCCCTTCCTCGTCGCGACATAGAGCTGCATGGTCATCCTCCCGTCAGTGCCTGCAATACGTGGATCGCCGCGCCCGCGCCCACCGCGTCGTCGAGCCGCGCGCGGCGGCCATCGACGAACACGAACACATGCCTGCGCAGCTCGCCCTGCTCATCGAGCACGTAGTCGCGCACCTGCGGCTGCGCGCGGAACACGGCCTGGAGCGCCGCGCCGACCGTCGCGCCGGAGACTTCGCTTTCGGCGCAGCGCACGTGGCGCTGCAGGTGGGACGTGAACACGACGCGCGGCATGGCGAGCCGGTATCATAAAAGGATTGATGAGGAAGCACTTGCGCGCCGCGTGGGAGTTCATCGTGGCCCTCGTGACGCGCTTTCGCGAAGAGCGGGTCACCCAGACGGCGGGAAGCCTCACCTACACGACGCTGCTTTCGCTGGTGCCGCTCTTCACCGTGGCGCTCGCGGTCTCCACCGCCTTTCCGGCGTTCGACGAGTGGATCAGCTCGCTGCAGCTCTTCATCCTCGAGAACGTCCTGCCCGACACGCCGGCGGTCAACACGCTGATCGAGCAGATCAATACCTTCTCCGAGAACGCCGCGCGCCTCACCGCGATCGGCATCGCCGGCTTCGTCGTCACCTCGGTGATGCTGATGCTCACCATCGACAACGCGCTCAACCGCATCTTCCGCGTGCAGCGGCGCCGCTCGATCGTGCAGAACGTCTTCGTCTACTGGGGCGTCATCACGCTCGGGCCGCTCTTCGTCGGCGGCAGCCTTTCGAGCACTTACTTCGCGCTGCGCCAGGCGGCGGGCCGCTTGACCTTCACCTTTCTTGCCGACGCCCTGGTCGGCGTCGTGCCGTTCATGCTGACCTGCGGCGCGCTGATGCTGCTCTACTCGGTGGTGCCGGCGCGCCGGGTCGAGTGGCGCCATGCGGTGCTCGGCGGGCTCCTCGCCGGCGTCGGCTTCGAGATCGCGAAGCGCGGCTTTGCCATTTATCTCAGCCGCGTGCCGACCTACACGCTCATCTACGGCGCCTTCGCCACCATCCCGATCTTCCTCATCTGGCTCTACCTCTCGTGGCTCGTGGTGCTTACCGGCGCCATCTTCACCGCGATGCTGCCGGTGTTCGGCCGCAAGCCCGAGCGCCATCGCGTGCCGGGCGAGGAGCTCGCCGATGCGCTCGGCGTGCTCGGCGCGCTCGCGCGTGCGCACGAGCGGGGCGACGTCCTGCCGCTCAATGCGCTCGCGCGCGCGCAGCGGTTGCCGCCGGATCGCTGCGAAGAGATCCTGGTGCGCGCGGCGACGCGCGGCTGGGTCGCGCGCACCGAGCGCGACGCCTGGGTGCTCGCGCGCGACGCCTCGCAGATCCAGGTCGCCGATGTCTATCGGGCCTTCGTCTACGACGCCGACGCGGTAGGCGTGCCCCAGGACCATCTTGGTTTATCGTTGCGCGATTTCATGCGCCGGGACCGCAATGAGGAGAAGCATGAAGAAGCCGCAATGCTCTCGCCCCCCTGATAAGGGGGGTGGCGCGAAGCGCCGGGGGGTTTTTCGACGTAAAGACGAAAACCCCCCGTTCCCCCCGCGTACGCGGGAGTCACGACCCCCTTATCAGGGGGTCAGCCAATGAGCGCGATTCCACGCCGAGAAAGGCTGATCGTCGCGCTCGACGTGCCGAGCGCTGCCGAAGCGCGTGCGCTGGTCGAGCGGCTCGGCCCGGCGGCGTGCTTCTACAAGGTGGGGCTCGAGCTCTTCGTGGCCGCCGGCTATTTCGAGCTCGTGAACTGGCTCGTCAAGCGCGGCCACAAGGTGTTTGCCGATCTCAAGATGTACGACATCCCGGAGACGGTCGCGCGGGCGGTGGCGAACCTGCGCGGGCGCGGCATCACGTTCGTCACCGTGCATGGCAACCAAGGCATCATGCAGGCCGCGGCGAAGGAGAAGGGCGATCTCAAGGTCCTCGCGGTGACTGTGCTCACCAGCCTCGATCGCGGCGATCTCGATGACCTCGGTTTCTCCTGCGATGTGGAAAGGCTCGTGCTCTCCAGAGCGCGGCGCGCGCTGGAAGCGGGCTGCGACGGCGTCATCTCGTCCGGGCTGGAATCGCAGCGGCTGAAGAGCGAGTTCCACGACCGGCTGCTGGTGGTGACGCCCGGCATCCGCCCGGTGGACAACAAGCCGACGGACGATCAGAAGCGCACGGTCGATGTCGCGCAGGCGTTCGCCAACGGCGCCGACTACATCGTGGTCGGCCGCCCGATTCGCCAGGCCGCCGACCCGCGCGCCGCGGCCGAGGCGATCCAGAAGACGATTGCCACTATTTTCCCGTAGCGAGCAGTTCGCGCAGCAGCCGCTCGAGGTGCGAGTGGATCGGAAGCTGCACGCCGTGAAACAGCACCTGGTCGCCGCGCGTCACTCGGATGGTGGGGAAATTCTCCACCTCGAGCTCGCCGACTTCATCGGCCTGGTCCTCGATGTCGATCCAGCGGAATTCCGCGCCGGGGAACTTCTCGCCGAGCGCGAGGAAGCCGGGGCGGTATTCGACGCAGGTGTCGCACCACTCGGCGCAAAGGCAGCTCACCACCACCATGCCTGATTTTATGCATGCGGTCCTCGGCATGGCCGGGCTCGTCGCGCTCGCCTGGCTCGCGAGCGAGGCGCGCCGTGCGGTGCCCTGGCGCGCGGTGGCGGCGGGCATCGTGCTGGAGCTCCTGCTTGCCGTCGTCTTTCTGAAAGTGGCAGCGATCAAGGACGCATTCATGGCGGCGAACGACGCGCTGCTCGTGCTCGAGCAGGCGACGCAGGCGGGCACGAGCCTGGTGTTCGGTTATCTGGGCGGCGCGCCCACGCCGTTCGCCGTGACGGCGCCGCAGGCGACCTTCATCCTCGCGTTCCGCGCGCTGCCGCTGGTGCTCGTGATCAGCGCGCTCTCGGCGCTGCTCTTCTACTGGCGCGTGCTGCCCGCCGTGGTACGCGCGATCTCGTGGCTCCTGCGGCGCACGATGGGCGTCGGCGGTGTAGTGGGGCTTGCTACTGCCGCGAACGTGTTCGTCGGCATGGTCGAGGCGCCGCTTTTCGTGCGCCCGTATCTCGCGCGCGTCTCGCGCGGCGAGCTCTTCGCGCTGATGGTGCCCGGCATGGCCTCGATCGCGGGCACGGTGCTCTTTCTCTACGCGAGCATCCTGCGCCCGGTGCTGCCCGACGCGGTGGCGCATCTCTTGATCGCCTCGGTGCTCTCCGCACCGGCCGCGCTCGCGATGTCATTTGTCATGGTACCGCCGCGCGGCGCGCCGGCCGGCGGCGAGCTCGAGCTGCGCTCGGAAGCGAGCGGCGCCATGGATGCGATCACGCGCGGCACGCTGGACGGCGCGCAGCTCCTGATCAATATCGTCGCCATGCTGGTGGTTTTCGTGGCGCTGGTCGCGCTGGTCAATCTGATGATTGCGCCCTACAGCCTGCAGGGCGTGCTCGGCGTGGCGCTCGCGCCGCTCGCATGGCTCTGCGGCGTGCCGTGGAGCGAGGCGCAGAGCGCGGGGGCGCTGCTTGGCACGAAGACCGTGCTGAACGAGCTCGTCGCTTATATCGATCTGTCCAAGGGCGAGCTCTCCGAGCGAAGCCGCCTGCTCATGACATATGCCCTGTGCGGCTTCGCGAACTTCGGCAGCCTCGGCATCATGATCGGCGGGCTTGGCACGATGTGCCCCGAGCGCCGCGCCGAAGTCGTATCGCTTGGAATAAAGTCGATCGTCGGCGGAACGCTCGCCACCTGTTTCACCGCAGCCAGTGTCGCCTTGATTCTCTAACGGTTAATCTTCGTGTCATAAACCCATGTAGTTGCCCGACTACAGCACGTTCATGTTTTTGAGGATATCGAGTCGGGGGGTGCGGCCCTAGCATGATTTGGAATGAGACCCGAGGTGATGGAGCAGCTGCGCGAGGCGCACGACATCTATTCGCTGACAAAGGGCGTGCTCGAGCTATGCGAGCCCTACGGCCCGGTGCACAGTTTCAAGCTCGTGCATAACCGGGGCGCCGCGCGCGTGGTCTGCTTCATCGAGCTGGAGTCGCAGCGAGAACAGCCGGCGCTGGTGCGCGCGCTCGGCGCCAAGGTGATCAACGGCACGGCCTGCCTCGACATCCCGGTGGGCGAGGAATTCCGCGGGGCGGACACGATCGCCTCTCGGCCGACCCATGAGCTGCGGCGCGAGAGCGCCGCCCAGGTGCACAACTAGCGCAAGTTCCCCCCCTTGCATACGCACCTCCCTCCCTTCGTGCGTATGTAGGCATCAGACCCCGGCTCCCCTAACCGGGGTCTTTTTTTTATGCGCGTACTTTTCGTCACTCCCGAGTGCGCGCCGCTCACGAAAACGGGCGGCCTCGGCGACGTCGCCGCGGCGCTGCCCGCGGCGCTGCGCGCGCAGGGCAACGACGTGCGCGTGCTGCTGCCGCGCTACCGCGAGATCGATCCGGCCGGCGCCGAAGAGCGCGCCCAGTTGCGGCTGCTCGGCATGCAAGTGCGCGTGCTCGAGAAGGGCGATTGCCTGCTCGTGGATGCGCCGGCGCTCTACGACCGCGATGGCAA
>Ga0209577_10006668_pt1 | contig 10662 bp, 11 predicted proteins | sample GraSoiAngelo_109_FD_185874 | JGI IMG/M metagenome (GOLD analysis project Ga0209577, IMG submission 185874) | Grasslands soil microbial communities from the Angelo Coastal Reserve, California, USA - 14_0903_12_20cm (SPAdes) (version 2) | ecosystem: Environmental > Terrestrial > Soil > Grasslands... | reverse complement strand
ACGAAAGATGCCGCCATCATTACAAGCATAAAGCACGTTCGGATCAGACGGGTCGAATGCGAGATGATGTTGATCTGGATGAATGGAGTCACCGCTGGATCGAGACGAGATGTTGCGCCAGGTCCAACCTGCCACTCTACGCGTACCCTTGTAGAGTTGAACCGCTCCCCAATAAAGAACATCAGGATCTGTTGGAGACACGGCGAGGCACCAGACATACCACGCTTGATCGATGTCCGACTTCGGATCAAGTGACGGCGTCTTTTCAGAGGAAAACGCGCCGCCGCTGGAGGCGCGTCGCCAGAGCATTCCACTGTCGCCCTGAACGGCAGCAACGTAAACGACTGCCGGCTTCGAAGGTGCGTGGCAAACTTCCATGCGGGTAAAATGCGAACCCGGCGTTGCTCCCGGAAGTCCCACCTGCGTCCAGTTAGTGCCACCGTTGGTTGAACGAATCAAGCCCAGGACAGTACCAGCAAAGATCTCCTGAGGATCATTAGGGTTGATGGAAATATCCCAGGTGGTAACGCTCTGAACAGTGCGCCAGGTCGCGCCGCCATTAGTGCTTTCAAGCAGCTTCCTGGTTGTGCCTACCCAAACATGAAGCGGGTTAGCCGGATCAACGGCGATGTCGAAAATTCCGATGCCTGAAAGATCGTTGGAAGGAACATGTTCCCATGTCTGACCGGCATCGGACGATCGAAGCAGCCCAACGCCAAGTTGGCTGTAGGTATCCCCTTCTCCGGTTCCGGCATAAACCATATTCGGTGAACTGGGCGCGCCACAAATTGCGCCCATCGAAAGCGTCGGCTGTTGGTCCGTCAGTGGCCGCCAGGTTTTTCCCTGATCCAAGGTTTCCCAAAGTCCACCGCCGGCGGAACAAAGAACAAGATGGTTTGAGTTCGCAGGCGAAACAAAGATGCCTGAGCACCGGCCTGACATGGGCGGCTTGTTGTTACCACCGCTTCCGTATGTTTGACCTTTTGGAATAAGGTTTGGTCCCAACGATCGCCAAACCGGAAGCTGCACGTTAGCAGCAAACTTTGTCGGAACCAGACGAGCTTTCGCTCGATCCGCCTTCAAATATTCAGCAACCGGCCTCGGGCCTCGACCCGTTGGAGGCTTCCTAGAAATCCGGAGGCTCTGGACCGATTGTGAGGTAACAAAGCCGCGAACCAACGTTGTTTTCGATAGCGCACGCTGGGTTTCGAAGTATTCGATCCTCTTTAAGGCTTTTCCGCCGAGGAAACGCTGTTTTGCCAGCAAGAGCTTTTGACCTACACGTTCGCCCTTTTTATGAGTGGGAATATCCATAGGGCTGTGTGTTCGGATAATCGTGCGCTAAACCGATGCGCTTCCGAGGAGATAGCAGAAGAGGAAAGCTGGTAGTAGAAATTGAGCTATTTCTTTTTGCGTGTCTTACCCATGCGTTCGTTAGGCGCACGCTTGTTAGTTACAGGGCCCGACGTTCCCGGCAGGGGGAGTTTGCCTAGCCCGCGCGCCGTGCGGTCCTGCTGAATTCGTTGAAAGGCTCGGCCGCCTGGCGGTACATTTTCCGAATCTTTGTCTTTTCCCGGTCTTCTCATCGATCGATGTTCTTACCATTTGATGCAGCAACCCCGCCCGATCGAGCACTGAATAAATTCTTAACCTTCAAGCATCCCACGATCCACTCTATCAGCACATCCAACAGGAGCCACGTCGCAAGAAGAGCCATGCATTCGAGACTGAAACTGTGAAACTTGTAGAACATCTCTGTAATGACGAGCGCAGGCATGAAGCCAAGTAGTCGTCGTCCATACGCAGGTTGAGCACGTAAGGCGCGCAGAATATCGATCATAGGAAAATCCTCCTTACAATGGGGCGCTAGATGCCCCCCGTCTATCAAAACGCCGCTTGGAAGTCAATCCAAATTGCATCATCAGCGTTTGCGAAGTCGTGAATCACACTTTCCCGTAGCCGATCGCGTAGCGCGACGCCACGAAGAATAAGTGAATTTAGGGCACCCGGAAAATCTTTCCTGTGTATGGATCTTTCACAGCGGACCCGGGGGCAAAATTGCTGATATCGATGTAGTTTCCCTCCGGTGAATAAGGACTTATGACCATGCCTTTCCGGCTTGGGACGGGAATTCCGCAGGGCATATCTCCTCTTGCCTTTTCCGCAGGCGCGGCCGAAGCCGGCAGCACAGTGCGAGTAATCTCTTCCTTAGCAGGCTTTGGTGATTCTTCGGGGGCACTCGGCCCCGTCTCGACGACATTTGATTCTTGGGAACCCGCTTGCCGAGAGCCCCGCGTCTTCCGGGTTGGTCGGGGCGTAGGCTGAGGCTGGAAAGCCTTCGAGATTGATTGGCCAAGTTTTTTGAAAAAGTCTCCTACCGGATCGGCGTTTGCCCGGTGTCCGCTCAAGAAGAAGAGCGCCACGGCGAGGAAGTAAATCCAGCGGGGAGAGACGAAGCGGTTCATTGAGTTGTCGGCATTCAATGTGAAGCCGTGAGTGTCCGCCAGAGTGGGTGCCTAAGAGAAGAAAATTCTTTCTGCGCCGCGTGTTTAAGTGACGCTCGGTTGAGCGCTCGCCGAACCATTCAATTGCTATGCCCAGTTACCGGCGGCGCCTATCAAAACGGATAATGCAACCGTAGCAGCTGTGGTATATCGCCAGGCCACACAACAAATATTTCGGTGTAATCGTCGTCAGGAATGCTGATGGGCGTCGTGATCCCGAGCGCTTTCATCAAATCGGGAATCGTGTTGCCATGGCCGACGACCAGCGCGTTTCCGTTTAATGCGCGTAATTTTGCAACCAGTGCGGGAACATCATTTGCTGGAAGCACTATAGGACTAAGGTGCGCCGCTCTCGCTGTCGGCGCCGCAGTTTCCTGCGTGCGCTTGAACTCGGAAACGAACACAGCCGTAATCTGCGAATCCTTCAGAATACGCGCTAGCGCGTCCGCGCGTTTCTCACCGCCAGTCGTCGCTTTCTCCGCATGACGAACGACAAAAATAAGCGGCGCGGCGTCGCCGGCCGCTACCAGCAACAGGTAAATCAAAAGGATTGACGCGAGACGTTTCATTTCAACCGTAACGCAGAAAACCTAGCTCGAATCCTTACAACTCTCGAATGAAGATCAACCTCAGAACACAGGTAGCCGGACGGCAGCTCGGTAGATGGTCAAAACCGTCGACGCAGGCGTTGTCATGCCGAACCGTCGCGAAGGCAAAGGCCGATCACTTGCCTGGCGCTCCGAAGCTTGGCGAAGGCGAGGCCCTTTTTTTTAGGTCGATAACGATGACGTGCGCTTGCGTTTTGCCGATGTTTTCGACCGCATGGGTAACCGGTTCGCGCCAGATCGTATCGCGGTCGCAGCTGTTCTCTCTTCCGTACGACCATCGGGATAACTGAACTTGAGCGTAGCGCCGTTCAACACATAAACCACGCCTGCCGGATGCGAATGCTGCGGCTCTTTGTCGCCCGGCTCGGGCCTAAACTCGAGCACGCGCACTTTTTCATTTTCGAGCAGCACTTTGTAGAACTGTGGCGACGTTTTCACCGGGTCCTGCCCAAAAGCGGAAGCAGCTATGCAAATGGCTGACAACAGTGGAATCAGAATGATCGTTTTCATCGATTGGCCCGAGTATACTCGCGCCATGCACCACGTGCTAAACTCGTCGCGGCGTGAAAACGAACCGAATTGAAGCGTTCAGCGACGGCGTGATGGCCATTCTCATTACGATTATGGTTTTGGAGTTGAAGGCGCCGCACGATCCAACGCCCGCTTCGCTGGCACGAATGTGGCCGACGTTTTTTGCTTATGTCCTCAGCTTCATCATCATCGCGATCTACTGGGTCAATCATCATCATCTCATCCATCTCGTGACTCACGTCGATTCGGTCATTCTTTGGGCAAACATCAATCTGCTCTTTTGGCTCTCGCTGATTCCATGGGTCACGGTTTATCTCGGAGACAATCACGCGCTGCCGCTTCCCGTCGCGTTGTATGCCGCCGTCTCCACAGCGGGCGCGGTTTCGTTCTTCCTGCTGCGCGCATCGATCGCCCGGCATCACCCCGAACCGGAGTTCAAGCGGCTGAACAAAAGAATGGCACGCAAAAATCTCGTTGCGATTATCATCTATGTCGCAGCCATCGCGGTCGCATTCATCTACACACCGCTCGCCCTGACCCTAATCGCGTTACCGGCAACGATGTATTTCCTGCCGGAACGCGGCGTCGGGAAATCCGAACGCTAGATCGGCCGCTAGAGCATCTGGCGCGTAGGCCGGAACAGGATCTCGTTCACGTCCACTTCATCCGGTTGGCTCATCGCGAAAACGACAGCCTGAGCGAATGACTCAGCGGGAATGGCGATATCTTCGTAGTACTGCTGGATTTTCTCCGCGATGTCCTGCTCGGTGACGCTGCCCGGCAGTTCCGTTGCGACCGCGCCCGGCGAGATTACCGTGGTGCGAATATTGTACGGCTTAACTTCCTGTCGAAATCCTTCGGCGAGGACGCGAACGGCATGCTTAGTCGCCGCGTAGACTGCAAAGTCGGGACCAACTTTATGGCCCGCAACAGATGAGACAAAGATCATGTGCCCGGATTTTTGCTGCTTCATATGCGGCAGCGCCGCCGCGATGCCGTACAGGACCCCCTTGATGTTGACGTCAATCGTCCGGTCCCAATCGTCGATGGTCAGGCGCTCGAGTGGCGCGCGCGGCATAATCCCGGCGTTGTTAATCATGACATCGATACGCCCGAACTTCTGCACGGCGGTGTCGACCAATTTTTTCACCTGGTCACGCCGAGTGACGTCTGTCGTAACAGCGAGTGCCTTGCCGCCTTTGCCGGTCAACTCGTCCGCTAACGACTGGAGGCGATCGGAGCGCCGCGCACCCAGCACAACAGTCGCGCCCTGCGCAGAGAGAAGCCGGGTGGCTGCCTCGCCCAGTCCGCTGCTGGCGCCTGTGATGACGATGACTCTTCCTTTGATCTTATTGATCATGTTTAATCGGTAATTTCCTTGCTTCTTGTTTGCTGCTCGTCACTCGTCGCTTTTTTAACGACCCGTCATTTGCTCCAAGTGTTCGGGATATCGAGCGCCTTTCACGTCAATTTTTGATGCGGCGTGTTCGATCTCGCGAAGATCGTCCAGTGTAAGTTCGATTGAAGCTGCTCCAATGTTTTCTTCCAGCCGATGCAACTTCGTGGTGCCGGGGATTGGAACAATCCACGGCTTCTGGGCAAGCAACCAGGCGAGCGCGATCTGAGCAGACGTTGCTTTCTTTCGTTTCGCGATGTCGCCAAGCAAATCAACCAACCCCTGATTCGCTTTGCGCGCTTCCGGCGTAAAGCGCGGAAGCCTGTTGCGGAAATCGGAGCTATCGAACGTAGTGTTTTCGTTCATCTTTCCAGTGAGAAAGCCTCTCCCCAAAGGGCTGTATGGAACGAAACCGATCCCGAGTTCCTCGAGCGCCGGCAGGACTTCCTTTTCAGGACGTCTCCACCACAACGAGTACTCGTTCTGCAATGCAGTGACCGGTTGAACTGCGTGTGCGCGACGAATCGTTTGCACTCCTGCTTCGGAAAGACCGAAGTGTTTCACCTTTCCTTCTCGAATCAGTTCCTTTACTGCACCCGCCACGTCTTCGATTGGCAGGTCTGGGTCAACACGATGTTGATAGAATAGATCGATCACGTCCGTTCTGAGTCGTTTCAGCGAAGCTTCAGCAACTTCTTTGATATGCTCTGGCCGACTATCGAGGCCGATCTGCTCGCCTTTGGGACCAATCTTGAATCCGAACTTGGTAGCGATTACTACTCGCTCACGCATCGGAGCCAACGCTTCGCCGACGAGCTCTTCATTCGCGAACGGCCCGTAAACTTCCGCAGTATCGAAAAATGTGACACCAAGTTCGACCGCCTTCCGAATCAGCGAGATCATCTCCTGCTTATCTTTCGGCGGACCGTAGCCAAAACTCATTCCCATGCAGCCGAGCCCAATCGCCGAGACTTCTAGGCCGCTCTTTCCAAGTTCGCGCTTTTTCATCGTTGCTCCTTTCAACCACTCCACAAATGTCATTCTGAGCAAAGCGAAGAATCTCAGATTATTTCTGCATCGGGTTCTCGGCAGCAAAGCCAGAGATGTTTCGCTTCACTCAACATGACAGACACTTTACGAGATGTGTTCCGGACCTATCGCGTTGGTCACTCCGATTTGAGAGATGCCATGTCGATGGAGAAACGATACTTCACATCCGACTTGAGCAGCCGCTCGTAGGCTTCGTTGACCTTCTGGATCGGAATGACTTCGACATCGGCGGTGATGTTGTGTTTGCCGCAAAAGTCCAGCATCTCCTGTGTTTCGGGGATGCCGCCAATCATCGAGCCGGAGAAACTACGGCGCCGCACGATCAGACTGAACGCCGGGACGTCGAGAGGCTCTGCGGGAGCGCCCACCAGCGTAAGATTGCCGTTGACGCCTAGTAAATTGAGATACGCGTTGACGTCGTGATCGGCGGAGACGGCGTCAAGGATGAAATCGAAGCTGCCTTCATGCTTTTTCATCTCGTTCGCGTTGCGGGAGACAACGACTTCGTCCGCACCGAGGCGCAGTGCGTCCTCTTTCTTGTGAGGCGAGGTGGTGAAGACAACGACGTGGGCTCCAAACGCGTGAGCAAATTTTACCGCCATGTGGCCGAGCCCGCCGAGACCAACCACGCCGACTTTCTTGCCTTTGCCAACGCCCCAGTGGCGCATCGGCGAGTACGTCGTGATGCCCGCGCAAAGGAGCGGTGCGGCTCCGGCGAGTTTGAGATTGGATGGGACGCGCAGAACGAAATGTTCATCGACTACGATGCTTTCCGAGTAGCCGCCGTAGGTCACGCCTCCGAGGTGCTTGTCCGGCGAGTTGAACGTGAGGACCATGTTCGGACAGAACTGTTCAAGGCCAGCTTTGCAGTGCGCGCACGTGCCGTCCGAGTCGACCATGCAGCCGACCGCAGCGAGATCGCCCGGCTTGTACTTGGTCACTGCCGAGCCGACTTTGGTGACACGCCCGACAATCTCATGACCTGGGACAATCGGGTAGTTCGTGGCCATGAACTCGCTCCACTCGTTGCGCACCGAATGAAGATCGGAGTGGCAGATGCCGCAAAACAGGATTTCGATTTGCACGTCGCGGTCAGTTGGATTGCGCCGCGGAATTTTGGTGGACGCCAATCCCGATGTTGGACTGGCAGCGGAGTAAGCCTTCGCATTGTAAGTAGTCGGTTGCATATCTGAACTTGCTTCTCTCGATCAAACATCGCAACACAATCTCACGCCGCGCTGCCGCAAAAAGTGGACGGGATTCACTGGATTAATTCGCATTAACCACCGAGCGAAGGAGATCAACTGTGCCTCTAACTTCTGATCTCTAACTTCTGATCTCTAACTTCTGATTAACCGGGGCTCGCCTGCGCGCCTGCAGCACGGTAGCATTCGCTCGATATGATGTAGCTGAGTTCGACGTTCGGCACCCGCTCGCCAATACTTTCGGAGTTCAAAGTTTTCTTCAGAATCCCGTCCACTTCTGAACTTCTGACCTGTGGACACCTTTGTCGTTGACAATCCAATACGGACGTACGTATTATTCTCCAATGGGCAGGCGTTCTTTACGGGACAAGATCTTACAGAGTGGGTTGCGCGTTATGTTTCGATCGGGTTATCGAGGAGCGAGCGTGCGCGATATCTGCGCAGCTGCCGGTGCTCCGCAAGGTTCGTTCACTAACCATTTTCGTTCCAAAGAAGCCTTCGCCACGGAAGTGCTCGACCAGTACTTTGACTACTTGAAGGGATTGGTAAGAGAGACGCTAAATGACGAGAGTCTCACGCCGCGTCAACGGCTGAAGCGGTATCTCGACGTCATTATCGGCAAGCTCGAGAGCGATGGCTGGAGAATCGGATGCTTGATTGGTGACTTGAGTCTCGAAGCTAGTTCTCATAGCAAACGTCTGCGTGACCGGCTCGATGCAATTTTTCAAAAGTGGCGTACGCCGTTTGCATCGTGCATTGCGGCCGCCCAATCTGCAGGCGAAATCGATTCACGGTTTGATGCCACAGAACTGGCCGAATTCCTCTTGGCGTCTTGGGAAGGCGCAATTTTACGAATGAAGGTCGAACGGCGACCTGCAGCTCTCGAGCGATTCAAAACCATCATCTTTGAAACTGTATTCAAGGTACCCGGAACCTCAGCAAAACGCAGTGCTAATCGACGCCGGGGTCGGAAAGCAATCGGCAGCAAATCTTAAACACATAGGAGGAAAACAATGAAGCGGAGTTTGTTAGTTGGTTCAGTTATTATGGCGTTCGCTGTAGCGACGGCTGCCTTGGCAGCCGACAAGACGAAGAGTGAGGAAGCATTTGATCGTCTGGCCGCACTCAAAGGCGAGTGGAAGGGACAAACAGACGGCGTTGACACCACTTTGATGTATACGCTGACGGCTAACGGCAGTGCTTTGATGGAGCAGTGCCGCCCCGACAAGGGGCGTGAAATGATTACGATGTTCACAGTGGACGGCGACCATTTGATCGCCACTCACTACTGTTCTGCGAGGAATCAGCCACAGATGGCGACGGCGGCCATCACAGATGCGCAGAAACCGTTAGCATTCTCGCTTGTCCGGGTCACCGGCCTGAAATCGCCCGACGATTTTCACAATACCGGCCTCAGGGTGATCCAGGAAGACAACGATCATCTGACTCAAGAATGGTCTTATCAGCACAAGGGCAAGACCGGGAAAAACATCTTCTGCTTCACACGCGTCCGGCAAGCAGCGGGCTGACGCTTCTCCGCGAATGAGATCGGGAATAACAAGTACGGCGGGTGAGTTGCGAGCAAAACAGCACATCGCTGCGCTTGCAACTGTCTGTCTGCTCAACTTATCCGGCGCAATCTGGGCGGATGTCAGTGCGGCGCAGCAAAATTCCGTCGACGGCAAGGTTACGCGCGACGGAATCGATCTGTTCTACAGGGTCGTCGGGCCGGTGAGCGGTGATTATGTGCTGGTCCTAAGTGGTGGCCCCGGCGAAGACATCCACTCCATGCAAGGTATCGCCGACGAGCTCGGCAAGAAATACCGGTGCATCATGTGGGAACAACGCGGAACCGGTAGATCGAAGCTGCCACGGTATGATTCATCTACAATCAACCTGAACGCATACGTGGAAGACATCGAAGCGCTTCGCAAGCAGCTGCACGCCCAGAAATTTATTGTGGTCGGAAACTCCTGGGGAATGATTCTGGGCCTTGCTTATGCGGGCGCAGACTCTGACGCAGTGCGCGCGGTAGTCACGCTTGGTTCGGGTCCAATTACGTTCGAATACCTCGGTGTGTTTTCCGATAATCAAAACGTCCGACTAGGGCGATGCGAACTCGAAGTTCGCGACTTTTGGCGAGAGCCTTCACGAGAAGCAGCTGACTCCGACCGGGCAGCATTTGAACGTTTGCGTGCCGCAACCGTTGCTTATTTCTATGATCGAAAGAAGGCGTTGCAGATGGCAATGGAGCTTAATCCCAAGGATTACAATTTCCGCGTTCCCCCAGCCTTTTTGAGCGCCGAAGGAAAGTATGACATACGGCCTAAGCTCAAAGCGATCGTGGCTCCGGTTCTTCTCCTTCAAGGGCGGCAAGATTTGGCCGGGGAAGCGAACATTTGTGAAGCGCATTCGCTGATCAAGAATTCGACGCTCGCCTTTATCGACAAATGCGGGCACATGCCATGGCTGGAACAGCCAGAGCAGACTTGGAGAATCGTCGATGAATTCTTAGCTCACTTGCCCTGACTAGAGCTCCTGTTGACCCAGTTGCGCAAACTGCACTCCATTATGCTGCCGCCCACCTCAAGCGTCCGGTTATGGCGGCGAAGTAGTCGGCATTACCGATAACAAACTCGATTCTCGACTAGTTCAGCGCCGAAAAGCTGGTCGGGTCCATGAAATAGCGGTCGATATGGTCCACCAAAGCCCGGTTCTTCTCCGATTCGGCCCTGTTTGGCCTACGGCGAATTCGACGGCCGACGGCGCAAACGCGTGCTGGTTAAAATTATCGGAGAGTAAACCGACGCCGACAGAAGGCAGCGAGTTGAAGAAGGCCAATTGACGCTCCACGGCGCCTCCGGTAGTTATGTGGGCAAACTGCTCGCTCAAAGTCTTTCGCATCACGAATCGGCTCTAAGCTGCAACTCAACGCTTAAATGAAGGAGATAAACTGACCTCGGAAGATTCGCTATTTCCTTCCGGACGCGCTCTGGTTTAATTCGTTCGTGCCTTCCGAAAACATCGAACAACGCAAACTGGCCGCCATCATGTTCACCGACATGGTGGGTTACAGCGCGCTCTCGCAGCGCGACGACCGACTCGCCCTGGAGTTGCTCGAAGAGCATCGCCACCTGCTGCGGGAGATTTTCCCGCGCTTTTACGGCACGGAAATCAAAACCATCGGTGATGCTTTCCTTGTGGAGTTCGGCAGCGCGTTGGAAGCGGCGCAATGCGCCATCGAAATCCAGCGCACCTTGGCCAAGCGCAACCATGACGTCACTCACGACCGACGGATTGAACTCAAGATCGGCATTCACATCGGCGATGTGATCCATCGCAATGGTGATGTCTATGGCGACGGGGTA
>Ga0209577_10006667_pt1 | contig 10662 bp, 8 predicted proteins | sample GraSoiAngelo_109_FD_185874 | JGI IMG/M metagenome (GOLD analysis project Ga0209577, IMG submission 185874) | Grasslands soil microbial communities from the Angelo Coastal Reserve, California, USA - 14_0903_12_20cm (SPAdes) (version 2) | ecosystem: Environmental > Terrestrial > Soil > Grasslands ... | reverse complement strand
GGGAATACGAAACGGCGGTCGTGGTGGTCACGCACAACCGCCAACTGGCGGGACGCGCAGACCGGGTTCTGTTACTGGAGGACGGCCGGCTCACGACGGTGAGCTCGGTCGATGCGATTCCCTGATGCTATGTGATAACTGTAAGGAACGCGACGCCATCATCAACCTGACCCAGGTCGAGCACGACTCCAAAGTCACGCTCCACCTGTGTGAGCAGTGCGCCCAGCAGAAGGGCGTCGAGACCGGCGGCGCGGTCCTCAAGAGTCCCTTGGGCAATTTCCTCGGTGCGGTGGTGAAAGGGGGCGGCACGCCAGGTGCGCTCGTCCCCGCGTCCGGCGACGCGCTGCGGTGCCCGGCGTGCGGCAGCACGCTCCGTGATTTCCGCGACTCCGGCCGCCTCGGCTGCGATCGCTGCTATGTGTCCTTTGACACACACCTGCGCGACCTCTTGCGGCGGCTCCATGGCTCGAGCCAGCACGTCGGCGAGCGGTACGACCTGCCCGGCAAACAGGGAGGAAACGGGGTGGAGGGCAGTGATGATCCGCGCAGCCGGTTGCTGGAGTTGAAGGCCCAGCTCCGGCGAGCCGTGGAGGGTGAGAACTTCGAGCTCGCGGCCGAGCTGCGGGATCGGATCCGGGTGCTGGAATAATGGATCTCTCACTCCTTCCCGATGGCGGGATGCGGTGGCTGGACGCTGCCGGGCCGAAATCCACGATCGTCCTGTCCACCAGGATCCGGTTGGCGCGCAACGTCCGCGGCATTCCCTTCAGCCAGCGGGCGAAGGATGGCGATCGGACGGCGGTGCTGGAGCGCGTCAGCGACGCCGCGGCGTCCTCCGAACATCTTGGAACGGCCGTTGCATTCCACCTCGATCAGATGGAGCGGCCCGAGCGGCAGCTCCTGCACGAACGGCATCTCGTCAGTAAGGAATTGGCAGGACTGGAGCGTGAGTCACGGCCGCGTCCGGGTGCAGCGCTTCTCGTCCAAGACCAGGTCGGGGTGATGGTGAATGAAGAGGATCATCTGCGATTGCATGGAATGTGGTCGGGATTCGATTTAGAGGATGCCTATGCTGCGGTGGAAGCCGTAGATGCCGAGTTAGGCAGGCTCGTTCCTTTCGCCTTTCATCCGGAATTTGGCTATCTTACGTCCTGTCCCACGAATGCGGGAACGGGACTCAGGGCCAGCGTGCTTATCCATTTGCCGGGCCTTGTTTTGACCAAAGAAATCACCAAAGTTCTTCAGGGACTCTCGCAGGTAGGACTAACCTTTCGGGGCTTATACGGGGAAGGCAGTGACGTCGTCGGGAATTTCTTCCAGCTGTCCAACCAAACAACTTTGGGGAAGACTGAAGACGAGCTGATCGATCACCTCGGGAGAATCGTGCGGCAGGTCGTCGAATACGAAGAACAGGCACGGGACGTGCTGTTGAGAACGGCACCCGAGGAAGTGGAAGACAAGACGTGGCGCGCGTACGGCCTGCTGAAGCATGCGCGCCAGCTGTCATTCGAAGAGACGATGAACTTATTGAGCGGAGTGCGGTTGGGTGTCGGTCTGAAGTTGCTTCCCGGGCCGGGAGTTTATACGCTCAATAAGTTGCTGATCTACACTCAGCCTGCCCACCTGGCGGCGATGGATGGCCGGTCCACCGGCGATCGCGAGCTGCCGACGGTGCGTGCGGCGTTTGTGCGACGCCTGCTCGAAGCGGAATCCAGTTGAACGGCGAAAGGTGCGTTCTCCATAGATGAACGGCTATAATTTCACGGATCGCGTTCGGAAAGTTCTGCAGATGGCCCGCGAAGAGGCGGCGCGTCTGCATCACGAGTACGTCGGGACCGAGCACATCCTGCTCGGCTTGATCCGCGAGGGTGAGGGCGTTGCCGCGGCGGTGCTGACCAATCTCAACGTCGATCTGGAAGAGATTCAGCAGAAGATCGAGGAGACGGTCAAGAAGGGTAAAGCGGCGGCCGCGGCCGGCCCCGATCTTCCCTATACATCGCGCGCCAAGAAGGTGCTCGAGCTGGCGATGAGCGAGGCGCGGGAGCTCAATCACTCGTACGTCGGGACCGAGCACTTGCTGCTTGGGTTGCTGCGCGAAGAGAAGGGCATCGCCGCGCAGGTCCTGACCGATGCGGGCGTGAATCTGGAGCAGGCGCGCGCCGAAACGCTCCGGCTGCTCGGCAGCGAGATGCCCGCGACGCCGGCCGGCGGTGGCACCGGCGCCCAGCCGACGCCGCCCAAGAGCGAAAAGAAATCCAAGACGCCGGCGCTCGACCACTTCTGCCGCGACCTGACGCAGCTCGCGGCCGAAGGTTCGCTCGATCCGACGATCGGACGGCAAAAGGAAATCGAGCGCGTGATGGAGATCCTGTCGCGCCGCAAGAAGAACAATCCCGTCTTGATCGGGGAGCCCGGCGTCGGCAAAACGGCGATCGTCGAGGGGTTGGCGCAACTGATCGCGGGCGGGCAGTGCCCCGACGCGCTCAAGGATCATCGCGTGCTCTCGCTCGACATGGCCGCCGTCATCGCGGGCACGAAATACCGCGGCCAGTTCGAGGAGCGCCTCAAGGCCGTCATCAACGAGATCGCGCAGAACAAGAACATCATTCTGTTCATCGACGAGCTGCACACGCTCGTCGGCGCCGGGGCGGCGGAAGGCGCGGTGGACGCGTCGAACATGCTCAAGCCCGCGCTGGCGCGCGGCGAGCTGCAGTGCGTCGGCGCGTCGACGCTGAACGAGTACCGCAAATACATCGAGAAGGACGGCGCGCTGGAGCGTCGCTTCCAGACGGTGATCGTCGATCCGCCGACCGTCGAAGAGACGATCGAGATCCTCAAGGGGCTGCGGAAGCGCTATGAGGACCACCATCGCGTCATCATCCCCGACGAGACGCTGATCGAAGCCGCGAAGCTGTCGGAGCGCTACATCACCGACCGCTTCCTGCCCGACAAAGCGATCGACGTGATCGACGAAGCGGGCGCCCGCGCCCGGCTGGCGGCGCAGGTGCCGCCGCCCGAGGTCGCCGAGCTGAAGGACAAGCTCGAGGGGATCAACGGCGACAAGGAAGCCGCGGTGCGCGACCAGAACTTCGAGCGCGCGGCCTCGTTGCGCGATTCCGAGCGCGAGCTGCAGGCGGAGATCCGGCGCAAGCAGGAGGAGTGGGAGCGCGAGCGGCAGACCCGCCGGCCGACGATCAGCGAGGAAGGCGTGGCCTTCATCGTGTCGCGCTGGACCGGGATTCCCGTCACGCGCCTGCAGGAAGCGGAGACCGCGCGGCTGCTGCGGATGGAAGACGAGCTGCACGAGAGCGTCGTGGGCCAGAACGAAGCGATTCAGGTGATCTCGCGGGCCATCCGGCGCAGCCGGGCGGGCCTCAAGGATCCGAAGCGGCCGATCGGCTCGTTCATCTTCAGCGGTCCCACCGGCGTGGGCAAAACCGAATTGGCACGCGCGCTGGCGCGCTTCCTGTTCGCCGATGCCAACGCGTTGATTCGGGTCGACATGTCGGAGTACATGGAGAAGTTCTCGGTGAGCCGGCTGATCGGCGCGCCGCCGGGATACGTGGGTTACGAGGACTCCGGCACGCTCACCAAGGCCGTGCGGCGTAAGCCGTACTCGGTCGTGCTGCTCGATGAAATCGAGAAGGCCCATCCCGACGTGTTCAACATCCTGCTCCAGGTGCTCGACGAAGGGCACCTGACGGACAACTACGGCCGGCTGATCGACTTCAAGAACACCGTCGTCATCATGACCTCGAACGTCGGCGCGCGCGACGTCGTGAAGGGGAAGACGCTCGGCTTCGGCCAGCAGGATGCGAAGAACGACTTCGAGCGCATGTCGGAAAAGGTGAAGGAAGAGGTCAACAAGGTCTTCAATCCGGAATTCCTGAACCGGTTGGACGACGTGATCGTCTTCCATTCGCTCAACCGGGAACACATCACGCTGATCGTCGCCATCCTCGCGCGCGACGTACAGAAGCGCCTGGGTGAGGAAGAGCTGACGCTGCGCCTGACGCCGGGGGCGACCGACTTCCTGGTCGATCACGGCTACGATGAACACTTCGGTGCGCGGCCGCTGAAGCGCGCCATTCAGAAATACGTCGAGGACCCGCTGTCGGAGAAGATCCTCGTCGGAGATTTCGCAAAGGGTGACGAGATCGAGGTGGACGTCGCCCCCGACAAGGAGCGCCTGGCGTTCCGGGCACTCTCCGGCTCGAAGGCGTGATTCGCCGGCTCACTCTTCCATTCTTATTGAGTCTCGCCGCCGCCGCCCCGGGCCTGTGCGCCGCACAGGCCGGAGTGGCGGGGGCTTCGCAAACGCCCGTCCCCGACTCGATTGCGGTGGTGGGGTCGCGCCGCAATAGCCCCACCAGCGTCATTCAAATCAGCGGCCTTGTGCCCGGCCGAACGCTCAACTATCGCGACGTCCAGCGGGCGATTCAGGCACTCTACACGAGCGGCCAGTTCGACGACGTCGCCGTCACGCAGACGCAGGCCGGTGGGAAGAACGTGCTCGTGATTCGCGTGCACGAGCGGCCGCTCCTGGTGAAATGGGCGATCCGCGGCGTGCAGCGCCTGTCCGAGCACAGCGTGCGCGACAAAGTCACCCTCGCGGAGGGGCGCCCGCTCGATCCGGCCGGTGTCGAGCGCGGCCGCGCCCGCATCGATTCGCTGTATCACGCGCAGGGCTATTACCTCGAGCGCACGAAGCCCCTGTACGTCTACGAGCGGGACTCGTCGGGCGTGCGCGTGATTTTCGACGTCGCAGAGGGGAATCGCGTCGCCATCGCGCAGGTGGATTTCCAGGGCAACACACATTTCACCGACGAGCAGCTCGCGGCGCAGATGAGCACCCGCCCCGAAGCGTTCTGGTGGTTCCGCTCGGGCGCGTACAACGACGACAAGCTCGCCGACGACCTGCATCAAAAGCTGCCGTCGTTCTATGGCAAGCAGGGGTATGTGGACTTCCAGGTGCTCGACGACACGCTGATCGTGTACGAGCGCACCGGGAAGGCGACGCTGGTCGTGAAGGTGAGCGAGGGTGAGCCTTACCGGATCGGCACCTTCGAGATCGTGGGCAATCGGCGCTTCTCGACCGAAGACCTGCAGACGTTCTATCCCTTCACCGGAGAGCAGCGCAGCGGCCTGCTGGGTCTCGGCGGCAAGCGGCGCCTGATGTATTTCGACGACCAGGCATGGCAGGATGCCACGCGCAAGCTGCAGACACTGTACTACAACAACGGCTACATCTACGTCAACGTGCGGCCCGACGTGCTGCGGCGCATCGGGCCCGATGGCAAGCCGGTCGTCGACCTCCGCTGGGTGATCACCGAGGGCCAGCCGGCGATCGTGAGCCACGTGGAGATCCGCGGCAACGACGTCACGCACGACCGGGTGATCCGTGAAGCGATCCTGATGGTGCCGGGCGACGTGTTCCGCCAGGACGCCCTGATCGCCTCCTACCAGCGCGTCTCGAACCTCGGTTTCTTCAATCAGCCGCTGCCGTTTCCCGACACGAAGCCGGCGAACGAGCAGGGCGATATCGACGTCGTGTTCCGCGTGTCGGAGAAGCACACCGGCAACATCAACTTCGGCGCGTCGGTCGGGCAGGGCACCGGGGTCGGCGGCTTCCTCGGCCTCGACGAGCCGAACCTGTTCGGCCAGGGCAAGCGCGGCCGGTTCCAGTGGCAGTTCGGCAAGAACATCAACGATTTCGACGTCTCGTTCACCGATCCCGCCGTGCGGGAATCGCGTATCTCCGCCACGATCGGCGTCCACAACACGCGCGTACGCTACGTCATCGCCGACGTCGGACGCCTGCGGCGGCGCGGCGCGAGCCTGCAACTGGGCTTTCCCGTGCTCGGCGACAACTACACGCGGCTCTTCCTGTCGTACGGCCTCGATCAGCAGAGCTTCACCGGCTCGTCCACGAACACGGCGTTCTCGAGCGCCTTCCGCTGTAACGACTGCGTGCGCTCGACGCTCGGCGCGTCGGTGATGCGGGACACGCGAATCGATCTGCCGTTCCCCACGGCCGGGACGATGGTCCAGTTCGGGCTGTCGCAGAGCGGCGGGCTACTCGGCGGCTCGGGCAACTTTCAGCGGGCCGATATCGAAGGGCATTTCTACGCGCCGATCGGCACGCTTGGCAATCCGGCGACGTCCCCTGTGAAGTTTGTGCTCGGCTTCTCGACGCGGTCCGGGTTCGTGTTCGGCGACTCGCCGTTCTTCGAGCAGCTCTTCACCCTCGGCGGCACCCAGTTCTTCATCCCGCTCCGCGGCTACGACGAAGCGTCGATTACGCCGTTCGGCTACGACCCCAACGCCAGCGCCAACGGCGCGAGCCCCAACGCGTTCGGGAAGGCGTTCTTCACGATGACGGGCGAGCTTGGGATGCGCGTATCCCAGATGCTGTATCTCTCGACGTTCTTCGACGCCGGGAACGTCTGGTCGCGGCCCGCGCAGTTCGATCCCACCCGGCTGTTCCGCGGCGCCGGGATCGGGGCGGCGGTCATCTCGCCGCTCGGACCGCTCGGTATCGATTATGCCTACGGCTTCGACCGGGTCGATATCTTCGGACGGCCCAAGCCCGGCTGGAAGCTGCACTTCAAGCTCGGCAATTTCTTTTAAGCTCGGGCCCACATCCTCCATCGGGAGTTCCAGCGTTATGCAGCGTCTTGTCCTCGTGTCGCTCGCCGCCGTCGCCGTGTTCGCCACGGCACCGACCACCCTGCTGGGCCAGGGTTCGCAGTCCGCGCCGGGGCCGGTCAAGATCGCGTTCATCAGCTCGCAGGAAATCCTGCAGAAGACGCCCGGCTACGCGGTTGCCGAATCGACCTACCGCAAGGAGCTGCAAGCGTCGCAAAACGAATATCAGAAACTGCAGGCGCGGCTCGATTCGGCGCAGCAGGTCTTCGACCAGCAGTCGATCGCGCTGTCGCCCGCGGCGCGGGCGGCAAAGTTGAAGGACCTGCAGGGGATGCAGCAGCGGATCGAGCAGCGCTCGAGCGAGCTGCAGGATCGGCTGCGGCAACGGGAACAGGAGCTGCTGGGACCGCTCCGCGCGCGCATCAATTCGGTGATCCAGGGCATCCGCGCGGAGATGAACTACTCCATGATCCTCGATGCCGACGCCGCCGGGGGTTTCGTCGCCGCGGCGGACCCGGCGCTGAACATCACGGCCCGGGTGCTGCAGCGCCTCGCCCAGGCGCAGTAGCTCACCACGCGTACACTCTCCGCTGGTGAGATAGCCGCGCTCACCGGCGGCAAGCTGGTGGGGCCGGGCACGGTAACGGTCGCCGGGATCGCGCCGCTCGAGCGGGCGGGTCCCGGCGACCTCTCTTTTCTTGCCTCACCCCGATACGTCCCCTACTTTGAGCGCACCAGCGCCTCCGTGGTGCTCGTCGCGCCGGCGCTCGAATCCGCGCCCGGCGGACCCGAAACGCGCATCGTCGTTCCCGAGCCCTACGCCGCGCTGCTGGTCGTGCTTCCCGTGCTGTATCCGCAGGCGGTCTGGGAAGCCGGCGTCCATCCCACGGCCGTCGTCGGCCGCGGGACCACGTGGCAGGAGCCGGTGGCTATCGGCCCGCACGTCAGTCTCGGCCGCGAGGTGCAGCTCGGACGCAACGTCCGCATTGGCTCGAACTGCGTGCTCGGCGACGGCGTGGCGGTCGGCGATGATGCGCAGCTGTTCCCGGGCGTCACGTTGTACGCGGGCACCGCCCTGGGCAAGCGCGTGATCGTGCATGCCGGAGCGGTGCTGGGGAGCGACGGGTTCGGCTACATCCCCGGCAAAGGCGGCGAGGCACACCGTAAGATTCCGCACGTGGGGCGCTGCCTCATTGGGGACGACATCGAGATCGGCGCGAACACCTGCATCGACCGCGGCAGCGTGGACGATACCGTGATCGGATCGGGCACGAAGATCGACAATCTCGTCCACATCGCCCATAACGTGCGGATCGGCGCCCGCTGCCTGATCATGGCGCAGGCCGGCGTCGCGGGCAGCGTGCAGGTGGAGGATGATGTGATCATCGGCGGTCAGGCTGGCGTCTCGGACCATCTCACCATCGGGCGCGGGGCGCGGCTGCTCGTACAATCGGGACACATCGCCGATGTGCCCGCCGAGGCGACCATGTTCGGCACTCCGTCGCGCGCGCATCGCGAATACCTGCGCGCCCAGGTGGCGATGTATCGCCTCGCGAAGATCGTGGGTGAGCTCGAAGCGCTGGTGCAATCAAAAGCCGAGACTCCGCCCCCCCCGCCTGAGAGCCCCGCTGTCCCCACCGACCACTAGGCGTTCCGTCACGCGTAGCGCGGCGCTGCGTGGCACGGGTCTGCACACCGGCGCCACGACGGAAGCGACGTTCCTGCCGGCGCCCGCGGGGCAGGGCATCGTCTTTCGCCGGACCGACCTCGCGGGTACGCCCGAAGTGCCGGCACGGCTCACGGAAGTAGAGGCGGTGGAACGCCGCACCGCGATCGGCCACGGAGAGGCCACGATTCACACCGTCGAGCATCTGCTCGCCGCCGTCGCGGCGCACGTGATCGACGACCTGACGATCGAGCTCACCGGTCCCGAGCCGCCCATTCTCGACGGCAGCGTCCAGCCGTATTTCGATGCGCTGGCGAAGGCAGAGCCTGCTTCCGTAGGGGGCGAGCCGGCAGTGCTCACCGTTACGGCGCCGTTCACGGTCACCGACAAGGATGCGGCGTACGTGGTCGCGCCGGCGAAGACCTTCCGACTGACGGTGTCGATCGAATGGGCGCATCCGTTGATCGGGCGGCAGGCCGGCGCCTACGAAGTCACGCCGGCGAACTTCGCGGCGGAGCTCGCGCCGGCGCGCACCTTCGGCTTCACGCACGAGGTAGCCGAGCTGCAGGCGCGGGGGTTGATCAAGGGCGCGTCGGAAACGAACGCCATCGTACTCGACGAGCGCGGCGTGGTCCACGGCGGGAAGTTGCGCTGGCCGGACGAATTCGTGCGGCACAAGGCGGCGGACATCGTAGGGGACCTGGCGCTGACCGGCGCCCGGATTCAGGCTCATGTGGTAGCGACGCGGCCCAGCCATGGCGGCAACATCGCGCTGGCACGGGCGCTCGCTCGCGCAGGGAGGCGCACCGGAATGCCGGCGATGGACATTGCGAAGATCATGGACTATCTGCCGCACCGCTATCCGTTCCTGCTCGTGGACCGGATCATCGAGGTGGAAGGGCAGAAACGAATCGTGGGCATCAAGAACGTGACGATCAACGAGCCGTTCTTTCAGGGGCACTTCCCGGGTCACCCCATCATGCCGGGCGTGCTAGTCATCGAAGCGATGGCGCAGGTCGGCGGCATGCTGTTAATGAGTCACTTCGAGGGCCAGGACACGGCGAACAAGGTCGTGTACTTCATGTCGCTCGACCACGTGAAGTTCCGCCGGCCGGTCGTGCCCGGTGACCAGATCCGCTTCGAGCTCGACATGCTTCAGTTCCGTGGCAAGACCTGCAAGATGAAGGGCGCGGGGTTCGTGGACGGACAGGTCGTCGCCGAGGCCGAAATGATGGCGATGGTGGTCGATAAGTGATCCACCGGACGGCGCTCATCGACCCGACCGCCGAGCTTGGCGCCGACGTCTCCGTGGGCCCGTACTGCGTAATCGGCCCGCACGTCACCGTGGGCGAGCGCTGCAGCATCGCGGCCCACGCCGTCCTCGAGCGGAACACACGTGTCGGCGAGGGCGTGAAGATCGGGTATGGCACGATCATCGGCAACGATCCGCAGGACCTGAAATACAAGGGCGAGGAGACGTGGGTCGAGATCGGCAACGGCACGATCATCCGGGAATACTGCACGATCAACCGCGGCAGCACCGCGACCGGCAAGACGACGGTGGGAGCGCGCTGTTTTTTCATGACGTACGTGCACGTGGCGCATGACTGCGTCATCGGCAACGACGTGATCATCGCGAACGGTGTGCAGATGGCGGGGCATGTCACGGTTGACGACCGCGCCATCATCAGCGGCCTCGTGCCGATCCATCAGTTCGTCCGCATCGGCACGTACTCGTTCGTGGGCGGTGCCTCACGGGTGAATCAGGACGTGCCGCCGTACACCAAGGCCGCCGGCAACCCGGTGCATCTGTACGGGCTCAACTCGGTGGGACTGCAGCGCGCCGGATTTACGCCGGAGGTGAAGCTCGCGCTGAAGCGCGCTTACCGGCTGGTATTCAACTCCGATCTCACGGTGAGCCAGGGGATCGCGCGGGCCCGCGCCGACCTTCCGGAGGTCCCGGAGGTGGAAACGTTTCTCCGCTTCATCGAGGCGTCCCAACGCGGGGTGATGGTCTGAACCGCGCTACGGTCCGGCCGGTGCGGGTAGGTGTGGTGGGGGCGGGGGCGCTCGGCTTCCATCATATCCGGCTCCTCAAGAGGATCGACGGCTCGGATCTCGTGGGCTTCTACGACCACAATCCCACGCGCTCCGCGCAAGTTGCCAAGGAGCTCGAGACCACCGCGTTCCCCTCGCTCGAGGCGCTGATGGACCGCGTCGATGCGGTCACGGTGGTCGTACCTACACCGGTGCATGCAGACGTCGGACTGCCGGTTCTCGAACGGGGCCTCCATGCGCTCGTGGAAAAGCCGCTGGCCGATACGCTGCCGAGTGCCGAGCAGCTCGTG
>Ga0209577_10006666_pt1 | contig 10664 bp, 9 predicted proteins | sample GraSoiAngelo_109_FD_185874 | JGI IMG/M metagenome (GOLD analysis project Ga0209577, IMG submission 185874) | Grasslands soil microbial communities from the Angelo Coastal Reserve, California, USA - 14_0903_12_20cm (SPAdes) (version 2) | ecosystem: Environmental > Terrestrial > Soil > Grasslands ... | reverse complement strand
TCACGGGCCGTACCCTTACAGCAATGGCCGTCGTGATCGCATCGAATCTCCGTAAGGAACTGGCCGGCGACCCGCTGTTCGACGGCGTTTCGTTCAAGGTCGAACGCCGGGATCGGCTCGCGCTGTCCGGGCCGAACGGCGCTGGCAAGACGACGTTGCTGCGCGTGCTGGCCGGCGAAACGAGCATTCAGGGCGGCGAGCTGGCGTTTCAGAAAGGAACTCGGATCGCGCTCCACGACCAGCGCCCGCCGCTGCAACGAGGGCTCACGTTGCGCGACTACATCCTCTCGGGCGCATCCGACCTGATTGCCGCCGAGGACGACCTGCGCAAGCTCGAGCACGCGATGGCGGCAGGGGATCACGGCGAGGCCACGCTGCGTCGCTATGCCGAGGCGCAGGGACGGCTCGAGCACGCGGGCGGCTATGGCTGGCGCGATCGGGCGGCTGCGGTCGTGCGCGGGCTCGGCTTCGCCGACGACGACCTCGACCGGCAGCTCGAGACATTCTCTGGTGGAGAGTTGACACGCGCGTCCCTCGCGCGAACGCTCGGAGGCGATCCTGATTTGCTGTTGCTCGACGAGCCGACGAACCACCTCGACGTCGACAGCATCGAGTGGCTCGAGCGGGAGCTGCAGTCGCTCGACGCGGGCATCATCCTCGTCGCGCACGACCGCTGGTTCCTCGAAGCCGTCACGACTGCGGTCCTCGAGCTCGAGGCGGGACGCTCGACGTATTTCGCCGGACCGTGGCATGCGTGGCGCCGTGAGAAAGCTGCACGGCTAAGCGGACTCGCGAAGACGACCAACCGGGTCGGTCGCGATATCGAACGGTTGGAGCGATTTGTTGCGCGCTTCCGTTCGGCGTCGCCGAAGATGGCACGCAAGGCGCAGGCGAAGCTGACGCAGATCGGACGTCTCGAGAAGGAGCGCGCGCAAGCCACAGGCGAGGTCGAAGTACTGAAGCGCCGCTCCAGGCGGCTCGGCTTCGAGTTCCTGAAGCCGCCGCGCAGCGGTCGGACGGTTGTCGAGGCAACGGGTCTGCGGCTGTCGATCGACGGTCGCATCTTGCTCCACGACGTCTCGTTTGCGCTCGAGCGCGGCGAGCACGTTGCGCTCGTCGGTCCGAACGGCTCCGGCAAGACGACCCTCCTCGAGACGCTGCTCGGAAGCCGTGACGCGGCGGCGGGCTCGTCGCGGCTCGGCCACGGTGTCGTGCCCGCGTACTTCTCGCAACAGGAGCTCGAGCTCGATGAGCGCGGGAGCGTCTTGCAGTGCGTGCAGACGATGACCGGACTGCAACGGCCGGACGCACAGTCGTTGCTAGGCCGCTTCCTCTTTTCCGGCTGGGCGGAGCACGAGAAGCCCGTCGCCGTCCTCTCGGGTGGCGAGCGTCGACGGCTCGCGCTTGCAGTCGTCGTTGCGTCCGGCGCGAACTTCCTCGTGCTGGACGAGCCGACCAACCATCTCGACCTCGAAAGCCGCGAAGCTCTCGAGGCGGCGCTGGAGGCGTTTCCCGGAACCGTCCTGCTCGTATCGCACGACCGAGCATTGCTCGACGCGGTCGCCGAGCGAACGCTCGCGGTCGAGGAAACGTCGCTCGCGGCATACGACGGCGGCTGGGCAGAGCTCATTCGCGTTCGCGAAAGCCGCGGCGCGCCGGCGGTGGCGCAGCCGAAACTCCCGAAGACGAAGCCGTCGAGACCGAGGCCGAAGCCAGAACGGCCGACAGAGCTGCAAAGGCTCGAGTCGAAGATCGAGCGTCACGAAACGCTCGTTTCCGACCTCGAGCGCCGCCTGGCCGAGGATTGGGCGGACGCCGACACGCTCGACGCGCATCGTCGCGCGCGTGACGAACTCCAGGCGCTCATCGCGGAGTGGGAAGTCGTGTTCGAGCGCGCACAGGCGCCGACCTAGACTCTCGTGATGGAGACGACCCGTAGCGCCGCCGTGAACGCGCGTATGTTCGTCCTCGTCGCGCTTGGCTCGATCGTCGTCGCAGGGCTGTTCGGCGGCCTGCTCGCACTCCTCCGCGGGAGGACCAACACGTCCATCGCGCTCGGCTACTACATCCTCGGGTCGATCGTCGTGCTCGCGGGGAGCTTCCCGGGCGGCGGGGTCGCAGGGCTCCGCACGCGGACGACGCAACGACGACCGACCGGTGCGACCGGTTACGCGCTGCCGTCGCTGTTGCTCGGCGCCGTGCTGATCGGAGTCGGGATGCTCGTCGACGTGTACAAACCCTTCTGAGCGCGTAGCTCCGCAAGCGACTGCTTCCATGCGTCCCCCGCCAAGAGCGGTGCGAGCGCGGCGCCGCCGATCACCAGCGACAGGACGATGCGCGGCGCCGAGGTGGCGAGGTACCAGTCGAGCGGAAGTCGCGAAGCCCAGTACACGACGACGAGTCCCGCAAAGGACACGCTGAGCCACGTAAGCGCGAACAGCGCGATTCGTTTCCGCCCCGCCGTGATGGCCGCGAAGAGCGCAACGAGCGTCATCGGCACGAGCAGCCCGTGCTGTGTGAACACGAGCTCCCGCAGAAGACGCGACGCCGCCGGCCCAATTCGATCCGTGTGCTGCGCGAGCGCACCTGGGCGCAGATCGCGGGGCCGGAGCGCCGGGTCGTGAATGTGATGCAGCGCGACGAAGACACGCCAGGGAACGAGCGGCAGGAACGTCGCAACCGCGGCGATCAGCAACGGCTTGCGACGCGAGGCAACGAGGAACGCCGCAACGAGACCCGCCCCGGCGAACAGGGCTCCCTCGTTCTTGGTCAATGTTCCGCAGGCGAGAAAGAGCACCGCCCAACCGAGCATCCGTGGTTCGGAATCGAGCAGCCAGCGCGCAAGCGCGACGAGACCGAGCGCGACGAAGATCGCGAGCGGAACGTCTGCGTAGTTGGCGGCAAGCGTATCCAGCATTCCCGGCGCGGCGACGAGCGCGAGAATCGACAGGCCGAGCAACTCCATCGGCACGCGCGGACGAAGGAGCGCCCACAGCGCGCCGACGAACCCGACGGCAAGGCCGAGGAGCTGCAGGTGTACGAGGCGCTCGTCGACGCCTCCCAGCGCGCGGAAGGCGGTCGCCTCGAGCGCCGGGAGGAAGAGCGGATAGTCCTGCATGTGGTGCGCGTACACGTGACTCTCGAACGCGGGATTCGAAACACCGCCGAGCGCATAGAGCGCGCGAGCCCTGAAGCCCCAGATCGCCCAACCGTCCCACTCCCAGAACGGGCGCACCGCGAACGCGGTGCCGGCGACGCCGAGAAGCAGTCCGGTTTGCAAGAGCGCTGCGACGCCGATCACGCGCGAGCCCCATAACCGGGCTTCCTGGAGCGGCGCAGCCGGAGCGAGACCGCGCGCGAAACGCACGAGGCCGGCGACCAAAACCGAAGCGGCGACGAGCGCAAGCGCCGCCGGCTCGATCGACACGTTCACGATCGCGAGCTCCGCTGCCGCGAGTGCGGCGATGCAGACTCCTGCCAGATACGCGAGCCCGAGCTTTGCAACGAGGTCGGCCCAGTTGCCAGCTGCGCGGAACAATCCGATCACGCCGACGCCGAGCGCAAGGAACGTGACGTTCAACAACAGCAGACCGCTAAGTCCCATCGTGCACCACCCGAGAGACGACGAGATCGTGCGCAACGTGTCGCACGTCTGTCACCCGAACGCCGAGCGATCGCGGCGTGGCGTGAAACGAGAGGACGACGTCGGCATCGCGCGCACGCGCGACCATCAGATGCGGCAGGAGGTAATAGCGTGCGAAGGTCTCGATCCAACTCCCCGCAGCGGCCTCCCGCGGAAGACCCATCTGGATCGCGTAAGTGTCGCCCGGGCGCAACGCCGCCCGCATGTGCTCGAACGTGAACGAGTCGACCGTCGGGAGGGAGATCAGCGCCGCGTAAAGACGGCTCTGGCGCGCAGTCGCTCGTTCGAAGCGAATCCGTTCGGAGTGCCACAGGATCGCGGTCGGCATGATGGTCCGCACGATCGATGCGAGACAGAGGACGAGAAAGCCGAGGGCGGCCACGAGGCGAGCGGCGCGAAGCATCGCCTAATGCAGATCGGCACTCGGCGGATTCCGCTTGACTCAGTCAACAAAGGTGGCGATCAACGCCTCCGCGACGACCCTGAGCGGACGGCCCGAGATCTGGCTCGCTCTCCGCAGCCGCTCGAAAGCCTCCTGCTCGCTTAGCCCCTCCTTCTCCATCAGGAGTCCCTTGGCACGCTCGATTGCCTTACGGGCCGCAAGTGCTTCCGCGAGCGACTCGGCCTCCTCGCGGAGCGCCGCGAGCTCCTCGTGACGCGCGGTCGCCGTCCGGATCGCCGGGAGGAGATCCTGCTCGCGAAACGGCTTGACGAGATAGCCGAAGACGCCGGCTTCGACCGCGCGGGAGACAACCTCGTCCTGCCCGTAGGCCGTCAGCATCACGATCGGGATCGGCCGCTCGTCGAGGATCTGCCGTGCGGCCTCGATCCCGTCGAGCTTCGGCATCTTCACGTCCAGGATCGCCACGTCGGGCTTCTCCGTCCTGGCAAGCCGGACGGCTTCCTCGCCGTCGCGCGCCTCGGCGCAAACCTCCAATCCAAGCCGCTCGAGGAGGTCCCGGAGGTCGAGCCGGATGATCGTCTCGTCTTCGGCGACCAGCACCCTCATGGCTTTAGAACCTTATGAGGGATTTCTTTTCCCGGGTTCCGGCTCATGCTGAGAGGGAGTCGCGTATGCCCGAACATGCCTCCCCCGAGAGCCTCGTCCTTCGCGTGGAGATCTCCGCCGACCAGGTGGACCAGTTCGCGCCGCGCCTGCGTGAGTCGCTGTCGGCAAGCGGCAACGACGGTGAACTGACACGCCGCGCCGCCGACGTCGCCGCACGCGAGGCGAGGCTTGCCGAGGAACAGGCCGACCTCGAGCGGCGAGCGCAGCAATTGAGCGAGCGTGAGGCCGAGCTCGGAAGCTCCGACGACCTGACCGCCTCGGAGCGCATCCGGCTCGCCCAGCGCCGGCAGCATCTCGAACTCTCGGAGAACGAGCTCGAAGATCGCGAGCAGGAGCTCCTTGCCCGCGAGGCGGAGTTCGAGGCCGACGTCATGCTTCGGGAGGAGCGTGTCGAACGCTTGCGCACCGAGTTGACGGCGCTCGAGGAACGGCTGGAACGCCGCGAGCGCGAGCTCGCCGACTACGTCGAGCAGTTGCAAGGCGCAGTCGGCGGAGCATCGTGGCCCTCGCCGCCGGGCGTCTCAGAGTTGCGCCGCACCGCGTAGGCGTACACTCGCCGCATCAGCTGTCGCTGCTGCACCACGCCGGGTACGGAGATCTTCGACGAGCGCTTCGCGCGACGGATGGCGCGGCGCTACCGCAAGCGCGGCCTCGACCCGACCGCGCGAAGGTTGTTCGAGTCGTTGCGAACGAAGGGCGAGACCGTGCTCGAGCTCGGCGGGGGAGTCGGCGAGATCGGGATCGAGCTACTGCACGCGGGCGCGGATCACGCGACAAACGTCGAGCTCTCCCCCGCGTATGAACCCGAGGGAAAACGGCTGCTGCGCGAAGCCGGACTGGAGGGTCGCATGGAGTGGCGTTACGGAGACGTCGTCGAAGAGCCGGAGCTCGCCGATCCGGCCGACGTCGTCGTCCTGCATCGCGTCGTCTGCTGCTACCCGGATATGCCGGCACTTGTCGGCGCGGCGGCGGAGAAGGCGCGCCACGCGCTCGCGCTGAGCTTTCCGCGCGACACGTGGTGGTTGCGACTCGGTGCGAAGGCCTTCAACGCGTGGCGCCGGTTCCGTCGGGACGAGTTCCGCTTCTTCGTCCATCCACCGGCGGCGATCGTCGAGACGGCGCGACAGCACGGACTGCGTCTGACGCACGCGCACACCGGCCGCGTGTGGCAAACGGCAGCGCTCGAGCGCTAAGCCGGGAAGACGACCTCGGCGCGCGTGCCGCGTTCGTTACGAAGGTCGAGCCGTCCCTGCAGCTCGTCGCGGACGAGCGCCCGAACGATCGACAGCCCCGTTCCGCCCGCGTCACCGTCGATACCCGCTCCGTCGTCCGCAATCGCAAGGACGACTTCCCCGTCGCGTCGCGCGAGCTCGATTCGCACAACGTCGCCGCCGTGCTCCAGAGCGTTTTGAAAGAGCTCGCTGAACACGAGCGCGAGCGCGGTGGCGCGAGACCCTGCGAGAGAGACCGGCTCGAGCTCCGCGCGCACGTCTTTGCCGGCCGCTAGCCCCTGCACGAGCATCGCGCGAAGCCGGTCGAGGAGCTCACCCAGATCGACCTCCTCCTCGCGCTGCTCGGTCAACACCTCGTGCACGGCGGCGATCGCGAGGATGCGATTGACCGAATCCTCGAGGGCCTTGCGGGGATCGGTCACGGCGGATCGCGACTGAAGCCGCAGCAGCGACGCGACGGTCTGGAGGTTGTTCTTCACACGGTGATGGATCTCCTGAGCGAGCACGCCGCGCATCACCGCGCGGCCGTGCTCGAGCGCGACGGCGGCGTGATGCGCGATCGATGTGAGTAGCGCGCGCTCCTCGTCGTTGAACGGCGTATCGCGGTCACACACGAGCTCGCCGATCTGACGCCGCTTCCAGCGCAGCGGCAGGCGCACCGCATGCGCGCCCGGGCGACCTTCGGGCCAGGCGATGTTGCCGTCCTCGAGCACGAGCGCCGCGCCGGTGGCGCCGACGGCCTCCATCGTGGTCTTCACGATCGCCTCGAGTGACTCCTCGAGGTAGAGGGACTCGGAGACCGCCTCGGAGATCCGCGCAAGCGCCTCGAGCTCCGCGACACGCCGCTGCGCCTGCGCGTAGAGCTGCGCGTGCACGATCGTCTGCGCGACCTGCGCGCCGATCGCAACGAGCAGATCCATCTCGTCCTGCGTGAACTCGCGGGGCGTGAGCGTGCGCACGTTCAACGCGCCGGCAAGCCGCTCACGGGCGAGGATCGGCACGGCGAGGATCGACTGGTACTGATCCTCCGGAAGGTTCTGGAAAGCCTTGAAGCGAGGGTCGAGATGTGCCTGCGCAGGGATCATGATCGGCGCGCGCTCTGCGGCCGCCACGCCGGTGATTCCCTCCCCCGGGCGCATGCGCGGGCGGCGCGTCATCTCCTCCACGCTGGTTCCGTGTGTCGCGCGGAGGATGAGCTCGTCGGAACGCTCGTCATACAGGTAAACGAAGCACGCGTCGGCACCGAGCGCGTCGGCCACCTTGCGCGCGACCAGGGAGAGCACCTCTTCGAGATCGAGCGTCGAGTTGACAGCCTCGATCGTCTCGGTCAGCAGGCGGAGGTGTCGCTCGCGGACGTCCACGACGCCGATTGTCGCAGCCGTCTGGCCCGGGCCGTAACCTCGGAGTCGGTGACGAAAGCGCTGCTCTTCCTGCATCTCCTGTCTGCCTTCCTGTTCGTCTCCGGAGCGGTGACGGCGGGAGTCCTGCAGATGAGCGCGCTCCGCCGCGACCGGCCGAGCGAGATCGTCCTCCTCCTGCGCATCACCCGCATGGCGGTCGTCCTCCTGGTCGCCGGAGCGCTCGGCACGCTCGCCTTCGGGCTCGCACTCGCGGGCCACGAAGGGATCGGCTTCGGCACGGGCTGGGTCGTGGCGGCGATCGCGCTCTGGGTCGCCGCGATGGCGCTCGGCGGCCTCGGTGGACGCACGGCGCGCCACGCCCGTTATCTCGCAGAGCGGCTGGCGGCGGAGGGCGATCGTCCGAGCGAGGAGCTCCGTGCGCTCGTCGCGCACCGGCCGTCGCTCCTTCTCAGCTATGCCAGCACTGCCGCGGTGGCGGGGATCCTCGTCCTTATGGTTTGGAAGCCATAAAGCGGGATAACGGAATCCTTACGCGAATCAAGGTTTTTCCTTGCAACCGCTGAATACGTTCCGACCGTGAGTGCACTTCCAGCCGATCTGACCTCGACCGCCGGCTTCGTCGTAGCGGACAACATGGGCAAGGTCGTCGGCCGCGTGGAATGCCCGATGTACGGAACCGCGCCGAACGTTCCGGATGCACTCTCCGTTCGAGCCGGCCGCTTCTCCCGCCATCGCCGTCTCGTCCCGGCCGACACCATCGCGGAGATCAATACGACCGGCCGTTTGATCGAGCTGCGCGTCGCGCGCGAAGCGATTCGTCGGTTCCTTTAATCGCCCACGCGATCACCGAGACCGAATGCACGACTCGGCAACACGCCGCAATAGCAACCTCGCGAAAAGCCTAATCCGCGGGCGTGCGGGACCGCCTCCTGCGCGCCCGCGGCGTACTTCTCAACACCCGCGGAAAATGCGAGAGCATTTTTCGCGGCTAAACGACCACGAGCCGCGCGTTGCGCAGCGGCTCGCAGTCGGCCGTCAGTTCGACCCCGCCGCGGCCGCAGAGCCGTTGCGGCGGGATCTACGGCGAATCATCTCGCTTTTGATGCAGCACTGACAAGTAGCTGGCAAAGCTCGCTTTGGGTCGCGTGCCCGTGGCCCGCGGAGGCGAGACCGCGCTCTCGGAGCGCAACGACCATCGGCCTTGCTGAGCGAAGAAGGAGGCGGCTCAGAGGACTGACAAGTACCGGTTCAACTCCCACTCCGAGAGTTGGACTCGGTACTCGTCCCACTCCTTGCGCTTGAGCTCGACGTAGCGGTCGAAGATGTGCGGGCCCAACGCCTTTCGGGCCACGTCTGATTCGGACAGCTCAGCGATCGCCTCGCCGAGCGTCTCCGGCAGCGAGACGATCCCGCGCTCCCGTCGCTGCTCGGCCGTCAGGTGGTACAGGTTCGTCTCCATCGGCTCGGGCAGCTCGTAGCCGTGCTCGATTCCCTCGAGACCGGCGTGCAACAACGACGCGAACGTCAGGTAGGGATTGCACGCAGGATCCGGACAACGAATCTCCGCACGCGTCGCCTGCTCGGCGCCGGGCTTGTACAGCGGGATCCGGATCAGCGCGGAACGGTTCCGCCGCGACCACGCGACGTACACCGGCGCCTCGTATCCGGGGACGAGGCGCTTGTACGAGTTGACCCACTGCGCGAACACCGCCGAGATCTCGCGTGCGTGGCGGAGCTGGCCGGCGATGAATGCCTTGCCGACCTCCGAGAGATGCCACTGATCGTCCTCGTCGAAGAACGCGTTCCGGCCGCCGGAGAACAGCGACTGATGCGTGTGCATGCCGGACCCGTTCTCGCCGAAGATGGGCTTCGGCATGAAAGTCGCGTGGTAGCCGTCCTTCTTCGCGATCTCTTTGACGATCAAACGGTAAGTGACCGTGTGATCGGCCATCGTCAGTGCAGGCGCGTAGCGCATGTCGATCTCGTGCTGTGACGGGCCGACCTCGTGGTGCACGTACTCGATCGGAATCCCCATCGTGTTGAGCCCGCGGACCGTCTCCTGTCGGAGCTCGCTCGCGGCATCCATCGTCGTCATCGCAAAGTAGCCGCCCTCATCGAGCGTCTCGGTTCCCTTGTCGTCGCGGAAGAGGTAGTACTCCAGCTCCGGCCCGACGTTGAAGGTGTCGAAACCGAGTGACTCCATCCGCTCGAGCGCACGGCGAAGGACGTAACGCGGATCGCCCTCGTACGGCTTGCCGTCGGGCGTGACGATGTCGCAGATCATTCGCGCAACCTTCGTCTCGCCCGCCTTCCACGGCATCAGCTGGAAGGTGTCCGGATCCGGGATCGCGACCATGTCGGACTCTTCGATCGCGTTGAAGCCCGTGATCGACGAGCCGTCGAAGCCCATCCCGTCGTCGAGCGCATTCTCGACCTCGCCGGGTGTGATCGCGAAGGACTTCAGATGTCCCTCGATGTCCGTGAACCACAGGAGGACGAACTCGACGCCCTCCTCCTGGATCCGCTTCGCAACGTCGCGGCGCGACTCCTCGCTCGACGTCGCTCGGTTTCTGCTCTCGACCTGCGCCATGAAATCTCCTTCTTGAAACACGAAAGCCCCAGGCGCTTCCAAGCGCCTGAGGCAACGTCGCCTCGCTGACCCGGTGAGTATATGCCCATGCGCGTCCTCGTGACTGGCGGCGCCGGCTTCATCGGCTCGCACTTCGCCGAGCGGTTGCTCGCCATGGGCGACGAGGTGGTCGTGCTCGACAAGCTCACGTATGCGGGGAACGAGGCGAACGTTCCACACGGCGCCGAGTTCCACCGCGGCGACGTCGGCGTGAGGGAGGACATCGAGGCCGCCGGACGCTTCGATGCGATCGTCAACTTCGCCGCCGAAACGCACGTCGACCGCTCCATCCTCGGGCCGCACGACTTCGCACGCACCGACGTCCTCGGCGCACTCGTCCTCGCCGAGGTTGCACGGGACCGCGGCATTCGGCTGGTGCAGGTCTCGACGGACGAGGTTTACGGAGACGTCACCGGGCCGGTCGCCGAGGAGGCGCCGCCTCGGCCGTCCAGTCCGTATTCCGCGTCGAAGGCAGGCGGCGACCTGCAAGTGCTCGCTGCCGTGCGAACGTTCGGCGTCGATGCCTGCATCACACGCGGCTCGAACACGTACGGCCCGCGCCAGTTTCCCGAGAAGCTCATTCCGCTCTTCGTCACGAACGCGCTGGACGGCGAGCCGCTGCCGCTCTACGGCGACGGCCGCCAAGTGCGGGACTGGCTCCACGTCGAGGATCACTGCGCCGCGATCGAGCTCGTCCTTCGCCGGGGCGAACGCGGCGGCGTCTACAACG
>Ga0209577_10006665_pt1 | contig 10665 bp, 10 predicted proteins | sample GraSoiAngelo_109_FD_185874 | JGI IMG/M metagenome (GOLD analysis project Ga0209577, IMG submission 185874) | Grasslands soil microbial communities from the Angelo Coastal Reserve, California, USA - 14_0903_12_20cm (SPAdes) (version 2) | ecosystem: Environmental > Terrestrial > Soil > Grasslands... | reverse complement strand
GGAAAAGGTGAGCTTCACCTTATCTTTGTGGGCGTTCGCGACCGCGATCATTCCGTCGTGAGACCACACCGGGCTTCCCATCCATTTCCATTCCTCGATGATCTCGCGGTCGGCTTCAAGGATGCTCTTACGGATGCTGGCGAGCGTTTTGCCACGCCAGTCTGTGAGTCCTGCGATCAGCCCGTCGATACGCTCCGATGCATTCATCGGATCTCCTACGGTCTCACCCCGGGCAGCGCGACTTCGCGAACGACATCCGCTCACCGGGCGCGAGCTCGATGCGGCGCTTGAGCAGCTCGAGCGCCGCGCGCGGCTCGTCGACGAGCTCGAAGAGCTTCAGATCCTCTCGAGCGATGGTGCCGTGGTGGACCAGGGCGTCGAAGTTGACCACTTCCTTCCAGAACGGTGAGCCGTAGAGAAGCACCGGAATCGAGCGGTCGAGCTTGTGGGTCTGCGCCAGCGTGAGGATCTCGAACAGCTCGTCGAACGTGCCGAAGCCGCCGGGGAATGCCACCAGGGCGCGCGCCAGGTGCGCAAACCAGAGCTTGCGCATGAAGAAGTAGTGGAACTCGAAGCAGAGCTCCGGGGTGATGTAGCGGTTGGGTCGCTGCTCCTGCGGCAGGCCGATGTTGAGCCCGATGCTGCGGCCGCCTGCGAGAGAGGCTCCCCGATTGGCGGCCTCCATGATACCCGGGCCGCCCCCCGAGCACACGATCAGCCGCCCGTTGAGCTCCGAGCGGCTCCATTCGGTGACGAGCCGCGCAAGCTCCGTGGCCTCCTCCACGTAGCGGCCGAGCACGCCCCCGACGCGGGCGCGCGCAGACCCGAAGAACACCACCGTCGCTGCGACATTCGCAGCCCTGAAAGCCTCGAGAGGCGCCAGGTATTCGGAGACGATCCGGATCGGGCGCGCCTCGTCCGAGTCGAGAAATCGAGGATCGTGGTAAGCGAGTGGAGGTGTTGGCATCATGCGCTCGTTGCCCTGCAGCCGAAGATGCCAGAGTCTACTCCACCGACGCGCCGGCCCTGCGGGAGCCGTGCGCTATGCAGCGTGCGCGGCAGCGCGAATTTCGCCTCGCTCGCGATGCTCGCGCTCGCCCTGTGCGCCGCGGCGCGTGGAGCCGCGGGGGACGCCGCCGCGCCCCTCACACCGCCCGGCTCAGCGCCTGCGACCCCGGAGGCTCTGCCACCGATCGACACCGGCACCTCGCTCCTCGTCGTCGCGCCACATCCCGACGATGAGACGCTCTGCTGCGCCGGCGTCATCCAGCGCGTGCTGCGCTCGGGCGGGCGGGCGAGCGTGGTATGGATCACGAGCGGGGACGCCTCGGTGCTCGATCTGCTCATCGAGGGAGGGCCGTTCGGAGGAGCCGGACGGCTGCGCGAGCTGGCCGAGAAACGCATGCTCGAGGCGCTCCGCGCGACCTCGCGGCTCGGCGTGCCGGCCGAGGGGCAGCTGTTCCTCGGCTACCCCGACCGCGGGGTGTCGCGCCTCCTCACGGATCACCGCGCGACGCCCTACACCTCGCGCTTCACGGACGCCGCCGCGGTGCCCTACTCCGCGGCGCTCTTCCCCGCGCATCCTTACACCGGCGAGAGTCTCGAGCGCGACTTCGGCGCGGTGCTCGAGCGCGTGCGCCCGACGCTGATCCTCGCGCCGAGTCCGCGCGATACTCACCCCGATCATCGCGCCGCGGGTCAGCTCACGATCGCCGTGACCGCCCGTCACGGCCTGCTCGGGAGCATCCGCTACTGGATCGTGCACGGGGGGGAAGGCTGGCCGAGCCCGCGGCGGCTAATGCCGGGCGTGCCGCTCACGGCCGCGCCGCGCAGCCGCGGGCTCACGCTCGCCGTTTTCCCGCTCGAGCCCGCCGAGGAGGATCGGAAGCTCGAGGCGCTCCGCGCCTACGACACGCAGTTGCGCACGATCGCGCCGTTCATGCTCGCCTTCGTCCGCAGCACCGAGCTGTTTGCACGGCTCCCGGGCCGGGATCTGCCTTAGGCTGTCAGCGCCAGCGATCGAGCTCGCGGTCGAGCACTCCGGCGATCGTCTCGCGCAGGCGGTCGACCCAGGCGCGCTGGCGCCAGTAGCGGCGGCTGAGCGCGCGCGAGGCGGCGAAGTCTCCCGCGAACACCGCCGCCGCCGTATTGGCAAAGTCCGCGTCGGCGATCTCCTGATTGGCCTCGAGGTTCCAGCGGAAGCTCCAGCGATCGAGGTTGCTCGAGCCGATCGAGACCCAGTCATCGCACAGGATCATCTTCGCGTGCAGCATGCGCGGCTGGTACTCGAATATCTTCACGCCGTTGCGCAGCAACTTGCCGTAGAAGCGCCGCGCGGCCTGGCGCACCCACGGATGATCGGTGCGGGCGCCCGGCAGCAGCAGTCGCACGTCCACACCGCGGCGCGCGGCGCGGCGCAGCGCCTTGCGGAAGCGGCGCGAAGGCACGAAGTAGGCGCTCATGATCCAGGCACGCGCCGTGGCGGAGTCGATGCGCCGGAGCACGCCGTTGGCGAGCACCGAGCGCTGCCGCGCCTCACTCAGCGAGAGCCGGCCGGCCGCGCCGTCGGCGTGCGCCTCGCACGCGGGCGGCTCGACGAGCGCGAGCTCCGGCCCGCAGCGGCGCCAGGTGCGCGCGAACGCGCGCTGCCAGTCGGCAATCACCGGACCCTGGATCTCGACCATGAGCTCGCGCCAGGGTCCCCGCCGGGCTCCGGGCGCGAAATCGTCGGTGAGTCCGGCGCCGCCGACGAATGCCACCCGGCCGTCGGCGAGCAGGAGCTTGCGATGATCGCGCAGCAGGTTCGACAGCCGGTTCCCGAGGCGCAGCGGATTGAAGAAGCGAAGCTCTAGCCCCGCATCGAGCAGCCGCCGGCGATCGGCCCGCGTGAGCCCGAGGGCGCCGAACCCGTCGAACATCACGCACACCCGCGCGCCGCGGCCCGCGGCCCGCCCGAGGGCGTCGATGAAGCGCGTGGCGACCGCGCCCGAGCGCACCAGATACATCTCGAGCAGCACGTAGCGGCGCGCCTCCTCGATCGCCGCGAGCATGCGCGCGAAGAACTCGCCGCCGTCGTCCAGCAGGCGAAACTCGTTTCCGAGTCGCCACGGCCAGCCCGTGGTTGTAAATTGCTCGAGATCCGGCTGCGCCGTCATGTTGCGAACAATGACCGACCCGCGGATCAGATGCCAGATCCGGCTGCTGCTCGTGGCGCTGCTTGCGCCGCTCGCCGCCGCCGCCGACGTGATCGACTATGTCAACAGCGTGCGCCGGCACGGCTGTGGCGGGCATGCCGGCGGCTTGGTGCCGCTCCGGGAGAGCACCCGGCTCGATGAGGTGGCGCGGCAGCTGGCGCAGGGAGCTGAGCTGCGCGCCGCGCAGCAGCTCGCGGGCTACCACGCCGCGAGCGCGTTCTCGGTGCAGATCTCCGGCGTGCCCCCGAGCGGGGACGTGGGGCGCGTCATCGCGCGGCAGTACTGCGAGCAGAGCACCAATCCCGCCTTCCGCGAGATCGGCACCTTCCAGCGCGGCGCCGATGTGTGGCTGGCGCTTGCGGAGCCCTTTGCGCCGCCGGCCGTGCGCGATCGGGCCGCGATCAGCCGCCGGGTGCTCGAGCTGACCAACGAGGCCCGCGCGCGCGCGCGTCAGTGCGGATCGGCGTACTTCGAGGCGGCGCCGCCTCTGGCGCCGAATGCCATCCTCGAGCGGGCCGCCGCGCAGTATGCCCGCGACATGGCCACCTACGGCTACATGGATCACACCGGGCGCGACGGCAGCTCGCCCGAGGAGCGCATCACGCGCAGCGGTTACCGCTGGCGGGAAACCGGAGAGAACCTCGCGAGCGGCATCATGACGCCCGAGGACGCGGTGGCCGGGTGGCTCCGCAGCCCCGAGCACTGCGCCAACCTCATGGATCCGGCCTTCCGTCACATGGGCGTGGCGTATGCCGTGAACCCGCGCCTCGAGGCGGGCGTTTACTGGGCGCAGGAGTTCGGCGCGCCGCGCTGACGGGAAAGCGGCGCTACAGGAGGCGGCCGTCGCCCGCGCTCACCTCAGGGCGGCGTCGCTGTCGTGCTCGAGCGTGACCACGGTCCCGGCCACCAGGTACAGCACCGCGAACCAGGCGAGGCTGTGGGTGAGGAAGGTCACGATGGTGCGGTACACCACCGGCACCTGAGCGAACGCCCGCGTCGCCTGCACACCGCCGATGAGGATCGCGGCGCCGGCCACCAGCACCAGTGCCGGCCCCACTGGCGAGCGCGGCGCGCCGCGCCCCGCGGCCACGGCGCGCGGCGCGGGCAGCCGCCCGTACCAGAGCGCGAGCGCCGCGAGCCCGATCGCCGAGGTCACGTACTGCAGGACGTGGCAGACCGTGCCGTGGTACCCGGCGAAGCTCACCGGCGCACTGAGCACCGCAACGCGGCGGACGATCCAGCCGTCGTTGTGGGTGGACGCGTCCCAGAGCAGATGGGTCCACACGCCGATCACGATCGACACCGACGCGAGCGCCCACTCGAGCGGCCGCCCTCTGAAGGGCGCGAGCGCCCGCAGACACAGGAAGCGGGCGCGCGGTGACAGCAGCGCCGTGAGCGGCCGGCGCAGCAGGTACACGGCATCGAGCGCCGCGTATCCGAGCGCGAGGCAGGTCGTGAGCGAGCCGGTGACGCTGTGCGTCTCGGGCCGCAGAATGTTCAAGCGCCCCGGCATGTAGTACGGCAAGTCCGGAATCATCGCCCCGATCACCAGCGGCGCGGTGCGCAGGTACTTGAGGCCGCGCAGCGGCAAAATGGCGGCGGGGTGCGCGAGCGTGAACGGCATGCCCGTCCTCAGGCCGCGGGCGATGCCGGCGTGACCCGCACCCGGAAATCGCGGCCGATCCAGCTCGAGCGGGCGCGGTAGGTCAGATCGATGCAACGCCCGGCGCGCAGCCGCGAGGTGTCGATCTCCACCACGTGCGGACCGAGCGAGTTGGCCGTGGTGTCCTCCTCGCGCACCTCCTGCCAGCCATCGAGCCCGAAGCGCACCGCGCCCGCCTCGCGCAGGCACACGATGAGCGTCGAGCCCTCGGGCAGCTGCGGCGCCGGGGCCTGCTCGCACCAGATGACGCGCGTCGGCCTCGGCCGCTCGCCGCGGTAACGCTCCCAGACCGAGTTGGGACGATCGAACGGACGCTCGAGGAGGCGCGAGGCGACGAGCTTCAGGTACTCCGCGTGCGCCCACACGAGCGGCATCGCCGAGCCCGTCGGCCGCCCGGGAAGTAAGCCGCGCGCCGGGATCGGCGCGGCATCCCACACCTGCTCGGGCAGCATGCCGCCCGAGGAGGTCATGCGGGTCATCGCCAGCAGGTAAGGCAGCACATCCCGCCCGCAGCAGAGCTCATAGTGACCGCGCTCGCCGGTGAGCAACGGCCAGGCGCGCCCCCGGCCCGTGCCGTCGTAGGCGCTGCCGTCGTCGTGCTCGCCGTAGCCATCCTCGTTATAGCGATGCCAGCACGGACCCGCGGGCGTGTCGAGCTTGAGCAGCGCATCGGCCACTTTCACGCTCGCCAGCATCAGCGGATCGTCGGCGCGGCGCAACCCGAAGCGCACCAGCTGCAGGAAGTCGACGCTCACGTGCGCGCTCACGGTCAGGCCCGGATCGCTGCTGAGGTTCCTCACCGGCACGGCGCTCTCGGGCAACCCGAGATCCTCGGCCGCAGCCTGCGCCGGGGCGATGCGCACGTAGTATCCCGGCACGCCGTAGAGCCGTGCGAGCGGCCGCTCGCCGACCGCGGTCCAGTCCTCGAGGCGCGCATTCCAGTAGTCGGCGAACGCGAGCGCGAGCGAGGAGGCGTCGGCGGGCAGGTGGCGGGCGCCGGCCACGAGCGCCGAGATGCACACCGCGAGTGTGAAGGGGTTGAGACCCGAATCCTCCTCCCAGCGGTCCTGGTCGCTCGAGGGGCCGTGGCGCACGAGGAAGGAGAGCGCGCGCCGAATCATGTCCGCGACCTCGGTGCCGTCCAGCGCGCCGCGCTCATCGAGCGCCGCCGCCAGCAGCACCGGGAAGGCGGTCTCATCGAGCTGCACGCCGAGCCAGTAGCCCTTGCCGTCGAGCCACTGGTTCTGATGCCAGTGTCCGTCCTCGTTCTGCGTGGCGATGAGGTAGCGCAGCGCGTTGCGCGCTTCGCGCGTGGCCCCGACCGCGAGCAGTGAAACGATGAACCCGAGGTCGCGGATCTGCGGCAGGTCGACGCGCGGGTAGTAGACCTCGTTGACGATGCCGCCGCCGATGGTGAACCACAGGCGCGAGGACCCGAGCGAGCAGCCGACCATCTCCTTGGCGCTGCTGCACCAGGTGGGAGGCAGTCCCGGAGCTCCCGGCGCCGTGCTCACTTGCGCGCCGCCGGGCGCTCGCCGGGCAGATGCACCGCGCAGCCGCCCCGTCGCCGGAGCGTGAGACCGATGTCGATCACCAGAATATGCTTAAGGGTCCTGCCGCGCGCCATCATGCGCCACCGATTCTCACCTGATTCGACACCCTTGACCATCGAGCGCACCGCGCGAAAAAAAAGAGCGGCAGACTGTTGCGTCTGCCGCTCTGGCCTCAGGCCGCTTGCCGGGGGGGATCAGCGGGGAGTCGAGGCATTCATCGAGGCATCGGCCGAGGTCGACGCGGAGGCGTCGCCGCCGGCCTGCGCGTGACGTGAGTCGACGTTGCCCCACGCATTGGCGTTGCCGCGCGCATCAGCGTTGCCGCTCGTGCCGAAGTCGCCGAGCGACTGGTGGCTGCTGCGCGGGCGGCTGTTGTCGTTCGCCGCCGGCTTGCCGGAGTCGTTCGCCGCCGGCTTGCCGCCGTCACGCGCGGGTTTGGCGGTGCCGCCAGCCGGTGCGTTGCGGGGCGACCGGTCGCTCGTGTTGGCGATCTGGCCGCCGGACCCGAGCTGACCGCTCGCCTGAGCGGCGGCGCCCGCCGCACCGTTGGCCGTGACATCGGGTGAGGACGCGGTGGTTGCGCCCGCAGCGCTCGCGCCAACCTGCGCGCCCTGACTCACGCCCGCCTCGGCCTTCTCGACACCGTTGTGCGCGGCAGTCTCCGCCTTGCCCGCGGTGCGTTTGCCCGCACGCGCGGCGTCCTTCGCTCTGTCCTTCGCGGTGTCCTTCGCGGTCTGACCAACCCGGTCCATCCCGCTCAAGTCTCCGCCGACTCCGCCGTGGAGGGCCCCAGTGGCACCGCCGCTCAGCGTGCCGCCCATGCCACCCACGCCGCCGCCGAGCGTGCCCCCGAGGGCCCCGCCCATCCCGCCGTGCACGCCGCCCAGAACCTGCGCGTGCGCGGGAGCCGCCGCAGCCAACACGACTGCGAGCGCGGCGCTCGTGAAAAGATGAGTGATCTTCATGGTCGTCTCCTCTCGAGGCCGCGGCCTGTCCGCGACCTTCCAGGGAGTACTACGACCGGCCGGCGTGAATTCTTCCCGGCTGGGATTGTTGACTTAATCTCACCGGCCGCCGTTCGGCCGCAGCCGCTGATCAGTCGGGCCTGACGCGCGCGAGCGCCGGCTGCTGGCGCAGCTCCGCTCCCACCAGGCCGTAGCCGTAAACGGGATCGAGGCCCGGGGCACCCGGATGGAGGGCGCGCGCGGCGAGCGCCGCCACCGCACGCTGCGCCGCGGCGCCGTCGGGCGCTTCGAGCTCGAGCGCGAGGAGCCCGGCGACGATGGGAGAAGCGAACGAGGTTCCTCTCACCAGGACATAGGCCTGTTGCGGCCTTGCGGCGGCCATGTCCGCTCCGGGGGCCGCGAACTTCACCTGCGGTCCGCGCCCGGCCTCCACCAACACCCGCTGCCGCGCATCCACCGCGGTCACGCCGATCACGCCCGGCCACGCCGCCGGATACAGCGGCGGCGCCGCCGGACCGTCGTTGCCGACTGCGGCCACGATCAGGTAGCCGCGCGACAGCACGTCCTGAACGATGGCGGCGAGCATGGTGTTCGGCGGGCCCACGAGGCTCACGTTGATGACCGGGACGTGCTCCCTGGCCAGCCACCCGAAGGCCTCGGCCACCGCATCCACCGCGCCGCCCGTGGGCCGTCCGCAGAACACGTCCGCCGCGTACAGAGCCGAGCCCGGCGCCGCGCCGTGGAAGGCGCTGGCGCGACCGACCATGAGCGAGGCCACCGCGGTGCCGTGCTCGGCCGGCACCGCGGTGCCGCAGCCGTGCTGCTGGATCGTGATGCCGTTGAACACCTCGTGCGTCACGTCGACGCCGCTGTCGATGAGGCCGATGCGGGTCGCGCTGCGCTCCCCGCCATCCGCGTGCGGCGCGCCGCCGGGTGTGGCGGGCGGCACCGCGCCTGTGCCGGCGGCCAACGCCGCCCCGCTGTCGGTATAGACGTGATTGAAGTCATAGATGCCGGCGGGATCGAGCGCCTTGAGGCGCGCCAGGGCGCGCGCGGTCTTTCCCGGCACGCGCAGCACGACGAGCCGCGCGCCGAGATCGCCGAGCGACTGCTCGCGCAGCACGGTGAACCCCGCGGCGGCGGCGGCCTCGAGCGTGGTGGCGCTCGGGGAGAGCGCCAGCACCTCGCCGCGCACCACCGGAGCGCCGTGCGGGTCGGCTTCGAGCACGTCACGGTGCCGGCGCAGGAGCTCCCGGATCCTGAGCGCGCGCAGCTCGCGCAGGCGGCGCGGATCCGTCTCGCCCGCGAGCGCCGCGGCCGACTTCTCGATGTCGAGCGGCACGCTCGCCGGAAGAGCCGGCAGCGTGACGGCAGGCAGCTGCGGCAGCCGCACCGTCGGCAGCGTCACCTGCGCGGCGGCCGACGAGGCGATCACGAGCAGCGCTGTCAGAAGAAGCCTGCGCATGGAAGCACCATAGTTGAACGTGGCCCCGCAGGGAAGAAATGGAAGAAAATGGCATCCATGAACGTAGCACCGGCATGAGCGCCTCGCCCCAGGCGCTGCGCGAGGCGCTCGTGGCACTGCTGCCACGGCTGCGGCGCTTCGCGCGCGCGCTGGCCCGGGACGTGCACGACGCCGACGATCTGGTGCAGATCGCCGTCGAGCGGGCGTTGACGCGCTCCGGGCAGCTGCGGCCGGGCGCGCCGCTGTCGAGCTGGATGTTCGGCATCGTGCGCAACGCCTGGCTGGATGAGTTGCGTGCGCGCGGCCGGCGGGCGCGGGTGTTCGCACCCGAGGAGAGCGCCGAGCGGGTCGGCGATGCGTCCCAGGGCGGGCACGCGGAGGCGCTCGCGGTGCAGGATGCGCTGGCGCGCCTGCCCGAGGAGCAGTGCGAGGCGGTGGCGCTGGTGTTGATCGAAGGGTTTTCCTACAAGGAGGCGGCGCACATCATGGAGGTGCCGATCGGGACGCTGACCAGCCGCCTGGCGCGCGGCCGCGAGGCGTTGCAGGAGATGTTGGACGAGAGCGGGAGAACGCGGCGATGAGTTACAGCGAGGAGACTCTGATGGCGTACGCGGACGGTGAGCTGGATCCCGCGGCACGCGCCGCGCTCGAGGCGGCGATGGCGGCCGACCCGGGCCTGGCGCAGCGGGTCGCGCGCCACCAGGCGCTGCGCGCGCGGCTCCGCGCCGCGCTCGACCCGGTGCTCGATGAGCCGCTGCCGCAGCGCCTCCTCGAGAGCGTGCGCGGCGCTGCCGCGCCAAGGCCGGCCGCCCAGGTGATTCCGCTCAAGCGCCCCGCCGCGCCGCGCTGGTCGTGGCCGCAGCTCGGCGCGCTCGCCGCAAGCCTCGTCCTCGGAGCGCTGCTCGGACCCCTGGTACTGCACCCGCCCGCCGGCGGCGGCGTGCTCATCACCCGCGACGGCGAGATGCTCGCCGGCGGCGCGCTCGCGCGCGCCCTCACGGCAGAGCTCGCGAGCAACCGGACGCCCGGTTCGCCGGTCGAGATCGGCGTCAGCTTTCGCGCCCGCGACGGCGGCTACTGCCGCAGCTTCCAGCTGCGCGAAGAGCAGGCGCTCGCCGGCGTTGCCTGCCGCGAGCACGATGCCTGGCGGCTCGAGGTGCTCGCGCCGAGTCCGGCGCAGCCGCCCGCCGCCGGCGGCTACCGGCCGGCAGCGACGGCGCTGCCGCCGAGCGTCGCGCGCACGCTCGATGAGCTTCGTGCCGGGGAGGCGCTCGATGCGAGCGCCGAAGCGGCGGCGCGCGCGCACGGCTGGGAGCGCTGAGCCTCAGCCCGCGAGTCCCTCGAGGAATCTGGCGATGCTCATCCAGGTTTGAGTCGCTGAAACGGGTACGGTCAGCAACTGGTCGGCCAGGAGAGTGAGACCGCCATAGACGTATACCCGATGCGGCCGTCCCCGTGTTCGCCAGTCGTAGGTCATGGCCACGACGATCAGCAGATCGGCGATCAAGCCCGGTGGCACCGCAACGAACACCGGCGGCGGTCCTTGCGCCCCCGGCGGGGCGAAGAGGGTCAGCACTACGCGCGCGATGGCTGGATGCATGAGCCCCACCATGATGAGGTACATCAGCCGCTTGTGCGTTTCCGGTCGTCGCACGTTGGCGATCGCCAGGGAAAAGAATCCTATCAACACCGGCAAGGCGCAAAGCGCCACGGCAGCGAATCGGCGTCCCGCGTCCCCATACCCGTGCGCGTCGGCCAGGCGCACGACGGTTATCTGCGCAACGACGATCGAACACATCATGACGCTGAACAGGGCTATTCCCGC
>Ga0209577_10006663_pt1 | contig 10666 bp, 9 predicted proteins | sample GraSoiAngelo_109_FD_185874 | JGI IMG/M metagenome (GOLD analysis project Ga0209577, IMG submission 185874) | Grasslands soil microbial communities from the Angelo Coastal Reserve, California, USA - 14_0903_12_20cm (SPAdes) (version 2) | ecosystem: Environmental > Terrestrial > Soil > Grasslands ... | reverse complement strand
AAAATGCCGCCGCGGGCCACCTTTCGGCCGCTGGGCACGGGCGCATAGGCGAACGCTACATTCTTGGTGGCGAAAACCTGACGCTCAAGCAGGCCCTGGAGATTCTTTCCCAGGTATCGGGCCGACCCGCGCCGCGCGTTCGGGTTCCGCACATTTTAGCTCTTGCGGCAGGTTATGCGGACGCGGCCCTATCTCGACTGATCCGGCGCGAACCGCAGATTCCGCTCGAGGGCGTGCGGATGGCACGGCACAGCATGTTCGTCAATTCAGAAAAGGCACGGGCCGAGCTGGGATTCTCGCCCGGTCCGGTCACCACCGCATTCGAACGGGCGGTACGTTGGTACGAATCGAACGGGTATGTGCGGAACCCGCGTCGCAATGCTATGGCTGCTGCGCGAGCGGCTTGAGGAAATTGAAAACCCGGCCCTGGGAAGTCGCAGTACGAGGATGAAGATCCTGGTAACGTTTGCGGTAGCAAGCGAATTCGCAGCGTGGCGCCGGCGGCACGATTTCCGGCAGGTCGCGCACGAGCCATTCGCTCTGTATCTCTCAGAGATTGCCGGCAACACAGTCCGGGCGCTGCTGACTGGCATGGGCACGGTTGCCGCGACAGAAGCGACGCGCTGGGCGCTTGCGTCACCGGCTGATATCTGCATTTCGAGCGGGTTTGCAGGCGCGTTGAACGCGGAACTGGGCGTGGGTGCGGTTCTCGCAGGGCGGGTGGTGTTGCGGGCCGAGCGGGAACTCGCCGTGGCGAGCGATCATCAGCTTCTTGCCGTCGCCCAGGATGCAGGAGCTCGGCAGGTCGATCGATTTCTTACCTCCGAGCATCTGATTGCGAATGCCACCCAGAAGATGGCGTTGGCCAGTGAAGCAGATGCTGTGGACATGGAGAGTTTCGTGATCCTTGCGGAAGCGGCTCGCCATGGCGTGCGCGCGGCAGTGATACGTTCCGTGAGTGACAGGGCCTCGTGCTCTCTGCCTTATGATTTCGATCAAGCGCGCGATGCACGCGGGCAAATCAGGATGAGTGCTCTGGTGAGACAAGTGATCCGTCAACCGCAGCGCTTGCCGGCGCTACTGCGCTTCGCGCGCGACTGCAGGTTGGCGGCCCGGGAACTGGCGGATTTTCTGGATCATTATCTCCGGTTGCTCAGCGCCCGTCTCGACCTTTCGCAATCGGAGATGGTGGCCGCGACATGACCATGGCTCCCAACCTCATCACAGACACCGAACATCGCGCTACGGTATCTGGGAAGATGCGTGCAGGAGTGTATCGTGGCCCGGGGCGCGTGGCGACCGAGTACGTTCCTGTTCCAACCATCGCCGAGGGCGAAGTCCTGATTCGGGTGGCCGCCTGCGGCATCTGCGGAACGGATTTAAAGAAGATACACCATGGCTTCATCGCTCCTCCGCAGATATTCGGACACGAGGTCGCCGGCACGATTGCCGCCGTCGGCCGCGGGGTTCACCATTGGAAGGAAGGCGACCGCGTTGTCAGTTTTCATCACGTTCCCTGTGGTGCTTGCTTCTTTTGTGACAGGCGGCTCTTCTCGCAATGCCTGGCTTACAAGAAAGTGGGGCTCACGGCAGGCTTCGAGCCTAATGGAGGAGGCTTTGCGGAATACGTCCGGGCGATGCCGTGGATCGTCGAGTTAGGAATGATAGAGATTCCGGACGATGTAAGCTTCGAAGAAGCGACGTTCGTCGAGCCGGTGAACACGTGTCTGAAAGCAGTGGAGAAGGCGGGTGTGGAGGCTGGTGAAACCGTCGTGGTCATAGGCCAGGGGCCCATCGGTCTGCTGTTGTTGTTGCTCGCACGGCGGGCCGGCGCTCGCGTGTTCACCACCGACCCGATGCCAGAGCGGCGCGCCGTGAGCGAACGCTTGGGTGCGGAGGCGACTTTTGATCCTCTGGCTTGTTCACTTGCGGAGGAAGTTCGGAAACGTACGGTCGGCCGAGGAGCCGACGCGGTGCTGGTCGCGGTTCCCTTGCCGTCAGCGGTGCCCGAGGCGCTCGGCGCCACGCGGCCCGGCGGCCGTGTGCTGCTCTTTGCCCAGAATGATCCGCACATGAAGATCGAATTTCCCGCCGCCGAAATTGGGGTAGAAGAGAAGGAGATCCTCGGAAGTTACAGCGCCGCTTTGGATCGCCAGAACGAATCGGCGAACCTGGTCTTTTCGCGGGCGCTGCCGGTATCAGAGCTCATCACACATCGTTTTTCTCTGGAAGAATTCGGAGCGGCATTGGCACTTGCCGCACAGCCGAACAACTCCTTAAAAATTCTGGTCATCCCTTGAATATGGCCTTCACCGGTCTTAGCGGCCTTAATCGGATCTGCTGAACGGAATTGTAATTCATGGAAACTCTGACACAGCCACTGACGGAAACCAAAGCAAGCGGGCACATGACCGCGGCGGTACTCTACGGCAGCGAAGATCTGAAGATCGAGAAGATCGACATTCCGGCCCTGGCGCCCGACGAAGCGCTGGTGCGGGTGAAGGTAGCACTCACATGCGGCACCGATCTCAAGGTTTGGAAGCGCGGTTATCATGCCCGGATGATCACCCCGCCGGCAGTATTTGGACACGAACTCGCCGGTGTGGTAGAGCAGGTTGGCTCCCAGGTTCCTGAGAATCTAGCGGTTGGCTCGCGGGTTATGCCGGCAAATTCCGCGCCCTGCGGCGTATGTTTTTTTTGTCGCAAGGAGTGCAGCAATCTTTGCGAGGATTTGCTCTTCAATAACGGCGCGTATGCCCAATACATTCGCATCCCCGGCCGTATTGTGCGCAAGAATATGTTGGAGATTCCACCGCACGTCTCCTATATGGACGCGGCAATGGCTGAGCCGCTCGCTTGCGTTCTGCGGGGGATCCACGAAACCGGGGTGCAGCCCGGTGAGACCACGGTATTGATCGGTTGCGGGCCGATCGGTTTGAAATTTATTCGCATGCTTTCGTGCCGGGGCGTGAACGTCATTGCACTGGGCAAGCGGCCCGGGCAGTTGAAGGCGGCAGAGCGAATGGGCGCGCGGTCTGCCTTTGACGTCAGCACGCTTTCTGATCCCATCAGCGCGGTGCGTCGGATCACGGAAGGTGGCCGCGGCGCCGATTCAGTCATTGAGGCGGTTGGGTCGCCGCGCACCTGGGACTGGGCCGTACAGATGGTCCGGTGCGGCGGGACGGTCAATCTTTTCGGGGGCTGCCCGCGGGGCGCGCGGGTCGAGCTCGATCCTACGGCGCTACACTATTCTGAGATCACCATCAAGTCGACCTTTCATCACACGCCACGCTTCATTCGGGAGGCAATGGAAGCCATCGCCCGGGGTGAAATTCGTGCCCGGGACTTCGTCAACGCAGAAATTCCGTTGCGAGAACTTCCTTCGATGTTCCGACACATGAAGCATAGAAATGGCGAAATGAAAGTCGCGGTGATCCCCTAGGCGGGCACGCGCCCCGCTGCGCATTCATCGAGTCATGCGCTCACCTGAAATCGAGATTGCAGCGCCGTTGCCGCCGGCAGGTTGCCCGGTGACGGAGGCGGAGCGTTACACACGTTGGCTGGCGACCCACCACTACGAAAATTTTCATGTCGTATCCTGGATGCTGCCGAGGCGCTTGAGCCAGCATTTCTACAATGTTTACGCCTATTGCCGTTGGGCGGACGATCTTGGGGACGAAGTGGGAGACGCCGGACGTGCATTGGAATTACTCGACTGGTGGGGGACCGAGTTAACGCTCTGCTATGAAAGCCAGCCCAGCCATCCCGTTTTCGTTGCGCTCGCACAAACAATTCGTGAGTTCGACATTCCTGCTCAACCCTTCCTCGATCTGCTGACCGCCTTCCGACAAGACCAGACCGTACATCGCTACGACACCTGGGAAGGCTTGCTCGGCTATTGTCGTTATTCGGCAAACCCGGTCGGCAGATTGGTGCTTTATTTATTTGGCTACCTCGACGCAGAACGGCGACGCCTCTCCGATGCCACTTGCACAGCCTTGCAGCTCGCTAATTTCTGGCAGGATGTTTCTCGAGATTTGGATAAGGGGCGAATTTATATTCCGGTTGAGGCACTACAACGCCACGGACTGGGAGTGAGAGACATCGAATCTCGCGTTTTTGACCAGCGCCACGCGGCGCTGATGCGCGAGTTAATTGCGCGCACGCGGGAACTCTTTGCACAAGGATGGCCGCTGGCTGCCAGGGTAGACCGGCGTTTGAGCGTGGATATCGAGCTTTTCAGCCGGGGTGGTTTGGCGATTCTGGATGCCATCGAGTCGATGGGCTTCAACACTTTAGCGAAACGCCCCGCCGTTAGTGGACCCCGGCGCCTAGTCCTGCTCGGCCGTACGCTGGCGAGCAGAATCCTTCCGAGAAGGAGTGCGCACAAAAGTTTCAAGACAGTAACGGACGGTACCGGCGCAACCAACGGTGTGGTGCGCGAAAAAGATAGCGCTGCGATCGATCGCTCTTACGAGCGGTGCCGAAGCGTGGCCCGAAACGCCGCCAGCAATTTTTACTACGCGTTTTATATGCTTCCGCGGCCGAAGAGCGACGCTCTTTGCGCCATCTACGCCTTTATGCGCCTGGTTGATGACGTTTCTGATGCGCCACAGCGTTCCGCGAGTCAGCTGAGCGAAACTGCTCTGAAACGAGCCGCGCTGAGCCGCTGGCGCGTGCTGCTGGACGAATGCCTGGCAGGTAATACGGGTGGGCACGCAATCCTTCCGGCCTTCGCCGACGCAATCAAACGTTATCGGATTCCTTCTCGGTTTTTCCATGATTTGATTTCCGGCGCAGAAATGGATCTGCTAGAAACGCGTTACGCGACGTTCGAGGCTCTGCAGGAATACTGCTATCGTGTGGCGGGTACGGTGGGGCTCACTTGCTTGCATGTTTTTGGCTTTCAAGACCCGCACGCACTGGAACTGGCAGAGCGTCTTGGGATTGCTTTCCAGCTTACGAATATTCTCCGCGACGTCCGCCCCGACCTTGCGCTCGGCCGCGTGTATATCCCTGCCGAGGACCTCGCGCGTTTCGGATGCAACGTGGGAGAGCTGGAGCACGGCGCAGTAACTCCGCCGATCCGGGAACTGCTTCGATTCGAAGCGGAACGAGCGCGGCGGTTTTATCGCGAAGGAGTTCGGCTCATTGGCAAGGTCGATGCGGACAGCAGAGCGGCTCTGTGGGCCCTGGCGCGCATCTACGGCAGTTTGCTGGACCGTATCGAGGAGCGCGACTTCGATGTGTTTTCCGCGCGAGTGCGGCTAAACGCTTCGGAGAAGGCACGCATCCTCTTGCGTGCTCGGGTGGGCTGGTGGTCGGAGGCGGATGTCCTCGAAGAGCGTTATCGTAATCGGCGCCGGCCTGGCGGGACTCTCCTCGGGCGTCGCGCTAGCTGAAGCCGGAATGCGGGTCAAATTATTTGAGCAGCGCCCCTTTTTGGGGGGCCGAGCGTCTTCCTACAGCCTGCCGGATGGCGAAGAGATTGATAATTGCCAGCACGTCACGCTGGGTTGCTGCACGAACCTTGAAGACTTTTATCGGCGGGTGGGCGCGCTGGAGAAAATCGCCCGTTATGGACGTCTCGTTTTCGTAGACTCCAAGGGCCATCGCGCGGCGATGGAAGCTTCGGCCTTGCCACCTCCATTTCACCTCGCGCCCTCCTTAGCGTTCTATCCCTCCCTTAGTTGGCCGGAACGGCGCCGGATTGGCGAAGCGATGCTCTCGATCGCGCGGCGTGGCGGGCGCAACAATGACGATGACGCTGTCGGGTGCACCATGCTCGATTGGCTGCGCGCGCAGGGGCAAAACGAAAGAGCCATCTCGAGGTTCTGGTCCGTTGTGCTGGTCAGCGCGTTGAACGAGGAGCTTGTACGCACGGAAGCGCGTTACGCCCTGGACGTTTTCTGGAAGGCATTTCTTTCCGCCCGGTCAGGATACATCTTGGGTATTCCGCGTGTTCCTTTGGGGGAGCTCTATGAAGGCTGTCGCGCGGCTATCGAGCAGCGGGCCGGGGAGGTGCTATGCCGGGCAGCCGTGCGTGGTTTGAAAGAGAACGATGAAAGAATCACAAGCGTGTGCATGGATGGCGGCCGCCAGTACAGCGCGGATTTCTACATTCTCGCCGTGCCCCATGAGGTTGCGCTCAAGCTCTTGCCTGAGCGCATTGTGGCAAGTGAAACGCAGTTCCGCCAGATTCGGAACCTGCAAGTATCGCCGATCACCAGTGTGCATTTCTGGTTCGACCGAGAGGTCATGGCGGATCCATTCGTGACGCTGCTCGACCGTGCCACCCAATGGATCTTCAATAAATCGCGCTTGAGTGAAGGCCGGGGCGATGGGCGATACCTACAATCGGTGATCAGCGCCTCGTATGGGCTCATGCGGCGCTCGCGCCAGGAAATCATCAATCTGTGCCTCGGTGAACTGCAACAGGTTCTGCCCGAGGCAAGAAAGGCGCGGCTCGTCAAGGCAATAGTAGTAAAAGAGACTGCCGCGACATTTTCGCCGCAGCCCGGCTCCGATCGCTGGCGGCCGTCACAGCGTACACCTCTGCCCAATTTGTTTCTTGCTGGAGACTGGACAGCAACAGGTTGGCCAGCTACGATGGAGGGCGCCGTCCGCAGCGGGTATTTGGCCGCGGAAGCTGTACTTTCCTTCTGCGGTGAACCGAAGCGTCTGCTGAAACCCGATCTGCCGGCTGAGGGTTTGGCACGACATTGGGTTCGGGCCACGAGACGGAACTGAAACCGGAAAGCTCTTTTACTCATCTAAACATTGCGGCCAGTGGCGAGTGCTCGTGAACTTCCTACCGCCTGTTGTGTCGGCCGAGACAGCAATCGTTTGAGACGGTAGAGGAATTTTCTCCACGTAAGGATTGGAATTTAACCGGGGCTTGTTCTTGAGCAACGTCTCTCCGGTTTACCTGTTGCAAGTTGGCATTACGAGTTATCATCAAAACATCCCCAAGGAGGTATCTTTTGGAGCGGAAGTATAGCCAAAGGGGCTACATGGAGTCCGACGCCCCGAAAAAGAAAGAGAAGCGCCCACAGGAACATCGCGCGCGGCAGGAGCGGATCGGGCCGCGGACCCCGCGAATGGTGGGGACGATCACGCGTGCGCGTTGCTCAAATTGCGGCGCCGTTCTGCAACCCGGGTTTGACCCCAAAGGGACTTGCCCGCGTTGTGGTTTCGAGCTTCATTGCTGCAAGCAGTGCGCGTACTTTGACACTGCGGCGCAGTTTGAGTGCACCCGGCCGGTACCTGAGCGCATTGCCAAGAAAGACGCTCGAAACGACTGCACCTTCTACGCGTTCCGCACGACGATCGAGAAGGATACGGCCCCCACTGCGGCAACCGTTTCGCCAGCATCCCCGGCGGGAGGTTTTGCCTCGATCCGGCCCAATGACGCTCGCAAGGCGTTTGACGACCTGTTCAAGAAATAGCTCGCCATCTTGCGTTGCACTGTGCGCCAATCTGGCACTGCTCGCCATTCCTTTTCCGGGGTTGCAGACTGAGAACGCAATCCCGGCGGCGAACAGGTCCCGCGAGCAATCGCTGATTCACCTATCTGGTTGCGGGGGCGGGTTGCGTTCACTCACCGAGCCGGACGCTTCTAACGTAGCAGCTCTGTCGACCTGCATTGAATTGGGGTTGAAATGACATGCCGGAGTGTTATTCTGAGTTTAGCCTTGCGTCTCAGATCTGATCTGCGATCGCATCCCCTTTTATTCCTTCTAAGCAGGTGCCCGCATGAAAATCAGCATCAGCTATCGGCATATCGAATCACCGCACGCAATTAAATCGGCATTGGATCGTCACGTCGCCAAAATCAGAAAGCTGCTGAAGTCCTATGAGCCGGATCTCGTACAACTCCATGGGGGATTTGAGAAGCAGCCCCACCGGGCCGAATACATCTTTTCCGCGAACCTCTCGTTGCCCACCGGCACCTTACACGCCAACGGAGAGGGTTCGGATGCGGCCACAAGCGCGCGAAAAGCTTTTGTCGAGCTCGAGACGCAGATCAAAAAGCATCAGTCTCGGCTGCGTAAAGACTACGAATGGAAGCGCAAGCGCGGGAAAGCCGAGCAAGCCCTCGCCTAAAGACTTCGTGCCGCCACGACTTTAGCGCACCTCGCTATTTGTCGAGCGTGGAGAGGTCGAAAGCATCATGTTCCGCGGTGGAGACGTGCACGCCGGTACCCGAGGATTGGACGTCGCCGCCGACCACGTAGAAACGATTGCCGATGATTCCACCGGCCAGGCCGTGCCGCGACACGGGCAATGATGGTATTGTCGTCCAAGCGTTGCGTGCCGGATCATAGGCCTCGACAGCGCGGAATGTGGCCATCATCTGCGGGTCTTGAAATTCGCCTCCCGCGACAAATATGCGACTATTGTAAACACCTGCTGCCAGGGCGCTCCGGGCGGTAGGCATACGAGCGCGCGGTGACCCCCACGTATTCGTCGCCGGATCGTATTCCTCGACTACGGAGACATCCGTAGAAAGTCCAATGAACGCTGCTCCTACGCGCCCACCGATCACATAGATCTTCCCGTTAACGACTCCAATTGCGGCGTGGTTCCGAGGAGTCGGCATCGGGGGCCGTTCGCGCCAGGTGTTCGTGGCCGGGTCGTATTCTTCCACCGTTCCCAGGCAAACTTGCGCGTGCTGCTGGTCGATGGATACTTGATTTGAACCGGGAGGCGTGCTGGCGCCCCCGATCACATAGATTTTGTCGTTGACTACGGCGGCGAGCGGCGAGCCGCGCTTGGTTGGAAGCGGCGCCAGGGCTTTCCAGGTGTCGTTCGCCGGATCGTATTCCCAAGAATTATTGATGGGAACCCATGCCGCTGGGCCGCTCTGCGGCGCAACGAATCCGCCAAACGCGTAAATCTTGCCGTGATATTCGGTGAGGGCAACGTGATGAGCTGGCAAAGCCATCGGTTTTTTCTTGGTCCAATGGTCGGTCGCGGGATCGTATTCGTAGACGAGACCGATCGGCGTCCAGATGGGTGCGGACACCAAGCCCGCAAAAACGTAAAGCTTGCCGCCCGCGGCCACGCCGAGTATTTCCTCGTTCGGCTCCGGAAATGGCGCCAGTTGGACCCATTTCCCCTGTGCGAACGCGGCTGGAGCGGTCGCAATTAGGAGCAGAGCCAACCTGATTACGCGCAGTCGTCGGGAACCCCAATCCATTGCAAGATGCATTATCTCAGTCTCCTTCTCGCTGATGATTTCCCGAGTATTGCGAATCCAAGAACGGAAACCTGGGTATGGCTACGTCAATATACACAATATGCCGGCTAGCCGGAACATCTCTCCGCTTGCGCGGCGGTCGGAGTACACGATTGAATGCGTGAGCGGCACGCCCAGGCCTGTCGGGTGCGGGCCAGCATATGCCCGATTCGCGATTTTCGCTATGTTAAGATAACGCTAACACAAACGATCTCTCGATCAGGCCTATGGGAGGCCTCATGAAAGAAGTCAGCATCGGAATTATCGGAACAGGCTGGTGCGGCGGCATACGTGCCGAAGCCTGTTCCGCGAGCCCCTTTGTTCGCGAATTGCACATCGCCGAAATCCGCGAAGACCGTCTGAAAGAAGTGGCGGGGAAGACCAAACCGGTCACCGCCACCACGGACTATCATCGCCTACTGGAGAATCCGTCAATTGACGCGATCATGATTTCGGCCACGCCGGAGACTACGCATTATCCCATGGCGAAGGAGAGCCTCCAGGCCGGCAAACATGTGCTTCTCGAAAAGCCAATTGCACTCGAGCTTTCCGAGGCTGACGATTTGATTAGCCTCGCGCGCTCCAAGCAATTGCTGTTCACGATTGGGTATTCCCAGCGATTTAATCCGAAGTTCGCTTACGTAAAACGATCGATCGATGATGGTACGATCGGTCAGCCCGTAAGCGCACTTGTCAGCCGGCACATCACCCGGAATCTGGGAAAGAAAATTGGGGGGCGCATCAAGCTCTCGCCCGCAGCGATGGAGGCTACGCACGACATCGATTTCGTGCTTTGGTGCTTTGCGCCCCGGAAGCCAATTCGCGTTTACGCACAGGAAGTAAGCAAAATCATGCAGCCCACCCACAATGTTCCGGATTGCGCCTGGATCATGGTGACGCTCGATGACGGCTGTGTATTTACTATCGGCGCCGGATGGGTGCTTCCGCCGGCTTATCCCAATTTCGCCTCTACCTGGATCGAACTGGTCGGCACCGAAGGCGCGATCATGGTGGACGACACGCATCGTGACGTCACTCTCAACACCATGAAGCGAAGCATCGAATTTCCAATCTCGACAATGCCTGGGGAAAAGGTCGGGCACGTCTATGCGGGCCCGATGGAAGCGGAGACAATTCATTTTCTAGAATGCGTGGCCATGGGGCGGCAGCCGCTGGTAACTCCCGAGCATGCCAGAATGGTGATGCAGGTGTACCAAGCAGCCGACCAGTCTGCGGAAGAGGGCCGGCCCGTAGACATCGTGGTCGAGGGAGTTCCCGCAGCCGTCGCACGCTGAACCGGCTACCGATCTTCATCCGTGCTAGCACGGAGCCAATTTGCGTGCTGATAGCACTCCCGTCGCTGAGTATGCCGGTGTAGCCGCCGAGGCTGCCAAAGCCACAAAAACACGCTGGGTGGTCCTGTTT
>Ga0209577_10006662_pt1 | contig 10666 bp, 10 predicted proteins | sample GraSoiAngelo_109_FD_185874 | JGI IMG/M metagenome (GOLD analysis project Ga0209577, IMG submission 185874) | Grasslands soil microbial communities from the Angelo Coastal Reserve, California, USA - 14_0903_12_20cm (SPAdes) (version 2) | ecosystem: Environmental > Terrestrial > Soil > Grasslands... | reverse complement strand
GCTGTACCTCCAGTCGCGGGTCAGCGTGCACACCGGCTACGGGCAGCTGCTCCCCGCGTTCATGCTGATGGGGCTCGGGATGGGCTTCGTGATGTCGCCGATGTCGGCCGCGGCGATGAACTCCGTATCACCCGACAAGGCCGGTGCGGCGTCCGGGATCCTGTCGATGTTCCGGATGGTCGGCGGAACGTTCGGCGTCGCCGCGATCGGCGCGCTGTTCCAGAGCCTTGCCCGGACGCGTATCGACGAGCGGCTGGCGAACCTCCACCTGCCCGCGTCTCTGCGCTCGCAGCTCGTGGACAACCTGGGCGCGGGCGCGGGCTCGAAGATGCTCCACAACATGGATCCCGCCACTGCGCGGCAGGTCGGCGCGGGGATGAAGGACGCCTTCGTACACGCGCTGTCGGGTGGCCTGACGCTGTCGTGCGCGGTCGCGGCGACTGGCGCCGTGCTGGCGCTCGTCCTGATCGAGCCGAAGGCGTCGCGCCGGCGCCAGCTCGACGTCGAGCGGCATCGCGAGGCCGCTGAGCCGGTCGGCCTGTAGGCGCGCGCGGGCGGCGGCCGCCCCCCGACCGCCCGGTACGATCCGCCCCGCACGCGACCCCTGGAGGACCTGACCGCACATGGCTGTTGACCTGAGGAACGTGACCGACGTCGCGACGGAGCCCGGCACGCTGCCCGACACGATGGCGGCGTGGGTGATCCGCCAGGAGCGCGAGGGCGAGCCCCGCGACGCCTTCCAGATCGAGGAGATCGAGGTCCCCGAGCCCGGCGCGCTCGAGGTCGTCGTGCGCGTGATGGCCGCCGGCGTGAACTACAACAACGTCTGGGCCGCGATGGGCAAGCCGGTCTCGGTGTTCCGGTACCACCCCGACGAGGAGCACCACATCGGCGGCTCCGACGCCTCCGGGATCGTGTGGAAGACGGGTCCGGGCGTGACCAAGTGGAAGCCCGGCGACGAGGTCGTGATCCACTGCAACCAGGCGTCCTACGAGGACCCGGAGGTGCACGGTCTCGACCCGCTCGCGGCCCCCTCGCAGAAGATCTGGGGCTACGAGACGTCCTGGGGCTCCTTCGCCCAGTTCACCAAGGTCCAGGCGCAGCAGCTGATCCCGAAGCCGGCCAACCTGACCTGGGAGGAGGCGGCCTCGTACGCGCTCACCTACTTCACCGCCTACCGGATGCTGATCGACCGCTGCAACATGCAGGCCGGCGACCGCGTCCTGATCTGGGGCGCCGCGGGCGGCCTCGGGGTGTTCGCGACCCAGCTATGCCGGCTGACCGGCGCGCTGTCCTGCGGCGTGGTCTCCTCGGCGCAGAAGGGCGCGCTGCTCGAGCAGCTCGGCATCACGGGCTGGATCGACCGGGGCGAGCACGACGGCATGATGCGCCGGGGCGGCGAGTCCCCCGACGAGGAGAAGGACCGCTTCAAGGCGATGCGCGGGTTCGGCAAGGCCGTCCGCGAGGTCCTCGGCGACGACCCGAACATCGTCTTCGAGCACGTGGGCCAGGCCACCTTCCCCACCTCCGTGTTCGTGGTCAAGCCGTTCGGAAAGGTCGTGATCTGCGCCGGCACCACGGGCTACAACCTCGACTTCGACGTGCGCTACCTGTGGATGCGGCAGAAGGAGATCATCGGCTCGCACTTCGCCAACGCGTGGGAGTGCACCAAGGCCAACGAGCTGATGGCGTCGGGCGAGATCCGGCCCGTGCTGTGGCGGGTCATGGAGTTCGACGGCGTCGCCGAGGCGCACCAGCTCATGAAGGAGAACAAGCACCTCGGCAAGATCGCAATCCTCGTCGGGGCGCCCGAGACCGGTCAGGGCAAGACCGAGGAGGGGCCCGGCGCCATCTACGCCGAGGTCGGCGCGTGAGCCCGGACGACAGCATCGTCTTCCTCCTCTGGCACGCGACGCCCTTCCGCGCCGACAAGTTCGAGGACCACTGGCGCCCGGCGGCGGAGGCGGTGCTCGACTACGGCGCCACCTCGTGGGCGTTCCTGCGCTCCAAGGACGATCCCAACGACTTCGTCCAGATCGCGTCGTGGGCGTCGAAGCTGGACTTCGATCGCTACTGGTACTCGGAGGAGATCGCCGAGGCGCGCGCCGAGGGAATCGGGCTCTACCACATCCCGATCGTCCCGCAGTGGCTGCGGGTGGTCGACGCCGGGGCCCTTCAGGCCGAGGCCGAGGAGACGCCGGCCGTCGACTAGGGGCGGTGCCCGAGACGGCGCACGCGCATCCCCCAGCCGGTTAGCCTGATCGGCATGCGGTGGAGGTTGCCGGTCGTTCTGGTCACGGCCACGGCGGCCCTTGCGGGGGCGGCGCCGGCGTCCGCGGACCTCGCGTCGCTCAAGCTGAACTGCACGACCAAGAACGCGGGCACGGCCGGAACCCCGCTTCTCTACAAGTTCTGCAACGACGGCGTGCCGGACTTCGGCGGGCGGACCCCCAACCCGGGTGCGTTGAAGGCAGTCGCGGTCCCCGAGAAGTACAAGGGCTACGTGGGGCTGCCCGCGGCCGACACCCCCGATCCGAACACCGGGGCCGATCCCGTCACCGGAACGATTGCGCTGGACGTCGACGTGACGATGCCCGACGCGGCGAAGTTCCCGCCGCCGGCCGGCGGCTATCCGCTCATGGTGATGATGCACGGCTGCTGCGCCGGCGACAAGACGGGCTGGGAGGCGACGAGCGTCGACGCCGGGGGCGAGAAGTGGCACTACTCGAACGCCTGGTTCGCGTCGCGCGGTTACGTCGTCCTCAACTACACCGCGCGGGGCTTCGTGGACGGCTCCGGTCACGGGTCGACCGGCGAGACGCAGCTCGACTCGCGCAACTACGAGATCAACGACTACCAGTACCTGGCCGGGCTGCTGGCCGACGATCCGTTCTTCCATGTCGACCCGAGCCGGATCGTCACGACGGGCGGGTCCTACGGCGGCGGGTTCTCCTGGCTTGCACTGACCGACCCCACTTGGAAGAGCCCCGGCGGGAAGGACATGCAGCTCGTCGCGAGCGCGCCCAAGTACGGCTGGACCGACCTCGTCTACTCGCTCGTGCCGAACGGGATGCAGCTCCACTCGCCGCTGCCCCCGACCAGCATCGCCGCCGCGAGCAACCCGTTCGGCTTCCCCAAGGCCAGCATCAACACGGCGCTGTTCCTGAGCGGGCAGACCGGCATCCCCAGCGGCGGAAAGGCGCCGCCCCACACGACCTTCCCGTCGAAGATCCTGCAGTCGCTCATCTGCCTGCAGTCCGGCGACCCGTACGAGGAGAATCCCGCCTGCCAGGCGACGGTGGCCTCGCTCCTCCCCGAGTTCTACTCGGACCGGTCGGCCTACTACCAGAACGACTGGTTCACGCGGATCGCGACGGACCCCACCGCCCGGGTGCCGCTGTTCAGCGCCGGCACGTGGACCGACCCGTTGTTCACGCCGATCGAGCACCTGCGGATGGTGCAGCGGATCCTGTCGATCGATCCGTCCTACCCCGTCCAGCAGTACTACGGCGACTACCAGCACTTCGTCCAGAACAAGGCCAAGGAATGGGGCGACCTGTGCGGCGCCGACCGCCACGTCTGCACGCTGGCCGACTACCCGGGCGGCGACCTGAACGCGACGCCGGCGGGTTTCGTCGCGACCGGCGTGACCTCCAGGCTCGACCGGTTCGTCGACCACTACGCGTCGCCGCCTGGCGACGCCTCGCAGCCCACTCCGGCGTTCGACGTGACGGCGTCGCTCCAGATCTGCCCGCAGAACGCCGACGCGTCCCATCCCAAGGACGGACCGGGCGACCGCTTCACCGTGCCGGCCTTCGGCGACCTCGCGCCGAACGTCCTCACGGTGCAGGCGAACGGCCAGCAGGCAACGACCAACCAGGCGCCGAGCGACCACGCCGCCAACGCCGACCCGGTCGCGAACCTGGCGGCGAACGGCGGCGCCTGCCCCGTCGAGACCACGGCCGCGGGACCGGGGATCGCCGTCTACGACTCGAGTGCGCTGTCGACCTCCTACACGATGCTCGGCCTGACCCGGGTGAGCGTGCCGCACACGGGCACGGGCGGCGACATCCAGCTGAACGCCCGCCTTTACGACGTCTATCCAAATGGAATGCAGGTGATGGTGGACCGCGGGGTCCGCCGCGTCATCAACCCGAACGAGACGAGCGTGTTCGAGCTCCACGGCAACGGCTGGCGCTTTGCGAAGGGCCACCGCATCCGGATCGAGCTGACCCAGGACGACAACCCGTACATCAGATCCTCGAACCAGCCGTCATCGCTGCTCCTGTCGGGCGTGAAGCTCCAGATCCCCGTTCGGGAAGGCCCCGGCCCCGGCGTCCCGACGCAGATCGGCGGCGTCCCCACGGGCGCGTCCCCGCTCAGCGTCCAGCTGATCGCCCCGCGACTGGCGAGTGACAGGAGCCGGACACGGCGGTTCCCCGTCAAGCTCGTCGGGAGCCTAGCCGTCGACCACTACCAGCTCGACCGCTTCCACGGCGGGGGCGCCCCCCGCTGGACCAGGGTGGCGTCGAACATCCGCGGGTCCACGTACCACTTCAACGGGCAGTACGGCGGGATCTACACGCTCCGCGCGCGGGCGATCGGCAAGAACGGGAAGGCGGGCCCCTGGAGCAAGCGCGCAACGACGATCGTGCCGCTCGACGACCGCGTGTTCGGCTTCTTCGGGAGCTGGGTGCGCCTCAAGCGCCGCTGGGCATGGGTCGGGAGCGTCAACCGGGCGACCGGAGCCGGCGACACGGCGACGTACAGCTTCCGCAGCGGGTCGGGGAAGCTCTACCTGATCGGCCGCACCGCGCCCGAGGACGGGAACGCGACCGCGACGCTGGACGGCCGGAAGACCAAGGTGAGCTTCCACGCGAGCAAGGTCCATCATCGCGCGGTCGTCGCCGTGCTCACGGTCAAGAAGGCGCGCCGCCACAGCCTGCGCCTCCGCACACTCGGGCCGATCGACCTGGACGGGATCGCGCTCTCGGTCGCCCCGTCACCAGCGATCCGCTAACCGCCCGCGGCCGGCTACCCCTGCTCGAGCGGGGCCATCGTGAGACCGGCCTCGCGGAGCTGCTCCCAGTAGTGCTCGGCCGGCTCGCGCTGGCCGGCCCAGACGATCGCCTGGCCGGAGTTGTGGATCGTGTTGGCGATCGCGTAGCCCTGCTCGAGGCTCACCCCGGGAACGATGCGCGCGAGCGCCGCCGCCACGCCGTCGAAGGTGTTGTGGTCGTCGTTCAGGACGATCACGCGCCAGGCGCCACCCTGACCGCTGCCCGGCTCGGCCGTCCGGGGAAGCTCGACGACCTCGGCCGTCGTCACGAGCCGGCCTCCGTGCGCTCGGCGCGCTTCGACAGATAGCGCTCGAGGCCCATGTAGAGCTGATCCGGCTGCGCTGCCTGCACGAAGCTCGGGCTCTCCTGGATGGGCAGCTCGCCGCGGAGCCAGTCCTCGAAGGCGTCCTGGTCGCCGCGCTCGGCCACCTCGAGCTGGCGCGCCAACGCCTCGCGGACCCGCTCGAGCTGAGCCGGGGGATCGTCCGCCCGACCGAAGTGCGTCAGGCACAGTCGCTCGGGGCTCCACTCGGCAATCGTCTCGAGCGACTCACGCCAGGCCTCCACGTCGATGTCGGGCGGCGGCGTGGGCGCGATGGTGTGCTCGGAGGGCGGAATGCGCACGCCGGCCATGTCGCCGACGTAGGCCTCGCCGCTCTCCTCGTGGAGGTAGCAGACGTGGTGTGACGCGTGCCCGGGTGTGTACGCCACGCGAAAGCCCTCGACCGTTTCCCCGCCGGCCAGCGCGTGGATGTTCTCCTCCGGCACCGGGGCGACCTCGCCCCAGAGGCGCTCCATGTCGTCCCCGTAGAGGCGCGCCGCGCTGCTCAACAGCTTCGACGGATCGACCAGGTGCGGCGCCCCCTTCTCGTGCACGTAGACCGTGAGCCCCGGGTACCTCCGAACCAGCACGCCCGTCGCGCCGGCGTGATCGAGGTGGATGTGCGTGAGCAGCAGCCCTCGGGGCTCGACGCCGTCAAGCGCCGCCACGCTGGACGCCGGGCCGGGGTCCACGATCAGCCCGTCGAGCACGTACGCGCCGATGACCTTCTCGCGCCCGACGTGCCGAACATCGATCAGACTGCCCACCACCCTGACCTTACAATTCTCTTTATGAGCGACGCCCGAGCCGAGGCGCACGGACCGCGGCTCCCCGAGCGCGACCAGCCGTGGGTCATGCGCACCTATGCGGGCCATTCGAACGCCCGCGAGTCGAATGCGCTCTACCGCAAGAACATCGAGAAGGGCCAGACCGGCCTCTCGGTCGCCTTCGATCTTCCGACTCAGACCGGTTACGACCCCGACGACGAGCTGTCGCGGGGCGAGGTCGGCAAGGTGGGCGTCTCGATCGCCCACAAGGGCGACATGCACACGCTCCTCGACGGCATCCCGCTGAACGAGATGAACACGTCGATGACGATCAACGCCACCGCGGCCTGGCTCCTGGCCCTCTACATGACCGTGGCCGAGGAGAACGGCGTCGAGCGAAGCGAGCTCCAGGGCACCACCCAGAACGACATCATCAAGGAGTTCCTCTCGCGCGGGACCTACGCATTCCCGCCCGCCCCGTCGATGCGGCTGATCGCCGACATGATCGCGTTCACCGTCGACGAGGTCCCAAAGTGGAACCCGATCAACATCTGCTCCTACCACCTGCAGGAGGCGGGCGCGACCCCGGTGCAGGAGATCGCGTATTCCCTGTCCACCGCGCAGGCGGTGCTCGACCAGGTGCGCGACCGCGTCGACGAGGAGACCTTCCCGCGCGTGTTCGGGCGCATCTCGTTCTTCGTCAACGCGGGCATCCGCTTCATCGAGGAGCACGCGAAGCTGCGCGCGATGTCGGAGCTCTGGCGCGACCTCGGACGCGACCGCTACGGCGTCGAGGACGAGCGCTACCTGCGGTTCCGGTACGGCGTGCAGGTGAACTCGCTCGGGCTCACCGAGTCGCAGCCGGAGAACAACGTGATCCGCATCGTCCTCGAGGCGCTGGCGGTCACGCTCGGGCGAAACGCCCGCGCCCGCGCCATCCAGCTCCCAGCCTGGAACGAGGCGCTCGGCCTGCCGAGGCCGTGGGACCAGCAGTGGTCGCTCCGGATCCAGCAGATCCTCGCGCTCGAGACCGACCTCCTCGAGTACCCGGACATCTTCGAGGGCTCGAAGGTGATGGACGGCCTGGTGGCCGAGCTGGTCGAAAGCGCGCGTGAGGAGATGGGCGTCGTGGCGGAGCACGGCGGCGCCGTCGAGGCCGTGGACTACATGAAGACGCAGCTCGTGGAGTCGCACCGCGAGCGCGTCGGCCGGATCGAGCGCGGCGAGCTCACCGTGGTCGGGCAGAACGCCTACACCGCGGCGGAGCCGTCGCCGCTCGAACGCGGCGAGGACGGCGGCATCCTGACGGTCGATCCGGGCATCGAACGCGAGCAGATCGAGGCGCTCGTGGCCTGGCGCGAGGAGCGCGACGGGGACGCGGTCCGCGGCGCACTCGGGGAGGTGCGCGCCGCCGCCGAGGACGAGAGCATCAACGTGATGCCGGCCACCCTCGCCGCCGCGCGGGCGGGCGCCACGACCGGCGAGTGGGCCGGGACGCTTCGCGAGGTCTTCGGCGAGTACCGCGCGCCAACCGGCGTCGACAGCGCCGCCAGCGCGCCGGACGACGAGGCGCTCGCAGAGGTGCGCGAGAAGGTGGAGCGCGTCTCGGAGGCGCTCGGACGGCGGATCAAGATCCTTGTCGGCAAGCCCGGACTCGACGGGCACTCGAATGGCGCCGAGCAGATCGCGCTGCGCGCCCGGGACGCCGGAATGGACGTCGTCTACGAGGGCATCCGGCTCACCCCGTCGCGGATCGCCGCGACGGCCGTGCAGGAGGGTGTCCACGTCGTCGGGCTCTCGATCCTCTCGGGCTCACACCGGGAGCTGATCCCGCAGGTGCTTGGCGAGCTGCGCGAGGTGGGCGCGGACGTGCCGGTGGTCGTAGGCGGGATCATCCCGCCGGCAGACGCCGGCTGGCTGCTCGAGGCCGGGGTCGCGCGGGTCTACACGCCCAAGGACTTCGAGCTGACCAAGAGCATCGGCGACATCGTGGACCTCGTCGCCGAGCACCACGGCGCGGCCGCGGCCGCTTGAGCTCCCGTCCGGCCGAGCTCGGACGCCGGCTGCGCGAGGGCGACCGAGGCGCCGCTCCCGCGGCGCTGAACGCGATCGAGGACCGCTCGCCGGCTGGACGCGAGCGCGCGCGCGAGCTCCTACACGAGGTCGCGCCTGCGGCGCTCGGTGGCGAGGCGTCCGGCCACCTCGTCGGGATCACGGGCCCGCCCGGCGCCGGCAAGTCGTCGCTGCTCTCGGCTCTCGTAGCCCGGTGGCGCGAGCTCGGACGAACCGTGGCCGTCCTGGCCGTCGATCCTTCGTCTCGCCGGTCGGGAGGCGCGCTGCTCGGCGACCGCGCGCGGATCGAGCACGACCCGCGCGACCACGGCGTGCTCATCCGATCGACCGCGGCCGGCTCCCGGCTGGGTGGCCTGGCCCCGCCCACGCGCGAGGCGGTCCAGGCGCTCGCCCCGGCGTACGACCTGGTGGTCGTCGAGACCGTCGGCGTCGGACAGTCGGAGACCGACGTCGAGGAGGTCTGCGACACGGTGGCGGTCACGGTTCAGCCGGCTTCGGGGGACACGCTCCAGTTCCTCAAGGCGGGGATCATGGAGGTCCCGGACGTGCTCGTGGTGACCAAGGCCGACCTGGGCGACGTGGCAATGCGGGCACGGCGCGACCTCGCCACGGCCCTGCGCTCGCTGGGCGCGCGGGAGGTCCCGGTGGTGAGCGTCTCGTCGATCCCGCCCCCAACCGGAATCGACGACCTGGTGGGAGCGCTCGACGCGCACCGCGCGCACCTGGATCTACCCGCGGCCCGCCTGCGCGCACGGCGGCTGGCGGCCCTGTCGGAGTTCGCCACCGAACGCGGCGAGCAGGGCCTTCGGTCCCTGGGCGGACGACGGGCCGCAATCGAGCTGTTGGAGGCGCAGGATGCGAGCCTGGAGGTCCCGGCGCTCGTCGCGGCGCTCGAGCGCCAGGCTTCGGAGAGCCGCTAGAGCGCGCCTTCGCGGATCGCGATCGCGACCGCCTGCTCGCGCGTGCGGGCGTCGAGCTTCTGCAGGAGCGACTTGATCCGGCTGCGCACGGCGTGCTCGCTGACGTACAGCTTCTCCGCCACCTCCGCGGTGGTGAAGCCATCGGCCAGCAGCGCCAGCACGTCGCGCTCCCGCCGCGTGAGGGCCGTCGTGAGCCGGCGTGTGAAGCGCCGCCCGGACGCGCCGGCAAGGTACTCGTCGAGGTCGCTCAGCGCTTCCCGCGCCGTCTCGATCACACGCGCCTCCATAGCGGCGGCGGACGCTACTCGCGCGAATCGCCGTTTACTAGCGGCGAACCGTTCCTGCAACGTCGATTGCGCCGGCCTATCCTCGCCGCGTGCGGCTGCGGACCCAGCTCCTCGTGCTGTTCGCGGCCTTTGCGGGCGGTGCGGCGATCGCCGGGCTCGCCGGCGCTCACAACCTGGGCACGGCCCTGGCCTTCGGCCAGATCGCGTTCGCGCTGGCGCTCGTCTACGTGCTCCTGCGCGGCTGACCGAGCTCGCGCTCGGCCGCCGCGAGGTCCTCCTCGGTATTGACGCTCCGCACCGCCTCGACCGGCAGCTCTACGAGCACGGGGCCCAGCGCTTCGACGGCGTCGACGAGCCGGGCGCCCGAGGCAGCGGCCGCTGCCAGCGGCGCCAACGCGGACGGCGGGTAGATCCCGAGGACCGGCTGGAGCGCCCCGCCGGCGACGGCCACGACGGCGGGCGCCTCGCCTCGATCGCGGGCCGCGTCGATCAGCCGGCGGCAGTCGCCATCCGTCACGAACGGCATGTCGCACGCGCAGACGAGCACCCTCTCATCCGCCTGATCTAGCGCGTAGGCGATGCCGGTGGCGGGGTGTCGGGGCTCGGACGGCTCGCCGTCCCAGAGCTCGACGCCGGCGATGTCCGGGAGCTCGTCACCCGGCTTCGCGACCAGCGCCACCCGCGCGCAGGACGGCCGGAGGGCCGCCGCCGGATACGCCGCCAGCGGTCGTCCCGCGAGCATCCGGGCGGCCTTCGAGCCAGCCATCCGGCGTCCCGCGCCGCCTGCCAGGATGGCGCCCACCACGGGTGGTTATCCTGCCACGCCTTGCCGGTCGGGACCTTCATCTCGGTGGGCCGCTCGCTCGACTCGGCGGTGGAGCGGGTCCGCCTCGCGGAGCGGCTCGGCTACCACTCGGCCTACACGACGCACATCGCCGGGAGGGACTCGCTCACCGTCCTGGCCGCCTACGCAGCCGCCACCGAGCGCCTCGTCCTGGGCACGGGCGTGCTCCCGATCTACTCGCGCACTCCGGTGGCGACGGCGCAGGCCGCGGCGACGGTCGACGAGATGTCGGGCGGCCGGCTCGTGCTCGGCCTCGGTGTCTCCCACCGGGTGACGGTCGAGGGCTGGTACGGCCAGCGGATCGAGAAGCCGGTGCGGGAGATGCGCGAGTACGTGTCGATCCTCAGGGCGATGTTCCGCGGCGAGGACCCGCCCCGGGGCGAGCGCTGGCCG
>Ga0209577_10006661_pt1 | contig 10667 bp, 8 predicted proteins | sample GraSoiAngelo_109_FD_185874 | JGI IMG/M metagenome (GOLD analysis project Ga0209577, IMG submission 185874) | Grasslands soil microbial communities from the Angelo Coastal Reserve, California, USA - 14_0903_12_20cm (SPAdes) (version 2) | ecosystem: Environmental > Terrestrial > Soil > Grasslands ... | reverse complement strand
TGCTTTTCAACAATCGCATCTACGGCCTGACCAAAGGGCAGTATTCGCCCACTTCCGAGTTTCATAAAATCACCAAGTCCACTCCCTACGGCACCGCGGACCGCCCGTTCAACCCCGTTGCGCTCGCAACAGGTTCCGAAGCCACTTTCGTAGCGCGTTCGGTGGACGTATTCCAATCGCATTTGAAGGACACGCTAAGGCACGCCGCGGCGCACAAGGGCTCGGCCTTCGTCGAAATCCTGCAGAACTGCAACATTTTCAACGATGGCGCGTGGTTCTCGCTCACCGAAAAAGATGCGCGGAGCGAGAACGTTCTTCAGCTGGAGCACGGAAAGCCGCTGGTGTTCGGGAAAAATCGCGACAAGGGCATCCGGCGGAAGCCCGACGGCGACATCGAAGTCGTCCAGCTCGGCAACGGCATCAGCGAAAGTGATCTCGTTGTTCACGACGCGCATCACCCGCGTCCTTCCTATGCGTTCCTGCTCTCGCACATAGAGCATCGCCCCGGCTTCCCGACGCCCATCGGCGTTTTCCGCGCATGGGATGATTTACCGCGCTATGAAGACGTCATGAAGGACCAAATTCAGGAAGTCGTCGCCAAGCGCGGCGCAGGCGATTTGAACAAGCTTCTCCGCGCCGGCGACATCTGGGAAGTGAAATAGGACGCCGGTGGAACAGGCGTTCCTGTCTGTCCGCGTCAAGCTCGCCTGGGACTCCCGCATTTCATCCTTATAGCCAATCCACATTGGCTCTGTTATCGTGTCTTTTCATTCCTTTTGGTGCATGAAACCACGCGTCATTCGACGCATCCAATCGGGACAGGCGGAGAGGGGTCTCGACCGTGGACGAACCCGCAAAGCTCGGGACTTTTGCCCTAATCGGGGAGGCCGACCCCATCCGTCCTTCGCTCGATTCCCGCACCAATGAGCTCCTCGATACTCTGGGCCTGCTCTACGAAGTCAGCCGCGAGCTGAGTTCCATCCTCGACCGGGAAGAGCTTCTCCGCCGCATTGCGCAGAAGGTCAAAGCCCTAGTGCACTTCGACGTCTTCAGCGTCATGCTTTGGAACGAGCAAACACAGCGCCTCGAAACGATTTTTGCGCTCAAATATGCAGACATCATCCCCCTGAGCACGTGTCTTGGTCTGGACCAGGGACTCACGGGCGCCGCCGCAAACGAACGCCGCGTTGTGCGCGTGCCCGACGTCCGCCTGGATCCGCGCTATGTCGCCTGCGAGCACGGCGTCGAGGTGCGCTCCGAATTGGTTGTGCCTCTTCTCCTTCAGGATCGTCTGATTGGAGTCCTTGATCTGGAGAGCACAAAACCGCATTCCTTCACTTCCTGTCACGAGCAAATGCTCCAGACGCTTGGCACTTACATTGCCGTTGCTCTCGAAAACGCGCGCCTCTTCGAGCAGGTTCGCGAAAACGAGCGCCGCCTTCAAAATGACCTTGGCACTGCGCGCGAGATTCAGCGGCAGCTTCTTCCCAACGGCGCCCGTGAAATCCCGGGCCTCGATTTGGCCGCGGCTTATGTGCCGGCACGCGAACTGGGCGGCGATTTTTATGATTTTCTTCCCTACGGCGAAGCCCGCTTGGCCATCGCGTTAGGCGACGTGTCGGGCAAAGGCACCGCGGCCGCCCTTTACGGTTCACTTGCGATTGGAACCATTCGCGAAATCGTGGTCGATCGCGATTGCGATCCTGCCTGCATGCTAGGTCTCCTGAATCAACGGCTCCTCAACACGCGCCTCGATGCGCGGTTCATCGCCATGTTGTTTGGCGTGTACGATGCAGCCCACCGTCGGCTCAGGCTTTCGAATGCCGGGGGGCCGTATCCCCTTTTGCTCCGCCGCGGCCATGTGGTTTCCGTTCGTCTGGAAGGCGTTCCTCTGGGCTTGCTCCCCGGGACGGAATACGATGAGTCCAGCCTTGACCTTTTGCCGGGCGACGTGGTGATTTTCGCTTCGGACGGAATTCTGGAATCGCAAAACGCCTCCGAAGAGGAATTTGGCCTCCAGCGCCTGTGCTCCGTCTTGAGCGCCATTTCTCCCCGGGATTCCGCCCGCGACATTGCGGAGCGGATCCTCGCCGAGACCGATGACCACAGCGGCGCGGGCACTGCTCCCCAGGACGATCGCACACTTGTCGTCTTGCGCGTGACCGACGAAACCGGCTCTGACTTCTCCAAGCTCCCCATCATTTATTGATATTGAGGTTTCGCTGATTGGACTGAGTTCAGGCGCTTGGTGGAATTAGCGCTCCGCTACGCGCCCGACGCGGCCGCCTTGGCCTGAAGCAATTCCGGATTCTTTAGCAGCGGCAGCCATTTCTCGCGCGCCGCGGTAAATTCCGGCCAATTCTTTTTCGACACCGGATCGGATGGCGGCAATCCGGGCTTCTCAGCAGCCCCGTGCTTCCCACCAGCCCGATGGTCTTTCCGATTTCCACGTGTTCACCCGCGTGCACGAACAACCGCGACATGACTTGGAAAGCGGCGCAATACAGTCCATAAGTGCTTTGCCTTCTACGAAATCCCCTGATTTAGTTTGGTGTTTTGCGTGCCTCATCCCCCACCGGGGCCTTATGCCTACCGTACATGGTCATTTCGAAGTGAAGCACGAACTGCCGCGGTTGTCGACCTGCCTCGCGTGTCACCGCACCTACCGGCCACGCAGCGAGGACCAAGCCGGCATGGAGTTGTGCGATGAATGCTTTTGAAAGCGCGAAATATCCACGCCAGCAGGTCATCGGCATTCACGTCCGGCCCCGTGCCAGAAAATCAAAATCCGACATACCGCTCTGACAAACAAAAACGCTGCGGTAACCCCGCAGCAGGATGCCCTACTCTCAATTGCACCAAGAAGGCTTGCTAGTTTCCCGTGTGGATGGCAACCTGCGAGCCGGACGTCGCAAAATAGTTTTGTTCGCGCAGCTTGCGGTACATGATGCCGGCCACTTGAGCGGCCGTCGGACCTTTCACGCGCCGCGTATTCCCGCGCAAGAGCACCGCCAGCGCGATTTTCGGGTGCGTTTCATCTGCGTAGGTGAGGAACCACCCGATTTTCGCGGGCGTGGCGTGATCGTCGCATGTTCCTGTCTTCCCGATCGGCAGCTCGTCGCCGCCGCGGTCATAGCTCGACCGGCCCGTGCCGTACAGCACCGCCGCAAGCAGGCCTTCGCGGATTTCCGGAAGGATCGGCGCGATGTTCAATTCCCGCTTCACCTTGGGCGTAAAATTTTGGACTTCTTCCTGGCTGTGCGGATATTGCAAATAATAAAGCGTTCCGCCGTTCGCAAACGCCGCGGAAAGCGCCGCAAGCTGCAGCGGCGTCACTTGAATCCCTTCGCCGTAACTGGACATCCGCGCCACTCCGCCGTGCGGCGGTGGAGTGGTCGGAAAAGACCCCGGATGTTCATCGGGCAGGTTGTAACCGGCAAGTTCGCCCAGGCCCAGCAGCCGGCCGTACTTCGAAACCGTTTCAAATCCCATGCGCGCGCCGAGTTGCTCAAAAAACTCGTTGTTCGAGCGCGCCATCGCTTCGGTCAAATTCATGTACTTGCGCCGGCCGACGCGCAGCATCGTGTCGGGCGTAATCACATTTTCTTCCAGCGCCGCAAGCGCCACCGTCGGCTTGATGGTCGAGCAAGGGATATAGCCGTCGCTGAACGCAAGTTTCTGATTGACCACCGTAAGGATGCGCCCGGTGTTGGGGTCCACCGCGACGAGGGCGCCGTTGTAGCGTCCCAGCGCCGCTACCGCCGCCGCGCGCACAACCGGATCATCATAGGTCGCGTCGTCCGTGCTCGTGGAATCCGCAAACGTGGGAACGCCCGGATACCGCACGTATCGGTGCGACCGCGTCGACGCACCTGCCGGCATTGCCGGAGCAGGCAGCGCGCAAATCGCCGCCAACAAAATTGCGATGCTGGTTTTACTGTACTGCTTCACCGTTCCACCCTCATAACGGAGCCGATACCACCTTCGCGTCCAACCCCGGATTACCCCGCCGCTCATCACGCCGAGGCCCACTCTTTACCTCAGGCTGTCACTGAGCGTTAACCAACATTCTTAGAAGTTGTTCGTTGCTGCTACGGATTGCGCCTTCGCCCGCTCGGGAACAGCTTGCACGCCTGAGACCAATCGCAAGCGCTGTTGATTCCATGCGACTTAGACCGCAGCGCTTGCTCACACTGAATCAAACATTGCACAAAAGAGAAACACTCCTCTCATCTTGCGACAATAATTCTATGAAGTTCGTTGCCGTGCCGCAATAGAGTATCAGCCCTAGTACGAGCGTATGTGCTTTGTTTTCAACTGGCTGCCCAACCGGTCAGGAACCTGCCCCTTCGCCCGGCTGGTCCCATTTTTCGAGGTGCCTGCGCCGCCCCATCTCAATCTGAAAGGCTTCGGAAGGCGTGTAGCACGCAGGGTGCCAGCCCTGCGCTTTGTAGCCTCGAATGCCCTCGAACATAATTCTCCCCACTTCGCGCCCCTACCTTGCTCAGCAGCCACGACTGGCCACCGCCAAAACAAAAGGGCGCGAACCACTCGTGTTCCTCCGAAACTCATTCATTGTTGTCCGCTCACTTCGATCACCAACCGCGGCGGGCGATCGGAATCGGTGAACGGCTGACGGTTAACTTCTTATCGTGCTGGCCGCGCCTTCGCGGCGTCTGCGCCAGCAGCAGCGGTCGCCACTTTCACCGCCGGCTTTTCACCATGCGCCGGAGCCGCAGCTGCGTGGCCGTTGGCTCCTGAAGCCGCACTCGAATTGCCCGGCTGCGGAATTTCCATCTTCTTGCGCAGCGCGTTTTCCAGCTTCTCGCGAACGTCCGTGTTTTCCTTCAGGAAAACTCGTGCATTCTCGCGGCCTTGGCCCATGCGTTCGCCGCCAAAGCTGAACCACGTTCCTGCTTTTTCAATCAGCCCCTTGTCCACGCCGAGATCAATCAAATCGCCCTCGCGCGAAATTCCTTCGCCGTACAGAATATCGAACTCCGCCTCGCGGAACGGCGCCGCCACTTTGTTCTTCACCACTTTGCCGCGCGTCCGCGAACCCACCACTTTGTCGCCTTCCTTGATCGACTGCACGCGCCGGATGTCCACGCGCATCGACGCATAAAACTTGAGCGCGCGCCCGCCCGTGGTGGTCTCCGGATTGCCGAACATCACGCCAATTTTTTCGCGAATCTGGTTGATGAAAATCAGGCAGGTGCGCGACTTCGAAACAATGGCCGTCAGCTTCCGCAGAGCCTGCGACATCAGCCGCGCCTGCAAACCCATTTGCGGCTCGCCCATTTCACCTTCGAGTTCCGCCTTCGGCACCAACGCCGCCACCGAATCCACCACCACGACGTCCACGCCGCCCGAGCGGATCAGCGTTTCCGCAATTTCCAGCGCCTGCTCTCCGTTATCCGGCTGCGACACCAGCAGGTTGTCCACGTCCACGCCCAGTTTCCGCGCGTACACCGGATCGAGCGCGTGCTCCGCGTCAATGAACGCCGCCTGCCCGCCGAGCTTCTGCGCTTCGGCGATCACGTGCAACGTCAGCGTCGTTTTGCCGCCGGACTCCGGCCCATAAATTTCGATGACGCGCCCGCGCGGGAAGCCGCCCACGCCCAGCGCCGCGTCCAGCGACAAGCATCCGCTGGGAATTACGCTGACCGGCACTAAGACATCCTTGCTGCCCAGCCGCATAATCGAGCCCTTGCCGTACGACTTTTCGATCTGCGCTATCGCCGCTTCGAGCAATTTCTGTTTCTCGTCTGCCATCTCACACCTCGGTTGAGGAAATTAGAAAGTCACCTGCGCTTTGCGTTTTCCCAATGCATCAGAATGCCAAACCCCTTAGCCTTTCATTCCCAGGGCGGTTCCTAGACAGCTTAGAACATTGCTCGGGAAACCGTGCATGGCGCACCTGTTGAAAACGGGCAAAGGCAAGGTAGCACGTAGGCGAAGAAAAAGCAAATACTTTTCTCCGCCTTGTCTTTCACGAGTTTCCCTTTGCAAAGACCAAGCCCACGCGAATTTCATTCTTAGGAAGATTTTCTGGGGGCGCCGAAGGCGACTTTTTTCTCCGCGGACACGACCAGGTCAAGCTGGTAGTGGACTTGCCCTAACAAGTATTCTGCGCACGGACCTTGAGGCCGACCTAATCAGCAGAGAAGGAAATGTAGATTCTCGACAAAATTTGTGAAATCCGATGTCATGACCTGATAGCTGCTCAGATTCCTCTCACGTCAATAGCCATAAAACCCGCGGCCGGATTTGCGGCCAAGCCAGCCCGCGGCCACGTATTTCTTCAGCAGCGGGCATGCGCGATACTTCGGATCGCCAAGCCCTTCCTGCAGCACGCGCATGATATCCACGCAAACATCTAAGCCAATGAAATCCGCCAACTCCAGCGGCCCCATCGGATGATTCATCCCCGTCTTCATCACCGCATCCACGGCTTCCACCGTGGCCACGCCTTCCATCACGCAATACGCCGCCTCATTGATCAGCGGCATCAGCACGCGGTTCGAAACGAAGCCAGGCGCGTCGTTCACCGCCACCGGTTTTTTTTCCAGCTTCTCCGCCAGCTTCATCGTCGTTTCGAACGTCGCGTGACTCGTTTGCACCGCGCGAATCACCTCCACCAGCACCATCACCGGCACCGGATTCATGAAGTGCATTCCCACAAAGCGGTCGGGCCGTTTCGTCATCGCCGCCAGCGTCGTCATCGAAATTGACGACGTGTTGCTCGCAAGAATCACTTCCTGCCGCACAGTCTCGTCCGCCTCCGTCAGCACCGCGCGCTTGATTTCGATTTTTTCCGGAACCGCTTCCACCACAAAATCCGCTGCCGCAATCGCGCGCATCTCCGTCACCGGCTGCAGGCGCTTCAAAACATTTCCCTTCTCGGATTCCGCCAGCTTCCCCTTCTTGATTTCGCGATCGAGATTCTTCCCGATCGTCTCCAGCGCGCGGTCCAGAAACCGCTGCTCCACATCGCGCAAAATCACCTTGTATCCCGCGCGCGCAAACACGTGCGCGATGCCATTTCCCATCGTCCCCGCCCCCAGCACCGCCACGGTCTTGACTTGCTCAAGATTCATACTTTCTCCATTCCTTTGCAACCCTACGGAATCACACGGATTTGAACCAAGTCAAGAACGGTCCGCCAATTCTTTCAAAAAATTCTAGCTCATCACAAAGCACGCGTGCGCCCGCAGACAAAAGGCTTAGGACGCCATTTTTGAAACGGAAAGAGTTTCTGGTGAAACGAGCCGACTAACGGTTTGCTTTCTTCTTAAACGTCGGTGGTTTTACTTTATCCGGACGCTTACCCATCAAGGAGTCGAACCAATTCTTGTACGCGGTATCTAAAGCATGCCCGGTCTGCTGTAACGATGGGGCGCTGACTTCGCGGAGCCAAGGCAACGCGGTCTTTTATTCTGGTTAGTTCCAGACTGCGCTGTGCTGGAGAAGTCTTGGTTTTGTTGTGGGAGTATCTGGTTTGCGAAAAGTTCAAAAGATGATTGTACACAAATCGGGCGCAACCAAACTGACGCGCCGCCAAGAGAACTTGCTCGGGCGTGAGATATACCCGACCCTTGACGCCGTGTTTGGTTGAGTTAGACATTACTTCTGGTTGTCCACGTACTGCTTGAGGACTTCGAGTGCTGCACCACCTACCGTTGAAACAAAATAGATCTTTGTCCACAGGCTCGAAAGTCACTGCGCTTGTGCTTGGCTCGGTTGAGGGTTCGGTGGTTCGATCCGATAGCCGAGCCTTCGGAGTTGCCGAATCATCTTGCAAGTGCGGAGTTGCTTCGATCGTTTGGTGACCGCTGGGCCCCGTTCTTCGTAACGGACTCCCTGATGCAGGATCAACCAGATTAGCCGACACTGTCGATGGGCGATGGCCCCAATGGCTTGATTGTGTCCCAGGCGCGAGACGGACATCACACAATTGTTCTGGCGTGGCGCGCAAGTTCCGATCGGCCAAAGCGGCCAGAGCCGCCGGGTTGGTTTCTCCCTCAGCCAACGCTTTCAGCATGCGCCGGGCACTAGCACCTAGCAGATCCGAGACGAAGCTGGACAACTTGATATGAGCCTGTTCGAGCAGCGACCCCCATTGGTTCTGCAGCCGCACCCGTTCGCGTGTCAACTGCTACTTTCTCCGCGTCACCGTTCGCCACAGACGTTGCTCGGCATCGGGCACAAAGCTCAGAGTCAATTCCCGAGCCACCAACCGTTTCACCAGGCGTTCGGCGTCGGCGAAATCCCTCTTGCGTCCCGCCGTGCGCGATTGGCCTGTCTCGCGCCGGCGGTGTCTCTGTTCTTCTGCCTGACGGCTGCCGCTCAGGAGAGGGCGACAACCGACGTCACTCTGAGCTACTCCTTTGTCCGGGCAAAGCCTGCCACGCGAAATTCCACGGACTTCAACATGCACGGAGGGAATGCCGAGGTCGCACTGAATCCGCGAACCTGGTTTGGCGTTGTCGGAAACTTCGGCGGCTACCACATGGATCGGTTCGATTCGACGATACAAACCTATCTCTTCGGTCCGCGCCTGTACGCGCCGAGCCACCATCGCATCACTCCCTTCGCGGAAGGCCTCTTCGGCTTGGCCCACACGACCGGTGGGCACCTTCAGCCTTCCTAGTTCAAGAAATTCCTTCGCGATGGCGCCGGGCGCAGGTCTGGATATTGCCGCCACGAAACATCTCAGTCTCCGCCTGGGCGAAGTAGACTACTTGATGACCAACTTCCATGCGATTCCAGGCGCTGGTCGGCCGGTGCAGAACAACCTGCGGGTTTGCACGGGACTGAAATTCCGTTTCTGAACACCAAGAACCCAAAGGCATCGGGGGAGCCCCGCGTTACTTTGTAGCGGCCGCCTTCCGCTTGCCCCGGCGCGGGCCGGGAAGGCGGGCGTTTTTTGTTCGTTACTGCCCGCGAGGCAGCATCAAAGGGCATGTCTCCGTGATCTCTGCGTCCTCCTCGGTGCGCTCTGCGTTAAGCTTTTTCTCTCTTCGGGTGTCTGCGAGGCGCGGCGCCATCGCTGTTGCCTGAAGTCGTCAGCGCGAGCCAGGCGGCGAGAGTGGCAAACTTTTCGTCCTGCGACCACGGCGGCCCGAGGGGCTTGGCGAGTTCGGTGACGCGGCGCAAGAGCACGGCGGGTCGCGTGCGAAGCGTTTGCTTCGCGCGTTCAAAAAGCTGGCGTTCCTTGATTCCAGCGGTCGCGATGCCGCTGCGTTTCGCCGCGCACAAAAGCGACTCGCGAAAAAGTTCGCCATCGGCAGTATGAATCAGCGCATGCGAAGCGAGAATGTTCTCGAAACTCGGCAGCGCTTTTCCTGATGCCATCAGCAAACCGCAGAGCGTCAGCTCGATGCCTTGCTCCTGTAACTCCGCTCGCAGGACCTGAATTGCTCGATAAGCAAGCTTCTGCGATTCCTTCTCCACACCCGCAACAAATTCGCGCGCCTCATCGAGCTGCATTTTCTTTGCCGTGTGATACGGCTGCCGGAAACGGTACGTGAAAGTTTCGACCAGGTGAACCCGCTCGCGTGCAACCACGCGCGGCGCGCCTTTTTCCGCGCACACCGCGACCATCGCAGCCCATCCCGAATGCACGCGAAACCCTGCCGCCGCCTGCTTCATTCGGGCGGTACTCCTTCCAAGACCTCTTTCGCAATTTCGCGGGCACGCACTTCCTCCCGCGAAGAAACGAGCAGCGACTGCTTGCCGTGCGAGTTTTTGCGGCGAACGCCAATCTTGTTTTCCCGCAAAGACGCGACCAGCATGTCGCCGAGCGAAGAGTCATCGCCGGACCAAATTTCGATTCCGCGCCCATCGAAATCCATCTCGGCATCTTCCGCAGCATCAGCAGGGCCCGGAATATTCTCTTCCTTTGCCGGTGTAAGCATGTTCGGAAGTTTTCGAAGGACCCTCGAACGGTCGGGTATAAAAGCCGGGGAGGTGAGCGATTGCACGGCATCAGGATCTGAACCATCCATCCCGTAAGCGTCCTTCACCGCAGCCTCCGCTTTCTCGAACAACGAAAAAGGAACGCCAATCTGAAATGCGGGGTAGTTGTTCAGGTTGAAGAGATGATCCTGCCGGCGAACGGTTTTGTGCGGAATCCCGGCTTCGTCGAGGACCATGCACAGTTCCGCGTGCAGGCGCGGATCGTCACCTTGCCAGAAAGAGCAAAAAGGATCTTCGGGATCTTCGCTTGCGTGATCCGATTCGGAGGAAACTGTTTTCGCGGACGGAAGTTCGTACAGCAGATCGACGTGGCAGTCGATGCAGTGCGTGAACCCGGGTCGATACGCAACGCGGCATTGCGGGCAATACATGGCAGGGGCGAGTGTACACCAGGGTTGACAGGACAAAGACAGGCGAGACATCAGTAAACGGCAAGGCCTTGAACCGGCGCCTGTAACTCGCTAAAAACAAAATACTTAGGCCATGCGGAAGCCGCCGAGGTTTCTTGCGTCTTTTTGGAGCCGGCGCGCGTATAGCAGTTAGAATGAATGACACGACCGCATGTCTGACTTCTCGGCAAACTGGCATGCCCTTGGTTTCGAACGCGTTGGGGCAAGCGCTCTCCTTTTCCACGCTCATGCGCGATGAAGCGAAAAGCATCGCGCGCGGCTTGCAGAGGCGCGACC
>Ga0209577_10006659_pt1 | contig 10669 bp, 8 predicted proteins | sample GraSoiAngelo_109_FD_185874 | JGI IMG/M metagenome (GOLD analysis project Ga0209577, IMG submission 185874) | Grasslands soil microbial communities from the Angelo Coastal Reserve, California, USA - 14_0903_12_20cm (SPAdes) (version 2) | ecosystem: Environmental > Terrestrial > Soil > Grasslands ... | reverse complement strand
GGCCGCCGCCGCCCACGCGCTCGACTACGACGATCTGCACCTGCCGTCGACAGCCCACCTCTCGGCCGTCTGCGTCCCCGCCGCCCTTAGCGTCGGGGGTGGTGAGCTGGCCTACCTCGCCGGCGCCGGCGTCATGGCAAGGCTGGGAACCGCCCTCGGCTGGGACCACTACAGCCGGGGCTGGCACGCGACCTGTACCGCCGGGGCGCCGGCGGCGGCCGTCGCGGCGGGCGTCGCGATCGGCCTCGACGCGGACGGCCTGGCCCGCGCCATCGCGCTGGCCGTGCCAGTCGCCGGTGGCCTGCAGCGGGCGTTCGGAACCATGGCCAAGCCGCTCCAGGTCGGCTTCGCCGTCTCGGCCGGCGTGCGGGCGGCCCGGCTGGCGGCCGCCGGCGCCACTGCCGACCTGGGTGCGGTCGACCAGTGGCTGGCCCTTCTCGGCGGGGACCTCGCCAGGGTCGACGAGTCCCCGCTGGCGGTCCCCGGCGGCCTTGCCATCAAGCTCTATCCCTGCTGCTACGCGCTGCAGCGGCCGATGGCGGCCCTGGCCTCGCTGGAGGCCGACCCCGGGGCGATCCGGGCCATCCGGGTCCGCACCCCCGCGGCCTCCCTGCAGCCCCTCAACCGGCACTCGCCGAAGACCGGCCTGGAGGGCAAGTTCAGCCTCGAGTACGGGCTCGCCGCCGCCCTCCTGGACCGCCCACCGGGCTTCGCCAGCTTCAGCGACGGCTGCGTGAGCCGGCCGGCCGCCCGCAGGCTGATGGAGCTGGTCGAGGTCGAGGCCGCGCCCGGCGGCGAAGGCCTGCTGGACGGGCTGTTCGAGGCCGAGGTGGTGACCGGTGAGGGCTCACGGCACCTGGAGCTGAAGCTGCCGCCGGGGGCGCCGGACCGCCCCCCGACCGCGGCTGAGCTGGAGGCAAAGCTCAGGGATTGCTGCGGCAACCTCAGCGACGAGGTGTCGGCGCTCGGCTGGCGGGAAGCGCCCTCTTTCCTTCGCCGGAGTTTGGCTTAGACTCCCACCAGTCAACCGGATCTAGGAGGAGTTTTCGAATGCGCGGTTTTCGTGTAGTCGGCAGCCTGCTGGCCGCCGCGATCATGGTCGTCGCCTGCGGTGGCGGTGGCGGCAACGGGGGCGGAGGCACCAGCAACTGCTCCAAGACCTGGAAGGTCGGCCTCGTCACCGACGTCGGCAAGCTCAGCGACAAGTCGTTCAACTTCGACTCCTACAAGGGAGTCCAGAACGCGCAGGCCGATTCCAGCCTCTGCGTCTCGGGCAAGGCCATCGAGTCGAGCACGCCCGACGACTATCCCAAGAACATCCAGCAGTACCTGGACCAGAAATACGACCTGATCATCGGCGTCGGCTTCAACCTCGGCGACGCGGTGATCGCGGCCGCCAAGTCGAACCCGAACACCAAGTTCCTGCTCGTCGACTCCTACGACTTCACGGACAAGACACCGCCCAGCAACCTGGTCGGCATCCTCTTCGCCGAGGACCAGCCGGGCTTTTTGGCCGGCGCGCTGGCGGCCCTGATGAGCAAGACGGGCACCATCGGCGTGGTGGCCGGACTGCAGACGGTGCCGCCGGTCGTCCACTACGTAGAGGGCTACGCCAACGGCGCCCAGTACGCCAAGCCGGGCACCAAGGTGCTCAAGATCTACCAGCCCGAGAGCGGCCCCAAGGACTTCAACGACCCCGACTGGGGCAAGCAGCAGGGCCAGACCTTCATCAGCCAGGGAGCGGACGTGATCTTCGGCGCCGGCGGCCAGACCGGCAACGGCGCCCTGCTCGCGGCCAAACAGGCCAACAAGTACTGCGTGGGCGTCGACGTCGACCAGTACGTCAGCTACCCGGACGTCGACAGCTGCCTGATCACCAGCGCCGAGAAGCACCTCGACGTGGCGGTGAAGCAGGCCATCACCAACCTGACCAAGAGCGCCTTCACCGGCGGCATCTTGAGCTTCGACGCCAAGAACGACGGCATCGGCCTGGCGCCCTACCACGACTACGAGTCCAAGATCCCGGCCGACGTCAAGGCCAAGATCACGGACATCCAGACCAAGCTGAAGGACGGCTCCCTCAAGACCGGGGTGAGCGCCTAACCAGAGATGACAGCCGCCCTCGAGCTCCGGGGGATCGTCAAGACCTTCGGAGAGCTGAGGGCAAATGACGGCGTGGACCTGGCCGTCGAGTGGGGCCGGGTCCACGCCCTGCTCGGTGAGAACGGCGCCGGCAAGTCGACCTTGATGAACGTCGTCTACGGCCTGACCACGCCCGACTCGGGTGAGATCGTCTTCGACGGCCGGCCGGTCGTCATCCACGGTCCCCAGGACGCGATCAGGCTCGGGATCGGGATGGTGCACCAGCACTTCATGCTCATCCCGCCCCTGACCGTGGCCGAAAACATCATCCTCGGCCAGGAGATCACCAGCCCGCCCGGCGTCATCGACCTCGAGACGGCCGGCAGGCAGGTCTCAGAGCTCTCCCAGCGGTACGGGTTGGAGGTGCCGCCGCGGGCTCGGATCGAGAGCCTTTCGGTTGGTGTCCAGCAGCGCGTCGAGATCCTCAAGGCGCTCTACCGCGGAGCCCGCCTGCTGATCCTGGACGAGCCGACAGCGGTCCTGACGCCCCAGGAGATCAAGGGACTCTTCGAGATCATCCGCAACCTGGTCGCCGAGGGCAACGCGGTGATCTTCATCACCCACAAGCTGGGCGAGGTCATGGAGGTCGCGGACGCCATCACTGTGATGCGCCGGGGCAAGGTCGTCGACCACACCACGCCCCAGCAGTCCACGCCCGCGGACCTCGCCCGGATGATGGTCGGCCGGCCGGTCCTGCTGCGGGTCGAGAAGAAGCCGGCCCACCCCGGCGACGTCCGCCTCGAGGTCAAAGGGCTCGTGGTCCATGACGACCGCAAGCAGGTCGCGGTGGATGGCGTCGACCTCGACGTCCGCTCGGGCGAGATCGTCGGCATCGCGGGGGTGGAGGGGAACGGCCAGAACGAGCTGGTGGAGGCGATCAGCGGGCTCCGCCCCGCCGTCTCCGGCCAGGTGCTGATCGGCGGCCGCGACGTCACCCGGCGCTCCGCCAAGTCGCGCCTGCACAGCGGGCTGAGCGTGATCCCTCCCGACCGCCATCGCCAGGGCGTGATCTTGGAGCTTCCGATCGCCGACAACCTCGTCCTCGAGGACTTCGACCAGCCGCCCTTCGCCCGCTGGATCCTGCGCAACCTGCGCGCCGTCTTTGACTACGCGGCGGCGCTGATCAAGCAGTTCGACATCCGGGCCGCCGGCCCGGCCGAGCCCACCGGCTCGCTCTCCGGCGGGAACCAGCAGAAGGTGGTCGTCGCCCGCGAGCTGGGCACCAATCCCGAGGTGCTGGTCGCGGCCCAGCCCACCCGCGGCGTCGACGTCGGCTCGATCGAGTTCATCCACCGCCAGATCGTCGACCAGCGCGACAAGGGCCTGGCCGTGCTCCTGGTCTCCTCGGAGCTGGACGAGGTCCTCTCGCTCAGCGACCGGGTGGCGGTCGTCTACCGGGGCCGGGTGGTCGCCATCCTCGAGGGGGAGGAGATCGACCGCGACCGCATCGGCCTCCTGATGGCCGGCGGGGCGGCCGCATGAGGCGCTGGTGGTCGATCTTCCCCGGTTGGGTCATCAACCTGGTCATCGTCCCCGCCGCCTCCGTGGTCCTCGGCTTTGGGGTCGCGGCGATCGCGATCGTCGCCACCGGCGCCGACCCCAGCCAGGCCTACCTGGCGCTCTTCCAGGGTGCCTTCACCAACACCAACGCCTTCGCCGAGACCCTGGTGAGCTCGATCCCTTACGTCTTCTTGGGCCTCGGCGTCGCCCTCGGCTTCCGGGCCGGGCTCTTCAACATCGGCGCCGAAGGGCAGTTCTACATCGGCTCGCTGTCGGGCGTCTTCGTCGCCTATTCGCTTCACCTGCCGGCGCTGCTGCTGATCCCGCTGTCGATCCTGGCCGCGATGGCGGGCGGGTTCCTCTACGCGGGCTTCGCCGGGTTCCTGAAGGCCCGCTTCGGGGCCCACGAGGTGATCACGACGATCATGCTCAACTACGTCAGCTTCCTGCTCGCCAACTACCTGGTGACGACGCCGGGACTGATGCTCGACCCTCACACCCGCACGCCGCGGACGCCCTACATCGACCCCAACGCGGCGCTGCCGATCATCATCCCGCAGAGCCGGCTCCACGCCGGCTTCCTGCTGGCGCTGGTCGCGATCCCGCTGGTCTGGCTGCTGATCAACCGGACCACGGTCGGCTTCCGGCTCCGGGCCGTCGGTTACAACCCCGGCGCCGCCCGGGCGGCCGGCATCTCGGTCGCCACCACCACCGTGCTGGCGATGGGTATCTCCGGCGCGCTGGCGGCGACGGCGGGGATCGTGCAGACCCTCGGCATCCAGCACGTCATGACGCCGGCCGTCGCCTCCGGCTACGGGTTTGACGCGATCGCGGTCGCGCTGCTCGCCCGCAGCAACCCCTGGGCGATCCTTCCTGCCGCGATGCTGTTCGGCGCGCTCCACAACGGGGCCAGCTTCATGCAGCTGCAGACGCAGGTGTCCTCTGACCTGATCTCGATCGTGCAGGCCTCGGTGATCGTCTTCATCGCCGCGCCCGCCATCATCCGCTGGCTGCTCCGGCTCCGCGAAGGCCAGGTCGCCAAGGTCGCCATCACCGAGCGCGAGGCCATCTCCAGTGTTTGAGCTGGCGATCCACGCCAGCGATGTGACCGTCTTCGGCTCGCAGACCCTGGTCACGGCAACCCCGCTGGCGCTGGCCGCCTTCGGCGGTGTCATGTGCGAGCGGTCAGGCGTCACCAACATCGCCCTGGAGGGCATCATGCTCACCGGCGCCTTCGTCGGCTACGCGGTCGCCTTCGCCAGCCACAACCTCTGGCTCGGCGTGGCGGCAGCGATCATGGCGGGGGTCCTGATCGCCTCCATCCACGCCATCCTCTCGATCAGCTTCCTGGTCGACCAGATCGTCAGCGGCACGGTGATCAACATCCTGGCCGTGGGGATCACCGGCGTCTTCTACCGGACCTTCCTCGAAACCCAGCAGGTCCAGGGTCCGGGCACGCTGCCGGTCTGGAGCATCCCCGTCCTCTCCCAGATCCCGATCGCCGGCCCGATCCTGTTCCAGAACGCGTTCGTCACCTACGCGATGCTGGTCCTGATCGGGGTCGTCCACTTCACGGTCTTCCACACCACCTGGGGACTACGGACCCGGGCCTGCGGCGAGCATCCACGGGCGGCCGAGACGGCGGGCATCAACGTCCACTTCGTTCGCTACCTGAACGTTCTTGCCTCCGGCGCCCTGGCCGGCCTCGGGGGCGCTTACTTCAGCCTCCAACAAATCGGCGAGTTCCTGCCTGGGATGACGGGCGGGCGGGGCTTCATCGGCCTCGCCGCGATGATCTTCGGACGCTGGACGCCGGGCGGGGCTTTCCTGGCCTCGCTGCTCTTCACCGCCTCCGACCAGGTCGCCAGCCGGGCCACGGCGGCTGGCATCCACATCCCCCCGCAGTTCCTCGGCATGCTGCCCTACCTGCTGACCATCGTCGTGGTGGCCGGCGCCGTCGGCCGCTCGATCGCACCGGCCGCGGTCGGGAAGCCCTACCGAAAGGCCTGAAGAAGTCCCAACCGCTTTCCCGTAATCAACCTGGAATTTTTTGCCTGGCAGTGGTTATGCTGCGGTCCTAGGATTCCGATTTGGGAATCGTGGTTGGGGGTAGTAGCCGGCGCGGACGCCGGGTTCGGGAGGATTTCGAGGGGGACGTCATGGCCACTGAGCCGAGCGTTTCGAAGCTGCGTGTCGAAACCAACAGAAACGGGAGCACGACCGCCGAGGAGCAGCTGGTGGCGCCGGTCACCCCGCTGCCCAAGGTCGATGGCGAGTCGAGCCTTTTGGCGCGCGGCGACAGCGCGTCAGGAAGTTGGGTCATCGCCGGCAACGGCGAGCTGCTGGGGGACTTCTCCGGGGAGATCGAGTGCGCCGGCATGCTGCTGGTCGGCAAGGGCGCCACGGTGACGGCGACCATCCGCTGCAACGAGGTGACCATCGCCGGGCTGGTCCGCGGCAACATCGTCGCCCTCGGCAAGCTGCGAATCGCACCCAGCGGCCGGCTGGAGGGGGACGCGCGGGTGGGCGCCCTGGTGGTCCAGGAAGGCGGGGTGCACCACGGCGTGATCCGCGTCCATCCCGAGGGCGTGCCGGAGGAGGAGCCCGTCCTCGCCGAGGCGCCGCCGGCCGAGCCGGCGCCAGCCTCGCAAACACCGGTGGATCGCGTCCGAAAGTTCTGGGGTGAGTTCTTCTAGTACCCCAAAAAAGTAGCGAGTCCACTATCAGCTTTTGAGGTATGCTCGGCTCACTGAGCCGATGGCTAGGGTGCCCCTCAGCAAGATCGAGCTGGACGAGGACGAGATGATCGTCGAAGGCTTCGAGGGAGAGCTCGAAGGCATTCGGGTCTGGGTCACGGCCGTCCTCGAGCGGACCTGTGTCTACGAGACCCCGGACCTGGAGCGGAGGCTGGTCAGCAAGAGCAAGATCCTGGTCGACAAGGACGCCGTGCCGATCCGCCGGCGCAAGCTGGGCGGTCCTCCGGGCGCCGACTCGAAGGGCCGCGGCAAGCCCGGGCCCAAGCCCGGCAAGGCAGCGGCGGAAGCCGACTCGGGCTGAGGCGCCTCAACAGACGGGCGCCTCGCGCCAGGGGTTGGGTTAAGTTTGCACGGCAAGATGGCAACCGGCACCCGTGCCTCCGCCCAGCTGATGGACCGCAACCTGGCGCTCGAGTTGCTCCGGGTCACCGAGGCGGCCGCGCTGGCGGCGGCCCCTCTCCAGGGCCGGGGCGACAAGTCCGCCGCCGACCAGCGAGCCGTGGACGCCATGCGCAGCGCCCTCGGCTCGGTCGACATGAAGGGCACGGTCGTGATCGGGGAGGGGGAGAAGGACGAGGCGCCGATGCTCTACTTCGGCGAGGAGATCGGCAACGGCCTCGAGCCCGAGGTGGACGTGGCCGTGGACCCGATCGACGGCACCGAGTTCACCGCCAACGGCCTGCCCGGCGCCATGTCCGTGGTCGCCCTCGCCGAGCGCGGCAGCATGTTCAGCACCCACGTCCACTACATGGAGAAGCTGGTGGTCGGGCGCCGGGCGCGGGCTGTCATCGACATCGACATGCCGGTGGAGTGGAACCTGCGGCGGATCGCAAAGGCCGAGGGGATGCACCCCCGCGACCTGACCGTGATCATCCTCGACCGAGAGCGCAACCAGGGGGTCATCGAGCAGGTCCGGGAGGTCGGCCCGCGGATCAGCCTGATCTCCGGCGGCGACGTGGCGGGCGCCATCACCGCCGCCAACGAACAGGTGACGGGCAAGCACGTGCTCCTGGGGAGCGGCGGTGCGACCGAGGGCGTGCTGGCGGCCTGCGCGGTCAAGTGCCTCAACGGAGACATGCAGGCCAAGCTCTTCTTCCGCAACGACGAAGAGCGGCAGATCGCTCGCCGCGAAGGTCACCCGGAGGGCAAGGTGCTGACCATCGACGAGCTCTGCTCCGGCGACAACATCTTCTTCGCCGCCACCGGCATCACCAGCGGCGACCTTCTGAAGGGCGTCCGCTACGAGGACTTCTACGCCTACACGCATTCGATGGTGCTGCGATCAGCGTCGGGCACCATGCGCTACGTGGACGCCTGGCACGAGATGAGCAAGCTGCGCGCGAAAGGCTTGCTGCCGGAGCAGGTCCTCTAGGTCAACCCGCTCCGGCCGCCACCGGCTGCCTGCTAGTTGTGCTTCTTCGGGTGGTGGGACGGGCTGGGCTGGGGCTGAGGCTGGCTGCGGTCCAGCAGGAAGGCCAGCGAATGCGGGGCCGGATCGGAGCCGACCGTGAACAGCAGATGGTACTGGCCGTCGGGCAGGCCGCCGACCTTCAAGACCAGGAGGTAGCGGTCGTCGACGAAGTGCAGAACCCCATCGAAGGGCAGCACCGTGCCGGTCGACATCTGGAGGACACCGGTGGGTTGGACCAGCAGCGAGTCACTCGACAGGTTGTTGCCGGCCGCGTCGCAGATGGTGAAGGTCCGCCAGACGACGGATTCCTCGCTGCCGGGCTGCTTGTCAACCAGGCAGATCCCGTAACCGACCGTGTAGGAGCTGGACTGCGTGGACTGGTTGCCCACGTTGTCCGTGCTGTTGACCGTGAGGGTGAAGGTGCCGGGCCGGCTGGTGTCGACCGCCGAGCCCACCGCCAGGCCGCCGGCGCAGGTGGCGACTCCCGAGCCGCCGTCCGAACAGGTGTAGCCGGCGCTGACCGGCTGGCCGACAGTGTAGGCGCCGCCGGGTGCGCTGATGGTGATGGCGGGCGGCTTGCGGTCGACCTTGTTGCCTGAGATCGGCCCCACGCCCGCGCAGTTCCCAACCGCGTCGCAGACCTGCCGGGCGCCGGTCGCCGCGTTGGCGGTCTCCGTGCCGGAGGGCACGCTGGTGCTGAGCTGGAAGGAGCCAGCTGACGGATCGGCGAGCCCCGAGAAGGGATCGGCGGCCGTGCAGGCCAGGGAGACGTCAGTCGCGTGCCACTGGCCGTCCGGCGCGGCGCAGACCACCGACGGCGCCGAGAGGTCGAGCTGAACCGTGAGCGTCTGCGGCTTGCTCGCCGTGCCCAGCTTGTCGGTCGCCCAGTAGCGGAGGGAGGTCACGCCCTCGGCCCCCAGGGTGACGGTCGTCTGGTTGCCGGGAACCGTGGTCGGGGCGATCGTCTCAGCGCCGGCGGCCTGGTAGCCGACGGAGCCGACGCCGCCGCCCTGGTCGGTCGCGGTGACCGTCACCGCCACCGGCTGGTGGTCCCAGGTGCCGGCTCCGGCGGCCGGGACAGCACTGGCCGTCACCCCCGGCGGCAGGGCGGGCTTCACCGGTCCGTGAGCGCCCTGGACGATCGGGGCCTGGACATGGGTGAGGTCGGCGCAGGTTACTGCCGGGGTCGCCAGCACGTTGACGCCCACCAGGCAGTTGAGGTTGGCCGGGTCGAGGTTGATCACCGCCGGCGGCATCGCCGCGGCGGCGTGGTCGACGACGGTCGGGCTGCCGTCAGCACCGCCGAAGGCGAGCCGGGAGTCATCGAACCGCATGCAGTCCGCCAGGCTCGGGCAGCCGGCGTTGCCGTGCCAGTCGAGGAGCTGGGCGCTCAGGCTCAGCTGCACCAGCTGGGCCAGGGTCGGCGGCGCCGCCTGTCCCGCCCAGCCCGTCCAGTAGGCGGTGCTGACGGTGAGCGACTGCGAGCCGCAGTTGGCCGAGGCGCCCGCTGCGTTCGTGCAGTCCCAGCCGAAGCCGAAGCCGAAGTTGCACTGGTGCGGTTCAGGGCCGCCACAGCCGGCGCCGCTGGAGTTGTTGCCGAAGGTGTCGATCAGGTCCGCGACCAGGCGGCCGTGGCCGTCGACGGCGTGGACCTGGGCCAGGACCGCGCTCTCGCCAACGGGCATCGCGGCGGTGTCCGGGGTCCGACCGGTGATGGTTACGTTCATATGGGTGACGGCGCCGCAGCTGAAGTAGCCACAGCTGGTCCAGAGGCCGGTGATGCCCGGCGGGCAGGAACCTGGCGAGTCGCAGAAGGCGGCTGGGGTCGTGAAGGTCCCGGTCACGGTCGCCATGTGCGTCTCCGGCGCGGCCCGGACATCGAGGGGGGTCTGCGCGGCGCCCGAGCAGCAGCTGGCGTCCGGGATCAGCTTCCAGGTCCCGTCAAGCGCCGTCGCCTGGTTGGCGAGCTGCGCGGTGGCATCGGCGCCCACCGCGGAGCAGATCCAGGGCGTCGCCGGGTTGACGCAGACCTGCGGCTGGTTGGTGAGCACCGCCTGCTTGCAGGCCGAGGTGACGCCGCTGGGCAGCGAAGGCCAAAGGGAGGCCAGCTCCGCGTCCAGGGCCGAGCTGCTGCCGAAGACGAAGCCGTCGCCCGCCAGGATGGCGGCGACACAGCCCGAGTACTGGTTGGCGCCAGGTGCGGCCGGGTCGAGGGTGCCGAGGGTCGGGTTCGCGGCCGCGGCTTGAACGGGCATTGCTCCGCCCATGGCGATCGCGGTGGCCAGCAGCGGCCCGGCCACGAACGCGACGACAACACGCTTGGTCAATGACCCGCGTGACATGAACGCCTCCTCCCTGATCTCGGCGGGCCGGGCCCTGAATGAATTTGAGCTGGGCGTACCTGCCGATATGAAAATCTGAGCAACCAACGTCCGGTTGGCCGGAAATCCTGTGCCCTCTGAGAGCAAACGCCGGCGCGTCATCGGCGCGGGGTCACCCGCCCGTCAGAGCGCCGTCATTCAGCGGGAGGCCTTCAGCTGAAGCCTCCCGCACAACTGCCGGAGCAGGTTTGTTTCTAGTTGTCCCTAAGACCGCTGCCGAACCGGCCGTCCAGCTCCGACTGGAGCCCGCTCAAGGTGAAGGGAAGGGAGTGGCTAGTCGGGTCGCTGCCAACCGACACCAGCACCTGGTAGTCGCCGTCGGGGAGGCCCCCGACCCAAGCCACCAGGAGATAGCGGTCACCGATGAAGAGCAGCACGCCCCGGAACGGCAGCACCGCCCCGGTGCTCTGCTGGAGGATGCCGGTGGCGTGCACGGAGAGGGAGTTGCCGGAAAGGTTGCCGCCGGCCGCGTCGCAGAC
>Ga0209577_10006658_pt1 | contig 10670 bp, 12 predicted proteins | sample GraSoiAngelo_109_FD_185874 | JGI IMG/M metagenome (GOLD analysis project Ga0209577, IMG submission 185874) | Grasslands soil microbial communities from the Angelo Coastal Reserve, California, USA - 14_0903_12_20cm (SPAdes) (version 2) | ecosystem: Environmental > Terrestrial > Soil > Grasslands... | reverse complement strand
CTAGAAGAGGCTTAGTTGAGCTAATGGCCGTTGTCCACTTAAGAGGATATATGGAGACGCTTGTTCAGGCGCACGAATACCAAGTTTCCGTAAGTCAGTAAAAGAGATCAGTTTTCCCTGGCGTCGCGCCTTAAGAATTGCTCCTGCCCCTATAGGGCCAATACCAGGAATGCGTAGCAGTTGGTCACGTCTTGCGGTCATGATTTCAAGAGGTGCCTCTCGTAGATATCGCTCTGCCCACGCACGCTTCGGGTCAAGTGCAAGCTCCATATTCCCATCTGACAAGAAGGGCAAGTCTTCTACTTCCCAGCCGTAATCACGCAACAAAAAGCTCGCCTGGTACAAGCGGTGTTCACGGAGAGGATCGGTAGCAGGCAAGTTTTCAAAAGGAGTTTGGATCACAGGGCTGAAACCAGAATAATACGCACGTGTCAGCCCATATTGACGGTAGAGACGGTTGCTCAGTGAAAGTAGTTCATGGTCAGTATCGCCCACCGCCCCAACGACAAACTGTGTCACGGTACCAGCAAGCTTTTCATAGGGATGAGTGCGGCGTATCTGTTCAGCCAGTTGCAGCATATGCAGGAGTTCACGCTGGAAATCTTTCTTTGGTGCCAATGCGTCTAAACGCTCTTGAGTAGGGCCCTCCAGGTTGACCGAGACACGATCCGCCAGCTGCATCGCCCGGTATAACTGATCATATTCTGCCCCTGGCATGATCTTGAGGTGGATGTATCCCTGGTAGTTGTATCTGTCTCGGATGATCTCGACGGTGTCGATGATCTTGTCTTGCGTGGTCACACTCCCCTTGATGATCCCAGAAGAGAGGAACATGCCCTCGACCTGCCCGGCGCGCTGCAATGTGTCAAAGCCGCTGGCCAGTTCGTCGGGGCCGAAGGTGACACGTTTTGTCTTGCTGCGTCCGGCGCGAAACGGGCAGTAGTAACAGTTTCTTTCGCAAGCCGTTGTTACCATTGTCTTTAAAATTTTCCGCTTGCCTGTTGGAGTTGATACATTCGTAATACACTCTTCAAGGCTATGGGACTGGTAAGGTACACGACGGCGTTCCTGTTGCGGATTGTCGCCAACAGGCTCAAACACTGCTGCATCGCCCATTTGGGCAAGCCTGGTCATTGTGTCAGGAAGCGTTTGTATTAACATATGTACAGTATACTGAACTGATGTTCTATTTGTCAATGCAAAAAGCCTTTGGGCGATATGTAGGATCTTTTCATCTCCCATCAAGAGAGGGAGAATGTCAATGTGTCAATAGCGGGCCAGGAGACCATCCCGAAATCGTTACGGAAAGTGGTACGAATGGATCACCTTCACTCTTTTGCCAATGCCAAATTTTCCTTCCCCAAACCATTGACATTTTTACATCTTCATGGTATATATCTGTTAGATATATATCCAGGAGATATGAAATGGCCAAGGAAAACAAAAGTAAATATGCCGTCCTGGGTGTCTTAAGTAGGTGCCCAGGCTCCGGTTATGACATTAAAAAGTTCATGGAGCAGAGCACTAGCAACTTCTGGAATGAGAGCTACGGGCAGATTTATCCAATCTTAAAACAACTGGTGGGCGAGGGTCTGGCAACCACCCATGCTGAAAAGCAGAAAGGCAAACCTGAACGCTACATTTATACCCTGACCGTAAAAGGCCAGCAAGAACTCGCACGCTGGCTCAACGAATCAATCGAATACGCGGTTGAACGCAATGAGCTGCTGCTCAAGTTGTTCTTCGGCCGGCATACCTCACCTGCCAAAAATATCGAGCATGTGCAGGAGTTTCAGGCGTTGCAGTCTCAACTGCTGAAGAAATATGAGGGCATCGAGCGATATTTGCAAGCCGGAGTTCCCACTAACCCCGACTTTTCTTACTCGCTAATGACTGTGCGTTTTGGTATTCATCGCTGCCGTGCATTGCTAGCATGGTCTGCTGAAACACTGGCGGCATTACAAGCTTTAACTGATTAACAACAATGAGTGCGTATTACACCATTGGAAGGAGTACATTGCAATGTCTAAAGTCATTCCAGGACGTTTTACCGCAGATATAGAAGGGCCATTTGTTGTTTTCATTATCGGCATGCGCGTGAACAAGTTCTTCGCGTTCCACAAATGGATTGCGACCGCCATGGCAATGGGACCGATGATACGCACCTTGTACGAGCATCCTGAGAAAGGCTTTCTTGGTGCCCAAACCTTCGTCTACTGGCGCGGAGTTGCCACCGTACAATACTGGCGTTCCTTTGAAGACCTGGAAAGGTTTGCCAGGGATAAAAATGACCCACACCTGGGCGCGTGGAGACGATTCAATAAATCAATTGGCTCTGATGGCAGCGTTGGCATCTGGCACGAAAGCTTTCTGGTAGATGCGGGCAAGTATGAAGCGCTGTACGGTAACATGCCTGTCTTTGGCCTCGCCTCCGCTGCAAAACACGTACCGGCCACAGGAAGGCGTGAGACAGCGCGTCGCCGCCTGGGTGGAGACAGTGAGCCAGCGGTAGAGTCTCCTCTACAACCCGTCATAGAGACATAGGGGGCAATGAATTGCGCTCGGGTGCATGGATCGGCTCCTCACGTGGGCGCAATGCATTGCGCCCCTACGTCTCATAGCCCCCGGCATCCAGGTGAGCACTGAGCCATGAGGTGACGTCGTCCAGGCTCTCTTGACTGACTTCATGACCCATTGGATACTCGCGGTAGAGCAAATCCACCGGCAGCGCAGACAGCGTCTTACGGCTGGCTCGACCATGTTCGACGGGCAGCACTGTGTCAGCGGTACCGTGCACAACGAGCACCGGCAGGCCCTTTAGTTTTTCAGGGGCAGCCATCAGCGGCTCAATCTGCGGTAGGATGCGCCCACTCATCATCACGAGACCCGCGACGAGTTCTGGCCGTGTGAGCGCCACGCTGGCGCTGATGATAGCGCCCTGGCTAAATCCCATCAAGAAGACCTGCCGGGGATCAGCGCCATAGGTAGTGACAGCTTCGTTGAGGAACGTGATCAATTTATTGCGGCTCGCCTCAGCCTGCTCAGGCTGTATGATGATCCCCTGCGGTGTAAAGTTGATCTCGAACCAGGCGAAACTATCTGATCCTAATGTGTACGGCGCCCGCACACTGATGATGAGAAAGCGCTTATCAAGATAAGGTGCAAGACCAAATAGATCATATTCATTACTGCCGACGCCATGGAGCAGCAACAGCAGCGGTGGGGACGCGCTTTTCACCAGTGGTTGGCGAACCAGGTGCACAAGCGAGAGCTTTTCCATTATGTTATCTCCCTGCCAGGGTGTAAAAGGATTGTGGCATTTACTTTATCATTATCATAGCACGCCACAAAAAAACACTGGCGACCCCTCCAGGGATCACCAGTTATGCTAACTATTTTACAAGCGTTGCTAACGGCCCATGGCTGGAGAGAGTTCGACCAAAGTGGGATCGTGAAGCCCTGGAAAGGAAGATCTGCCAGGCGAGTACGCCACCACACCCACCCATGTGATATAAAATAGATAACAACCTCAACGCATACAAGGAAAGGAAGTGTCCTACCTATTTCACAGAAAGGTGGATAGAGAAAGATGGACGTACGCATATTGACAGAGGCCGATGCGGAAGCATTCTGGAATATCCGCTTGCGAGCGTTGCGAGATGACCCGGAATCATTCGGCTCAACCTTTGAGGAGTTCCTTGAACGCGGTATCTCCGGTGTCGCGCAAGGGCTACGCAAGAGAAGCACATCACCCGACGACGTGACCTTTGGTGCATTCGAGCGGACGATTGTTGGCATCGCAGGCTTCAGGCGAGAGGAAAATACAAAAAGGCACCACAAAGCTGTCATCTGGGGCATGTATGTTCCTCGTGAGATGCGTGGAAAAGGCATTGGGAAAGCACTGTTACAGGCGGCCATCGCTCATGCAAAAACCTTGCCTGGCCTTGAACAGATCAACTTGAGCGTGGTACTCACAAGCAGAGAAGCTCGCCAGCTCTTTATATCTGTCGGCTTCGAGCCTTACGGCCTTGAGCGACACGCCTTGAAGCTACGCGACAAGTATTTTGATCAAGAATTAATGACCTTGCGTCTTACCTGAAGCAGTTGGGCTGAAGATAGGGCATGAGAGCATCGCTCTTCTTGCTAGTTCGCCTGTCTTGCTGAACGCGAGGCGTGTTCCTTACTCAAAGCCTTAACAAGGTCACGGAATGCACGCACCAGCATTTCATTGGACAAACGATAATACACCGCATTCCTGTCTCTACGCGAGGCGATCAGCTTTGCATCACAGAGCTGGCGTAAATGCTCAGACGTGGTAGCCGGGGAAAGTCCAAGCTCTCTGGCAATGTCGGTGGAACGCCGTTCCCTGAGTGAGGGCTTCATTCCTTCCTGCGCATCAAAGGGAGCAGCTAGTAACTCCAGTATTTGCCGGCGGCTGCGATCACACATCAAAGACAAAAAGTGATCGACAAACTGGTCGATTTCGGGACTGTCTTCAGCATGCTCCCCTTTTACCGGCTGCATTATATTTGATGATTTTTTGCGTGACATACGAACCATTCTCCTTCTCAATAGAGCGTTTTGTAGAAATTGTGTTAGATACTTTTTATATCCATAACACTGTATTGGTCGTGGTTTGGTTTCAAGCAGGTCAATGCCGCTACCTTATCGTTATTAGCAATACAAGTAATGGAAGGGATGATCTTTTGCAAGACCAACTCTACAGCTACGCTGGCACATTTCTGCTGCCTCATCTCAATAAGCCTTGTATATACAACAAGGACATGTTATGCTTCTACTAAGAAACGTGGAAAGGGCCTGGCAGGATGACCGATGAGTATCAACGACAACCTTATGATAGTGCCTTGAAATCCCTATTGGATGATCAGGCATCTGAGATGTTACCCGAGATATTACCAGAATGCACATTGCTTGGCGAACAGAACGCTGAGATTGCTAGAACGAACTTACGTCCAGACCTGGTTTACCTGATTCAGTATAGGCGTGAGCACCACATTTTGAATCTGGAATTACAAACAAATGCAGATAGTGATATGACCTATCGGATGCTTCTGTATCATGTTGAATTGTTTGGAAAATATCGCTTGCCAGTTATCTCTATGGTCATGTATCCGTTCGAAACGAGCCTGACGGAGCCAATATTTCGCGAGGAAAGTGGATCAGAAATTCTTTTAGAGTTCCACCACCGAGTATTACGCCTGTGGACTCTTGATGCGGTACAGTACATCCGAAAACGTGTAGTGAGCATGTACACGTTGTTACCAGCGATGAAGGGTGCGAATGCATCGCTCCTCTTACAGGCAATTAATGAGATGGAGCTAAAATATACAAGGACAGACTTTGTACGCCATTTAGTGCGATTTCGAACCATCTTGCGACGGTCAATGACGTTGTCTATGCAAGACAAGCAAATAGTGGAGAACCATATGGATATTACCTATGACAGCTTACTAGACGAGGACCCAGAGATTCAAGAACGTGTCGCCAAAGCAAAGATCGCTGGTCAACAGAAAGCAGTTTTAGACTTCATGGAAGTTAAGTTTCCCTCTCTTATACAGGTAGCACAAGAGCAAGTAATACGGCTGAACAAACCTGACGAGCTGAGCAGGCTTATGAAGCAAATTGCACTTGCACCAGACGAGTCAACTGCCCGCTGGGTTCTTAGCACGTTCGCAGCCTGACCTTACCAGAACAACAAACAAAGAAGGGAACGCGATCTCTCGCGTTCCCTTCTTTGTTTGTTATTATTCAGCTAGCCCGTATTATGCAGCCTGCTGCAAGACCTCTTGAGCCTCGACCACCATCTGCCCCTCGTCATTCACAGTCAATACTGCGGTCTGACCGGAGGCGATAGTACCAGCCAGCAAGGCATCTGCCAGCGTATCATCGACGTAGGTCTGGATTGCGCGGCGTAATGGTCGCGCACCATACTCTTCGTCAAAGCCTTCACGCAACAGGAAGTCTCGCGCCTTGTCGCTCACAACAAGGTCGATACCCTGCTCGCCGAGCCGCGAGCGCACTTGCGCCAGCAACAGATCGACGATCTGGTAGAGATCCTCTCGACCCAGAGAATGGAAGACCACGATCTGGTCGATACGGTTGATGAACTCTGGCCGGAACATCCTCTTCAGACCTTCCATCGCCTTCGAGCGCATCGCCTCGTGCTGCTCATCTCGTTCATCCTCGCCTTTTCTCGTCGAGAAACCGATACGCACGGCACGCTTGAGTTCAGTACTGCCAGCATTACTGGTCATGATCACCACTGTATTCTTGAAGTCTACAGTGCGGCCCTGACCATCGGTCAAACGACCATCATCCATAATCTGCAACAGAGCGTTGAAGACCTCTGGATGCGCCTTCTCAACCTCGTCCAGCAGAATGACGCTGTATGGGCGGCGGCGTACCTGTTCTGTCAGTTGACCACCTTCGTCGTAACCGACATACCCAGGAGGGCTACCGAACAAACGAGCAACCGTATGCGGCTCCATGTACTCAGACATGTCTAGGCGGATCAGGTTTGCTTCACCACCAAAGAGCTCGGCCGCCAGGGACTTCGCCAGTTCCGTCTTACCTACACCTGTTGGGCCAAGGAAGAGGAACGAACCAATCGGGCGCTTTGGATCCTTCAGACCAGCACGCGAGCGACGGATGGCACGAGCAACGGCGCCGATCGCCTCGTTCTGACCGATGACACGCTTGCGCAGGTCATCTTCCAGGTTCCGCAGGTTCTGACGCTCGGTCTCGAGCATCTGGCTCACAGGTACACCCGTCCAGTTCTCAACAACCTGCGCTATCTGCTCAGGCGCAACAACCAGGGCTGAGGCACCCTTGGCCTCGACACGCGCTTTCTCTAGCTTATCCTGTGCCACCAGTTCCTGTTGACGCAGTTTCGCGGCGCGTTCGTAATCTTCAGCGGTGGCGGCAGCTTCTTTCTTCGACTGGATATCAGTCAGTTCGGCCTCCAGGTCAGCAACCAGTGTCGGACTGACGATGCCCTGCTCTGTGGCATCCAAGCGTAGAGCTGAGGCAGCCTCGTCCATTACATCGATAGCTTTATCCGGCAGGAAACGATCATTGATATAGCGATCCGAAAGTTTCACAGCCGCTTCCACGGCGGCATCGGTAATCTCTACGCGGTGGTGTGCCTCGTAATTACCACGCACCGTTTGCAGCATTTCGATTGCCTCCTCGACCGAAGGTTCACCAACCATCACGGGCTGGAAACGTCGCTCGAGTGCGGCATCTTTCTCTACATGTTTGCGATATTCATCCAGCGTTGTGGCTCCTATGCAGTGCAATTCACCACGCGCCAGCGCCGGCTTGATCATATCGCCTGCGCCAACCGCGCCTTCAGCTGCGCCTGCGCCAACTACTGTATGCAATTCATCGATAAAGACGATTACCTCAGGAGCCTTACGCAGTTCCTCGAGTATACTTTTGATGCGCTGCTCAAACTGCCCGCGGAACATTGCACCGGCAACCATGCCGCCAATATTCAGGGAGACGATACGCTTCCCTCTCAGGGCCGTTGGGACATTGCCTTCGTTGATACGACGAGCCAATCCTTCAACGATTGCCGTTTTACCAACTCCTGGCTCACCAATAAGTACAGGATTGTTCTTCTGGCGACGCCCAAGCACGGTAATCACCCGGCGCAATTCACGCTGACGTCCAGCAGCCGGGTCAAGCTTGCCCTCGGCAGCTTCCGCCGTGAGATCACGGCCATACTGATCAAGGGTAGGGGTTTTACTATGTTTAGCTTGCCGCTCAGCGGTCGCAGTATTGACGCCACCAGCAGCAGAAGCGGAATTGTTGGTATTAGGAGCGAAGCCGAATGGCGGTGAATTCTCAGGTGTACCCTCTCCATCCGGGCCGCCCATCTGCTCCATCGCCGCGCCCATAAGTTCATCTACGCACGACTGGCAGAGGTAGTGCTGCACGCGCCGGCCGTTGACCATCTCATCAACACGGACACGAGCGGGATTTTGTTTACATCGTTCACAGATCATATTGTTTATTTTGCTCCTGACTAGAGATGTGATTGCCCACATCTCGTTTTTAGCAAAGTCGAGATGCGATTGCTAAATCATACCACAAATATTCCTGGCCGTCTAGCACTCATATCCCTAGATTGCTAATCACTGTTTATAACGCTGAGAGCAGGAAGGTTATTCCCAATTTCGAGGCTTTTTTTGGGGAATGGTAACAACTTGTTGTACCAGTATGGCATCAACTTGTTCGAGGAGTCGCTGCGTGGAAGCAAAGCCATAGTTGACCGCGCGAGCCTGGCCTGCCGCGTCGAGCACCACCGTTGTTGGCACCGTCAGCACCTGGTAGCGCTGCGTGAGTTCAGGCGCGTTGGGCGCGTCCACATCGACCACGGCAACCTCGTCTCCCCGTGCATCCAACAAACGCTTGAGAGCTGGCGCCTGTAACGTGTGACACTGACGGCAATCGTCACTGCCGAAGGCTAAGATGCGCACACGAGAGGGGCTGGCGCCTGTTCCCTCCATGCCGTCACCAGTACCACTATTGAAGTCAGCTCCGGTATCCATTGGAGCAGCTGTGAGAGCAAGCTTGCGCCGCTTCTCTACGAAAACTCGACCAGACCAGGTCAAGAGGTAGAGCAGCAGCACGACTACGATAAAAATACCGAGTCGCACGACGATATCTGGCATTGCGCTTACACTCCCCGCCATAGAAATTGGCTACTTCAGCTTATATCAGCTGTATTTTGATCTCATTACAGTATTCAGTAGTAATAACACGCAAAATAGCATTTCTCATCCCGGTCGCCCTCGTCCTGCTCCCGTGATCACATTCTCCTCCTGCCAGGGCGACGCAAGCGTCCCCACCCTCCACAACCCTTCCCCCGCCCCTACGGGTACGAAGCGGCTTCCGAAGGGACATTACATATAACCTACCCATGTAAAACCACCCCCTCAAATAACCTGCCCATGTAAAACCCTCCTCTCCCAGATGTGATATATTCAGGAGGTGAATGTTATTGCACAGATGGAGGAACAGCCATGGATTTTGCCTATTCCGAAAAAGTCAAAGGGCTGCGCAAGCAGCTGAACGATTTTATGCAACGCTTTATTTACCCCAACGAAAAGACATATCAAGAGCAGATCGCCGCGTCGGGCAACCCGCATCACCATGCCGAAATCGTCGACGAATTAAAGGTCAAAGCGCGAGCTGAGGGGCTCTGGAACCTCTTTCTGCCCGACGAAGAGTACGGGGCCGGGCTGACGAACCTTGAGTATGCGCCCCTGGCAGAAATCATGGGCAGAGTCGCCTGGGCCTCCGAGGTATTTAACTGTGCCGCCCCGGATACAGGCAATATGGAAATCCTGGCGCAGTTTGGCACGGAGGAACAGAAGAAGACATGGCTAGAACCTCTGCTCAATGGCGAGATTCGCTCGGCATTCGCTATGACCGAACCGGATGTCGCCAGTTCAGATGCCACCAACATCCAGTTCTCCATCAGGCGCGAGGGCGATGAATATGTCCTCAATGGCCGCAAGTGGTGGATTTCAGGCGCGGCACGAGAGCGCTGCAAAATATTCATTGTGATGGGCAAAACCGATCCCAATAACCCGGATAGATACCGCCAGCAGAGTATGGTGCTTGTACCGAGAAACACTCCCGGCCTGACCATCAAGCGCAACCTGCCGGTTATGGGCTATATCGATAACGAAAGCCACTGCGAACTCCTCTTCGAGAACGTGCGCGTCCCCGTGAGCAATCTGTTAGGAGAAGAAGGTGGTGGTTTCGCCATTGCCCAGGCACGCCTGGGACCCGGACGTATCCACCACTGTATGCGCGCCATTGGCTCGGCGGCCTACGCCCTGGAGCTAATGTGCCAGCGGGCCACGTCACGTGTAGCCTTTGGCAAGCCGCTGGCAGAGCAGGGCGTCATTCAGGACTGGATCGCCCAATCGGAACTGGAGATCGAACAGGCCCGCCTCCTGACCCTCAAAGCGGCATGGATGATCGATACGCTGGGCAAAAAAGCCGCCCAGAAAGAAATCGCGATGATTAAGATCGTCGCGCCCGCTATGCTCACCAACGTCGTCGACCGCGCTATCCAGGTCTTCGGTGGGGCTGGCGTCAGCGACGATTTCCCGTTGGCCTCGATGTGGGCGCATGGCCGCACGCTTCACCTGGTCGATGGACCTGACGAGGTCCATAAACGCTCGTTGGCCAGGCAGGTCATCCGCCAGCTGGCGCAACAGTGAACAGGATACACAAACACTTATGGAAGACCCTTTCTTAATCAGGAGCAAAGATGCCACCGAATTATTCATTGTCCGCCATGGAGATGCTCTTCCAGACGCGGACGAAATTATACCTGGTGGCGTCTATGATGATTTACCGCTCAGTCGCCTTGGATGCGAACAGGCACAGACCCTTGCCGAACGGCTCGGTAGCGTCCATTTCGCTGCTATCTATAGCAGTCCGCTGCGACGCTGCCAGGAGACTGCCGCTCCATTGGCGCAGCGTTTAGAGTTGAACCCCATCCTCGTTCCAGCTCTTAAAGAGATAAAGTTGGGTAACATTCGTCCTTTACCGGACCATGGTGAAGACCTCTCCATCCTGACCGAGGCATTGAAGGAGCGGCAAATCGATATCGTGCGTATTGCCGG
>Ga0209577_10006656_pt1 | contig 10672 bp, 12 predicted proteins | sample GraSoiAngelo_109_FD_185874 | JGI IMG/M metagenome (GOLD analysis project Ga0209577, IMG submission 185874) | Grasslands soil microbial communities from the Angelo Coastal Reserve, California, USA - 14_0903_12_20cm (SPAdes) (version 2) | ecosystem: Environmental > Terrestrial > Soil > Grasslands... | reverse complement strand
CCAATATTGTTGTGCGTACCAGTACCACCACAGGGCTGTCCCCAAGCGTAAGGCCTTCTCTGCTTCTCCCCGCTCAAGCAACCAGTTCATGGCCGCTCGCAGGTTGTCATGCGCCTTTTCCAGCTGCCCAAACCACAGCGCCTGCTGCGGGCCGTTCCACGCCTGTTCTGCTGCTTCTGCCAGCGCCAGATAATAGGCCGCATGAGCCTGGTGCGTGACCTCTGCCTCCCCAGAGGCAGCGAGCGCCTCTCGCCCATATTCACGGATGGTCTCCAGCATGGCGAAACGCGGCTCTGCTGCTTCTTGCTCGATCTGCCGCAGCAAACTCTTGTCGATGAGGGAGGCCACTCCATCCAACACCGAAACGGCAGGCGTCTGGGTGTCTAGAGCAGTGCAGATCGCCTCGATGGCCTGCAGGGTGCAGCCACCGACAAAAACGGAGAGTCGCCGGAAGAGCCGCTGCTCATCGGTGTCTAACAGTTGATAGCTCCAGTCGATGGTGTTGCGCAGCGTCTGCTGGCGCGCTGGTGCGTCGCGTACACCGCTCGTCAACACCGCCAGGCCCTGACCCAGCCGAGCGAGCAGCGCTGGTGGAGGCAGCAGTTTGATGCGGGCGGCGGCCAGCTCAATCGCCAGCGGCAAGCCATCCAGGCGGGTACAGATCTCGGCGACCGCCGGGGCGCTGGCATTGCTCACCTGGAAATCGGGCTTGAGCGCCTGGGCACGTGCAATGAAGAGAGCCATCGCCTCATACTGCGAAAGCGTCACGAGGTCGGGCAAGTGGTTGAGATCGGGCAGCGAGAGCGGCGGGACGGCAAACTCGTGCTCAGCTGCGAGGTGGAGCACCGCACGGCTGGTGACCAACAGCTTGAGGTGTGAGCAGCGCGCCAGGAGGTCCGAGAGGATGCAGACGGCGCTCACCACCTGCTCAAAGTTGTCGAGTACTAGCAGCAGCAGCTTCTCCTGTAGGAAGGCTTGCAGCTGCTCCACCATTGACTGCGTGGGGCTCTCTTTCACGCCCAGCGTCTGGGCGATCGTCGGCACGACCAGTTCGGCATCACTGATGGGAGCCAGATTCACGAAATAGATGCCATCGGTGAAGTGGTCGCTGAGTTCGGCTGCCACGTGCAGGCCCAGGCGCGTTTTGCCACTGCCGCCGGGTCCGGTCAGAGTCAGCAAACGCACGTCTTCGCGCAGTAGGAGCTGCTGCACGGCGGCGACTTCCCGCTCGCGCCCAATTAGCGGCGTGGGCTGAATGGGCAGGTTGTGAGGGTGGGTGTCGAGTGTCTTGAGGGGCGGAAAATCGGCGGGCAAGCCGCCGATGACGAGTTGGAAGAGATGGCTAGGATGCTGTAAGTCCTTGAGACGATGCTCCCCAAGGTCTCGCAAGCTTACCCCATCGGGCAGGTTGTGCTCCACCAGGTGCCGCGTGGTCTGCGAGAGCAGCACCTGGCCCCCGTGCCCAACACTCATCAGGCGCGCCGCGAGATGCACATCCAGACCCACGTAGCCGTCCGCCGTCTGCTGCGGCTCCCCGGTATGCAGCCCCATGCGAACGCGTACCACAGCCTGATTGGGCCAGGTATGCGAGGCGAGGATGCGTTGGGCGGCTACGGCAGCCGAGACGGCATCGGTGGCACGCGCAAAGGCGAAGAAAAAGGCGTCTCCCTGCGTATCAACTTCATGCCCGTGAAACCGCTGGAAAGCCGCGTGCAGCAACTGCCGGCACTGAGCCAGCACATGGCTATACTGCTCACCTATGTGTTGCAGCAGGAGCGTCGACCCCTCGATATCGGTGAAGAGCAGCGTAATCGTTCCCGTCGGTAAATCAAGCACGCGAGACCTCCTCCAACCTGGAAACTTACAATCCACCGGGGCTCGCAGACCGCGAGTCACAAGGATCATTTCTGAGCATTATATCCCATCATCGAGAGATCAGTGATCCACAGCAGGGAATCGTGAGGAGAGAATATGTGAGGTCGCCACGCAGCAGTAATGCGGAGGGACTCTACTGGCATCTCTGGCTCTTGCAGAATTAAGCGCTTGCCAGCTTGTAGAAGAGCGAATGTCTACTTTGTCATTGTTTCAGGGCAGTGGCACGTGTTCTATACCAGAAAGCAGAGATACGACTCGGTACGCTGTCGAGAAAGGAGCGGCTTTCTTCTAAGAGGGCCGATAAATCGGCGATGGCCGCGATAACTCGGGCCCTACGTTTTATCCACAAGGACGCAGGCTCAATTATCTTCTTGCTTCTTGTTCTACTTGTAACGATAGCAGGATGCCGGTTAACGCAATCGGCATTCACGCGAACAGCTGGAAATGCTGGCTCGGCCTTTGCAGCAGCTTCGACTACGCTCACTTATGTGCATGAAGGAAAGATCAGCAAGGCGTATGCTGCGTCCAGCTTTGTGAATTACACGAGCGAACTTGATGGACTTGACCAAACGTTGCCTTCTCAAACAGGAGTTCCCGATGCAGGAACGCTACAGCGCCTGCTGAATCTGTACAAGCCCGCGATGGAGGTGATTCATTCCCCTTGCCTGGATGAGTCTTGCGACTGGCGTGCGCAGGTTGCTGCCCTGGATAGTGCGAGCAAAGCGTTTCTGGAGGTGAGCAATTCATGAAGAAGTGGTTCGGGCTCGCACTCGGCATTGTGACGGCAACCGGTGGGTTCCTTGATGCAGGAACGGTTGCGACATCGGGTGAAGCGGGCGCAAAGTACGGATTGGGACTTATCTGGGCCATTTTAGTTGCGACAGTAGCGGTCATTTTGCTGGTGGAAATGAGCGGGCGCTTTGCTGCGGTTTCGAAGAAGGCTTATGCTTCTGCCATTCGCGAAGAATTTGGTTTCAAGTTCTATCTCCTGCCGTTGCTGAGCGAACTTATTGCGGAAAGCCTCCTGCTTGCCGCAGAAATTGGGGGCATCGCTATCGCGCTCTCCCTTTTCACGGGCATCTCGTGGCATTATCTCTTCCCGGTGGCAGCGCTCCTCGTCTGGATAATGGCCTGGCGGGCACCTTTTAGTTTGATTGAGAATGGTCCAGCTCTACTTGGCCTTCTAACGCTGTCGTTTGTGGTTGCTATTGTGGCCCTGGGAGGACTGCCTAAAGAGCTTCTGCCAACACTGTGGAAGCCGGAGATTAAATCGGGCGAGCTGGCGGATTACCTTTACCTGGTTGCGGCAATTCTCGGCGCGACGATCAGTCCCTACCTGTTGTACTTCTACTCGTCGGGAGCGCGGGAGGAGAAATGGACGGAGGGATCGCTGCTGCTCAATCGAGTGACAGCAATTGTTGGGATGGGATTCGGAAGCCTGGGTTCAATCGCTCTGGTAGTCCTGGGAGCGATTGTGCTGCAGCCGCTCAATATCAGTTCGAGCACACTCGGTGAACTTGGGCTTGCTATGGCGAAACCTTTCGGGCAAATCGGGGCGTTTCTGTTCGCTGCGGCGCTGTTCGCGACTTGTCTGGGAGCAGCTCTTGAAGTGGTGCTGGCGGTCTCTTATAATATCGCTCAAGGGTTTGGCTGGGAATGGGGAGAGAATAAAAAACCTGTCGAGGCGCCTCGCTTTAACCTGGTGTTGCTACTCTTTCTGTTAATAGCGGTCGGCATCGGACTGCTGGGTATGGATCCACTACAGCTTGCGCTGCTTGCTTCCACGGTGATTGCTCTGTTTCTGCCTTTCTCGCTGTCGCCTTTACTGGTGATTATGAACGACCAGGATTACCTGGGCAACAAAACCAACGGGCGCTTCATAAATATCGCGATGATCGTTATCTTGATCATCGCATTCCTTGTGGCTATTGTATCGCTGCCGCTTGAGATATTGAGCGGAGGAGGGTAGAACGAATGCCTGACTCAGAGGAACAGCTACTTGTGATGCGAGATATTATGGACTCGCAGCTGGAAACACGCGACAAGCGCCATATCGGACGCGTAGCCGATATCGAGGCAGAGTGGCGCGATGATGGCAAATTTGTGCTCGTAAATATCGTTACAGGTCCAGAGGCGCTTACCGGGCGCGTTGCCTCACGCCTGCGACCGATGGCGAGATTTTTGTTGCGCGGCCACTTCGAGCATCGCATTCCACTGAGCGACGTCGAGAATTTTGGGCCGACAGTGCGCCTGCGCAAAAAGGCGCAGGACTATAGTGTGGGGCAGTCTGATCGATGGATTGCAGATCATATCCTACGCTGGATTCCAGGGAACGGACGCTGATGTCACAGATAAGAACAAGCATGTTTATTGCAGATCTCGTTGGCAGTAAGATCGTTACAGCCGAAGGGAAGAGGGTTGGACGCGTTGTGGATATTCAGATTTCCCTTGGTCCTGATCACGAGGTGTCTGCACTGATCTTCGGTGAGTATGCGTGGCTGTATCGCTTCCATGTGCTGCGGCCTTTCGCAAGGACATTTGGCCTACGTCACCAGCCACAAATCGTACCCTGGAGTGCTGTTGATCGGTTTGAGCGCTCTGTAGTGACACTGAAAGTGGGACAGGAGTCTCGTATCAAATCCAGGTCCACAGATTTGCACGCATAGCAGCAACAATTATGTAACGAGCGGCAGTTACTTTGCTGGATGCAAGTAAGGTTAGGCAAGGTTCAAGTGCTTGACAAAGCGTTGCTCTCTGCATATACTGAAGGTAGAATAAATGACCAAATGCCCACTTTAAGGTGAGGAATTGCCGAGCAGATGGTCATCACATTGCTCGTGCTGTGAGGAGGGTGCATTGCCCAAGATCGTTGATGAACAGATGCGCGAAGCCACCCGCCAGCGCATTATGCGTGTGGCGGCCGGCGAGTTTGCCCGCCTGGGCTTCGATCAGGCGAACATTAATGTCATCGCCGAACAGGCCGGGATCGGCAAGGGCACGATTTACCTGTACTTTGAGAATAAACGCGACCTGTTCCTGGAGATGCTGCGTTCCATCGCTCAGGCGCAGCTGACGGTGATCCGTGTGGCCCTGGCTCCCGAGGGGACGCTGCCGCAGCGTCTGGAACGGCTCTTCCGCGCCTTTGCTCGGCTCGCTGAGGAAGAGAGCGATAACTTCAATGTTTACATGAGCGCCCTGTATGGGGTCAACCGCGCTTTTCAGGCGGAAGCCACCAAACTGCTGCGGGATTACGTGGCCGTGATCGCCTTAATGCTGGAACAGAGCCAGGCGCGGGGAGAGATCCGCTCTCATCAAATTGAGGCCACCGCGCTTATGGTGCTGTCCCTGACGGAGTCGTACATCCTCTCTGCCAGGGTGCTCGGGCGATCAGAGCGCGAGATTGTCCAGCAAGCGGGGCCCGTCGCTGAACTTATCCTGCGCGGCATCGGCACAAGCGAGCCTTGATGCCGCGCTTCCTTTTTTGTGCTTATTTTTGGTTAACTACCCACCCATTATTGATACAATGGCGTGAGGTGCAGGAGGTTGATTACTGATGCTGTCTGTTGGTCTGCCAACGTTCTTCCAACGTCTTTTTCATCTTCGCCGCGCTGGATCGAGCCTAGAGAGCCCGCGCTACTTACTCAAATGGTTGCTGATCAGCACCGCGATCGGCCTGGTAGCCGGCGTTGGAGCTCTGATCTTCTTCGAAGCCATCCGGCTCTCGACCGACTTCTTCCTGGGTACACTGGTCGGCTACTTGCCTCCAGACCCGGCAGGCGAGGCATGCGGCTGGCGGGAACAGATTCCCATCCGCACGTTCCAGGAGTGGAATGAGACCCGATCTGGCTTTCTTGGTAATTTGGGCTCTGGCGGGTCTCTCGCTTGCCGCGTTGGGATCTTGCCGCCGATCCTGGCTGCCACAGTACAGTCCTTGCCGGACCTGGGTATCCTTGCTAACTCGTCACGCTTACTGCGGCAGAAGCTTCCTCCAGGGGTGCGTGTTTCATCTGTTCATCTCTCATGTGAAGTCCTGATGCAAAAGCGGTCTGAAAAGACCCTTCACCAGGTCTCCCTGGGATACAATACAGGAGGGAGTGTGCTTCCAGTCTTTTTCAGAAAGGAGCTTCTATCATGCCTCCGTTACTCGCATTACCTGCTGTCGATGGAGTGGAAATCACCACCATCATGGATAACTCGCTTGATCTGCTGATGTCCTCAACTCAACTGGCGCATCGTTTCCCGCTGCCGCACTATGGCTTCATACAAAATCAATTGCGTGCCGAGCATGGTGTTTCCTTGTTGATCACCGTGATTGACCAGGGGAAGCGTGAGACAATTCTCTTTGATACTGGAGTGACGCCTGACGGAGCATTGCACAACCTCGCCGTACTGGGCGTTGACCTCAGTACCATTCAGGCCATTGTCCTGAGCCATGGTCATACTGACCATACACACGGGCTGGATGGCTTCCTCGATAAGCTTGGCACACGACGTATGCCCATTCTGCTCCATCCTGATGCCTTCCTCAAACGTCGTCTTGTCTATAACGATAACAGCATCCTGGATTTACCTCCTCCGTCACTCCATGACCTGGAGCGGGAGGGGATAGAGCTCTTAGTAGAACGCGGCCCATCATTTCTGATCAATGGCAAACTGCTGGTGACGGGACAGATCGAGCGTACCACCGATTTTGAGCAGGGATTGAAGAATCAGCAAGCCGAGGCCGATGGAACCTGGCAACCTGATCCATGGGTCTATGATGACCAGGCCATTGTCATTCATATACGCAATAAAGGGCTGGTGGTGGCTACTGGGTGCGGACATGCAGGCGTGATTAACATACTGCGGCAAGCGCGTGCGCAGACAGGCGTTGAGCACATCTATGCGTTGCTGGGAGGATTTCATCTCAGCGGGACGCTCTTCGAGCCAATCATCCCTCAAACGGTTGAGGCATTGCAGAAGATCAATCCGGCGGTCGTTGTGCCTGCCCATTGCACGGGATGGCGCGCTACGCAACGTATTGCTCAAATGATGCCAGATGCATTTACGCCCAATAGTGTCGGGACGACCTTTGTGTTCATGGGGTAGTACCGGTATCGCATCCCAGATGGCCTAATAAGCCACAATCTCCAAAAACTGGACGAGATGTGCTTTTGGAAACAGGAGAGATCCGTTTGGTGATCCCTGGAAAGATGGAACAGATGAAGCCCACTCCAACTGCTCTTGAGCGCGCAGTACCTACCCCACAGCACTCCCGATCAGCTTACCCAGACCAAAGGTGATCCCGGCTACCAGAAAGCCCAGGAAAGTGACCACCCACAGGGTCAGCTCGGTGTAGACGATCGCCGGAGCTGGAGGCCCTGCCCCCTCTGCGCGCTCCTTAATACCGAGCATGTTCTGCCGCACCACGATCAGGTCGACACCGTCGCTGGAGAGTTGGGGACTATGCTTTGTCATGGTCTTCACCACCCTTCGTTTGAAATGCACTACGGCTATGGTGTGGGCTGCACATAGGGTGGCACCGGTACTGGCTCGGCCGGGTTGGCGTTTGATCCCAAAATCTGCACCGGATGGTAGAACAGGTTCATAGGAATCTGGGTCAGGAGCCACTTGTTGAAGTCCGTCTGTGTGTTGATGAGCTGAGTCCGTGCGTACTCGATACGGTTGAAGGACCCTTCAATCTGCACCAGCACCGAATGAGTATTACTTCCCACCCCGTAATCCGGATAGTTCTCGACGAAGACCCGAATGCCGCCCGTCATCTGTTGCGCCGCCGTGAGCGCCGCGTTGGTATCGCCTGTTCCCTGGCTGGCTTTGAGCGCTGCTGCATTACTGCGCGCCTGGGCGATCTTGGTAATGGCATCGTTCTGGGAGGCGATGGTTGAGTTGAGCAAGGCTGCGTCCTGTTGCAGCAGTTGTGATGCTCTATCTACCTCATTCCAGACAAGGCCAATCTTCCCTTGTACGTCGTATTGCCGTTGCTGAATGGCGATATTCTGGCTAATGCAGATAACGCCACCAAGTAATACCACGACAATGACGATTGCTGAGATGATTTTGGCGCGAGTCCAAAAAGGCTTCGGCGGGGTCACTTTTTCTCCCATAGATCGGTTTGTCATCTCGCCATAGGTAGACGAGGAGCGACCGTAGCCTGGCCTCTCGCCGTCCTCTGGCTGGCTGTCGTACATTGGGAGCTGTTCTTTGTCGTACATACGAGTATCCTTTCATTTGAGTTTAAACATCGCCACCTGATGATGGTGAACTGCCACCGCCTCCCCAAGCGCCACCGCCTCCCCTGCCAGAGGAAGAGCCTCTTCTTGTACCTCTACTAAGTAAAGCAAGAATCAGTAAAACGCGCCCGAGTAAGCGGAATGCCGTATAGAAGAAATTCTCCCGCCGACGAGCAGCGACGATAGCACTTATCACGAGCCAAAAGACGATGGCGAGAGACACGAGTATGACTATTGCTACCGGGTCGGGACTGCTGTTTGTGCTACCAGGGGGATTGGCTCCACTCGATGGAAAAGGATGTGTGGCCTGCCATTCCCTGGCTACGGCTGGGTCTTGCTCGGCAGCGTAGACTTTGTCGTAGAAAGCCATCAGACCATCCTGCCAATGTCCTTGAGCACGCGCAGGGACAAACGTGGTTTGGGCGTAGTCGTCCATTAGCGTATCGGGAAGCGCTCCCGATATCCCACCTCCGGTAATGTAGGTCAGCCAGGGAGTGTGCGCATCCTTGCCCGGTTTCTGCAGATAGAGGACGAAGAGCACACCGTTATTCGTGTCTTTCGATCCGATCCCGTTTTTATTGAAGACATCGGTGGCAAACTGGTGAGGATCGCTCGCCAGGTCATTGAAGATTACCACGGCGATCTGATACCCGTGTGCTTGCACATCATCAGATCGCGACCTCAGTTGCGCTATGAAACTCTGGGGGACTGTTCCTGTCGTATCCAGTATGCCATGGGTATCTACCGTGAGTTGTGGCATTGGAGGGTCCTGGGTAGAAGTCCCGGCAGGATTTTGTGGCTGTCCTGCGCATGCGGCGAACAGACCTGCTACGAGCAGGCTGAGAAAGGCGAAGCGTAGGATATATGTTATTCTATGAACTTTGGAGAGTCGTTTCATCGAACACCTCCTCTTCCCTCCGAAAAGATCTCTTGATCCTGCACGAGGTTCGCCTTTTTTGACAAACCTGCTTCCAGCTAAGAACCTTGCTACTGTAAGCATATCGAAGGCGTATCACAATCTACTCACCAAAGCATAGCCGTCCCTCACGTTCGCCTCACAACTTGACAGCGTGAATGCATTCCGAACAAGCATAGCATGTATGTATGAACTGAACTTGTGACAAGGCTGAGTTGAAGCTGAGAAAGTACGTGCGCCATAGCGTTGACGGGACGGAGTGGTCAAGCGCTAGCTGATGCATCTGTGGCCTTGTGAGCGCTTTGTGAGCATGGCGTGGCTTCTCGTGATGCGCACGTGATGGGCAAAGTATACGCTACTCGTAGGCACCTATCCGTCCTGCCAACGCTGCTACGCAGCGCTTGTCTCTAGACAGGACGAAAGGAGAAGGAGTGTTACGATGGTTCAACGAATACTGGTCCCTCTGGATGGCTCCGCTCGTGCGGAGGAGGCGCTACCCGTAGCGGCGCGTATAGCGCGCGCCTCAGGTGGCTCCGTTCATTTACTCCAGGTGGTGAGCTCACCAATTGACTATGGAGGAGGGCTAGCTGCAGCCCCACTTCTGAGCGAGCAGGTGATCGAATCCGAGGTGAGCACGGCGACCGACTATCTCAAAACGGTGGCCGCATGTCCAGGACTTTCGGGAATCCGGATCTCGACCGAGGTCGCCTGTGGGCTACCCCCTCAGTACATCCTGGCAGTAGCCCGGTCAGGAGAGGTCGATCTCATCGTGCTGTGCAGCCACGGCAGGACAGGTTTCACCCGTTGGGTGTTGGGCAGCGTTGCGCACACCCTGGCTCACGAGAGTACGGTGCACACCCTTATCCTGCGGGAGAGCAAATCTGCTTCTCTGTTGTCAAGCTCAGATGCTGCGCGACCGCTCTGCACGCTCGTCCCGCTCGATGGCTCGGCACTCTCCGAGACCGCGCTCATTCCGGCGGCACGCCTGGTTGCGGCCCTGGCAGCTCCGGCCCAGGGAGCGCTACGCCTGGCCCAGGTGGTCAAGCTCGTCCAGGCAACGACTGACGAGTGCTATCCATGACATTCTCCTCTTGAGTAGGTAAGCGGCTTCTGTAAGAAGAGGATAATGCCTTGATCTCTCAAACGAGTCACGCCGCGATGATGTTCTCTCACATTTCGGCCACAACGCTTCGCCTAGGGAACTCATGACCCCGTTCAGCTCGACCTCGACGAGGTTGCTCTCTCTTGAGAGCAGGATGATGGGGCGACTCCAGCGGCTCACGTCACGCATGATCAAGGCTTTGCCCATCATGGATATTCAGCGGCAAAGGATGTCGTGTTACCGCAACCAAAGGCCGATCGTCATCGTATGCTCCGTACCCATCACCACAGATGGGCTGCTCTTGCAAAACCACGACGCGAGCAGAGTAAAAGCCAGGCGAGGTGCCTTCTCCAGGTATCTCGCCTGGCTTGTATGGAGGGAGAGCCTGGCTAGCTTTCCCCTGATTCTAGGCGTGGCTGATAAACCTGCTGAGCAGACTGTGACCACGATACTCTGCCCTCCAGAGGTAGGCGGCCAGTCCAAAGCAAACCAGACCGAGCGCCGCCATCAGGATTTGTTGTAGGACCGAAGTGGCAAGCACATTGGCGT
>Ga0209577_10006655_pt1 | contig 10674 bp, 10 predicted proteins | sample GraSoiAngelo_109_FD_185874 | JGI IMG/M metagenome (GOLD analysis project Ga0209577, IMG submission 185874) | Grasslands soil microbial communities from the Angelo Coastal Reserve, California, USA - 14_0903_12_20cm (SPAdes) (version 2) | ecosystem: Environmental > Terrestrial > Soil > Grasslands... | reverse complement strand
CAGCCGGATCCGGGTGCTGCGGCCGGCGCAGATGCGGTCCATCGCCTCGGTGGCGGCGAGCGCATCGGCCATGGTCCCGCCGAGGAACGCCGCGACCGACGGCGAGCCCGCCGCCGCCGCGCCACCGAGCCCGACGAGCTCGAGCACCGCGCTGTCGCCGATGTCGGGAGCGCCGACCTCGGGACCGTAGCCGGCGTGGTAGAGGGCGTGGCCGATCGGCGGCGCCGCGTCGACGAACCAGCGGTCGCGTCCCGCCAGGCGGATGCCGAAGGTGGTGCCGTTGCGCGCCATCGAGGTGACCACGCTCGAGCCCTCGACCTGCGACGCCCACTCGGTGAGCGAGCGCGCCGCGGCCATGGCGAGGTTGAGGAAGAGGAGGTGGTTCTGGGAGAGGAAGCGCGCGGTCTCCACCCGCTCGGGGCCCTCGACGGCGGCGAGGTGGGGCAGCAGCTGGCGGACGAGCAGGTTGGTGGTCGCCTGGACGCGCACGTGGACGTCGTCGCCCATCTGCACCCCCTGGCCGGCGAGCGACGTGAGGTCGATCGGCCCAGCGGAGCGCACCACCGCGGCGAGCACCGGCCCGACCACGTCGCGCACCATGCGCAGGCGCTCGATCGCCGCCGGGCTGTCCATGCCGAACCACGGCGCATCGCCGGGGCCCTGGTTGATCGGCGAGAAGGCGCGGGTGCCGCCCGCGATGTTGTCCACCACCTGGAGCGGCGACGACGGCCCGATCGCCGTCGCCATCGGGACGACGACGCGCTGGTGATTGGCGGGCTGGAGCAGAACGTCTCCGCGGTCGAGCAGCGCGCCCGCCGCCGCCGGGCACTCCGCCCACCCCTCGACCACGACCGCCGCCCGCACCGAGCGGCGCAGCGGGTCGCACATCTCCTCCCAGGCGATCGGCGGCCCGCAGTGGAGCACGGTGCGCCCGCCGAGGTCGGGCAGCACGGACGCGGCGGGTTCGACCGAGGTGAGCATCGGCACCCCCTCATCGAGACGGCGCACCACCTCGGCGTTGGCCGCGTCGACCGCTGCGGCGCGAGGGCCGAAGAGGCGGCGGAGCATGGCCACGGTCTCGGCGTCGCCGCCTCCGGGGATGCGCCAGTCGACCTGGACCACGGGACGGCCCTGGCTGCGCACGGCGTCGGCGAGCAGCCCCAGACCGACGTTGACGACCCCGACCTCGGACGGAAGCTCGATCGGCACGGCTACATCGGCCGCAGCGCCATCCACACCGCCTCGGCGAGCTCGGCGGTGGGATTGCACCAGCGGTGGGGACGGTCGGTGCGGAAGTGCAGCGCGTCGCCGGCGCCGAGCCGGTGGGTCACGCCGTCGACGTCGAAGTCGAGGGTGCCGCGCACCACGAAGACGAGCTCCTCGCCGGGGTGCTCCATCGCCTTGCGCCCGCTGTCGGCATGGGGGCTGACCGTGGCCGCGGCGCCGGCCATGAAGAAGCGCCCGTAGGCGCCGGTGATGCTGCGCAGCTCCAGCCCCGCCTTCGAGGTGTACACCGGACGGCGATGGCCGGCGGGGGTGAAGACGACCGGGCGCTCCACCACGGACGCCTCGTCGACGAAGTACGAGACAGGGCGGTTGAGCGCGGTCGCGAGCTTCATCAGGGTGGCGATGGTCGGCACCATCCCGCTGCGCTCCAGCTTGTGGATCGCGGCGGCGGAGACATCCGACCGCTCGGCGAGCTGCTGCAGCGAGAGGCCCTTCTGCTGGCGCAGCTCGCGGATCTTCGGGCCCAGGCTGCCGATGATCCGGCCCAGCTCGTCCTCGGCGGTGGACGGCGGCGTCGTGCATTCGGGGTGGGTTTCCGCCGCTGCCGGGCGGGCGCGGTTCGACCGCTCCTTCATCTGCCTCGTCTGCCTCCTGCGTTGAGCCGGGACGGGGGTGCGCAGCGCACCTTGACGCACCGCCTGACCGAGTTATATAAGAGACGCGCCGTTCATTATCGTAAATCGATCGATCATACAGGTGGGCGTTTCGTGCCGACGAGAATCGTCGTGGTCGGCGGTGGCGCGGCGGGGATCGGGGCGGCCGGGGCGGCCCGCCAGGCAGACCCCACAGCGACCGTCACGGTCTTCACCGAGTACGAGGACGTCGCCTACAGCCCCTGCGGCATCCCCTACGTCCACGGCAAGGAGATCCCCACCTTCGAGCAGCTCTTCCTCGCCGGGAAGGAGGCCTACGTCGAGGCGGGGATCGACATCCGGTACGAGACCCGGGTCACCGCCGTCGACACCGGGCGGCGTCAGGTGACCGTGGAGGGCCTGGGTGCCGTCCCCTACGACCGGCTCGTCCTCGCGACCGGCTTCGACTACGCCGATCCCGGGGTCCCCGGCGGCGACCTCGGCGGCCTCTACTACGTGAAGAACATCCGCCGCGCCATGGAGTGGGACAAGGTCCTCGACAGCGTCAGGAGCGCGGTGGTGGTCGAGGCCTCGCCGCTCGGGCTGGAGATGACCACCGCGCTCGCCCACCGCGGGATCACCACCCACCTCGTCGATCCCCATCCCTGGCCGCTCGCCGAGCTCGCCGACCCGGACATCATGCAGCCGGTCGAGGACTCCTGGGGCGAGATGGGGGTGACCACCCACTTCAACACCCGCATCGAGGGTTTCAGCGGAGACGGAACGGTGCGCGCGGTGCGCACCACCGGGGGCGAGATCGAGTGCGACCTCGTCGCCGTCTGCACCCACAAGCAGCCCAACACCCGGCTCGCCGCCGAGGCGGGGATCGAGACGGGCTCGACCGGCGCCCTGGTGGTCGACGAGCGGATGGCCACCTCGGTCGCCGGGGTGTTCGCCGCGGGCGACTGCTGCGAGCTCCCCCATGGGGTCAGCCGGGTGCCGATCGCCTGCCTCACCGGGAGCCACGCATACTCCCAGGGCAAGGTCGCCGGGACCAACGCCGCCGGCGGCGAGCGCAGGTACCAGGCGGTGTACGTCCCCTGGGGGATGGTCGCGGGCAAGTGGATGATCGGCGGCACCTCCTTCGGCGAGACCCTCGCCAAGGCGCTCGGCATCCCCTTCGTCATGGGGGTCGCCGACGGCATCTCCCGCGCCCGCTACTATCCCGGCGTGAAGAAGGTCCGGGTGAAGGTCCTCGCCGAGCCCGCCGGGCACAAGCTCATCGGCGCCCAGATGGTCGGGGGCGAGGGGATCAAGGAGCGCGCCGACTTCCTCGGGGTGGCGGTGCGCACCGGGGTCACCCTCGAGGACCTCGCCACCATGGAGAACGTCTATTCGCCGCCGATCGGCGCCCTCAACGAGCCCATCTCCGTCGCCGCCCAGAACGCCCTCGCCTCGCTGCGCAGATGACCCGGTCCAGGAGCCGGTTCGCCCGCTGGCTGCGCGCCAACTCGGAGCGGTACCTGCTGGAGGACGCCCAGGCGGAGATGGCGCGGCGCTACCTCGGCCGTCCCGGCCCGGCCGGCGAGCGCGGGCTGGTCCCCGCCCTCTGGCGGCACCTCTTCGTCCCCGTCTACCACCGCCTGCCACCGAGGCTGCGCCAGTCGGCGATGGAGGCAATGCCCGGCAGTCACCGGCGCGGCTGGCGGACGCCGCCGTCGCGCTCCCACACCCCCGGCATCTAGAGCCCGCGTACGGCCAAACCTGACAGCAACTGCATTTCTATAGGGAGGTAGAGCCCATGCCCGCCAAGACTGTGAACGTCGCCAGGCCCGCCGAAGGCGAGGTGATGTACAACGTCGACGAGAAGATCTTCGAGGACATCAAGGCCAAGCCCGGGTAGAAGGCGTTCATCTTCATGCACACCGTCCCCTACGAGGGCTCGGTCGGTCTCGTGAACCTCCTCACCGCGACGCGCCTGCTGCGCAAGGGCTTCGACGTCACCGTCGTGCTCTACGGGCCGGGCGTGCTCATGGCCTCCGGCACCCGCGGCTGGCCGGCGGTCGGCGCCGAGGGCTTCCCCGGCCATCTCGCCATCAACAACCAGATCAAGACCCTCCTCCGCGAGGGGGCGACCATCTACGCGTGCCGCTTCGCCATGGGCGCTCTCTACGGCTACCGCGAGGACGACCTCATCGAGGGGGTGAAGCCCTTCAGCCCTCTCGACGTCCTCGACTCGGCGCTCACCGCGTGGCGCGGCGGCGCCTTCCAGCTCAACACCTGGACGGTCTAGACGGCAGCTGCGTCGGAGGGGTGGCGCGGGGGTTCCCGCGCCACCCCTTCTGCGTCTGCGGGTCAGCCACCGCAGAAGCGACGGGGAGGGGGACACGGCCCCGGGTTGAACGTCGGCCTCGGCGTCGCCGTCGGCAGGGGTGTCGGCTTCGGCTTCGGCGTCGGTGACGGCGTCGGCTTGGGGGTCGGCGTCGCCGTCGGCGCGGGGGTCGGGGTCGGGGTCGGCGCCGGGGTCGGGGTGGCGGTCGGCGGCGGGGGCAGCGACGGGCTCGGCCTGGGCGTCGGCACCGGCGTCGGCGCGACCGTCGGCTGCGGCGGGGACGACGGCGAACCGTGCTGGCCCGGCGTGGACGGCGGCGGCGTGACCGGGGCCTGCGTCGAGCGCGCCGCCGGCGAGGGGGTCATGACGGCGATGCCCGAGAAGGGTGCGTAGAGGGGGTTCACGGAGGGCGCGGCGCTCTGGACGTTGTTCGGGGTGGGCGAGTACCCCGCGTCGGCGTAGCGGTCCGGACCCCAGGTGTGCCAGAGGCCCGCGGTGATCGAGGTCGCCACCGCGTTGAGACCCACCGAGGCGGCGGCGAGCGCGCCGGTCCAGGCGGCCGCGCGGCGTCCACGCGAGCGCGGCCGCGACGGCTCGAAGGCGTCCTCGAGCGGGGGCCAGGGCCCCACGACGTCGTCGTCCATGTCCTATCCCTTCCTTCGTCTCTCTTCCCGACCGGAGCTGTCCGCCCCCACGACCTACACGCACGGGAGGGCCCCGATGGCTGAGGGTCGCGACGTGGCAGACTCGGTCCCATGCCCGACACCCTGACGGTGAGAGACAACCGGACCGGCAAGACCTACGAGATCCCCATCACCCACGGTGCCATCCGTGCCACCGACCTCCAGCAGATCAAGCTGTCGGACGAGGACCTCAACGGCGTCGTGTCGTACGACCCCGCCTTCCTCAACACCGCGTCGTGCATCAGCCGGATCACCTACATCGACGGTGAACGGGGGATCCTCCTCTATCGCGGCTATCCCATCGAGGAGCTGGCGGAGAAGAGCAACTTCCTGGAGACCGCGTACCTGCTCATCCACGGCGAGCTGCCGGCCGGCGAGCAGTACGCCGGCTGGACGCACGAGATCACCATGCACACCCTCGTGCACGAGAACATCAAGCGGTTCATCGACGGTTTCCACCACGACGCCCACCCGATGGGGATGATGCTCTCCACCGTCGGCGCGCTCTCGACCTTCTATCCCGAGGCGACCAGCATCCACGACGCCGAGCAGCGGCGGATCTCGATCTACCGGCTGATCGCCAAGATGCCCACCCTGGCGGCGCTCGCCTACCGCCACTCCAAGGGCTTCTACTACGTGCGGCCCGACAACGAGCTCTCGTACGCCGGCAACCTCCTGAACATGATGTTCAAGATGGTCGAGCAGCGCTACAAGCCGGTGCCCGAGATCGAGCGCGCGCTCGACGTGCTCTTCATCCTCCACGCCGACCACGAGCAGAACTGCTCCACCAACGCGATGCGCTCGGTGGGCTCCTCGCAGCCCGACCCGTACTCCGCGGCGGCGGCGGCGATCGCCGCGCTCTACGGGCTGCACGGTGGCACCGACGAGGCGGTGCTGCGCATGCTCGAGCAGATCGGCTCGACCGCCAACATCCCCGACTTCATCCGCAGGGTGAAGAACGGCGAGGAGGAGCTCAAGGGCTTCGGTCATGCGGTCTACCGCAACCAGGACCCGCGGGCCCGGGTGCTGAAGCGGATGGCCTACCAGGTGTTCTCGGTGACCGAGTCCCACCCGCTGCTCGACATCGCCCTCGAGCTCGAGCGGATCGCCCTCGAGGACGACTACTTCGTCAGCCGCAGGCTCCATCCCACCGTCGACTTCTACAGCGGGCTGATCTACCAGGCGCTCAACCTGCCCACCGAGATGTTCCCCCTGCTCTTCGCCATCCCGCGCACCGTCGGCTGGCTGGCGCAGTGGGAGGAGATGCTGCTCGACAAGGAGCAGCGGATCGCCCGGCCGCGGCAGGTCTACCTCGGCGAGCAGCGCCGCGACTACGTGGGGATGGCGGAGCGCAACTCCGCGTAGCCCGGGGGTACCGGCCGGCCGCCGTGCAGGCGGCCGGCCGGGCCCGCGCTACTGCCCCTGCGGGCAGAGCGAGCTGGTGACGATTCCGCCGATGATCGACGGCGACAGGTTGGCGACTGGGAGGGCGCTGCCGCCGAGCGAGCCGGCCAGGCCGGTCGGATCGGGCACCGAGCCCAGCATCCCGGTCGGGTCCGGCAGGGACGGGAGCGGAAGCCCGCCGACCACCGGGATGGCACTCAGCGCGGTGCAGTTGTTGATCCCGTTGCCGGTGCTGATGCCGTTGCTGCCGCTGTTGCTGCCGTTGCTGCCGTTGGCGGAGCTGCTGCCACCGCCGCTGGAGCCGCCGGAGCTGCTGCTGCCGCCGGCGCGACTGCTGTGGCTGCCGTGGCTCGCGTGGCTGGTGCCCCGCGTGCCGGCCGCGCCGTGGCTGCCGTGGCTGGTGGCGGCGTCGGCGGTCTGGACGACCACGGCGCCTCCGAGCAGTGCGGCCGCGCAGAGGGCGGCCAGAGACACTGTGCGCATGCGTTTCCCTCCCTGGGCCCCGGGCACGGCCCAGGGCAACGCATGTACAAACGGAGGTGTCGGAGGAGTCTTGCGACGCTAGCTCAGCGCGCCGGCGACGTGGTCGATGCAGGCGGTCAGCGCGGCGACGTCGTCGGGGTCGATGCCCGGGAACATGCCGATGCGCACCTGGTTGCGCCCCAGCTTGCGGTAGGAGTCGGTGTCGACGACCCCGTTGGCGCGAAGCGCGGCCGACATCGCCTTGGCGTCGATGCGCGCGTCGAGGTCGATGGTGCCGACGACATGGCTGCGCTGCGCGGGATCGGTGACGAACGGGGTCGCGTAGTCGGAGCGCTCGGCCCAGCCGTACAGGGTTGCCGCGGAGCGGTCGCTGCGCGACGCCGCCCACTCCAGCCCGCCGTTGTGGAGCATCCAGCCCAGCTGCTCGGCGAAGAGGAAGAGGGTCGCGAGCGCGGGGGTGTTGTAGGTCTGATCGAGGCGGGAGTTCTCCAGCGCGATGCCGAGGTCGAGGAAGGCGGGAACCCACCGCCCGGAGCCGCGCAGCCGCTCGATCCGCTCCACCGCCGCGGGGGAGCACGCGGCCACCCACAGCCCGCCGTCGGCGGCGAAGCACTTCTGCGGCGCGAAGTAGTAGCAGTCGAACTCGGCGGCGTCGACGCGCAGCCCGCCCGCGGCGGAGGTGGCGTCGACCGCGACCAGCCCGGACGCGCCGGCGGGACGCCGCACCTCCATCGCGACCCCGGTCGAGGTCTCGTTGTGGGTGAGCGCGTAGAGGTCGACGCCCTCGCGGGCGACCGCCTCGGGATGGGTGCCCGGAGCGGACTCGATCACCTCGGGGGCGTCGAGATGCGGGGTGGCGGCGACCGCCGCGGCGAACTTCGAGGAGAACTCGCCGAAGGAGAGGTGCTGGCTGTGGCGCTCGACCAGGCAGAAGGTCGCGGCGTCCCAGAAGCAGGTGGTCCCGCCGTTGCCGAGGACCACCTCGTATCCGTCGGGGAGCGAGAACAGCTCGCTCAGCCCGGAGCGCAGCCGTCCCACCACCGAGCGCACTCCCTTCTGGCGGTGGCTGGTGCCCAGGTAGTCGCCGGCGGCATCGGCGAGGGCGCGCACCGCCTCGGGCCGGACCTTCGAGGGTCCGCAGCCGAAGCGGCCGTCGGCGGGGAGGAGATCGCGAGGGATGCGGATGTCGGTGGGCGAGGCAGTGGACATGCCCGAAGCCTACCCGGCCACCCCGGTGGAGGCGGCGTCCGTGACCACCACGTGAAGCTCCGCCCAGGCCCGGCGGAGCGCCGCCTCGACCCCGGCGGCGCTCTCGCCACGGGCGAGCACGAAGCCGAGGTAGCGGTCGCCCTCGGGGAGGGGGACGAGCGGCTCCCCGACGGGCACGCTCACCGAGGCGCTCTCCACGCCGGGGACCGCCCGGGCCCGGTCGAGGCCCTCGACCGCGACCAGGCGGCCGCCCCGCTCGATCGGGAGCATGAGGACTCCCGACGCGCCCTCGAGTCGGGGCTCGCCGACGGAGAGGCCGGCCGCCTGGCGGAGGATGAGCTCCTCGAGGGACTCCCCGCCGGCGAAGCGCAGCGCGGTCGAGCAGCGGCCGCCGATGGAGCGGGCGGCCACCTCGATGACCACCGGATCGCCGGGGGCGGGCAGGCGCAGCTCGGCGTGGACCGGCCCCTCGGTGAGCCCGAGCGCAGCGACCGCCTCCGCACAGCGCCGCTCGACCGCCGCGAGGTCTCCGGGAGCGAGCCGGGACGGGGTGACGTACAGGGTCTCCTCGAAGAAGGGGCCGTCGAGCGGGTCGGGCTTGTCGAAGACGGCGAGGACGCGCAGCCGCCCGCCGTCGAGCAGCCCCTCGACGGCGACCTCGGGCCCGCCGGCGAAGCGCTCGACCACGAGCGGCGGCGGCCCGGGTCGGGCGCACCCCGGGTCGGTGCCGAGCATGCGCGCCACCCGCTCGACCGCGGCAGCGAGCGCAGCGGGGTCGTCGGCGCGGATCACCCCCCGGCTGCCGGCGAGGTCGACGGGCTTGACCACCACCGGGAAGCCCAGCCGGGTGGCCGCGGCGAGGGCGACCGCGGGGATGGCGTCGACCGCCTCCCAGGCGGGCTGGGGCACCGCCGCGGCGGCGAGCGCGGCCCGCATCCGCCGCTTGTCCCGGGTCGCGGCCACCGCGCTCTCGCCGCTGTGGCGCAGCCCCAGCCGGGCGGCCACCGCCGCGGCGGCGAGCACCGCCGCCTCGTCGACGCCGACGACGGCGTCGAGGGGACGCTCACGGTGGAACGCGGCGGCCGCATCGGCGACGTCCCCCGGCCGGTCGAGGTCCACGACGAGCTGCCGCCCCTCCATGAGGTGGCCGAGCGAGGATCCCTCGTCGGAGCCGACGACCACCTCGAGGCGCAGGCGCGCGGCGGCGGCGAGGAAGGCGGAGGCGCGGTAGGTGCGGGTGGGGAGCAGCAGCAGCACGCGGGCGGGCATCGCCCAGATAATGACCCCATGGGCGCTCGCCCATCCCAGGAGGCACAGCACATGCAGCAGCCACGCATCGGCGCGACGGCGTTCGCGCTCACCCGCATCGAGGAGGTGAGGGCCAACCGGCGGTCGCCCGACGCCGGAATCCGCGTGGCCGTGACCGGCCGCGCCGAGGGGCACTTCGTCTACGACATGCAGCTCGTCCCCTCCGGGGGCGAGCACCCCGGCGACCTCGTCGTCGAGGGTCCCGGCGGGGTGGTCTTCCACGTCCCCCTGGCCAGCGCGGCCTACCTCGACGGCGCCACCCTCGACGCCGATCCCGAGACCGGGGCGCTCACCGTCGACAACCCCAACCCGCTCTGGCTCGAGCCCCTCGCCCAGGACGTGCAGCGGCTCATCGACCTCGAGATCAACCCCGCGGTCGCCCAGCACGGCGGCCACATCGATCTCCTCGACGTCGCCGAGGGCGTCGCCTACGTGCACATGGGCGGCGGCTGCCAGGGCTGCGGCATGGCCTCGGTGACCCTCGCCCAGGGAGTGCGCACCGCCATCCTCGACCGCTTCCCCGAGATCACCGACGTGCGTGACACCACCGACCACGCCCAGGGCGCCAACCCCTACTACCAGGCGTCGAAGAAGTAGCCGGCACCGACACGGCGCGCCACAGATGAGGGTGCTGCTGGTCTCCTGCTACGAGCTCGGCCACCAGCCGCTCCACGTCGCCTCGCCCGCGGCCTTCCTCCGCGTCGCCGGACACGAGGTACGGGCCTGCGACCTCGCCGTCGAGCGGCTCGACGACGCGACCGTCGACTGGGCGGAGATGATCGGCGTCGCGGTGCCGATGCACACCGCGATGCGGCTCGCGTCCCAGGTCGTCGAGCGGGTGCGCCGGCGCCGCGGCCGCGGCGTGGCGATCGCCGCCTACGGCCTCTACGCGCCGCTCTGCGCCGGCGCGCTCCCCGCCGGGACGGTCGACCACGCCGTCGGCGGCGAGTACGAGGAGGAGCTCGTCCGCATCGCCGGGGGCGCGCCGAGCGGACGGGCGATCGTCCTCGACCGGCTGCGCTTCCCCACCGCCGCCCGCGACCTGCTCCCCCCGCTGGAGCGCTACGCCCGGCTCCTGATCGACGGCGAGGAGCGGCTCGCGGCGACCGTCGACGCGACCCGCGGCTGCGTCCACCGCTGCCGGCACTGCCCGGTCCCGGTGGTCTACGACGGGCGCATCCGGGTGGTCGGGCGCGAGGCGCTGCTCGCCGACGTCGCCCAGCTCCACCGGATGGGCGCGCGCCACCTGAGCTACGGCGACCCCGACTTCCTCAACGCCGTGCCCCACGCCCTGGCGACCGCCCGCGCCGTCCACGCCGGCTTCCCGGACCTCACCTTCGACGTCACCGCCAAGGTCGAGCACATCCTCGAGAACCCGGGAATCTGGGCGGAGCTC
>Ga0209577_10006649_pt1 | contig 10677 bp, 11 predicted proteins | sample GraSoiAngelo_109_FD_185874 | JGI IMG/M metagenome (GOLD analysis project Ga0209577, IMG submission 185874) | Grasslands soil microbial communities from the Angelo Coastal Reserve, California, USA - 14_0903_12_20cm (SPAdes) (version 2) | ecosystem: Environmental > Terrestrial > Soil > Grasslands... | reverse complement strand
CGGGTGTCCTCGAGCCAACAACCCTCCTGACGTATTGACGGGGAGTTTCCCTCCCAACCACGTTACCCTGTCTTCAATCAGTTTTGGCCCGTCTCCAGGAGCACAAAACCGCAAATCTTCGTATATGGTGATTTCCGCCGGAGCAACGGCATCGTGCACCTCAGCCAGATTGATGTCCTCTGGGCCGATCCCCGCCATTTCATATGCTTGCGTTGCGGCTCGCCCGATGGATGGAGCCATTGAGCGGTCGTCTCCACGGCCTGAGACGAGTACCGAAGCATCCACCCTCGGCCCCTTGAGACCCTTGCGGTGAGCGAACTCCTCGCTCACAATAAGCGCAGCCGCAGCGCCATCTCCCAAGGGGGAGCACATAAGGACAGTCAGTGGGCCTACCACGTGCCTGCTCTTCAGGACCTCTTCGAAAGTTACTTCTTCCCTATACTGGGCAAAGGGATTCATACTGCCATGATAGTGATTCTTCACAGAGACCAGCGCCATCTGTTCGCGCGTTATCCCGCCGACCACCTCCCGGCTGGCAGGTTCATCGGGATTGAGCATAGAGAGGTAGAGATCCATGAACAGGCTTCTCTCCTTCGCTTCTTCGTCGCTCCTGCCGAGCTTTTTTTCTATCTCGGTGAGCTCTGCAATATCCACTGCGGAGTTAAACGCTCGGAACGATTTGGCTTTGTCCGGGTCGGAGAGCTTTTCCACTCCCAATGCCAGGACACAATCATACAAGCCCGAGGCAACAGCTATCCAGCCCAGATGAAACGCTGTAGATGCGCTCGCGCAGGCATTTTCGACGTTGACAATGGGTACCCCCAATAATCCCGTCTTGCGCAAAACGACCTGACCGCGTATGGTTTCCTGACCGGTGATCAATCCGGCAACCGAGTTGCCGACATAGGCAGCCTCTACTTCCTTCAAGTCGAGGCCCGCATCTTGTATGGCGTTGTGGACCGCTTCCTCGGCCAGATCGCGGAGATCGCGATCTACGTACTTCCCGAACCTTGTCATGGCGGCTCCGACTACTCTCACCTTTCGCATTGTCTTCCTCTCTTTTCCGCTCAATCATTACGGATCTCTGGAGACGAGGTACCGACCACTTCGCGATCCCAGGTCCCGCCGGTAAAGACATGTGCTTTAGCCGGATAACTGTGCACATGTGAGCCTAAAAAGTAAACACAACGAACAAACTGAAAGACGAGGCCGGGCAGTGCCTTAAAATTTTTGCTGAGAGCCAGAATCTCCTTAAGAAGGTGGCTTATCGAACGTTCGATGAAATAATTATACGAAGCGTTTTCTCCTTTGTCAATCCTTTAACAGTATACTTAATGCATATGTTTTCAACATAACATAAAGGTGAATGGGAAGTACTCGCCAAAGGCTGAGTGAATTTGGTATAATAGTTGCAATGATGATTGGCTGTATGCCTTTTCCTGTATACTCAGTAACAGCGAACTGAGAAAGCGTTCAATGAGGAGAACTCTTTAAAAACTATGCACATTCCACCCAAGCAGCGGCGGGTCGTGAATGGGACAGAGGAACGGATTCGGGAAGTGGCACTTCGCCTATTTGCCCGGCAAGGATTTCAAGCAACAGGTATCCGAGAGATTGCTTCGGAGGCAGGTTTCACTGTCTCAGCATTATACTACTATGTGGGAACGAAAGAAGAACTCCTGCTTGATATCCTGCTGAATACTGCTACGTCTATGGTCACCTCTGCACTTCGAATTGGGTCGAGTACTGAATCCCCTGAACAGAAACTTGCCTCGCTTGTGCTATTACACGTATGGTATAACGGTGAGCACGCGCAGCAGATGCAAGTGGCTAATACGGAACTGCGCTCTCTGAGCGGCGAGGCACGGCAGCAGGTGATTGACTTACGCGACCGTTACGATGCTATATGGCGTGAGATCATCTTACAAGGGAATATGATAGGGATATTTCAAGTGCAAAATGCCAAATTGGCTGCCATTGCTTTGATCGAGATGTGCAATGGAGTTTCCAATTGGTATCGGTTATATGGTGAGCTCTCGCTTACACAGGTTTGTTCTATGCACGCAGACTGGGCACTGGGCCTTGTACGAGCCGTGCGGCATGGAAAACCTGTGCGGGCAGACGATCTGAACCTCGTTGATCCAAAGGAACTTTACTTGCCCGACATTGCTCCAGCTAGTTAAGACGCCTCGGAGGTATACGCACGATTCTGACTCCTCGGTCTCTTATTACTTCAGCAAATTCACCGGGTGCTGGGGGTCCAACGATCACTCCAGTATACTGAGTGATACTATATAGGTTATACGGTAGGAAAGCGGGATCTCTTCCATTCATGTTATAGTTCATTACGGGCCAGCAAGCGGCTACCTCATAAACTCCCAGATGGTCCATATCTGCAAAGTCGAAAGATACATAACCAATCTGATCGGCCAGATGATTCTTCGTTTCTCTTTCCCTCTGTTGCATGTCGAATAAGTCACTTGAGAGATTCATACGAGGGACAAGCCTTTCAAGGAATTTTGGACCCAATGCTCCAAGTACTATTGACAAGGTATCCATGTTCCCCGTTTCTATAATTAATCGAGTATTAGTAACATGCCCCAGGAGGGCGGCATCTTCAATAAGGATGGGGGTTTCTTTACTTGAAAACCGTCCTTGACGCCATTCGCATAGAAAACCCTTAAAGGAATGCAGGTGAACTTCTTCAGGAGACAGGCTTGCTCTCAGAAAATTAACTCGTTCAAACTTGGCCATCTTCGTCCCTTTGCTCGATAACTTCATCGAAGGTTCTCTAAGATTCTTGTTGATGCCGTGCTCATAGCTTAGTGTGAGAAGCCACCAAAAACAAGAGTATGGGAGAATCGGAGACTTGACAAAGGAGAGAAGAATAAGTACACTTTATTTTATCGAACGTTCGATGGAGTTGTGAATATCCAGGTTCCCTTTGCAAGCCAATAGCAAGATTGATGGCACGGTTCGTAGAGTTGTTCACTATTTGTACAATGAAGAACAAACTAACGCTTGGTGTGAGTGAAAGCACTTCGTCTTGACGTGACTAGAGGTTGGGTATGTCAAGACAGCGAACCATTGATGCGCGGACATTGCCTCAGTAAGTTCGCTCGCTGACGCTGACTCACGCCGAGCAAGTGAGCCCGTAACGGAGGAAAAGCAATGGCTATTTTACAATTTGAGTCTGCCTATCAGCAAGGCGTCAAGCCTCTGACCATCAGCGACGAAGAAAAGGCCGCTGTCCACAAAGCCTTCACCCAGACCCCCTCGATCCTGCAACTCCTGAGCACAGTCCGCAGCCGCCGTTTTGGTATGGGCTACCGGTACGAGTCTGGACAGCCGGAGGCGATGACCTGGGGCAAAGGAAAGACCGTTGTCCAGGAGAAGGGTCCCACAGCCTATGTCTCCAAAATGCAGCCGCACCCGCTCTCTGAGCTGGAGGAGGCCATCATCGCCTGGGCCGCATGTGGCCCCAATGGTGTGATTGCCGCCGACTTGCCGGTCAAAGGCGACATGAGCACATGGTTATGCTGGGCCGGCCGCACCATTCCTGCCCCCTGCAACGACGTATCCGTAGACCTGTTCATTGTTAATGACAGCGGTACCTACTTCTACCGGCCCATCGCCGAGCGCATGGCTCCGATCGAGATCACCTCTCCCGACGACTACTGGAAGATCCTCAAGTGGTACCGAGAGGATCGCGTGAAGATCTCTGACCGGCGCATCGACGTCGGCTGGGATAGCACCTTTGATGCCTATGGTGCCCCCCATGCCAACGTAGTGGGTCCCTGGCAGTACAACGTGAACCGCCCCGGCTCCACATGGTTCCTCCCCGTGGCCGACATGGGGTTCGAATGGTTCAATCTCCTGTTCGCCGCCTACGAGTGGTGGCATGTCTACCTGATGGACCCCGACACTGGCAAGCCCTGCGGCTGCGACGAATTCGTGAAGCCCGGAATGCTGGAACTGGGTGTCCCTGTGCCTCTCTACGACGAACTGTTGCTTCTGGCCACGCCAGGCCACCAGGTAGGCTGCCTGGTCCAGAATATCCGCCTCATCAGCGAGGCTCTAGGCCTGGGCGCCTGGGTGTTTTGTGGCCTGGTAGACGACGCCGTGCTGGGTGGCTACCCCGAGGTTGCCAAAGGCCTCGGCTTCCAGTTTATTGAACGTGACCCCGCCAAGAACCCCAACAAGATCTTGACATCGAGCGGCTTGCCTGGGATCAAGGAAGCGGCGGTCGTGCCCTCACCGCAGTTCCCCACGGCGGAGTCGGTGTTGCGCTACGTACATGACGTCCGCTACAAGCGGGGCGCACACTTCTCCAAGGAGGACAACTGGGCCATACGCAACCAGGCTCCCTACAAGCCTGAGGTGATGCAAGCCATCCTGGATGATCCGAATATCAAGATCTCAGAATGGGCGTACGAGGCGGCCGTGAAAACCGTCGAGTACATTGTCAACAAGTGGGGCGTCTGTCCTGCCTTTACCAACCCCATCCAGTGTCAGTTCACGGCCCAAATTCACCACCTGGACGTCGACTACTACCGCACCATGCACGCCGGAGCGGGAGAAGGCAACGAACCGTTCTTGCTGACGAACCAGGCTCTGAACCACTTTAAAGACTGGCACCCGGGCGAGCCTGATCCGTACGCCTCACGATAATTGAGGTTGAGGGTCAAGCGAGCGACGCGGGGCAGTTCAGGCTCGACGCTAGTCAGGGATCGGATGGTTTCGTGTTCCCAGGTGGATGCAGAAGGAATGTTCATCCATCCCTGACGGCAAAGGAGGAACTATGGCCAGGTACATGATGCAGATTAGCACCCGCTCCTGTTGTGGAAAACATCGCTGGCCTCTAGTAGACATTGTTGAGAATCTGGCCGCCAGTGACTTCGACCATATTGTCCTGGAGGAGGTCGCGTTCGCCGGGGAGAGTGTCAGCCTGATCCTGCCCCTGGAGCCAGGTCTCAGAGGCGACAGGGCCCAGGACCTCGTGGACGTCATCCTGCATCGTCTCTCCCAGGCCAGGGGAAGCAATGTCTTGTGCTTCACGGGCAATTTGACAGTCACCGCCTCAGTGGATGCTGAAGAGAACAAGGTGCAAGAAGGTCTCACCCTTATCAAGAGCAAGGGCTTAACCCCTTTCCTGGAACCTGTACATTTCCCCACTCCCGCCGAGGTGATGTGAACAGTATCTCATGCTCATAAATAAATTTGAAGAGTTTTGCAGACACGACGGCCCGCGGCTGAGAGAAACCGATTCTATGGAACGATACCGATTTGAGATCCGCTACCGGCTAGCAGCGGAATTAAAGCAAAGTTACTCGTATATTGAGATGGTACGCTGTCTAGGCAGCTCTGGCCTGAGGGACATCGTGTTGGAGCGGGGTGGCCTTCTGAACTACAGGGATACCCCTCTCGACCTCCGGCTTTCTTCCGACATGCGGTCCGAAGAGGTGGAGTTCATCGGCCATGAGATCATCCGGAGCCTGGGGGAAGCTCTCGGATGGGATCCTCGCCATTTCTCCGGCACGCTGGTCCTTTGGGGACAGGGGAGGGCCAGCGAGGAAGATGCCAGAGGGGCAAAGCAGGCGCTTAGCGGGCAGGGTTACATAGTCTTCCTGGAGCCGGTCAGTGCTGCTTGAGCGTGAAAGTATGTGATCACACAGCATCGACACCTGACGGAGGGTGTGCTAAATTATGATTGAGATGGGCACAGGAGAGCTATCTCGGGTACACTCTAGCTTTCGGAAGCGAGGTGTTGTATGAACATCGGATCCCTTCTGTCGAAGGCCAGCCGGCTCCAGGGTAACCGACTGGCAATCCAACATGGTGAGCAGCAACTCACCTATGCTGAGTTGAACCAGCGGGTTGGTCAGCTGGCCCGGGCTTTGCAATCCCTTGGTGTATGTCCAGGAGACCGCGTGGTACTTGTGCAGCGGAACGGGCCTGCTATGTTCGAGACGCTCTTCGCTTGCTTCCGTGCTGGTGCCGCCGTCGTCCCGGTTAACGTGCGATTGCACCCTGAGGAGGTGGCGTTTATCTGTCAGGACTGCAAAGCCAAAGTACTGGTGGCAACAGGTGAATACGCAACCTCCGCGCTCCAAGCACACAAGCAGATGCCAGAATTGCAGCTCGTTGGAGTTGAGAGCATTGCAGATGCCCTCGACTACGAGACATTACTCTCAGCCTCAGACTCTATGAAAGCCGACGCTGAGGTCGATCCAGACGATCTGGCCTGGCTGTTCTATACCTCTGGCACCACTGGTAAGCCCAAGGGGGCAATGCTGACCCATCGCAACCTGCTGGCGATGATGATGAACTATTTCGCGGACGTGAACCCGCTTGCCCCTGAGGATGTCGTTCTTCATGCCGCACCACTCACCCATGGGAGTGGTTTATTTGGACTGCCAGCTATAGCCAAAGGCGCAACGAGTGTTATTCTGCATACGCCCAGTTTCGATCCCCAGACGGTCTTTGCCTTGATCCAGCACCTGCGCGTGACTACAATAGCGTTTCTTGCCCCGACCCAAATCAAGATGATGCTCAACGGGCCGTACCGATCCTACGACTTGAGCAGCCTGCGCTGTATCCCTTACGGCGGAGGACCTATGTATGTTGAGGACATGAAGCAGGCCGTTGAAGCCTTTGGGCCCGTGCTGGTCCAGATCTACGGCCAGGGCGAAGCACCGATGACGATATCCTACTTGCGGCGAGAAGAGCACGTGACGCATGGCGACCCGGATGCAGAACGGCGCCTCGCTTCGGCAGGGATTCCCCGCACCGATGTGGAGGTGCGTATCGTCGATGACGACGATCACGAGGTGACCGCCGGGAAGATTGGCGAAATTGCCGCACGAGGAAGTGTTGTCATGGCGGGGTACTGGAATAGACCTGACGAGACGGCTGAGTCTCTGAGAGGGAGATGGTTGCATACAGGCGATATCGGTATGATGGATGCACAGGGCTACCTCTACCTGCTCGACCGTAAGAAAGATATGATCATTAGCGGAGGCAATAATATCTACCCGAGGGAGATCGAGGAGGTCCTGCTCAAGCACCCGGCGATCTACGAAGTCGCAGTGATCGGTATTCCCGACCCACTGTGGGGCGAAAGTGTCAAGGCGATTGTAGCACTGCGTTCTGGCATGACGGTAACTGAGGAGGAAGTAAATGCCCTCTGCCGGCAGCACCTGGCCAGCTATAAGAAACCACGGACGGTCGAGTTTGTCCCGGAGTTGCCCAAGAACGCTTACGGCAAGATCCTCAAGCGCGAATTGCGCGAGCAGTACTGGCAAGGCAGAGAGCGTCGAATTTAAGCCCATGTTTCCTGCCTGCTCCAAGAGTTGGCTTGTGTTTTGCTATTGTCGATGTTCAAGGAGAAACGGGTCGTCATCCGTTGTCTCCCCTTCAACTGAAAGGAGAAAAGACCTATGGAGTTCTTAGAAGCCGTCGGCAAACGTCGAAGCGTTCGCTGGTTTAAGACATGGGAACAGGTTCCCCGTGAGAAGATTCAGCGCATCCTCGAGGTAGTGCGCTTGACGACCTGTCCTGGCAACTTGCAGCCCTGGCGAGCTGTGGTCATCGAGCGCGACAAGGTGGATTCAGGGCTACGCGATCAGCTACTGGCGTGTGACAACTGGCAAGGGGCACATACACAGGCCCCGGTCTGGATCTATTTTTATGCCGACCCGGAGGGCGCTCGACCGGAGACGTTTGCTGCAAGGACACTTGAGCTTGTCGATGTCGGAGCTTTACCCGCAGCCTTTGGGTGGAACAAGCAGTCGATTGAGGGCGCCATCTTCCATAATGAAACGATGCCGGCAGGAATGCCTGCAATCAATGAGTTGCTGCATGGTTTACCCTACGAGATGAGCGCCAACGTCGCCTATGCAGAGACGGTAGGGGCATGCGCAGTGGCGACGTTAGCAGCGGTTAATGAGGGGTTGGGAGCCTGCCTCCATATGATTGCAGCCCCAAGCAAGCAGGATGAGGCCAAGCGACTACTCGGTGTGCCTGACAGCTTCGTGCCAGTCTGGCAACTGCTCATCGGTTACCCAGCTGAAGACCCGGACGCCGGTGGAGTTCGCCCGCGTCTCCCGTTCGAAGAGATCTTCTGCCATGGAAAGTGGGGCAGGCCATTTACTCGGGACGAGCGGGTCGTCGAGGAACTCGAAGCTGAAGGATTGAAGCAGCCCACCGGTGAGCCGAAGCCCAATCGGTTCGATGAACTCAGGTATCTGTCACGTATGTTTGGCTATCCCGTCTAAGGATCGCAACGCGTCAAGGAGCAATGGTGAGCGGGACCAATACGCTCCCTGCTCACCATTTCTGAGTGAAGAGAAGGAGAAGATTGTGAGTGCAAATGAGGATAGGCAGGGACAAGGATCTACAGACTTTCGAGCGTATCGATCGATACAGTTGTGGATGGATGTCGTCAACAAGATGTATCACCTGAGCGAGGAAGAATGGGGGGGGCGCCTGCAAGTCGTTCAAGAGTTCTGTAAGGCTGAAGGCAAAGATCCGGATGAGATGATTGCCGAGGCGCGGGGTGACCGCGCTGAGAAGATCGACTACATGCGCCGTCTCAAGCGCTTCGTGAAGACACTTACGGCCAATCCCACCCAGGCCCATGACTACGAGAATATCATTCGCAGCTTCTTCATCAACAATGGTGCCCGGGTTGTCACCAAACCTTATCCCGATGTGTACAATCGAACACAGTGAGACGCGTGTCGATGATCGCTCCGCTTAACAGTGAAGAGGGCGAACAACACATCCACTTTGTTGTCCGCGTCCACCAGGCACACATGACGTACCAGCACTTGCTGGCCATCTGGCAGGTGGCCGACGATCTGGGGTACGACGGCGCTAGCCTGTACGATTTGCTGGCTGCTCCCTGCTTGGAATGTTGGACCACCCTCACGATGCTGACGATGGTGACCCATCGTCTCTATGGGATCCCAATGGTCCTCTCGCATACGTACCGGCATCCGACTGTGCTGGCGAAAATGGCGGCGACGCTGGATGAGGCATCTGGAGGACGTCTCGTGCTGGGGCTGGGTGCAGGTGGAAGCCAGCGAGATCACGAGGCGGCTGGCATTCCCTGGCGACCCCTGCAGGAGCGGCTGGTGCAGCTGGAAGAGGGGATTCAGCTGATTCGCTTTCTCTGGTCAGGCCAGGAAGGGTCCTTCAAGAGCCGCTTCTATGGCACAGTGGAAGGAGGCGGATACCCTCGACCAATGCAGCCGGGAGGGCCACCGATTCTCGTCGGTGGGCATGGTGAGCACTACGTCTTGCGTTCAGTGGCTCGTGTGGCCGATTTGTGCAACGTTGGCTTTGACCTGAGCCTGGAGCAATGGCAGCATTACAAGGAAACTCTAGAGCGCGCGGCTGAAGGGGAGGGCAGAACCCTTGCATCCATCGGACTCACGCACAACGCGACCGTGATATTAGGCTCGTCTGCAGAGATGATCCGGATGGGGGTTGAGCGCTATGCACTGGTGCGGGGGTTGTCCGCCGAAGCTGCGAGGCAGCGCCTGGCACATGCGCTAGTCGGTACTCCAGAGCAGTGTGTGGCTCGTCTACAAGCGTATGTCAGGCTAGGGATCCGTTCCTTCTTCCTGATGTTCCCAGATTTGCCGGATCTCGCCTCGCTCCAGCTTTTTGCGACTACGGTCCTCCCTGCTTTTCGCTCTGGGAAGCCTTAGTGACGACTCCCGACCCACTGAGTACGGGTACAGGCTCTTCGAGCAGGTCTTTGCTGCTCGACCAGCTTTGAGCACCAGTTGAATATTGGCAGGATTGGCGATTTTGCTGATGTCGTTCAGCACATCGCCATTTACGATGATCACATCGGCGAGTTTACCGACTTCAAGCGTGCCGAGGGTATCCTGGAGATGCAGGAGTTGGGCGGCCTGAGATGTGCTGGCCTGGATGGCCTGCATGGAGGTCATGCCATTTTCGACCATTAACTGCAGCTCATTGCCGTTTTCTCCATGGCGACCAACACCCGAATCTGTACCCATGGCGATCTTTACTCCAGCCTCAACGGCCATGCGGAAACTTTTTTTGTGCGCCTCAATTACGCCTACAGCTTTTGTGGCCATCATAGGAGGGAGGAGGTCGGGATGCGCTTGTGAAAATTGGACGACTGAAATTGGGGCGATTAATGTTGGGACGAGATAGGTTCCCTGGCTCAACATCATATCGATCAGCTCATGGGTCAGGTAAACGCCATGCTCAATGAAGGCAACGCCAGCCTACAGGGCATTCTTGATGCCCTGTGTGCCCTGGGCGGCTGCCTCGTAGACAGCGGTGGCGATCTCTTCGACGGTGAGTTGTGAGGAGGTTGGCGCATCGGAGGTGGAGAGGATGCCGCCCGTTGTTGCCAGTTTAATCCAGTCAGCACCGGTACGCAGGATCTCGCGAACTGCTTTACGAACCTCGTCTATGCCATCGGCGACGCCATTTGGTATGTCGGTGAAGCTGATACCAAAGAAACCGATATCCCCACGGGTTGCGCAACGAGCTGCACTTTCGGCTAAAGGAGCTTCACAGGCTCGTTCAATGCTCGCGCTTGTGACGGGCAAGGGATCAGAAATAGCTCTGCCTTCTGGAAGCAGGAGAGTCAGGAGGGATGCTTTCAAGCCAGATTCCTGATGAGTTCAA
>Ga0209577_10006648_pt1 | contig 10678 bp, 8 predicted proteins | sample GraSoiAngelo_109_FD_185874 | JGI IMG/M metagenome (GOLD analysis project Ga0209577, IMG submission 185874) | Grasslands soil microbial communities from the Angelo Coastal Reserve, California, USA - 14_0903_12_20cm (SPAdes) (version 2) | ecosystem: Environmental > Terrestrial > Soil > Grasslands ... | reverse complement strand
CAACGATGGAAAGCGTGTGACGCACGATGCGATTGCGGATTTCGGATTGCGAATTTCCAATAGCTGCTTTGTATTTATTCTTTGCTCTTTGCTCTTTGCTCTTTGCCAGCCCAATCCGCAATTCGCAATTCGCAATCCGAAATCCCCTCAAACTCCTTCACTCTGAAAAATCATGTCGCGCGAACTGGCGCCTGCCGGCACGATGGGAAATACGTTTTCTTCCTTTTCCACTACCACATCAATTACTGAGACGCCATTATGCGCGAGAGCCGCTTCCAAGACCTCGGATAACTCTTCCGGATGAGTGGCGCGCCGGGCAAACGCGCCATAAGCCTCGGCGAGTTTGACGAAGTCGGGCGCAACTGAGATATCAACCTCCGAGTAGGTCCGCTCATAAAACATTTCCTGCCATTGCCGCACCATGCCCAGATAGCCGTTGTTCATGATCACAACCTTCACCGGCAAATCGTATTGAATCGCGGTGGCCAATTCCTGGTTCGTCATCTGAAATCCGCCATCGCCGACGATCGCGACGACGAGCCGATCTCGAAAAGCCAATTGCGCGCCGATGGCCGCCGGCACGCCGAAACCCATCGCCCCCAGACCGCCGCTGGTGATCCATTGCCGCTCTCGTTTGAAGGGATAGAACTGCGCGGCCCACATCTGGTGTTGCCCGACATCGGTGGCGATAATTGCTTCCCCGCCGGTCAAACGATGCAGTTCGCGAATAACGTGCTGGGGTTTGATTTGATCGCGAGAGCCGGAGAAGCGCAGGGGCTGCTCTCGCTGCCAATCGTGCAATTGGTTCCACCAAGCCTTGCGCCGTTCGATGCTTGTTTCAATCGCGTCGCGCCCGCAAGATTCAACTTCGGCGCGCAGAGCTTTCAACGCTTCCTGCGCATCGGCAATCAGCGAAATGTCAGGCGCGCGATTCTTTCCTACGTTCGCCGGATCGATGTCGATATGGATGACCCGAGCATGCGGCGCAAACGTCGCGAGCTTTCCCGTGACCCGATCGTCAAACCGTACCCCGACCGCGATGAGCAGATCGCTTTCAGCCACCGACATATTCGCCGCATAAGTTCCGTGCATGCCGAGCATGCCAAGCGACAAGCGATGCTCAGAAGGAAATCCGCCCAATCCCATCAGCGTCGGTGTGACAGGGAGTTCCAATGCTTCGGCAAAGCCGCGAAGTTCTCGAGATGCGCCAGAATTAACGATGCCGCCGCCAACGTACATCACAGGCCGTCGGGCGTTCAAAATCTCAGAAGCAGCGCGACTCACTGCCCGCCTCCCCAGGGATGATTGATGCTCCACGAGAGGAAAACGAATGTGATCGAGTCGCGAATAAGAAGCTCGCTCCGCCGATACGTCTTTTGGAATGTCAATGACCACGGGCCCGGGTCTTCCCGTTCGCGCGAGATGAAAAGCCTCGTGGACGATCGCCCCAAGATCGCGCACGTCGCGCACCAGATAGTTGTGCTTGACGCAGGGCCGAGTGATACCGACTGTATCCACCTCCTGGAAAGCGTCAGTGCCGATCAGCCGCAGCGGTACCTGGCCGGTGATCACCACGATCGGCGTCGAATCCATGTAAGCGTTGGCGATGCCCGTGATTGCGTTGGTCGCGCCCGGCCCGGATGTGACCAGCGCTACCCCCACGCGCCCCGAAGCGCGCGCATAGCCTTCGGCCATGTGCACTGCGCCCTGCTCGTGCCGCACGAGGTAGTGAGTGATGCGATCGCGCGCGCGCCACAACTCATCGTAAATGTGCAGCACCGCGCCGCCCGGATAACCAAAGATCGAATTTACGCCTTCATGCACGAGGGCCTGGATCAAAATCTGGGCTCCGCGCGGTAGTGATTGTTCCTCCGGCGCCGAAGAAAGTGGCTCACTCGGGATCAAAAGGGCTGGCTGCGCGCTCATTTATTGACTTTCAGATCTGACAAATAAAGCCATCAACTCTCACATCGTTGATGGCCCTCAAATGTCCGATGAGCTTGAGTTTGTCGGCACCGCGCGACAACTGAAACTCATCGGTTAGAAATTACCAAAATCACCGAGTCATGCTACATCTTTCGTTCCGCGTTGCCCAATTAAAAATTTTTTGCCTGTCATAAATGATACGACTTGATCGGCGAGAGTCTCTCGCCGCGAAGAATTGACTCAGTTTCGCCCTTGATCTAGTCTTCAATACCATGGTGCAGGTAAACATCCGCGAAGCACAAACCCATCTCTCGCGTCTACTCGTGCGGGTTGAGGATGGCGAAGAAATCGTCATTAACCGATCCGGCGTTCCGATTGCAAGGCTGGTTCCGATTGCCCGCGAGCGCACGCAAGAAGACACCTTAGTTAAGCAGCAAATTGCCGAAAGCAGAGAGCAAATTAAAAAAGGCCGGTTCTTCGGTCCCTTTTCCACGGCAGAGGAAACAATTGAGTCCTTGCACAAGAAGCGCAAGCGGAGAAAAAGAGTCACCAAAGTTGCGGCCCGCTGATGAACGTCCTCTACTCCCCGCGTTTTCAAAGACAGTATGACGACGCACCTCCGAACGTGCAAAAAGCCTTTGATAAGCAAGTCAAACTCCTGCTCGAAAACGTCCGGCATCCATCGCTCCAAGCGAAGAAATACGACGAGGCCAACGACATCTGGCAGGCAAGAGTCACCCGCGCTTGGCGCTTCTATTTCACGATCGAAGGCAATACTTATCACTTGCACACAATGATTCCGCACCCGAAGTAACCATCGATCCCTTCTTCCGAATTCTATGCTAGTATCCGCCCTGCAAAGGTGATTGTTTCGTCATGGAAATGAACCAACTTGAGTTCTTTCGAAAGGTGGTGGAGGAAGGAAGCTTTTCGAAAGCGGCTGAGCGCGTCTTTCGCACGCAGCCGGCGGTGAGTATCGCGATTCGGCGTCTGGAAGAAGAAATTGGCGCGCCACTCTTTGAACGATCGCAGAAAACGCCTGCCTTAACTGACGTGGGCCAGGTGGTTTACGATTACGCGAAACGGATTCTTTCTCTGCGCGATCAAGCGCTCGAAGGCGTCGCGGAATTGAAATCGCTAAAGCGTGGCCGGGTCCGAATCGGCGCCAATGAAAGCACGTCTCATTACCTTCTGCCACAACTCATTCTTGATTACCGAAAGCGTTATCCGCAGGTGAAGGTTGAAATCTTCGGTCACTCATCCGATCATTTATCGCGCGAGGTGCTGGACGGCAAAGTGGACTTTGCTTTGATGGCATTCGAGCCGATTGACAGCGACCTCGAATCGTTTCCGGTGCTCAAGGATGAGCTGGTGCTGATCATGCATCCCGATCATCCGCTGGCGAAGCGCGAGGCGGTTACCGTTGAGCAACTTGGTAAGGAATCGTTCGTCGCGCATAACGTCAACACCGGTTCGCGGCAAAGAGTAATCGAAACCTTTGCGCAGCATCGCACGCCGCTCAACATCACACTCGAGCTGGCGACGATTGAGACTATCAAGCGATTCGTGCAGTTGAAAATTGGACTTGGGTTCGTTCCGGGGATGTGCGTGGCCGAAGAGTTGGAGCGCGGGAGTCTCGCTACTGTTCCGGTTCAAGATCTAACTTATGAACGCACGCTTTGGGTAACGCATCGTCGCGAGATGATTTTCTCCCACGCGGCTGCGGCGTTTCTCGAACTCTTGCGTGACCAAGCGAAAAAGCAAATTGACGACGAGTGAATCTTAAACGCAGAGAACGTGGAGGTCTTGGCAGAGAAACGTAGAGAGAAATTCTCCGCACCTCTGCGGGAACCTCCGCGGCCGCTGCGGTTGAAATTCCTGATCGCAACTGGAGCTAAGATGAGATCAAGAAATCAATTCTGGGCTGTACTTGCCGTTCTAATGGTGGTGGTTGCGTTTACTGCCGTCACTTCGGCCAATAGAACCGCCCCGAGGCCGCGTCCTCTCGCTGAGGATCCCCACCTCTACAGCGTAAGAACGTTCGGCGCAAAGGCCGATGGCAAGACGCTCGACACTCCAGCCATCAACAAAGCGATTGACGCGGCGGCAGCGGCTGGTGGTGGTACCGTTTTCTTCCCGGCCGGAAATTATTTGTCAGTTTCGATTCATCTAAAAAGCAACATCGCTCTATATCTCGAGCAAGGCGCGACGATCGTGGCCGCTAACACTTCGGATGACGCGAGATACGATCCGCCGGAGCCGAACGAGTGGGACAAGTATCAGGATTTCGGGCACAGTCACTGGCACAATAGCTTGATCTGGGGCGAGAACTTGACGAACGTTTCCATTCTCGGCCCAGGAACGATTTGGGGCAAGGGTCTGGTTCGCAGCGGCGCGCAATCGCGCACGCAGCAGCAGAACGACGCGTTGAATACTGCGCGTGCCGGCGAACCCAAGACTCCTTTCGGTTATCCGAATCCACGCGATGCGGTCGAGCCGGGATGGGGAAACAAATCAATTAGTCTTAAGCTCTGCCGCAACGTCATCATCCGCGACATCACGATTTTGCATGGCGGCCACTTCGCGATTCTGGCCACCGGCGTTGATAACCTGACGATCGACAATTTGAAGATCGACACGAACCGCGATGGCATCGACGTTGACGCTTGCAAAAACGTTCGTATCTCGAATTGCACTGTCAACTCGCCATTCGACGATGGCATTTGCCCGAAGAGTTCATTCGCGCTCGGTTACGCGCGCGCTACTGAGAATGTGACGATCACCAACTGTCAGGTCAGCGGGTACGATGAAGGCTCGCTGTTGGATGGAACCTACAAGCGCGCGTTCAGAAATCAGAATGGAACGTTCAGCCCAACGGGCCGGATAAAATTCGGCACCGAATCCAACGGTGGGTTTAAGAATATTACGATCTCAAATTGCGTTTTTGAATATTGTCGCGGACTGGCGCTGGAGACTGTTGATGGCGGATTACTCGAAGATGTGACGATCAGCAACATTACGATGCGCGACATTAGTAACTCGCCTATCTTTCTCAGGCTCGGCAGTCGCGTGCGCGGGCCGCAAGGGACGCCGATCGGCGCATTAAGACGCGTCAATATCAACAATGTAATCGTCTATAACGCCGAACCAAGATACGCCTCGATCATCAGCGGGATACCCGGTCACGAGATTGAAGACCTGAGACTCAGCAATATACGCGTTTACTACATGGGCGGGGGCACTAAAGCGCAAGCCGGGCTGGAGCCGCCCGAAAAGGAAAACGACTATCCTGAGCCGACGATGTTCGGCGAGATTCCAGCTTATGGCTTCTTCATTCGCCACGTGCGCGGACTCGAAATGAGCGACGTAGCGGTTACCTATTTAAAGGATGATGCGCGTCCAGCATTCATCCTTTCCGACGCCAGGGCAGTTGATCTGCGCAATATTAAAGTGCGACACGGTCAGGGTCTTCCTAGCTTTATTCTGAAAGACTCCGAAGACTTTTCACTTCAGCAGAGTCAGCCGCTGCCTGATACGAAACTCGCGAACGTGAAGCGACATCAATTTTGAGGTGGGCATTTCCGTCGTTCGCTGTGCTGGAGATTTGTTGAAAAAGTTCCCCCTCCCTTTGGGAGAGGGTTAGGGTGAGGGCTTACGTGCGAAAGTAAACCACAACTATTTATATAACAAACTCTTCTCAGGCCCTCTCCCAAAGGGAGAGGGAGTTTTTCAGCGACGTTTTTGTGTTTGCTAAAAAAATAAATGCGTAGCGTCTTGAAGCATAACGGCGAAATTTCAATGGGACACAGCCATGACCACGGCGAATCGTTAACCGGGCATCGGTTGGTTCTCTCAATCGTTCTGACGCTTGCATTCGTTGCTGGTGAAGCAATCGCGGGATACTTTGCGCACTCGTTGGCGCTGCTGTCTGATGCCGGTCATAATTTCGCTGACGCGCTGGCCCTGGTTATTTCCTGGTATGGAATCTGGATCGCCCGCAAACCCTCGACCCGGAAGCGCACCTTCGGCTATCACCGCGTCGGCATTCTGGCCGCGTTAGTCAACGCCGTCTCGCTGGTAGTGATAGCGCTTTTAATCTTTTGGGAAGCAATCGGTCGGCTGCGGAATCCTCAGCCCGTTTACAGCACACCGATGATCGTGGTGGCGCTGATAGCGATCGCCATGAACACGATCATCAGCCTGTGGCTCAGAGGCGATGCTGCCTATGATTTGAATGTCCGCAGCGCCTACATGCATATGATAGGAGACGCGATCTCTGCCGCCGGTGTAATGGTCGCGGGTCTGGTGGTAGCTTTTGGCGGCGGGTCAGTTGCCGACCCGGTAGTTTCGATTCTGATCGGCTTGCTGATTCTGTGGAGTTCCTGGGGAATCCTTCAGGAGTCAATGAATGTCCTGCTGGAAGCGATTCCCAAAGGCATGAACATGGACTTGGTCGAGCAAAGCATTGCCGGCATAGCCGGCGTTCTAGCGGTACATGATCTTCACGTTTGGACGATCGGCTCAGGGATCATCGCTTGCAGTTGCCACATCACGGTCGGCGAACAGAGTATTCGCAGCGGGCAAAACGTGCTACATGCGGTTACCGATGAACTGGAGCATCGATTTCGAATTTCACACTCGACGATTCAGGTTGAGGTGGAGGGGTGTGATCCGAACGACATGTATTGCATAGCACGAGCGACAAAGCGCAACGCTGAATTGCGCCATCGACACTAGTGTCCTGCTTCTAAAGTTCGCATGGATATATCTTCGACAGGATTTACAAGATTCACAAGATTAAGGGAGAAAATCAAACAAGGAATTCGCATGGATATATCTTCGACAGGATTTACAAGATTCACAAGATTAAGGGAGAAAATCAAACAAGGAATTCGCATGGATATATCTTCGACGGGATTTACAAGATTCACAAGATTAAGGGAGAAAATCAAACAAGGAATTCGCATGGATATATCTTCGACGGGATTTACAAGATTCACAAGATTAAGCGAGAAAATCAAACAAGGAATTTGCATGGATATATCTTCGACAGGATTTACAAGATTCACAAGATTAAAGGAGAAAATCAAACAAGGAATTGCGCCCCATCTTCCATTTTGTAAATCTTGTTAATTCTGTCGAAAGACCTGCGCAACGACCTTCTGGTAATGGGCGGACAGTCACAACGGTTAACGAAAGTTCTCAGCCATCACAATATCGCTGCCACTCTCATCCATCTGAACGACGAGGAGCAGTTGACCATCCGGAGAAACGGCCAGACCCGGATCGGTTTTGAATAGCGGCTTATCGAGTCTGGCTACGAGACTAATTTTGTTGTCTTCAAAGCTGTAGTACTCGACGATCGGATGGGAAGGAATTTCGGCAGTGGCGAAATAGATGCCCTTGCTAGTAACGGCCCAGTAGCGCCATAAGCCACCCCGATGTTGATCAAGTACCAGGGTCTCTTCACCGCCGGCGACCGGTACTCGCCAGATTCCTGGCATGGCTCGCCCCTTGGCGTAATAGAAATACTTGCCGTCGGCAGATTCGAAGCCCTCGAAGCCGCCTTGCTTTGTTACTTGCACTGTGGGGCCGCCTTCGACCGGTACTTTCCATATCTGCATGCTGCCACTGCGGGTACAGCCGAAATAAATCCAGCGGCCGTCTCGCGACCAACTTGGGGTAACATCTTCGTCTGCGTCATAGGTGAGACGACGGGGCTTGCTGCCATCGGCGGCGATTACGTAGATGGCGGCGTTTCCTTCGAGCCAGGAATCGAAAACGATCTGGCGGCCATCAGGAGACCAGCGCGGCGTGCCGGTTAGCGGACCGCCGCTATTCGTTATTTGCCGCGCATTGGATCCGTCACTGTCGGATACCCAGATTTCAAAGCTACCCGAGCGCCGAGAAGCAAAAACAATTTTCTTTCCGTCAGGCGAATACTGAGGACCATTGTCCTCTTGGGTTGAAGAGATCAGCTTTAACGGGGAGTTCTCTTGCGACTTCGCGCTGTGCAATGCAAAACGCCAAATGTTTCCGTCCATCATCGACTGGGTATAGGACAAACGATTCCCCTGCCGCGAGATTGTTGGACTGTAAACATCACGCTCGTTTGTGGTGAGGCGCTCGCACGTCGCATCAGTAATAGAAATCTTCCACAGGTTGTAGGTGCTGCCGCCACGCCGTGAGGCAAAGACAATTTCTTTGCCATCCGAAGTCCAGCTCAGGCCGCGAATAGAAGTGTTGTCAAAGGTCAGGCGCCTGGACTCGCCACCCGCCAGCGGCAAAAGATAGATATCTGCCGCCGCAATACTGACCGATCTGACAAAAGCCAGCGTCTTTTGATCCGGAGAGAAAGCTGGAAAGAAATCACCCAGGAATCCGGTTGGCGGCGCGGTCAGCTTTGTCTTCTCGCCCCCCTCAATCGAGATCGAAAAAATACTGAACGGTTGCTGCTGTGAACTCTTGTCCGGCGCGGCCAGAAGTTTACCGTCCGGAGAGTAGCTCAGCGTGTTCCCAATCACGACCGGCCGGTAAGGGAAGGCGTCTGCAAGTTTGCGTTCGGCGCCGCCTAATGAAGGAACCAAAAAGACCCCACCGTCCTCGGCGGACTGACGCAGAAAAGCAATATACCGCCCATCGGGTGACCAACTGGGGTCGGTGTCTGGTCCAGGATTACTGGTCAGGCGGAGCGGTCGCTCCGCTCCGATCTGCTTGACATAGATGTCACTGTTGTCTTCTTTCTCGCCATTCCAGACGAACGCGATCTGATTACCATCCGGTGAGAAGGCAGCTTGATCCTCAGTGCCGGCCAAGCTGGTAACGGGAGTGATCTTCAGCAGCGGAGTTACCGGTTTTGGCGTTGGCCGTAGGACGAAATACCAAATGCCGAGAGCGACCACTGCACCCAGCGTCAGAAAGACAGCCGGCAAAGCAACTCGACTTCCGAGAGAGCGGCTGCGAGTTGACGCCGCGACAGATGGTTCGGCGCCAAGGAAACCACTAGATTTCAAAACGCCGTTTCCGCTTGCCAGCGCTTCTATCCTGATTTCAACATCTTCCCTGGCGGGATCGGCCGTAATCTGAGGAGACAAAAGGTCGAGTTCCGGGACCTGTGGCGCGGGCTCTTCCGCCCACACTTCTCTCACGCCCGCCACAAAACGATAGCCTCGTTTGGGAATCGTCTCGATGTAATGTTCCAGGTGCTCGGTTGCCAGAATCTTCCTCAGACAGGAAACGTTTTTAGCCAGGTTGACCTCTTCAACGAACGTATCGGGCCAAACCTTCTTCATCATTTCGTCCTTATCGATCACGTGCCCGTCGTGTTCTACCAGAACCAGTAAAGTCTCGAAGGCCTTGGGAGTCAGGGGAATGTGTTGTTGGTTACGCAGCAGCAATCTCTCCGTCGCGTCCAGGCGGAAAGGGCCAAATTCATAGAGATGTTTGACCGAATGGCTCATAAGACATCAAGAAACGCGATGCTAATTCTGTGGCTTGGAGAACGCACCAAAACTTTCCCAAAACTTTCCCAAGACTTCGGAAAGACTTTTTACATCGTTAAGGCACATAAGATAACTGCCTGATTAGAAATTGCGGGGAAGCGTGTACGCGAAAGCGAAACCGCAAGTCGCCGTATCGCCATATTTCACTTACCGAAGAAGAAAACCTTGCGGTGGGTGGCATTCTAGCTCAGAAGTAATGCTTGCGCCAGCATTCCGTGAATATTTGATTCCGTGTTGGTTCAGGCAGCCTAATTTCCATCCGGTTCCGTTCCCGTACCTTAGGAGGCGCCATGAGTAGAACAAGACAAATCTCGATCTCGAAGAGCTTGGGTGTGGTGTTGGTCAGCGTGTTGTGCGCAGCGATCGGCCACGCCCAGGAAGGTCGCGGCTTAATCATTGGGCAAGTGACCGATCCGCAAGGCGCGGTGGTCCCTAACGCTACTGTTACCGCAGTCAGAGAAGGTACTCAACAGAAGTACACAGCTCAGACTAATAGCGGTGGAGACTTTTCGATTCCCTATCTGCAACCAGGTCTTTACACCGTTCTGGTAGAAGCGGCTGGATTCAAGAAGGCTTTACGCACCGCCGTGACCGTGGACGTAGCCGGAAAAGTTAATCTCAATGTTGCTGTGGAGGTTGGCTCGATCTCTGAGACTGTGACCATTCAGGCGGAAACTGCGTTAATAAACACCGCCGATGCTTCCGGTGGCACAGTCATCGATCCGGAGAGGGTGCAAAATCTGCCGCTGAATGGGCGGCAGATTTATACCCTGCTGGATCTGACGCCGGGGGTGAAGTTCACTCAAAGCACTTTCGGCCCGGGCGGTTTCTCTGGTACGCGTGGTTGGGATGAGACGAATCAGTACTCGATAAACGGAGTGTCAGGCCTCTACAACCAGTTCACGCTGAATGGCGCGCCGATCACGCAACAAACCAGCACGAACACCGGCCAGTGGGAAATTGCCCCTAATGTTGACGCTGTTCATGAATTTAAGATCATGACCAATACCTACGACGCGCAGTACGGGCGCGCGGGTGGCGGCACCATCAACACCATCATAAAGAACGGCACCAAAGACTTTCACGGCACCGCATTCGATTTCTGGCGCAACGATGTCCTGGACGCCAACACCTTCCAACTCAACGCGAGCAATACTCCGCGACAACGCCATAACCAGCATCAATTCGGCGGCACGTTCGGCGGGCCGATTCCCAAGATAGGTAAGAACACTTTCTTCTTCCTTAGCTTT
>Ga0209577_10006647_pt1 | contig 10679 bp, 10 predicted proteins | sample GraSoiAngelo_109_FD_185874 | JGI IMG/M metagenome (GOLD analysis project Ga0209577, IMG submission 185874) | Grasslands soil microbial communities from the Angelo Coastal Reserve, California, USA - 14_0903_12_20cm (SPAdes) (version 2) | ecosystem: Environmental > Terrestrial > Soil > Grasslands... | reverse complement strand
GCCCGCCTCGAGCGCCCACGTCGAGAACCCCACGATGTCCGTGAACAGCACCGCGACGTCGACCTCTCCGCGACCGCGACCCTGCGCCTCCGAGAGCCGCTGCCACGCCTGCACAGCCGACAGCCCGAGCTCGCCGAACACGCCGGGTTCGGCGCCCGCGAGCGCCACCACGCGGCGCGCCGCGAGGTCGCTTGGGCGTCCGCGCGCCGTCGACAGGCGGTCGCCCACCGACTCGCTCCCCAGCGCCCACTCGCGCGCGCGCCGGGCCGCCTGCACAAGGCGCGGGTCGTGGTTGAGCCCTCGCGCCGCCGCGACCGCGCGTTCCCGCGTGCGTCTGCTCTCGCTCTTCGACACCGCGTGAGCGTAGATCGAAGTGCCCGCCGGGCACTGCGTGCTCCCGCCCGCTCGCCGCCCGCACGCTCGGCCGCTCGTTCGCCCGCCGCCTGCGTTGCTGCGCGATACTGCCGCCGTGACGCGACCGCCACGCAGATGAGCAGCCGCGACGAGCTCGTTCTGGAGCGCGTGCGCGCGATCCCGCCCGGCTTCGTGCGCACGTACGGCGACTGCTCGCCGGGAGCGCCCCGTCATGCGGGCGCTGTGCTCGCGGTCACCCCCGCCGAGGCCGCTCCCTGGCACCGCGTCGTTCGCGCCGACGGCTCGCTCGCCAAGGGCGCGCGCCAGCGCGCGCTGCTCGAGGCCGAGGGCGTCCCCTTCAAGGGCGCGCGCGTCGACATGCGCGTTGCGCGCATCGTCTCCTAGCGAGCCGCCGGCGCTGTGCGTGTAGAAAGCCGCCCGCGCTATGCGAGCGCGAGCGACTCGGCCGGGCGGACGTGCGCGCGAGGTTTTTTCTGTCGCGAGTGATCCAATTCGCGCCCTCGTGCGTACTCGCTCATCGAGGACACGGACTCCTCCTGCTCATGCTCGAGCTCCCCGTCGAGCCTGAGGCGCCGCCGAATCGGGGGTCGGCCAGTGCCCGCGCCGCGTTGTGCACCATGCGGCGCGGGCACCGCGCGGCCTCAGCGCCGATCCCGGCGCGGCGCACGCTGGTGAGACGTCGTACCGTTAGCCCAGTGAGCACCACCAGCGAGCGCTCTTCCGCGCGCGGCCGCGTCCGCGTCGAGCGTGGCGCCAAGCGGATCCGCGCGTACCTCGGCGGACACGTCGTCGCCGACACCGTGCGTCCGCTGCTCGTCTGGGAGGCGCCCTACTACCCCACGTACTACTTCCCCGCCCGCGACGTGCGCGCCGAGTTGCTCTCGCCGGATGGGTCGAACGAGCACTCCCCGAGCCGTGGCGACGGCGAGCGCTTCACCGTCAGCGCCGGCGGGAGAACCGCCGCGGGAGCTGCGCTGCGGTATGCCGACTCGCCGATCGAGGAACTGCGCGACACCGTCCGTCTCGACTGGAACGCGATGGAATCCTGGTTCGAGGAGGACGAGGAGGTGTTCACGCACGCACGCGACCCGTACACGCGCGTCGACATCCTCCAGAGCTCGCGACACATCCGCGTCGAGCTCGGCGGCGAGACGCTCGCCGAGTCCGCGAGCCCGCGCCTGCTGTTCGAGACGGGGCTGCCGACCCGCTGGTACATCTCGAAGACGCACGTGCGGATGGACCTGCTCGAGCTCGGCGAGCTCGTCACACACTGCCCGTACAAGGGGCGCGCTGTCTCGTTCGGCGCGCGCGTCGATGGGGAGCTGCATGCGAACATCGCCTGGAGCTACCCCGCGCCGCTGCCGGAGAGCGAGCGAGTAGCGGGTTTGATCGCGTTCTACAACGAGAAGGTCGATCTGTACATAGACGGCGAGCTCGCCGAGCGTCCCGTGACGAAGTGCGGCTGACGCCGCGGACCAGAGAAGAGGCGACCATGACCGAGCTGAGCCTCCACCGGGAGGACGCGCCCCCGCCCATCAAGGCCGCCGTCCTGCGCGAGCTCGGCGTGCCCGAGTATGGCGAGTTTCCCGCGCCCCCCGCCGGCGGAGGGCACGAGATCGTCGAGGTGCTCGCCGCCGGGTTGAACCCAGTCGACGTCTCGATCTCCGCGGGCCGTTTCTACGCCGGCACGCCTACGCTTCCCTGCGTCGCCGGCCGCGAGGGCGTCGGCGTGCTCGACGGCACGCGCGTGTACTTCGACACTCCGATCGCTCCGTACGGGTCGATGGCCGAGCGCGCGCTCGTCGATCCTGCGGGCAGCTACCCGCTGCCCGACGCGCTCGACGACGGCGTCGCGGTCGCGCTCGGGATCTCCGGGCTCGCCGCGTGGCTCGCGCTCGACTGGCGCGCGCACCTGGAGGAGGGCGAGCACGTGCTCGTGCTCGGCGCGAGCGGCGTACTCGGACAGATCGCCGTGCAGGCCGCCAAGCATCTCGGTGCCGCGCGCGTCGTCGCCGCGGCGCGCTCGCCCGACGGGCTCGAGCGCGCGCGCGAGCTCGGCGCCGACGCCACCGTGCAGCTCGGCGAGGCCGAGCTCGCGACGGCGTTCAGCGACGCCGCGCAGCAGCGCATCGACGTCGTCGTCGATCCGCTCTTTGGCGAGCCGTTCGCCGCTGCGCTCGAGGCCGCGAGCTTCGGCGCGCGCCTCGTCACGCTGGGTGCGTCCGCGGGCGCAACCGCGACGATCCCCTCGGCGCCGATTCGAGGGAAGATGCTCCAGATCATGGGCCACACGAACTTCGCCGCGCCGCCCGAGGTGAAGCGAGACGCCTATCTGCGCATGGCCGAGCTGGCGAGCGAAGGCCGCCTGCGCGTCGAGATCGAGCGCATGCCACTCGCCGACGTGAGCGCTGCGTGGGAGAGGCTCGCCGAGGGAGCGCACCGCAAGATCGTGCTCGTGCCATGAACTAGCGTTCGCCGGCCTCACGGCAGCGCGCCCAATCGAAGCGAAGGAGACCGAGATGAGCAAGTGGACGAGCGAGCAGATCCCCGACCAGAGCGGCCGCACCGCGATCGTCACCGGTGCCAACAGCGGGCTCGGGCTGTCGACCGCGCGCGAGCTCGCGCGCCACGGAGCCCACGTCGTCCTCGCCTGCCGTGACACCCTCAAGGGCGAGAAGGCGCTGCACGACGTCGAGCGCGTCGCTTCCGCCGAGGCCTCGCTCGAGCTGCGCGCACTCGATCTCGCGAGCCTCGCATCCGTGCGCGCGTTCGCGGGCGGGTTCGCCTCCGCGCACGATCGTCTCGACCTGCTCGTCAACAACGCCGGCGTCATGGCGCCGCCGCGGCGCGAGACGCAGGACGGCTTCGAGCTCCAGTTCGGCACCAACGTCCTCGGCCACTTCGCCCTCACCGGGCTGTTGCTCGCGCTGATGCAAGGGCGAGACGACGCGCGCGTCGTCACCGTCTCGAGCAACGCGCACAAGATGGGCAAGATCAACTTCGACGACCTGCAGTCCACGCGCCGCTACATGCGCTGGTCCGCCTACGGCCAGTCAAAGCTCGGCGACCTCATGTTCGCGCTCGAGCTCGACCGCCGCCTGCGCGCGTCCGGCTCCGCGGTCAAGAGCCTCGCCGCGCACCCTGGCTACGCTGCGACGAACCTCCAGACCGCCGCGCCGCCGCTGCTCGACCGCGTCGTCATGGTCTTCACCAACCTCGTCGTCGCGCAGAGCGCCGAAATGGGCGCGCTGCCGATCCTCTATGCCGCCACCGAGCCCGGGCTGGAAGGCGGGATCTACGTCGGCCCCGACGGCGTCGGCGAGTTCCGCGGCCACCCCAAGATCGTCCGCGCCAGCCGCGCCGCGCGCGACGAGGACGTCGCCGCGCGCCTGTGGAGCGTCTGCGAGGAGCTGACCGGCGTCACATTCGAGCTCCGCACCGGTGCCACAGCGTCGTGAGGAGAGGATCGCCCTGACCGCGTGAGCGCGGCGGCGGCGGGTCGTGAGCGCGGTCGGTTGCGGAGTCGTGAGGTCGCGGGTCGTGAGCGCAGCTGGTCGCGGAGTCGTGAGCGGGACGGGTGGCGGGTCGTGAGCGAGGTGGGTCGCGCTAGAGGTGCCGCGCGCGTTCGCGCGTACGCGTGTGCGCGATGGGGTGCGCTCGCGCTCGCGTTCGCCGGTGGCTGCGGCTCGCCATCGCCGGGCCACGCGCTCGATGTCGGCCCGCCGCGCTCGGAGCCTGTCCCCTCGAGCTCGCGCGTCATCGAGATCGTGCTCGAGAATGCCGAGCGCAGCGAAGTCGTCGGCGGCCGCGAAGCGCCGTACACGAACTCGCTCATCGCCCGCTTTGCGCTCGCCCAGCGCAGCTACGCGATCACGCATCCCTCGCTCCCCAACTACCTCGCGCTCGTCAGCGGCTCCACGCACGGGATCGAATCCGACTGCACCGACTGCCACGTCCGCGCGCGCAACCTCGTCGATCAGCTCGAAGCCGCCGGCATCTCCTGGAAGGCGTATCTCGAGGACGTGCCCTCGCCGTGCTTCACCGGCGCCGGCGCCGGCGGATACGCGAAGAAGCACAACCCCTTCATCTACTTCGACGACGTCGCCCGGGTGCGCTCGCGCTGCCAGAAGCTCGTCGGGTTCGGGGCGCTCGCGCGCGACCTGCGGTACGGGCGACTGCCGAGCTTCGTGTGGATCACACCAAACCTCTGCGACGACGGCCACGACTGCGGAGTCGCCGGCGCGGACGCGTTCCTGAAGCGGACAGTGCCGCTGCTGCTTCGCGAGCTCGGCCCGCGCGGGTTCCTCCTGCTCACCTGGGACGAGGGCACGACCGACCGCGGATGTTGCGGCGGGGCCGCGCGCGGAGGCGCCGTCGCGACGGTCGTCGCGGGGCCCGACGTGCACCGAGGCGGACGCTCGAGCGCGCCGGTGGATCACTACGGCGTGCTCGGCACGATCGAGGAAGCGTTCGCGCTCCCGCCGCTCGGCGGCGCCGCGAACCCGCCGAGCGGCCGGCTGACCGCGTTGTTCGTGCGCCCGCCGCGGATCGCCGCCGCGGGGCGGGTTGCTCCGTAGGCCCGCTCTCGCGTAAGCTCGCGTCACAAGCGCGATGCCTCGCCTGCCCTACTTCGATCCCACCGATGCGCCGGAGTCCGTTGCAAACGTCCTCTCGCGCACGCCGCTCACGCTCCTGCGCATGGTCGCCCACGCGGAAAGCGCGTTCGAGGACTGGCTCGCGTTGAGCAACTCGCTGCTCACCGTCCTCGAGCTCGACCCCGCGCTGCGCGAGCTCGCGATCCTCCAGGTAGCGCACCTCGAACGCTCACAGTACGAGTGGGTGCAGCACGTCGCGATCGGGCAGGCGCTCGGCGTGAGCGCGACGCAGATCGCCGCGATCGAACGCGACGACGACTACGGCGAGAACTTCGCCGCGGTCGAGACCGCGGTGCTGCGCCTCGCGCGCGAGTTCATCCTCGACGGCGCCGCGAGCGAGGAGATCGTCAACGACGTCGTCGAGCACATTGGCGTGCGCGGAGTCATCGAGCTGCTGATCGTGCTCGGCCACTACATCGCGATCGCGCGCTTCGTCGCGAGCACCGGGCTCGAGCCGCAGACACCGCTCCTCGAGCACGGGCCGATACCCGGCATCACGACTTGAGCCACTCGCCCGGCGAGCGGCCGCGCGCGCCCGAGCCGGGCGGCCGCGGGCGTCTTGCGGGCAAGGTCGCGCTCGTCACCGGCGCGGGGCAGACGCCCGGGCCGCGCATCGGCAACGGGCGCGCGACCGCGATCGCCTTTGCCCGCGAAGGCGCGCGCGTCGCATTGCTCGACCGCGACTCCGCCGCGGTCGGGGAAACCGCCCGCGAGATCGAGGACGCCGGCGGCACCGTGAGCGTGCTCGAGGCGGATGTCAGCGCCGAGGCCGACTGCGCCGCCGCGGTTACCTCGTGCGTGAGCGAGCACGGCGGCCTCGACATCGTGCACCACAACGTCGGCGTCGCCGCAGGCGACGGCTGGGGTGAGGGCATCGAGCTCGACGCCTGGGAGCGAATCATGCGGATCAATGCCGGCGGCGCGGTGACCGTCGCCAAGGCCGCCCTGCCGGTTCTGCGCGAGCAGGGCCACGGCGCGATCACCAACGTCTCCTCGATCGCCTCGCTCGTCGCCGGCTCCTCGCCGCGGCAGAACCCGCCGCTCGCATACAAGATGTCCAAGGCCGCGCTCAACGCGCTCACGCTCTCGCTCGCCGCCGCTTACGCGCAGCACGGCGTGCGCGTCAATGCGATCCTGCCCGGTCTCATCGACACTCCGATGGCCGTCGACGAGGTCGCGCGCGCGCTCGGCATCACGCGCGAGCACTACGCGCAGCGCCGCGACGAAACCGTGCCGCTCGCAGGCGGCATGGGCAGCGCATGGGATGTCGCCGCCGCCGCCGTCTTTCTCGCCTCGGACGAAGCGCGCTTCATCACCGGCGCGCTGCTCGCAGTCGACGGCGGGCAGAGCATCCGCGTCGGGTGAGCAAGCGCCGCGCTCGCGCAGTGGTCATGCTGCCGGAGTGAGCGCCACCGAGGCCGAGCACGCACGCACCGCCGCCGTCACCATCGACGAGCTCGCGATCGCCGACGACGCGCAGCGCTGGGCGGACCTCGGCTTCGCGGTCCAAGGCGAGCACGCGCGGTTCGGCGCCGTGCGTATCCGCTTCGCCGGACGCGACGCCGGACGCGGCCTGCTCGGCTGGTCGCTGCGCGGCGCCCGCACGACCGAGCTCGACGGCATCGCCACCTCGCTCTCGCGCTCGGAGGTGCCGCCCACGGCCGCGCCGCACCCCAATGGCGTGCTCGCAATCGACCACGTCGTCGTCTTCTCGCCGACGCTCGACCGCACGATCGCCGCGCTGCAAGCGGCAGGACTCGACCTGCGCCGGATCCGCGAGGAGCCGACGCCAGCGGGCGCGCCAAGGCAGGCCTTCTTCCGCCTCGGCGACGAGATCCTCGAGGTGATCCAGCTGCCCGACGACCGGCTCGATCTCGCCGGCGGAAGCGACGCGCCCGCGCGCCTATGGGGGCTCGCGCTGATCAGCGCCGACATCGACGCGACCGTCGCCGCGCTCGCGCCTCACGCCGGCGCGCCGCACGACGCCGTCCAGGACGGCCGCCGGATAGCGACCGTGCGCCGCTCCGCCGAGCTCGCCGTCCCGGTCGCCGTCATGACGCCGCGCTAGCCGCGCGCTCGCTGCGCCCGCCGCGGCGTAGGCTTTGCTGCCTGCAGAACGACCGAAAGGATGCCGCGCGATGAGCTGGGACTTCTCCACCGACCCCGAGTTTCAAGAGCAGCTCGACTGGATGTCGGACTTCGTGCGGAGAGAGATCTGGCCGCTCGAGACGATCTGGCGCGAGCTCGGCATCGACGGCCTGCGCGAGGCGATCGCGCCGCTCGCCGAGCAGGTGAGGGAGCGCGGCCTGTGGGCCGCCCACCTGCCGCCTGAGCTCGGCGGGCAGGGTCTCGGTCAGGTGCGACTCGGGCTGATGCACGAGATCCTCGGCACCTCCCCGATCGCGCCTCTCGCCTTCGGAAACGCCGCGCCTGATTCCGGCAACTCCGAGATCCTCGCGCTCGCCGGCACGCCCGAGCAGAAGGACCGCTTCCTCCACCCGCTGCTCGCCGGCGACCTGCGCAGCGCGTTCAGCATGACCGAGCCGCATACGCCTGGATCCGACCCCACGCAGTTGCGCACGCGCGCCGTGCGCGACGGAGACGAGTGGGTCATCGACGGCAAGAAGTGGTTCTCATCCAACGGCTCGATCGCCGACTTCCTCATCGTCATGGCCGTCACCGACCCCGACGCGCGACCCGCGCAGCGCGCGTCGATGTTCGTCGTCCCGCGCGACACGCCCGGCGTCGAGGTCCTGCGCGACGTCCCCACGATGGAGCACCCGTGGGAGCAGTTCGGAGCCTACGGCGGCCATGCCGAAATCGAGTACAACGAAGTGCGCGTCCCCGCCGACGCGCTGCTCGGCGCCGTCGGCGCCGGGTTCGTCCTCGCCCAGCAACGCCTCGGACCCGGCCGCATCCACCACTGCATGCGCTGGCTCGGCGTCGCCCGGCGGGCATTCGACATGATGTGCGAGCGCGCCACCTACCGCTACGCCCACGGCTCGCTGCTCTCCGAGAAGCAGTCGGTGCAGAACTGGATCGCCGACAGCGCCGCCGAGATGCAGGCCGCGCGGCTGATGACTCTGCACGCCGCGTGGGTGATGGACACGAGCGGCCCGCGCGACGCGATCATCGACATCGCGCTGATCAAGTTCTACGGCGCGAAGGTCCTGCACGACGTCATCGACCGCGCGATCCAGGTCCACGGCTCGCTCGGCTACTCGACCGATCTGCCGCTCGAGCAGATGTACCGCTTCGCGCGCGCCGCGCGCATCTACGACGGCCCGGACGAGGTGCATCGCCAGACCGTCGCGCGGAGGATCCTCCGCGCGTATGAGCCGCCGCCGGACGAAATCCCCAGCGAGCACGTGCCCACGCGACGCGAGCAAGCGCGTGAGCGCTTCGCACACCTGCTCGGCGCGCTCACCGCGAACGACTAGCCCGCGCGCTTTAGAAGCACGTCCAAAAGGTCCTGCAAATCCTAAGCTTTCGTGCCTCCGTGCCCGAAAAGGACGACATGATGCTGCCCGAAAAGCCCGGCTCGCCGCTCTCGCCCGCAGGCTCCGCGGACGTCGCCGGGGCGCGCGACGCGCTGCAGTGCCTCTCCAGCGGCTACCTCGGTGAGGACGGCCGCTGCCAGTGCCGCATCCCCGAGCAGGTCGTCGCCGCCGCGTGGCAGCGCCAGCGCGAGCAGCACGCCGCGAGCGAAGGCTTTTTCAGGTTCATGTGGCGCGAAGGGATGTGGCTCGCCTTCGGGCACCCCGACGGCGGCGTGCGCGGTGTTTACTGTCCCGAGCACGCGGCCGATCGAGACCAGCGCGCATCCGCCGCGCTCGCCGGCGCTCGCGTGCTGCAGCCGGTCGGTTAGAGCTAGTCTGCTCACAATGCCAGTCCCCGAGCGCCCGACGCTCGACGGCCTCGAGGCCAAGTGGAGCGCGGCGTGGGAGCGCGACGGCACGTATCGCTTCGACCGCGGCGCTGCGCGCGAGCGGATCTTCTCGATCGACACCCCGCCGCCGACCGTCAGCGGGTCGCTCCACGTCGGGCACGTCTTCTCCTACACCCACACCGACCTCGTCGCGCGCTTTCAGCGGATGCGCGGCCGAGAGGTGTTCTACCCGATGGGGTGGGACGACAACGGCCTGCCCACCGAGCGCCGCGTGCAGAACTACTACGGCGTCCGCTGCGACCCGTCGGTCGCCTACGACCCCGGCTTCGAGCCCCCTCGGGAGCCCTCCGAGAAGGATCCCGTCTCGATCTCCAGGCCGAACTTCGTCGAGCTGTGCCTCGTGCTCACCGAGCGCGACGAGCAGGCATTCGAAGCGCTCTGGCGCACGCTCGGCCTGTCCGTCGACTGGTCGACGACGTACACCACGATCGGAAAGGTCGCGCAGCGGATCTCCCAGCGATCGTTCCTCGGGCTACTCGCGCGCGGCGCCGCCTACCAGCTCGAGGCCCCCACGCTGTGGGACATCGACTTCCAGACCGCCGTCGCGCAGGCCGAGCTCGAGGACCGCGAGCGTTCCGGCGCGATGCACAAGGTGCGCTTTCCCTCAGTGGACGAGGGGCCGCAAGCGCTGATCGAGACCACGCGCCCGGAGCTCATCCCCGCGTGCGTCGCCGTCCTCGCGCACCCCGACGACGAGCGTCACCGCGCGCTCGTCGGAGGCGAGGTGCTGACGCCGCTGTTCGGCGCGCGCGTGCCCGTCATGACGCACGAGGCCGTCGAGCGCGAGAAGGGCAGCGGGCTCGTGATGGTGTGCACCTTCGGCGACCTCACCGACGTGATGTGGTGGCGCGAGCTGTCGCTGCCCGTGCGCTCCGTGCTCGGCCCCGACGGGCGCATGACGAGCGTCGAGTGGGGAACGCCCGGCTGGGAGAGCGTCGACGCGCAGCGCGCGAACGACGCATACGGCGAGCTCGAGGGAGCGACGATCAACCGCGCGCGGTCGCGCATCGTCGAGCTGCTCGAGCAGAGCGGGGACCTGATCGGCGAGCCGCAAAGCGTCAGTCGCGCCGTCAAGTTCTACGAGAAGGGCGACCGGCCAGTCGAGATCATCACCTCGCGACAGTGGTTCATTCGCACGATCGAGCATCGCGACGCGCTGATCGCGCGCGGGCGCGAGCTGCACTGGCACCCGTCGTACATGCGCGCCCGCTACGAGGACTGGGTCAACGGCCTCACCGGCGACTGGGCTATAAGCCGCCAGCGCTTCTTCGGCGTGCCCTTCCCGCTCTGGTATCGGCTCGACGACCAGGGCGCCGTCCGCTACGACGCGCCGCTCGTCGCGCGCGAGGACCAGCTCCCGGTCGACCCTTCAAGCGACGTGCCCGACGGCTACGCCGAGGAGCAGCGCGGGCGGCCCGGCGGGTTTGTCGGCGACCCCGACGTGATGGACACCTGGGCGACCTCCTCGCTCACGCCGCAGCTCGTCTCGCTCGCCGGCGAGGATCCCGGGCTGTTCGCGAAAGTGTTCCCCATGGACATGCGTCCGCAGGCGCACGACATCATCCGCACGTGGCTATTCACGACGATCCTTCGCTCGCACCTCGACTACGACGCGCTGCCGTGGCGTGAGGCCGCGATATCTGGCTGGGTACTCGACCCCGATCGCAAGAAGATGTCGAAGTCCAAGGGCAACGTGCTCA
>Ga0209577_10006646_pt1 | contig 10680 bp, 7 predicted proteins | sample GraSoiAngelo_109_FD_185874 | JGI IMG/M metagenome (GOLD analysis project Ga0209577, IMG submission 185874) | Grasslands soil microbial communities from the Angelo Coastal Reserve, California, USA - 14_0903_12_20cm (SPAdes) (version 2) | ecosystem: Environmental > Terrestrial > Soil > Grasslands ... | reverse complement strand
CGCCGCGTGTCGTCTCGATCCCCTTGTTGACGTTGGCGGAGAAGCCGAGCCGCTGCTCGTTCTCGAGCACGCGCACGTCGGCGGGCGCTGCGTGTGGGCGGCTGCCGCGGCCGTTCGCCACGACGACGAGCTCGTCGACCTGGGCGTGCAGCTCCGGGAGCGACTGCCGCAGCATCGCCGCCTCGCCGGCCCCGGTCACAACCAGGATCGCGGAGACCTTCATGCGGCGAGCACGCTGCGGTAGACGTCGGCCGTCAGGCGTGCGGTCTCGCGCCACGTGAACAGCTGAGCGCGCGCGATCCCTGCCGCGGCGAGACGCTCACGCTCCGCCAGCGCACGCGTGATCCCGGCAGCGAGGTCGTCGGTAAAGACGGCAGCGTCACCCGCGACCTCCTGCAGGGCGGGCTCGGGCGCAGCGACGACCGGCGTGCCGCAGGCCATTGCCTCGACGACCGGCAGTCCGAAGCCCTCGTAGCGCGACGGGAACACCAGGCACGCCGCCGACTGGTAGAGACGGACGAGTTCGTCTTTCGGGACGTAGCCGCGCACGTCCGCACCGCGGCGGGTCAGCTCGGCCGCCAGCTCCCTGTCCTTCGGGGGCCCGACGACGACGAGCTTCCGGCCGACGGCGCTCGCGGCGTCGATCGCCTTCAGCGGCTGCTTGCGCGGCTCGATCGCGCTGACGAAGAGAAGGAAGGAATCGTGGTCGCCTGCGGGTTTGAAGTCCGGGTCCGGCGCGAGCGGGGTGACCGTGATCTTGTCCTCGGACGTGCCGTAGACCTCGACGAGATCGCGCTTCGTGCGGGCCGAGATCGCGAACACATGCCGCGCCCGGAGCACCGACCGGCGCACGAAGATCTTGAACGTCAGCAGGTCCCAGAAGCCGAAGACGCTCGGATCGCGCTCCCACGACAGATCCTGCACGGTCAGCAAACCCGGTACCGGACAGCTCAGCGGCAATGAGTGCACGAAGTGGGCGAGCGCCGGGCGCAGCCTCCGAAGCAGGCGTGGGACCCCGACCGCCATCCGCAGCTCCTGCGTGCGTGCGCGCACCACAACCGGCTCGATGCCGTCCGGGACGAGTCTCGCGTCACGCGTGAGCGCGCCGATACGCAGATCGCCGGCGACCTCGGGAAGCGCGCGGAGAAGCTGCTCCACGTACGTCTCGTCGCCGGTGACGCCGCCCGAGCACGTCCGCGTCGAGGAGCACGAACGGCTTCGTCACCCGCTTGCCTCGCGGTAGACATCGACCGTGGCCGCCGCGACGCGGTCCCAGCGAAACGCACGTGCGCGCTCGAGCCCGCGCGGGACGAGCCGCTCGCGCTCGGCGGCCGCGCGCTCGATGCCCACGGCGATCTCCTCTGCGTCGCTCGTGTCGACCAAGACGGCCGCGCCGTCGGCGACCTCCTCCATCGCCGTGCCGCGCGACGTCACGACCGGCGCGCCACACGCCATCGCCTCGAGCACCGGGATGCCGAAGCCTTCGTAGAGCGACGGGTACGCGACGCAGCGCGCGCCGCGGTAGAGCCGTGCGAGCTCGGCGTCGCTGACCTCGCCGAGCCAGCGCACGCCGTTGCCGCCGACGGTGACGCCGCCCCAGCCACGCGCGCCGACGATGCGGAGCTCGACGTCGCTCCGTCGTGCCGCCTCGACGAGCCGCGGCAGGTTCTTGCGGGGCTCGAGCGTCCCGACGGCCAGCACGTAGTCGCCCTCCGCGGCCGGCCCCTCGCTCGTGAACTCGTCGTCGACCGCGTTCGGGACGACGCGGATCCGGTCCGGCGGCAGGTTCAGGACCTCGACGAGCTCGCGCTTCGTGAAGTCGGAGACGGCGATGACGCGCCGCGCCGCGGCGAGGACGCGCGGCACCACGCGCGGACTGTACGTCCTCGTCCAGCGGTTGAACGTCTCGGGATGCCTGAAGACCGCGAGGTCGTGGACGGTGACGACCAGCGGTGCAGTCGGGCGAAGCGGGCCGCGGTACGTCGGACAGTGCAAGACGTCCGCACCTGGGTCGCGCCCGAGCGCGAACGGGTACCAGACGGCATCGCGAACGAGTGTCGAGAGCCGGTCGCTTCGTCCGAACGAGCACGTATGGAGCTCGATGTCGTCGCGCCGCCGCAGCTCGCGCAGCAACCCTTTCAGATAGCGCGCCGTGCCTGCGCGAGTCTGGAGCAGCGGCGAGACGTCAATCGCAACGCGGATCACAGCGCGTCAGCGTAGCTCTGCAGATGAACGCGTCCCGTGTCGGCCCAGGTGAAGCGGCGCGCATGAGCAATGCCGCGCTCGACGAGCTCGTCTCGCCGCAGGAGCGCCTCCGCGATGCCGGCTGCGACCGCCTCTGCGCTGTCCGGGGCGACACGGACGGCCGCGCCGCCGGACGCCTCGTCCAGCGACCGATGCGCGGAGACGACGCACGGGACGCCGCAGGCCATCGCCTCGATCACCGGGATGCCGAAGCCTTCGAAGCGCGAGGGGTAGACGAATGCCGCCGCCCCGCGGTAGAGCGCCGCCAGCTCGTCGTCGCCGACGTGGCCCGCCTCGGCGAGCGTCAGCAGGCGTGTGTCGCCGGGGAGCAACGCAGACGCCGCGCGCAGCGTCTCGAGGTTCTTCCGCCATTCGCCGGTTGCGGTCGTGAACACGTACGGCATCCCTTCCTCGCGACGCGGTCCATCCGGGGCGAACGGCGGCCCGACGCCGGGATATGCGACGCGGATGCGGTCGCGCGCGATCCCCAGCTGTTCGGTCACGTCCGCCGCCGTGAACTCCGAGTTGACGAAGACGATGTCGCACCGCTGAGCCTCCAAGGCGTTGACCGTGTGCATGCGCACCGTGCGCGGGTGCAGCCGCTCGGGAAAGTGAAGCGGCCCGAGGTCGTGGATCATCGTCGCGCGAACACCCGCGTGCTGCGGCGGACGCATCCAGTCCGTGAAGTGCAAGACGTCGAAGTCCCCGAGGAATCGCTCGGCAGGCGGCCACGCCACCATTCCCCACGTCCTGCGCACGGCGTGCGCGAAGGGAACGGTGAGCAGACGCCGCTGTAGCGGCAGGCCGTCGAGCGTCGTGTCGAGGAGCTCGCGCCCGCGCACGCTCACCGGCCCGAATGCGACGAGCTCGGCCTCGCCGTCGGCCTCGAGCATCCCGCGGAGGGCGCCGAGGATGTAGTTGCCGACGCCCGTGCGCGGATGCGACAGGGGCGTGACGTCGTACGCGATCCTCACGGAGCGCGGTAGCTGAACTGCGCGAAGCGCGCGCCGAGCACGCGTCCGTCGCCGCTCCCGGTCTCGACGAGCGCCGGCACCGCGGTCGGCGTGACCGTGAACACGACGCGGCAGACACCGCTGCGCGGGCGCAACGGAACCGTCAGGTGACCGACGTCCGTCGGTGCGAACGTGACCCTGCGCCCGCCGGCCGTGACGGTCTGCGGCCGGGTGAAGAGCCTGTTGTCGCTGGCGATGAAGGCGGTGACCGTTCCGCCTCGACAGCGCAGGCGCGTGTACGTGACGCGCGAGCCCGACCAGCCGTCCCGGTAGAGACCTGTCACGCCCGAGGCGATCGCGACGAGCCCGTCCGTGCGGCGGAGCACCGTCCCGCGCACGTCGTCCCGCCCGATCACGGTTCCGGCAAGCGACACGCCGCTGTCGGAGAGCACGTACTCGTGCCGTACGGGCCTGCCGTCCGGCAACAAGAGCACGCCATCCGCGCGCTCGTGCACGTGCGTCTCGGGAAGGCCGCCCATCGACGGCTGGCGCAGGTCGTAGACGGGGCCGACGCTGCGGTTGAAGAACTCGTTCTCCCAGAGCGGCAGCGGCTGCTCCGTTGCATGCGCGCCCGAGAAGACGAACGCGACGTCGGCGTGCCGGCCGACGGCCGAGTCGATCCAGTTCCGCTTGCTCGCGGTGATCCCCTGGAAGAGCGCGCCGACGGACGCCTTGGGGAAGCCGTGGTCGAAACGCTCCACGCGTTCCGTCGTGAACGCGAACCATGCGAGCACGACAAGCGGCAGGGCGAGGGCGTAGCGCGGCGAGGCGACGAGGAAGAGCAATGCGGTCAGCGCCGCCCCGGCGACGACGAGGACCGGGATCGTGTCGACGCTCGCCACCGTCTCCTGCAGCCAGAAGAGCGGCATCAGGGCGAGCGTGTCGGCCTCGGCCGGAATGCCGATCAGGGTGTGGTAGGGCAGCGCTCCCGGAAGGGCTGCGGCGGCAACTGCCGCCGCAGCGGCCGCACGGGCCGGCCGTGCCATGCCGCGCTCGATCCAGGCGAGGAGGGCGATGAGGAACAACGGCGCGACGTAGAAGAGGTTGCGCTCCTCGACCCGCGGCGAGAGCACCGACGCAAAGGCGGCGACTTCGAGCACGAGCCAGACGACGAGCGGCAGCGCCGCGGCGAGGAAGACGCGCAGCGGACGGTCGAGCGAACGTCCCAGCGCGACGAGCAGCACGAACACGGCGAAGGGAATGACGCCGAGGTAGAGGTCGAGCTCGGCGACGTGGTACAGCGCCCACTTCAGGACCTGGCCGACGCTGTAGTGCTGGTGGCCGGTGACGCTGTAGCTCCCGAGCACGTCGTAGGGTGAGTGGCCGCGGGCGAGCTCCACGACCAGCACGCCGGCGACCGCGGCGGCGAGCACGGCGTAGAGGACACGAAACTCTGCGAGCACGCGGAGCAGCCGTCGCCGGTCGAGCCACGCGAGCACGGCGGGGGCGCAGGCGACGGCGGGAACGAGCACGATCGCCTGCGGCCGCGTCAGGAACGCGAGCAGGCACAGAGCGAGCAGCACGGCTTGACGCATGAGCGTCGGCCGCTCGAGCGTGAGGACGAGCGCCAGCACCACGCAGGCGAAGACCGGGTAGAACGCGGTCTCCGTCATCAGCGTCCCCGTGTACATCATCGACGGGACCGCGAGCGCCAGCGCCGCAGCGAACAGCGCCCACCCAGGACGCAGGACTCTCCGGGCCAGGAAGTAGACCGGGACCGCGATCAGCGACATCACCACGGAGCCGATCGTCTTCGCGGCCGCGTACGCATCGGGGACGGATCCGAACAGGCGCCAGGCGGGCGCGATCAACAGCGGATAGACGATCGGGTAGGCGCCGTGGTGCACGTCGCGGACGAGGAAGTGCCCAGTCGCGGCGAAGCTCTTGGCGAGCTCCGAGTAGATGAGCTCGTCGACCATGATCCACGGGGCGACGACGCGTCGCGACAGCCCGTAACGGAAGACGGCCGAGAAGACGACGAGCGCGGCCAGCCACAGCCAGGCCGGAACGCGCGCCAGCGGGCTCGGCGCACGCGGCGGCGCGGTCTCGGGCCGGCCGTTGCGAGCGAGGCCGAGCTCGTCGAGGCGCTCGGCGAGCTCCGAGGCGAACGCCGTGCCGGGGTGGATCCCGATCTCGGCGGCGGCCTCGGCGACCTCGTCGACGACGGCGTCGGCGACGACCGCCCCGCCGGAGGCTTCCTCGAGCGCCGCCGCGTACCGCTCGGCGACCTGGTCGACGCCGTGCTCCCGCTGCGCGAAGGCGCGCGCCGCGTCGCTCATTGCGTGCTGCGTCGCCTCGCTCGCCGCGAGTAGCTCGAGCGCCGTCGCCAGAGCCGGAACCTCGTCCTCGTCGACAGGCACCTTGAAGGCGACCTCGTCCGGAAGCTCGGCAAACCAGCCGAGGTCGCTGACCACCAGCGGTCGCCCCAACGACAGCGCGCGAACGACGCTGCCCGACGTTTCTCCCATTGTCGGTTCCCGCAGCGAGATGCAGGCATCGCATGCCGCCATCAGCGACCAGAGGCGCTCCTCGGGGACATATCCGAGCCGGTCGACGCCGTCCGTCACGAGCCGCTCGACGTCGAAGCCCGGCGAGGCGGGGCCCACGAGCAGCAAACGCGCGTTGAGATGGCGAGCGCGCACCAGCTGGAACGCCTCGACGAGCTGGGGAATCCGCTTGCTCGCATTCAGGTGGCCGAAACAACCGAACAGGGGACGGCCCTCGACCTGAGCGGGCTCGACGTCGTCGACAGGCCACGCCGGATGCGGGATGCGCCAGAGCGGGCCGTGGTACCCGCTCTGCCGCGCGCGTCGTTCGACGTAGTGCGAGTGCACGATCAGCCCGGTCGCGACGCCGAGGACCTCGCCCGCGAGCGGAAACTCGTCCGGCCGCGTCTCCCACGGCGGCGGCACCCGGCCGTCGAGCACGCCGTGTGCGAGCAGTCGGCCGGGGATGCCTGCGTCACGTTCCATGGCCGTCAGGTAGGCGGCGCCGTCCTTGTGCCCGATGGTGAGGCCGGCGACGAGGTGGTGCAGGACGAACTCGTGCAGGACGACGACGCCGGGACGACGGCGCAGCGCTTCGACGATCCAGCCGTGCGCTTCGGGATCGTTGCCGATGTGGTAGAGGGCGCCGTCCGCGGCGACGGGGCGCGTGCGGCCGCGGCGGACGACGTCGACGTCCAGCAGTCGCGACAGGCTCGGCAACAGCAGCGCGGAGTAGTCGGCGATCCCGGACCGCTCGGGCGGGAGCGGTGAGTAGTACGCGACCCTCACGCCAACAAACGGGCGATCGTCTCGTCCCAGGAGACCCGCCGCGCGATCTCCTTGCCGGCCCGGCCCCACACCTTCGCGTCGTCGACGTGTTGTCTCAGCCACGCGCACGCTTCGGCGAGTGCGGCGGCGTCCGGCGTGCAGACGAGTCCGGTGCGACGGTCGGCGACCACTTCGAGCGGGCCGCCGGAGTCGGTCGTCGTGACCACCGGCTTCTCGGCAAGGAACGCCTCGTAGGGGACCATGCCGAAATCCTCGTCGATCGGCGCGTAGTAGACGGCGAGACAGCGCGCGTAGAGCGCGGCCAGCCCCTCCTCGTCGACGCGCCCCGCGAAACGCGCGCGGCCGTCGAGCCCGTGCCGGCGCGCCACCGCTTCGAGGCGCTCGCGGTCCGGGCCGTCGCCGGCGATCACGCACTGCAGCGTCGAGTCGGCGGCGAGCGCGTCGAGCAGGAGGTCGTGGCGCTTGCGCCGGTCGAGCGGGCCGACGGAGAGGACGAAGTCCTCGTAGCCCTCGGTCCGATACGGAAGCTCTTGCGGCGGATGCGGCATCACCTCGGCCGCGAGCCCCGTCGACCGCTCGAGGCGCTCGGCGACGTTCTGCGACGTCGTGAACAGCTTGCGCGCCTCGCCGAGGGCGACACGATCGAGGCGCTGCACCGCACGGCGCGTTGCGCGTTCCTCGACGCTCTCGCCGAACTGTCCCAGCTCGGTGCGATCGAGCTCGTACGCCTGCCGAAACTGGTGCAGCAGCCAGACGACCTTGTTCGGATGGCGGACGGCGTAGGACGGAAACTTCGTCGCGATGACGAGCTCGATCGGGCGGCCGTCCGACTCGGTCAGGTCGAGCAGGCGCCAGAGGAATGCCTGCGAGAGCACGCGCTCGCCCGGATACCACTTGAACGGCACGGTGACGAGCTCGGCCTCGTGCCCGCGCGAACGCAGCTCGGTGACGAGGTCGTCGGTGAAGATCTCGGCGCCGCCGCGCACGAACGCGACCTGCGGCCGGCATACCGCGATCCTCATGCAAGCCTCTCTACAGGTACACGGGCGTGTTGCCGGGTCCCACCACACCCGCCCACCGACAGCCTACGGCGGAAGAGGTCACGTGTCTGCAACGCGTCCGTCTCGTCTCCGTGCCCGCTGATCATGCGGCTGCGGCGGTCGGCGTCCGCGCGACAAGTGCGAAGTCGAGCGGGGCGAAGAGGAGCTCGTTGAGGCGACGGACGTTCGCGGCGATCACCGGATCGTCGGGCTCGGTGAGGCGCTCGGCGGGCTGGTTCAGGAACCGTAGCTCCGTCTCGGCGAAGCCGGACTGCCGCGCGAGCAGCTCCAGCGTCTCGGGGACGAGCGGCTGCGCGTGCGTCAGGTCGGCAAAGTAGTTCCGCAGGGCGAGCGGGGAGAGCGGGTTGATCGTCTCAGCGATCAGAACGCCTCCGGGACGAAGCTTCGCCGCCGCGAGCTCGAACGCTCGTACGAGCACCGCCGGCGGCAGGTGCTCGACCACCTGCGCCATGAAAATCCCGCCGAGCTCGCCGTCCTCGAGGGCGCCCAGATACTCGACCAGGTCCGCCTGCTGCACGTCGAGCCCTTCGCCCTGCGCGTAGGCGACCATGTCGGCGTCGGCGTCGATGCCGCGCGCCTCCACACCCGAGTCGCGCAACAGAGACAGCAGCTCGCCGCGCCCGCACCCGACGTCCAGCACCGGTGCGGCGGCGCGGAGATCGTCGACGTAGACGCGCTGGCGCTCGCGAACAGACTCCGTGCTCCCGCGCATGCGGCTCTCGTACGCGAAGTAGTCGGGGACGGCCGCTGCGCGCGGCTGCGCAGCGACGGTCGGAGCCGGAGCCGGCGCCGCGCCTCGGGCGGGCCCACGCCGTTCGACGCGAACCAGCCGCTCCTCGAGCTCACGGAGCAGCCGCTCCGCCCGAGCACGGGTGGCCGCCGTTTCGTCGGCGCGCTCGGACAACGCGTCGACGAGCTTCAGCAGCGCGTCGTTGAACACGCGCTGGTCGGCCGCCATCGGCTCGACGTACCAGCGCATCAGCTTCCGCAAGATGCGCTTCACGATCCCCTTGGGTCCGCCGCCCGCGCCGCGCTCCGCCGTGACGGGCCAGAAGCGCTCGGCGAGCGCTCGCACCGACGCGAACTCTGCCCCCCGCTTGTCTCCTGCCGGCGTGCCGCGCCGCAGCTCTGCCCGAAGCCGCTCGAACAGGAGGTCTACGTCGACGTCATCCCCCGAGGAAATCCCTGCAGTTTGTGGGTTTTTCGCCTCCGGGCCGGACATTCAGAAGATTGTACGGGGTGCCACTGTCAGCGGAGGGCGCGCACGTGGTGCCACGCCTCCGCCAATCCGAGCTCGCGCGCTGCGAGCAGGATCAGCGCATAGAGGCCGAGACCGGCCGCCGCCGCCGGCACGGCGTCGAGCAGCAGCGAGGCACCTCCGAAGGCGAGCGCCGTCGCGGCCCCGACCAGCGCCGACAGCCGCACCAGCCCGGCGAACGCCAGCGTCAGCGTGCGAGGCGACAGCGCCGCCATCAGGCCGAGGACGATCAACCCCATGGAGATGCCCATCGCGAACGTCACCCCCGTCAGTCCCCACCACGCTCTGCCGGCGATCGAGATCGGCACGTCGACAAGCACCGCGGCAACGGCGATCGGCAGCAGAAAGCGCGTGCGGTGCATGACGAAGAGCAGCGGGTAGATGATTGAGAACGCGGCCCAGGCGACCATCCACGGGGACAGGTAGACGACGAGCCGTCCGAGCTGGTCGCCGACCTTGCCCGCGTACGCGTCGCCGAGCACCGCCGTGATCACCCGCCCGCCGAGCAGCGCGACGAGGCCGGTGGCTGCGCCGACGAACGCGAGCGCCACCCACGCCGTGTGCACGACGTGGTAGGCCGCGCTCTCGGCGTCGACGCCGCGCCGGGTCAGAGGCGCCGCGGCGATGAGCGACAACGAGAACGCGGTGGCGCTGACGAAGGTCGCGGCAAGCAAGTACGCGTACGACAGGCTCGTCACGTTCCCGGGTCCCGTCCCCGCCGCGAATCGCAACCCGATCACGTAGACGCCCTGCACCGCGAACGGAACCGCAGCGCCGTACAGGAGGCGCCACAGCCGCCGCCGGAGCTCGAGCGGAACGCCGGTTCCGCGTAACCGTCCGCCGCGCCGCGCGAGCACGAGGGCCGGCAAGCCGACCGCGACCGCCCCGTTCAGCGCCAGGCCCCACGAGACCAGGCCGTGGGCGTGGGCGAGGACGACGAACACGGTGACACCGCCGATGGCGCCGAGCGCGAAGCCGGCCGCGGCGACGAGGTAGCTGTCCCGCGCGGCCAGCGCGCTCGCGGCGAGCGCCGCGAGCAGCTGGCCAAAGGCCGCGGGCACCAGCCACGGCAGCGCACGCCCGGCGATCACGGCCGACTCGTGCGGCAGGCGGCCGGTGACGAGCTCGCCGAAGAACCCCGGAAAGAGCGCCACGACGAGCGTCGCGGGGATCGCCACCGCTGCGAAGGAGACGACGTACGCGCGGAACTCGCCGGCGAGCGAGCCCAGCGCGGCAGCGCGCGTGAGATCGGGGACGACGACCATCCGAAACGACTGAGCCCCGAGCACGAGCACGAGGTAGACGCCGTACGCCGCCATGAAGCCGTCGGTGCGCACGTCGCGGCCGAACTTGTGGGCGAGCACCGCCCCGGCGACGGCTGCCGCGCCGCTGACGGTGAGAAAGGAGAGCCCGGTCAACATTCCGCTTCGAACGGCGCTCCGGCCGCGCTCCGGGCTACCCTTCCCCTGCTCGTCCGCGGGCATCGCCGCATGAAATCAGACCGACACGACTCCCCCTGGACAGACGGCGAGCTCGCCGATCTTCAGCGCGACGTCGGCGAATTCTTCGCCGGGCGCACGTGTCTCGTCACCGGGGCGGACGGCTTCATGGGTTCCCACCTCACCGACGCGCTCGTCCACCTGGACGCGAACGTGCACGCCTTCGTGCGCGCGACGTCGAGCGGCGCGCTGAACAACATCGGGCATCTCGGGCACCACCTGAAGGTGCACTTCGCCGATCTCACCGACAAGACGTCCGTCGACTACCTCGTCAAGGAGCTGCTCGACGCGCCCGACCGGCCGTACGTGTTCCACCTCGGCGCGCAGGCG